>Ga0182030_10000444_pt1 | contig 76652 bp, 57 predicted proteins | sample 812S3MmetaG_FD_121299 | JGI IMG/M metagenome (GOLD analysis project Ga0182030, IMG submission 121299) | Permafrost microbial communities from Stordalen Mire, Sweden - 812S3M metaG (Illumina Assembly) | ecosystem: Environmental > Terrestrial > Soil > Wetlands > Permafrost | place: Sweden...
GGCGCGCGCGCACGCTTCTTTCAGGACCTGCACACCATCACTGCCTACGTCCTGTTCCCCTCATGGAATAGCTTCATCAATACCGTTGTCACAGGAAAAGCACCTCCCATTTAGAACTGCTGCCTCCCCGACCGTTTCGCCGGTTTGGAACCAGGGGCCAGACAAGGCCGTCTGAGTTTCTCGCTTGATTGGCTGCAGGAATTTGAGGCCTTGACCTACAAGGTCCTGAAACATGGAAAATACGGTTGAGAATCTCTCGAGCTAATCCCCCGCGGACGACGAATCGTCGTCGACCGCCGCGGACTCATCCACAGGAGCTTCGTCGACCGGAGCCTCCTCTGCAACAGCCGAGGAGTCGTCCTCTGGGCCCAACGGATCGCCATACTCGCCCGCTTCGCCGGCATCGGCGGCATTCTCTCCTTCGCTTTGCGCGGCGTCTCCATAGAGCTGCGCGTCGGCCGCATCGTCAGGATTCCCGGAAGGATCGTCCGCGTAACTCTCGGCGGTTTGCGCGTCCTCGTTAGCGGTCTCCTGGTCCGAATTGGCCCAGCTCTCGTCCTGAGCCGCCTCCCAGGTCTCGTCGGTCGAGTCCGGGCCGCCTGCGTCCGCCACGTCCTGCGAGGCCGAATAAGCTTGCTGAGCGTCGTCCTGCGCCGTTGCGTAGTCGCCTGATGCGACGGCCTGCGCCTCTGACTGCTCATCCTGCTGGAGCGTATCCTGGGCGTCGCTCAAAGTGTCACTCTGGGACTGGGCGTCGGGGTCAGGCGTGCCGGTAGTTGAATCGGCGGGCGTGGTGCCGGGATCGGCAGGGGTGGCGTCGGGATCGGAGCCGGCGACCCCTGACGCCGGATCGTCTGAACCGGTCTCGGCCGCAGGCGAAGCCCCGACATCGTAGGGGTCAGCCCCACTCCCTTCGCTTTCCGCTCCAGGCGAATCGGCAGCCGGTTCCACCACACCAAGCGGCTCTTCCACCCCCTCCGGGGTCGCGGTTCCATCCGTGGGATCGGCTGCGCCCCCGGTGCCTTCGCTTCCAGGCGAATCGGTCGCCGGGTCCACCACGCCAACCGGCTCTTCCACACCCTCCGGCGTCGCGATTCCATCCGTGGGATCGGTCGCCGTCCCTTCGCCGCCCGTTGCCGAGGAATCCCCGCCGGGTTCCACCACAACAAATTCTTCCACCACACCTTCTGTGGTTGTGTCTGAACCCGTGGAATTGTCGCCGCTCCCGAACGGATCGAGGATTGCGTCAATAACTTCTTCCGACGCTGTTTCGGAGCCGGAGGGACTTGCGGCATCCCCTGGGTTCGCGGCCGGTGTGCCAGAGTCCTCGGGCACAATCACTACGACTTCATTGATGGCTTCGTCTGGCATAACTCAATCTCTCTTTCCCGGTCACCCGGCTTATTTCTGTTCGGCGGCTGGCGCCGGCGGTGGGGCTGATTTTGTTTGTGCGGCGGCAGGCGCCCCCGACGGAGCAGGCTGTTTTGGGCGCAACGTAACAACGTTCTGACATTGTGGACAGCGAACATTCAGGGACGATTTGCCGCGTAACACGGCAAGCGGAACCCGCATGGCGGCCTGGCACTTGGTGCAAACAACACGGACGGAGTCCGCGGGTGTTGGCGCCTTGGCTGGCTCCAGGGCTGGCGCAGGGGCGGGTACAGGCGGCGGAGCGGCCGGCTTGGGGCGCAAGGTGAAAACGTTGTGACACTGTTGACAGCGGACATTCAGGGACGATTGGCCCCGCAAAACGGCAAGCGGAATCCGCATCGCGGCCTGGCACTTGGCGCAGACAACACGAATTGAGTCCGCGGGTGCTGGCGCCGGGGCAGGCGCGGCAACGTGAGAAACCGGCGCGGGCCGCGGTGGAGGGGCGAGTTCCTTGCGCGCGGTCTGTACGCGCTGGCTCCAGCGCATAAGCTCCGGCTCGCTCGCCGACTGGCCTAACAACCGCAAGCGCCGCGTGGTGTACATCGAGGAAGAGGTCGTCATTTCGGAAAAGCGCGTCATCTGGTCGTCGCTCGCCTCCTCCTGCTTCATCCATTCCTCGATGTTGATCTGTTTCAGCAACTTGGCGGAGTGGATGGACCATGCCAGCAGAACGCGGCGCGCCAGGGCCTCGTCACCGACGGCGAGCAGCCCGGCGCGGTCGGCGGTGATCTCCGATTGGCGCGCCCACGCCAGCAGCGGCAGTTCCACCGTGCCCTCAAGCAATTGCATGGGGTGCAGCACGTTCATCAGTCCGTTGGAAAGCAGGCCGTGCATCGCGCCGGAGTCGCCGGCGATGAAACGAGTCACGGTTTTCAAAAGCGCATGGCCGGCGCGGCAGTGTCCCATCTCTCGCGCCAGCACAAAGAGCATTTCGTCGTTCTGGAAGTTGGTGAAGATGGCGGTTCCCAGCACGATAAACGCGCTGCTGTCCGAGCCGAAGGTATACGTTTGCCACTGGGAATCGCCCGAGACATACAAATCGGGCATACTGGACAGCCCAAGAATGCGCGCAGCCAGAACCCCCTGATTCCACACATCGGGCAACTGCTTCGGGCCCAGGCGAATGCCGTTGAATGTCGATTCGATCCACGGACGGCCCACTTTGTCGGAGGCGGAACCCACAATCGAGTGGAGCGCGGGAATCTTCAGCAATTTGGCCATCGCCTGGCCGTCCTGCGCCCACAAAAAGACGGAGCGATCGAGCTCGTAACCGGGAAACAGCGGACGCAGCCATCCGCATTGCGCGCAGACAATCTCCGCGGTGCTCAGGCCAACCCCGCCGCCGCCGCAGACCTTGCAGACCAAAACTGGGCGGCGCTCATTAGGCGGCGGGGCCGATGGCGCAGGCGGTGGCGCCGATAGTGCAGGCAGCGGCGCCAATGGCGCAAACGGCGGCGGCGCGGCTGGGGCCACGAGCTGGGTCCCGCACGAGGTGCAGAATCGCGAACCCGGGGGCGCGGGACCGTGTCCTTGCGGGCAAACGAGCGGAAGAGCGTTGCTGGCCATGGAGCTTCCTTTTCCCGTCACGCGCCAGACCTTCAGCAACGTGCGAACACAAACTTCCCGAGCTTGAATATACAGCTCAAGAAGTAAACGGCATCTGACACCGTACAAACAGGTAGCGTGGAAACTGTGTGAAGTGACTCAGAACGCCAACGAACTGCACACAAAATGAGCGCCCGGCACCACCGTCACAAACGGGCGGCGTGCGCGCCATCCCTTAACTGCTCTACCCTGGGGGAGTTCTCGACAAGGAAAACCAGCGGAATTTTAAGGAGCGCGCCAATCGGGCGTAGCGTTAGCGGTCACCCCGTCGGCCATCCAAGGAAGATACCTTGCCCCTCGATTGCTCCCTTCACGACCGGCAAGGTCCGGCGGGTTCTATAAAAGGGGATGTCAAGTGGCCCACCCATCTCAGCCAATGAACTGGGTGCCCTATCCTTCGCTTCCTTCTAGCGAGGGTGGGAGGGCACGAATCTTAACCATCGCACTCTTCGTTCGCCCCCAAAAAGCCCGAACAATGCCGTAACGTACTGAATCAAAAGGGCCGCAACCCCGCGTGACCCGTTTGCAATCAATTACCCTCCTTCGGCGCACAATCAAGAATGCGGTGAAATAAAGACCGCAACCTGAGAAGATGCCATGATCCAAGCCGTCCCGCCCTCCACCGCCGAGCGCTGTGCCGGCAAAGCCTCTCGCCTCGCCATGCCCCCGCTCTCCGGTTACCGGAATATCTGCGACTTCATCGCCTGCGCCGGCTACGGCATGCTCATGGGAGCCATCAAGAACGAAAGCGGGACCAAGCTCCTCTACGCCGCCCAGGTCGCCCTCGCTACCCTGCCCAGGGAGTCCAAAACCCAGACCCGGACCTCCCCCGTACCTTGATTTACCCCGCGCCGCCCCCGCTTTTGATGTAACCTGCTGAAAAAGAATATGTTACATCAATAATTGCCACATTGCGCTTCTGAAACAAAGCACTTACCTTCTGGTCGTCCCGCCAAAACGGCGGTTTTCGCCCGCTCAGCGCCTCTCCAGGGGCGAAGGAACGCGGACGGACGCCATCCCGGCCGCAGTTGCCGCCTGAATGCCGAGGTCGGTGTCTTCGAAGACCAGGCAATCCGCGGGAGCTACGCAGAGGCGTGCGGCGGCAATCAGAAAAGCATCCGGGGCGGGTTTCGATTTGGTGTATTCCTCGGCGCCAACGATGGTTTGGAATCGATCGAGCAGATTGACAGCGGTGAGCGAGCGAACGACAGAGTTGCGGCGGCCGCCGGAAACCACGGCGAAGGGAATGCGCCCCTGCTGGGCCTCAATGTGCTCGACGACCTCAGGGATGGCTTTCAACCGGGGCAGGAGGTCGAAGTAGAGGTCCTCCTTGCGGATTCCTACCTGCTTGACAGGCATGTGGAGCCCGTTCATCACGTTCAGTGTAGAGATGATTTCATCGACTGGCTTGCCGCCCCAGGAGTAGAAGAGCTCCTCCGGAAAGGGGCAGTTCCATTCGGCGAGAGCGGTCTTCCAGGCGATGTAGTGCAGTGGCATGGAGTCGACAATGGTGCCGTCGCAGTCGAATAGATAGGCTTTGAAGTCACCGGCGGGGAGGGGCAGTTTCATACGAGAAGGGTTCTCCTGGAGATGGGGTTGGTGGGGTTTGGAGTGGATGGAATTTGGCGCGGCCTTTCTGGGTTTGTGACTTCCGACCCTAAGCTTTTACGCGTGGCTCCATCCGATGGAATAACGGCCTGACAGAAAGTTCGCTCTTCAGCGCCCGAAATGAGGCTTCGGCCTCGGTCAATCGCCCAGTGCCGTCGACGGATACCAGCGTTGCTCGATGGCAAGTTCGATGCCCGGCGCGCACAAACGGTTGATGGCCAGCAACGCCGCTACCAGCGACCAGTACGCGTGAGCCTTCCCTTCCTTGCTTCGGCTTTGCGGACGCGGATACATGCTGCCAAGATCGTGCCACGACCACAGCAGGCTTTCAAGAGGGTAGGTCTGCACTCCATCGCGTTTTCAAATACCGCCCTTGAGCCCAGAGAACTTGTCGCCTGCGAGCAACACAAAATCGCCTGAACTATCAATATCGTAACGAACTTGGGCTAGTAAGATAACTTCATGATCATTGACACCTTTCCGGTCGGCCCGCTGCAATGCAACTGCACGATCCTCGGCGACGAGCAGGCGGGAGAGGCCATTGTCATCGACCCGGGCGAAGAAGTCGGTCGCATCCATCGCCGGCTCACCGAGCTGGGCCTCAAACTGAAGCAGATTCTCATCACCCACGGTCATATCGACCACGTGGGCGGCGCACTCAAGCTCAAGCAGCTCACGGGAGCACCCATTCTGCTCAACGAAAACGATCTGCCCCTGCTGAAGATCATGGATACTCAGGCGGGATGGCTGGGCATTGCAACGCCGGAGACTGCTCCGCCCGACGAGTTGCTCACAGACGGTCTCGCCGTGGGACTGGATGCTTTTCCCGCTCAGGTGATCCACACACCGGGCCATACGCAGGGGTCGGTCTGCCTCCACTTTGCCCCGCTCAAGCTGCTCATTGCAGGGGACACACTCTTCGCCGGCAGCATCGGGCGCACGGATTTGCCCGGCGGCAACTACGACCAGATCATTGACTCAATCGAGTCGCGGTTATTGCAACTCCCCGGAGACACCAAGGTACTTCCCGGCCACGGACCGGCCACAACCATCGATGCCGAGCGCAACACGAACCCCTTCCTGCGCACACTGTAAACTTCATAATGTCACAGCGGTTGGTTCGCTATTTTTCAACTACATACGTCATAATTGTTCAACAAGCACTTACAGCTAGTCCCCGGTACTGTTACCACCTTGATGCGTTCGCAAATAGTTAACCAGAATGGTTACTCCTGTACTGAACTCCGTTGAGTCAGCAAGCAGGCTCACTACCAGCCACCCAGACTCGGGCATGCCAAAGAAGTACCCCGGATGCACCCATACGCCGCACTCCAGCAAGGCAAGCACCGTCTGCTCGTCGGGTTGGATCGCCGGAATGCGCAGCACGGCATACCACCCCCCCTCCACCTCAAGCCTGGTGACCTGCGGCGCCAGGAGCAGTTGGCAGTCCAATTCCGCCAGATTCGTCACCGTTCGCTCTTTGATCTGGCGTTGGATCGCCTCCCGGCCCTCCAGCCACTGGGGCAAGGCACACTGTACAGGCGCATTCATTGACAGAAACGTGTCTGCGATGACCTCAAGGCGATCGAGAGCAAGAGCGGCTTCCGGCCCGGTCGCCACAATCCAAGCAGCCTTCATTTGCGGCAGACCGGCAATCTTGCTCAGCCCGCTTACAACGAAGAGAGGAACGCCTTCCAGTCCGGCGGCAAAGCTCGGGGTCGCGCCCGCGAAGCCATAATCGAGAAAAACTTCGTCCACAATCAGCGACAGATCGTGTTCCCGGCACAAACGCGCCAGCTCTTCCGCTTCCCACGGTTTGGTGAAGTGGCCCGTCGGGTTATTCGGATGCACCAGCACAATGGCGCGTGTCCGGGGAGTAATCGCTCGCCGCAACCCCTCCGGATCGATCTGCCAGCCGTGGTCGTAGAGCAGCGGGGCTGCTATTAACTGCACATCGTCGATCGCGGCCAAAAAATCGAAGAGCGGATAGCCGGGTTGGACGACAAGAATCTCGCTGCCCGGGTCGCAAAGCAGGCGGAAGAGGTAGCTGTAGGCCTCGCTGGTGCTGGTGGTGAGCACAACCTGCTCCGGCCTAACCAGCCGCTCGGGCTTACGCGGGGCGCCCCTACCGGCATAGTACTGGCAGACAGCCTGGCGAGCACGCAGGGTTCCGCGCGGTTGCGGATCGTAATCGAAAGCCTCCGGGCGTGCGAGGGCTTGCAACAAATCGGCTGGATAATCGAAGCCACAGCGGGTAGGGTTGGAGGCAGTCAGGTCGGCGATGGGCAGTCCGGCCTGCGCGCGCAGCCGATGAGCCCACGCCAGCCCGCTCTCCTCCATGTTCCAACCCGTTCGCTGCGAAAAGCGCATAAGTTCAACCCCATCAATTGCCCCAGGGTTCCTGAATTTGCGATTGAAATCCTTCATGCACAATAAGAGCAGGCGCCCTTTTCCACCATACACGGCTGCCCATACCGGAGGAACATTGGCATTGCGCGCGGTTGTCTTCGATTACGGAATGGTACTGACAGGTCAACCGAACGCCGAGGCGCACGCCGCCCTGTTGCGGATCACTGGCCTGCCATTGGAGCGGTTTGAACTCCTTTACTGGGCCGACCGGCACGCGTACGACGAGGGCAAACTCACCGGCGCGGCCTTCTGGCAGAAGCTCGTCCTCGCTGCCGAATTGAACCTTGGCTCCGAGGCGGTTGAAGAGTTGAACCTCTGGGATGCCCGCATGTGGACCACGCAAAACCCAGCCATGCTTGCCTGGCAACTGGAGCTCAAGCAGCGCGGCATCCTTACCGCCATCCTCTCCAACATGGGCGACAACGTTCTCGAAAACATGATGCGCGAGTTTGACTGGCTTCCCCGCTTCGACGTTCTTGTCTGGAGCTTTCAACTGCGCATGGCCAAGCCCGATCCAGCGATCTATCTCCATGTGCTCAACGAACTCGGCGTACGCCCTGAGGAAGCCCTGTTCATCGACGACAAGCTGGTCAACATACACGCGGCACAGGCTCTTGGCATGCCGGCCATTCAGTTTACAAACGTGGCAAAACTACGCGACGACCTGATCGCGGCTGGATTGGACACTGTTCTGCCGCTGCCTTAAGCGATCCCTGAATCAGTTTCTGCTTTCGGCTGAGCATGGTTGAGCCGGCTAGATCAAGTGTGCTCCGCTCTGCATACAACCATGGGTTCCGTGTTCTAAACTTCTGGCCGTTGTATTGCACTGGTTCAAGCCGTTATATGCCTGGCCTCGAGAAATGAGGACCCGGCAAATATCTGCGTCCTGAACTCAACTTGATCCGTCCAGAAATCGATAGGAGTGCCAACTGTGAAATCTTTTCAAACCAAAATAAATTGGTCTGCGGCCAAACGGGCCGTTATCGGGGGGACGTCGCTTCTGCTGGGCGCCACCATGGCTCTGGCGCAATCCGTGCCCGTCGTAACTGGCGATGCACGCGTCGATAAATTGCTCAGCCAGATGACTCTTCAAGAAAAATTGACCCTGATCCACGGCACGCACGAAGATCCAGCCGTCTACCAGGGCCAGGCGGGCTACCTCGCCGGCATTCCCCGTCTCGGCATTCCCGGTTTGCGCTTTGCCGACGGCCCTCCGGGCGTGCTTACCCGCCATCCGTCGCAAGGTGAAACAGCGACCATGGGTGTGGCGGCCACCTTCAGCACTAAAACGGCTGAAGATAACGGTCTGGTCATCGGCCATGAAGACCGCGCGCTCGGCATCGATGTCTCGCTGCAGCCTTTTGTGAATATCGACCGCGACCTGGAATTTGGACGCGGCTACAACACCTTTGGCGAAGACCCATTCCTCACCTCCGAGATGGGAGTCGCCGAGGTCAAGGGCATCCAGTCGCAGCATGTGATGGCCCAGATAAAGCACTATGTCGCCTACGACTCCGAGGCCACCAACATCTTCGTCGACGACCAGACCCTGCACGAGGTCTACGTAGCTCCCTTTGACGCCGCCATCCGCCGCGCAGATGTTTCGTCGATCATGTGCTCCTACAACCGCATCAATGGCACTTTCGCCTGCGGCAATGAGTCCAATCTGACCAAAATCCTTCGTGACGAGATCGGCTTCAAGGGCTTCGTCACCTCCGACTGGGGCGCTGTCCACGCCGTCAAGTTCATCAATGCCGGCCTGGACATGGAGATGCCCGGTGAGCCCGCCCCCGGTGGCTTCCAGATCCCTTCATTCTTCGATTCGCTGCCCGTTCCGCCCCCGCCGCCGGCAAACGCCATGGATGACATGATGGAGAGCTTTTTCGGGACCATTCCCGAGGAGCCGAAACCGGTGAGGGGGAACTTTAGCGACTTCGGCAAGAAGGAAGATCCCAAGAAGATGCCTGAAGCGCTCAAGGACGGCACCGTCAACGAAGGTGCAATCACTCGCGCTGCTGGGCGTGTGCTTTACGAGATTGTTCATTTTGGCTACCTCGACGGTCAGTCGAAGCACGACGTGACGGCTCAATCGATTGAGGCCAACGCCAAGATCATCGAGAAGACCGGGGAAGAAGCTGCTGTGCTGCTTAAGAACGAAGGCGATGCGTTGCCGCTGAAGGCCGCCGACCTGGACTCCGTCGTCCTGATCGGCCCCACCGCCGGCCAGATTGACTCCATTGGAATTAACGGCGAGCGGTCCGTCGGCCTGCCTGAGCGCCAGGTCGGTCCCTATGACGCACTCAAGAAGGTCACCGGCAATGCGAATATCAAGTTTGCCGTGAACGACGACATGACCGGCACAACCGTTCCGGCCAAACTTCTAAGCCACGACGGTAAGCCGGGCCTCGTCCGTAGTGGCGATGGCGCCGACCAGGTAGATGCCACTGTCGATTTCACCGTCAAGGGGAGCAACGCACTCAAACCCAACGCCACGGTCACCTGGAAGGGCACTCTCACGGTTCCGAGCGCGGGCATGTACTGGATCTACCTCCAGGCCCTGGGCACCAACGCCGAGATCAAGCTGGACGGCAAGCGCCTGACCCACACTGGCGTCTTTCAGGGCGGCGTCCATGGAGACATTCTCCAGGCCAACCAGGACAACACGGTTCCAACCACCGACGGAATCGATAATGTCCGCAGGGCGATCGAGTTGACCGCCGGCCCGCACGCCATCGAGATCTCCACCACCCCCGACACCTCCTCCGCGCCCGTCCAGGTTCGCCTGAACTGGTACACCCCCGAGCAGCGCAAGGCCGACCACGAGGCTGCCATCGCCGCCGCCAAGAACGCCAAGGTAGCCGTCGTCTTCATTTGGACCCGTCTGCGCCCAGTCTTCGGACTCCCCGGCGATCAGGACAAGCTGGTCGAGGAGATCGCCGCCGTCAATCCCAACACTATTGTCGTATTGAACACGAGCCAGCCCGTTGCCCTGCCCTGGGTAGAAAAAGTAAAGGCAGTATTGGAAATGTGGTGGCCGGGGGATGAAGGTGGCCTCGCGACCGCCAACCTTCTTGCCGGCAAAACCAGCCCTGCAGGACGTCTGCCCGTAACCTGGGGGAAGAGTCTTGCGGATTACGCCGCAACCGACCCAAAACACCCGGAGCGCTCCATGAAGGGCGTCGATGGAAAAACCACTTACAGCGAAGGCGTCAACGTTGGCTACCGCTGGTTCGACAAGGAGAAGATCGATCCGCTCTTCGCCTTCGGCCACGGGCTGAGCTACACCAAGTTCGAATACTCCGATCTGAAGGTGGAGAAGAAAGCCGATGGCGGGCTAGAAGTCAAAGTCCACATCAAGAACACCGGCAGCGTGGATTCAGACGAAGTTCCGCAGGTCTATCTCAGCGCACCGAGCGAGATTCCTGCGGGCGTTCAGTTCCCTGTCCGCGCGCTGGCAGCCTTCGACCGCGTTCACCTGAAAGCCGGGGAAGCCAAAACCGTAACTCTCAACGTAGCGCCGCGGCAATTGCAGTACTGGTCCACCGCCGACGGCAAATGGGAAACCGCAGCCGGCAAACGGACGCTGAGCGTGGGAGCATCTTCCCGCGACCTGCGCGTCGAGCAAGCGATTAACTAATAGCTCACCAACCATGTGGGTGCATCCCAGGTCCCCAAGTGCGAGGGACCTGGGATACCCACGGTCACGGATCATCCACTAAAGGAGTTTGAGAATCGATGCGACCGGGGGCATTACCGACTTCCCAGCTAATCCTGCTTGATTTGCTCGCTCCGCCAGTTATGGCAGGAATCTGGCGACTGTTGTCTGGAGGATGGGCAGGGGCAGTCTAGGGAGGGGCAACGAGCGCGGAAACAAAGGCCAGACAAGCTAAGGAGTTTTGGGCTGTGCTGATCCTGCTCTATCTCATGTCCTTTGGAGTCACAATTTATGCATGGTTGACATAGTTGGACGTATGGCCCAGGTCTGGCCGTCCCTAGATGATTGGGTGTCGGGTGGCCCAGGTCTGTGCGTCCCAAGATGATTGGGTGCCCCAGGTCTCGATTTTGAGACCTGGGAAAGCACGAACCTCCCGGGCGCTTTTAGTTACGAAGCCAGGCCCAGCCCCACCAGGTTCGCCGCCAGAATAATTACGGCCATGCCCACCCAAAGTATCCGCACCGGCCTGCTTCCCACACCGGCCCACTCGCCCAGCGCCAACCCCACCAGCCCGCCGCACAGCACATAGATACTCATGTGCAGCATCCAGTTCACATACGACAAGTGCTGCGGAATATTTGCCGCGCCCCATGCGTAGAAGAAGAACTGGAGGTACCACATGATTCCGCCAGTAGCGGCAAGTGCTGCATTCCGCCCCAACGTTGCTCTCGGCTGCGCCAGGTCGTCTTTGAGTGAGATACTCTTCAACACCGCCAGCCGGATGAAGCAGTAACTGAAATTCACCACCGCGCCGCCGCCCATTATGAATACATAACTCGGCAATGCCGCATACAGCGGATTCACCCCCAGATGCAGCGCCGCTGCTTCCATCGGCTTAGCCGCGTCGATAGCAAACGACATCCCCGAAGAAAACACGCCGCAAAGAATGGCCAGCAGCAACCCCAACTTGAGGTTGAACTCCCGAACCTCCCCGCGCGTCTGCAATTCCTTCAGATGCCCTGCATACGAAACGACTCCCACGCCAATCAGCGCAACCAATACCCCAGCCATCGTCAGCAGTCCGCCCTTCGTGGTGAAAAGCATCGCAGCCTGCCCGTGACGTATCGGAGGGATCAGCGTGCCCACGACTAATGTAACTCCAATGGCAATGCCGATCCCCAGAGACATGCCCAGGTAGCGCATTGTCAGGCCGTAGCCAACATTGCCCACGCCCCACATAGCTCCAAACAGAGCCACCGGTATCAGGACATGCGAACCGATCGATGCATAGAAGTCAATGAAGTTTGGAAGCAACAACAGGCTCACGGAAATCGGCAGCAATATCCAGGAGAACAGCCCAGCCAAAGTCCAGGTAGTCTCCCACGACCACTTCCTGACCTTCTCGATAGGCGCGTAGAACGATGCAGCCGACGCCGCACCAACCACGTGCCACCCGATTCCCGCGATGATGGACAAAGTTGTTCCTCCGTGATACCTCAGGGGCTAAAGCCCGGCGGATTTTGCGGCATTTGCGGCACGGCTGAAGCCGTGCCCTTTCAAAACGTCGGCCTATTCAAACATCCATCGTTGTATTCTGACTTATTCGATGCCGACCTGGAAGCTATAACTCCCAGCTGCCAACTCATACCCACTCTGACCATCGCGAGTTACAACCTTGGCCATCTTGCTCTGCGTCAACGCCGCGCCATCCAGCTTGTACTTCGCCGCCTCGCCCGCACTCAACGCCAGCCACCCCGTTGTGTTGGCCGGAAGGTTCAAATGCCACTCAGCCGAAGTTCCCTTCACCGTCCAGTCGGAATGAATCGGCCCGTACGACGAAGCATAGTCGAAGCGAAGACTCACCAGCCGCGCGTCAAACACCGGATGCAGAACCACCGTATGGAATCCCGCATCCAACGGCGTCGTATCCACGCCTGCCGCATAGCGATAGATCCAGTCAGCCACCGCGCCATATGCGTAGTGGTTGTAGGAGTTCATGCTGGGATCGTCCTTCATCTGGTCGCCGTTCCAGCGCTCCCACATGGTTGTTGCTCCGTGTCCCACCAGGTAGCCCCACGACGGATACTCCGTATTCAGCAGAAGCTTGTACGCCAGCTTTCCATGCCCGCTCTTTGTCAGTTCTTCCAGAAGATAAGGCGTGCCCAGAAATCCCGTTGCCAGCAGACCATGATTGGCCTCGATCTTGTCCGCCAGCTTTTGTGCGGCCTTGGCTCGGAGCGCTTCCGGCAGCAGGTTCATATGCAGGGCGAGCACATACCCAGCCTGCGTATCGCCGCCTTTGCTCTTGGCGTTGGGATTGTTGATGCCTCCAAAAGGCGATGGGCTGTTGTCCGCGCCTGCCACAAATCCATCGTCGTGCACATATTTTTTCTCAAATGCCGCACGAATCTTCTCGAATAGCTGCGCATACTTCGCTTCATCCTGCGTTCTGCCAGTTGCATGCGCCATCTGCCGCATCAGAGTCACGTCGTAGGCCCAATACGCGGTAGCGATCAGCCCATAGTCCGTCTTTCCTTCCGGAGAAAGCCAGTCGCCAAACGGAATCCCTGACTCACGTATCCATAGCCCATCGGGGTTCTTCGCATCGATGGCAGCGAGATATTTTTCCATCGCCGCCCAGTTCTGATCGATCACGCTGGTATCGCCCGCCTGCACCCACGAGGTCCACGGGATGATGACACCAGCATCGCTCCAACCCGCCGCGAAGCCCGCATTTGGAGTCACCGTTCCAGGTGAGTAAATGCCGAAATACGGTGAACCTACTTGCGTGGCCCGCATGTCCCCGCCAAATTTCCGCGAAAACGGCGCCAGCCCCATGTTATATGTCGCCGTCCGCCAGAAAACCTCCGCATCGCCCATCCAGCCAAGCCGCTCATCACGCTGTGGGCAGTCCGTGGGAATCCCCACAAAATTCGATCGCTGCCCCCAGAGAATATTTCTCCAGAGCTGGTTGATCATCGCGCTGCCGGTTTCGAGCTTCGCGGTGAACGGCGCGTCGGTGTGAAAGACGAATCCGGCCACTGCGTCCTTACCCGGCGCAGCGGGCAGCCCCGTCAGCTCAAGGTAGCGGAACCCATGAAACGTGAACTGCGGCGTAAACTCCTCCACCCCATCGCCACTAAGAATGAAGTGATCCGTAGCCTTGGCGGTGCGCAGATTGTCGGTATAAAGCGTCCCATCCGCGTTGACGATTTCCGCAAAACGCACCTGGACATTCGTTCCCTCAGGCCCCGACACCCGAATTCGCTCAACACCCGAAAAGTTCTGCCCAAAATCAAACACATACACGCCGGGCTTCGGCTCGGTCATCGCCTTCGGTTCCAGCGTGCGCTCCACGCGAATCGGCTCGAAGTCCTGCGCTTCAATCGTGACCGGCTTCGGCGAGAGGTCAATCGCCGCGAACCACGACGATGAGTTATAGCCGGCCGTATCCCATCCCGGCGTCGCCAACCGCGCGTCCTGAGTCTCACCGTCGTAGATTTCCGAATGCTGAATGCTGGTGTGGTTGGCAAGCCATGTGTTGTCGGTTGAAACCCACTCCACACTGCCGTCCGTATGTTCGATCCGCAACTGCGCGCGCAGCGCGGGTGGCGTGTCGCCGTAGTTGTTGGGCTGCTGGAACCACTCCAGGGGCGTCTCATACCAGCCGGGGGCCAGCAACGCGCCGATGGCATTGTCCCCTCGCTTCACCTGCGATGTCACATCGTAGGTCTGATATTTCACATGCTCGCGATAGTCTGTCCACCCCGGCGCCAGAACATCCGCGCCAACGCGATCTTCGTTCAGGATCATCTCGTAAGCGCCAAGCGCCGTAGCGTAGAGCCGCGCCGACTTTACCGGCTTATCGACAGAAAAAGTCTGGCGCAGCGCTTTGACAGAGTCTGGAATCCACGGGTGACCCAGCGGTGCGTTCATCGGGCCGGGCTGTTGCGTCCAGACGACGGCAGCTTTCCATCCCGCATCGTCGAAGGCCTTCAGCTGCCAGCCAGACGCGGCATGAATCGCTGTCTTCCAGGAAGTGTCGCTCACAAATGCAGCGGTCGTTCCGTCCTCGTATTCCACGACCAGCGTGGCAATCATCGGCGGGGCATCGGGCGAGGCCATGCCGTTTGGATTGCCTACATAATGCACCGCTTCGATTGCGATCGTGTTCGCCCCTTCGCTCAGCTTGCCGGTGGCATCGGCGCGCACAAACTTCTTCCAAGGCATCTGCTTGTAAGGCGGGAAAGGATTGGCGCTAAGCACCTGCGCTCCGTTGACCCAGGCTGAAACAGTATCCTGCCCGGCGGCATAAAGCGCGGCACTCTTCACCGGCTTGGAAAGAGTCACCGACTGACGGTAGGCAAAGTGCTGCTCCGCGATCTTCTCCCCTCCCAGTGTCTTTGCGTCGGGACTCGCGATCCACGCAGCCGGCGCATGACGCACCGCATCCTCTTCCGGTGTCTCATAACCGATCCAGCCGGCTTTCCAGGCATCCTGCGTGACCAGGCCCGTCTCCCACCAGCTTGCAGCGCTTTCGGTGTAGGTCTTGCCCGCCACGCCCCACACCTTCACCCGCCAGAAGTAGCGCGTGCTGGGCTTGATGGCAGGTCCGGCATAGCGCACATTAAGCGATGCGCCTGACTCGATCCGCCCGCTATCCCATACATCCGCCTTGCCCTGGCTCGACAATTCGGGACTCGACGCCACCAGCACTTCATACGCCGTCTGCTTTGCGCCGCGGGACGGATCCTGCAACTGCCAGGAGAACCGCGGCCTTGGGTCGTCGATTCCCAGCGGCGTCGCCAGATCGTCCACACGCAATTCCACGGGCCCCGCTTCGGTGGCGGCCACTCCCGATTGCGCCATGAGAGAAAACGTCATCGTTCCAAAAAACAATCCACACGCCGCCCAGCAAGCAACCTGCATTTTCATCACGCTCACCCGCCCTTATAAGAAGGACTGACCATTGTGCAACCTGCTCCCCCTGCTTGGGAAGCGGGCCGCCTCGGGGATATTGAAATCGCCCAAGTTTACCAAATGAAATATTTTCCAGACGGAAGAACCTTAAATAAGCGGCACTTCCGTTGTCAAAGTATTTTCACTTTTGCACCCGCTTGGCATATACCGTCGACGACTGCCCGCCCCGCTGACTCGCTGAACCGCCGCCCGCCCGCCACCCGTTACACTTTCCCCATGGCCTTAAATCTTTTCGCCGCCACCACAAGCCAGGGAAAGCTGCGCGACTTCCAGACCGCCGCGCGAGAATTCTCCTTCACCATCGAGCCGCTTCCAAGGCTGGACAAAATCGCAGTCCCCGAAGAAAACGGAGCGACTTTCGCCGCCAACGCCACCCTCAAAGCCGTTTATTACTCCCGTTTCGCCCCCGGCCAACTGGTGCTGGCGGACGACTCCGGACTGGAAGTCGATGCACTCGACGGCGCTCCCGGCGTCCGCTCCGCCCGCTTTGCCGCCGACTCCGGCCTGGTAGATTCACCCGACGCCAACGACAATACCGATGTCTGGAACAACATGGTTCTGCTGCAGCGGCTGGCCGGTGTTTCTCCCGAAAAGCGCGCCGCCCGCTACCGCTGTGTCCTGGTAGCAGCCCGCGACGGCGAGGCCCTGCATACCGCTGAAGGAACGGTTGAAGGTCTGATCCTGGAAGCTCCCCGCGGCACCGGCGGCTTTGGCTACGATCCGCTCTTCTACCTTCCATCCCTTGACCGCAGCATGGCGGAAATCGATCTTGAAACCAAGCTGTCTCTCAGTCACCGAGGCCGCGCCATTGCGGCGTTGCTGGTTATGCTGCAGGCTTGAATTTGTCCCCTGATTATTGTCCAAAACGTAGAACCCGCGGAGCGCCTTGACGGCAGTGATGCGTGACACGAATAATGCAACTGAATCAAGGCAAAGCGTTTTTGTCCCTCATTCTGAAACCGCCTACCCTTGAAGTCTTTAGGAGCCCAAGAATTCCATGGCAACTGCTCAACATCCCGCCGCGCCTACTGTAAAACGTGGTGTCGAGCCACTGCGCGCAGCTCAGGGAAACACCTTTATCCTGCGCAAGCTGCACTCGCTGCTCGGCATTATCCCCATCGGCGCCTTTCTCTTGGAGCACCTGCTCTCCAACTTCGAGGCGCTTAAAGGGCCGGCCGCTTACGGCGCACAGGTCAAGTTCCTCAACGGCCTGCCCATGGTGCGCGTCCTGGAGTGGGTCTTCATTTTCCTGCCGATTCTTTATCACGGCCTATATGGGGTGTGGATCTGGCTGCGCGGGAAGTCGAATATCGTCTACTATCCCTGGGCCGGCAATTGGATGTACACCGCCCAGCGCTACACCGGCCTGATCGCCATCCTCTATATTGGGCAACACGTGATTCGCCAGCGCTTCATGGGTATTTCCCTGCCTGAGAATCCCTATGCCGCCTTCCATAAAGTGCAAGTGGAACTCCAGAACCCGTGGATGCTGGCCGTCTACATCATTGCCATGATCGCCATCTGCTGGCACTTCTCCTACGGCATCTGGCTGTTCGCGGCCAAGTGGGGAATCACTCCCGGCGCAACCGCCCGCAAGCGCTTCGGCTACGTCTGCGCCGCGCTCGGAATTGCGCTGGTCGTCATTGGGCTCGCCAGCATCTGGGCGTTTGTGGGCGGCAAGTATCCCAATGTTCCAGAGAACCCACAAGTTACCTACTTAACCGCCCCGGCCATCCCCGGCGCAATCCAGGTCTGACCACAGCAGGCTTCTGGCTGAAAGCTGAAGGCTGAAAGCTGGCAATTGTTTACTGTTCACTGTCCACTGTTCACTGATAAGGAAGACTCAATGGCAGCACCAAGAATCATCGTGGTTGGCGGAGGACTGGCTGGTCTGGCGGCCGTCATCAAGATCGCCGAAGCCGGCGGCACTGTCGACTTGTTTTCTATTGTCCCGGTAAAACGGTCTCACTCGGTTTGCGCACAGGGCGGCATTAACGCCGCGAAAGACCTCAAGGGCGAGGGCGACACCACAGACAAGCATTTTGACGACACCATTTACGGCGGCGACTTCCTGGCCAATCAGACGCCCGTGAAAGCCATGTGCGAAGCGGCTCCGGGCATCATCGATCTGCTCGACCGCATGGGTGTACCCTTCAACCGCACTCCCGAGGGGCTGCTCGACTTCAGGCGCTTTGGCGGCACACTCTATCAGCGCACGGCATTTGCCGGCGCCACCACCGGACAGCAGCTTCTCTACGCGCTCGACGAGCAGGTCCGCCGCTACGAGGCTGCCGGCAAGGTACACAAGTACGAAGGATGGGAGTTTCTCTCCGCCGTCATCGACTCCAAAGGCATCGCGCGCGGAATCACCGCTCTCGATCTGCGGACGATGGAGCTTCGTTCCTTTCCAGCCGACGCCATCATTCTGGCTACCGGCGGCAACGGGGCAATCTTCGGCAAGAGCACGAACTCTGTCGTCTGCACCGGCTCCTCCAACTCCGCCGTCTTCCAGCAAGGCGCTTATTATGCGAACGGCGAGTTCATCCAGGTCCATCCGACATGCATTCCCGGCGAAGACAAGCTGCGGCTCATGTCGGAGTCGGCTCGCGGCGAAGGTGGGCGCGTGTGGGTTCCGCGCAATGCCGGCGAAAAGCGGCCCATCAAGCAGATTCCCGACTCCGATCGCTGGTATTTCCTCGAAGAGTGGTATCCGAAGTACGGCAACCTGGTGCCTCGCGATGTGGCGACGCGTGCTATCCACAGAGTGGTCTATGAGTTCGGCCTAGGCATCGACGGGCAACCCATGGTCTATCTCGACCTCACCCACATCGATCGCGCCACGCTAAATCGCAAACTCGAAGGCATTCTCGAGATTTACGAGAAATTCGTCGGAGACGACCCGCGCGACGTGCCCATGAAGATCTTCCCGGGCGTGCATTACACCATGGGTGGCCTGTGGGTGGATTTCAACCAGATGACGAACATTCCCGGCCTCTTTGCCGCTGGCGAGTGCGAATACCAGTACCACGGCGCCAACCGCCTGGGCGCGAATTCGCTGGTCAGTTGCATCTTCGGCGGATTCATCAGCGGCCCCAATGCTCTCAAGTACGCCCAAAACCTGGAAGGCCAGGAAGGCGACGGCGGACATGCCGCGGAGATCGCCCGTCAGGCTGAGATCAACGCCAAGCTGCTCAAGAACGAAGGCAAGGAAAACCCATTCAAGCTATGGCGCGAGCTGGGCGCAACCATGACCGAGCACGTCACGGTGATCCGCTACAACAAGGGCCTGATGCAGGCGGATGAGAAGATCGTCGAGTTGGTGGAACGCTACAAGAACGTCAACCTGTCCGATCGCAGCCAGTGGGCCAACACCAGCTTCGCCTTCGCGCGCCAGTTGAAGAACATGCTGGAACTATCGCGTACGATTACACTTGGCGCGCTACTCCGCGATGAGTCGCGAGGCGCCCACTACAAGCCGGACTTCCCCGACCGCAACGACGAGAGGTTCCTGAAGACCACCAAGGCCAGCTTCACCGGCGCGCCCGAAGGCCCAAAATTCGAATACGAAGAAGTCGACACCCAGTTCATCAAGCCGCGCCCGCGGAGTTACACAGCGTCCAAGTGAGCTTAAATCCCAGGGAGCGGTTGCCATGCTAGCAAAGATCACATTTCGGGGTCCTCAAAGAGGTGGTAGAAATACACCGCCTCAAACAGGCGTGCGCCCTACCGTTCGTCTTGGAGATGAATTCACATCCTGCAAGATCGAAAGTACTGAGGGCGTTGAGGTGTTCGAGTTCGATAGAGAATACAACGTCCGTCTGACATTGTTTTTCCCGGATAAGTACCAGAGCCGACTTCACACTTGCGATGATTTGAATTTTTACGAAGGCGCCAAACAGGTTGCTAACGGAAAAATCGTATCGGAATAGACTGGATCAAGAGTTTTGGGCTTTAGCCCCCGAGGGACCAAAAACCATCATGGCAACCAAAACCGTATCACTCGAAATCAAACGCCAGGCCAGCCCCGACGCCCCCGCCGTATGGGAGCGCTTTGAACTCCCCTGGCGACCCGGCATGAATGTCATCTCCGCCATGATGGAGATCGCCGCCAACCCAGTCACCGCGGACGGCGTCGACACCACCCCGATCACCTACGACTCGAATTGTCTTGAGGAGATCTGCGGGTCATGTGCGATGAGAATCAACGGCAAGGCACGCATGGCCTGCTCTTCCCTGGTCGACAACCTGGAACAACCCATCCGCGTCGAGCCGCTCTCGAAGTTTCCGCTGGTGCGCGATCTGCAGGTCGATCGCTCCGTCCTTTTTGAAAACCTAATGGCCGTCAAGGCCTGGGTTCCGGTTGACGGGACTTACGATCTTGGCTCGGGCCCGCGCGTCTTCCCGCAACAGCAGGAGGCCAGCTATCCGCTGTCCAATTGCATCTCCTGCTGCTGCTGCATGGAGGTCTGTCCGCAGTTCAATGACGACACCGGCTTCGTGGGCGCAGCCACCATCGCCCAGGTCAAGCTCTTCAATAGCCATCCCACCGGCAAGGTCTTCAAGGAAGAACGCCTGCGCGCGCTGGCCGGCGACGGAGGTATACAGGAGTGCGGCTTTGCGCAAAACTGCGTCGAAGTCTGCCCCAAGGGCATACCGCTGACCAATGCCATCTCGGACATAAGCCGCGATGTGCTGATCCAAAAGGCGAAAGATTTTCTGCGCGGTTAGAGAGCGGGCATGAAGGGACGGTGGGTTGAGCGCATTCCGCGAGAAGAATTCAAGCGGCGCGCCTCAACGACTGCGCCACGATTTCCGGATTCCGGTCGATAACTATCAGATAAGCTCGCGCCGGCGCATCCGGATTCTTGCGACCCTGTTCCCAGTCGCGTAATGTGCCCACTGGAATTCGATAAGCAGCAGCGAAAGCCTCCTGCGTCAGCCCCAGCCGTTCGCGGAGTTTCTTCACATTGACCAAACGGTGCAAGCCAAGCTTTTCAAGCTCTTCGTCCGTACCTCGAGGAATTGGCTGAGCATCCGGGTCTGCCAGCGCCGCTGCAGTCAACTCTTCGTCTGTAAGCGCATCGATTGCGTCCCAATCAGTATCCGTCTCGGGGAGAGGATCGCCGGGTTCATGTTCGACTATGATCATATTGTTCAACTTCATATTTGTTGCCCTTTCTAACAGAGATGATTCGGATGAGATCCTTTTGTGAGACGGCAGAGACTACATACAGAACTCGCCTCCTGCCTAGCCCTAGCGTAGCAATTCGCTCCTCACCATACTCAAACCGGTCATCGATCCAGGAATCTCGGCTCGGGTCTTCGAGCGCAAGAATTCCCTCTTCCAAAGACATCCCATGCTTGCGACGGTTCAGGGCATCCTTGTCAGAATCCCGTGTATACCGCATGGAAAGAGCATACGGCTAAGCCGTAGTCGAGTCAATCTCATTTGAGTCCTTGCACCCGCTCCAGGCGTCCAATAGCCGGCGTCGATTCACTCGGCCCAAGGAGCATGAATGCAATACAAAACCTTAGGTGATACTGGACTTCTTGTTTCAACCCTTTGCTTCGGCACCATGACCTTCTACGGCCAGAGCTTCTGGAAGAATATCGGCGCCGTCGATCAGAATGGAGCCGATGAGCTTATCAAGGCTTCCCTCGAAGCCGGCATCAACTTCATCGACACCGCCGACGTCTACTCCGAAGGCCATAGCGAGGAGATGCTCGGCCAATCCCTCAAAAACCTCGGCATAGCCCGCAAAGACGTTGTGATCGCGACCAAAGTCTACGGCCGAACCGGCCCCGGCCGGAACGACGTAGGAGCATCCCGCGGTCACATCATGGATGCAGTCGATGCCAGCCTTCGCCGCCTCCAGACCGACTACATCGACCTCTATCAGATTCATGGCAATGACGTTATCACGCCCATCGAAGAGACATTGCGCGCCCTGGATACACTCGTGAACAACGGAAAGGTCCGCTACATTGGCGTCTCCAACTGGCAGGCCTGGAAGATCGCCAAGGCTCTCGGCATCTCGCAGTTCAAGAACCTCGCCCGCTTCGATACTCTTCAGGCTTACTACTCGATTGCCGGCCGCGATCTTGAGCGGGATATCGTCCCGCTTCTTGAAGCCGAGAAAACCGGCCTGCTGGTTTGGAGCCCTCTTGCCGGCGGCTTGCTCTCAGGCAAGTTCAGCCGCGAGAACCCCAAGCCTGAAGGTACCCGCCGTTCCGAGTTCGATTTCCCCATCGTCGACAAGGAGCGCGCTTGGAAGATTCTCGACGCTATCGCTCCCATCGCCAAGGCGCATGACTGCAGTCCGGCGCGCATTTCCCTGGCGTGGTTGCTGGCCAAGCCCGTCGTAACCGCAGTCATCATTGGAGCCAAGCGCCTGGATCAGCTCATGGACAATCTGGCTGCTGCCGACCTGACACTCAGCGCAGACGAGATTAAATTGCTCGACGAGGTCAGCGCTTTGCCGCCGGAATATCCAGGTTGGATGCTTCCGTTCCAGGGTGCAAACCGGCTCAAAGATGTCCCCCGTCCAACCGTCAAACCATAGCAACGCGCAAGTGTGTGCGTGAGAATCCCGGGGAATCCTTACGCACACCTCGCCTGGTTTAGGTCTAGCGGACTCCGTGCTCATTCATGAAGGGCCCGTATTCCTTGTCGGCGCCCTGGATGTGATTGGTGAGCCAGTCGCTCAAGAAACTGAGCAAGTGATTGCTGACGGTAATATCGCCCTTCTCATAGCGAGCGACAAAACTCTCTACTTGCTTGGTCAATTCCCTGTGCTTGATCCGATGGGTGGGCAACGACGGATAATTGGCCTTCGCCATCATCGCTTCCTCCGCATCGAAGTGGAACCGAGTGTAGGACAGAAGCGTGCGAAGCAGATCGCCGACCACTGCTTTAGACTGGCCCTTCATCATGGCGGCGTGAAGATCGTTAATGGTGTTGAACAGAATGGTGTGCTGTTCGTCGATGGACTTGACTCCGACTGAGAGTTTGTCGGACCAGGCTACCAATGCCATGTGACTTCTCCTTGCGAATCGAATTGGCTAGGTAGTTATCGGTAACGAAGGCAAGTAAGTTCATAGCGCTTGCGACGGAAAAGCGCCGAGAGCGATAGTAATCACAATCGACGCCTTTCGCCTAATTCGACCGCATCGGAAAGAAAGCAGGGGACTACTTCCCTGCTCCAATTCCCCACTGAATCTTGAGTCCCAGGCGGATGCTCGCCGGCAAGCTTGGATAACCGATTGGCGCGATGTGCTGGTTGTTGGTCAGGTTCTCCGCCTGGCCATAAATCCCCAGCCAGGTCAGCAATTGATAGCTTGCGCCCAAGTCCAGCTTGGCGTATCCATAATCGAGATTCCGATTCGGAAGCAGCAGGCTGTTCCCGCCGTTCAGGTCGTATCCGGCCAGGAAGTCCGAGTCGTCCGAGCGGCTGGCAAATGCGGAGGTAAGAATTCCCGTCAGCTTGCCGGTCGAATACGTTGCCGTAAGAAAGCCCGTATGCGGCGCACGCCGGAAAGGCCGTGCTCCTTGAAGCGGAGAAACTTCCCCGATGGGAATACCGTTGAGAACGCCGTTGTACGTGGGGATGGCAACGCCCGTCGATAGCTCATCGTTTGTGAACGACCGTTGGATCACCGCGTCCAGGTAGGTGTAACCACCGCGCAAGAAGATGTTGCGCCCAATGCCACCTTCGACCGTGGTCTCAACGCCAAGGGCTCGGTACGCCTCCGTGTTAAGGCTGAATTCATAAGCTCCTTCTTGCTGGAGGGTATTCGCGAGCGCGTTCTGCTGTGCTGGAGTCAGGTTGGGCAAGAGCGACGGAGCCAGCGCAGCGCCAACATACTCGATCTGGCGGCCAAATTCGTTATGGAAGAAGCTGGTGCGGAAGACCAGCCGTTCCCCGAAGAAGGCCTGCTCGACTCCGCCTTCATAGGTGCGCGTGGCGGGCGCTTGCAGCGGCGAGATATTCAACTGCTGAATCGTCGCTGCCCCGCCGTTATCCTTATTGCTCTCCAGAAAGCTGTAGAGCGAATAAAACTGATCCGTCAGCCCCGGTTCGCGCACCGCGTCGCCAAAATTGAACAGTACACGTGTTCCGCTGAAGATGCCACTGCGCGGCCGCAGCACATAGTATGAGAGCCCGGCCCGCGGCGAAGTCTGCGTCCCAAACAGCGAATAGCGCTCCAGGCTTCCGCCGAGCGTGTAGAAGAAACGGCTCTTGAAGTCCCCGTGCACCGCCGCAAGGTAGACGTAGTTGGTCCGCTCCACCGGCGTCAGGTAGGTGCTGTTCGGTGCGGCGCCCCGCTCATCTTCGTAATGGAACCCCGCCGTCGCAACAATGTGCGGCGTAAACCGGTAGTCGCCCTGATACACCAGTTGGTCGCGGTTAGAGACGATCTGATGCCCTTCCGGATAAACCCCTGTGTAGTTCGCAAAGTCCAGCAGCGCCTGACCCGTCACCGAGTAGCCATTGGCGCCTGTAATCGTGACCGGGGCGCCAAAGCTGTCCAAATACGCGTCGAATGTCCCGCTCCCGCATTGCTGCCACAGGTTGTATTGCTCGCGCTTGCGGGTCGACCCGTAACGCACGGTCTGGTGGAAGTCCGGGGTGGTTTGGTTGTCGATGGATCCAGACAGGAACAGGTCCTGGTCCTTCTCCGTCGCGCTGTCCGCAACGTGATAGAAGTCCCAGGCATTCGGCACGCCTGTCCCATCCACGCCGTAGTGCAAGGTGGCTCGAATCTGTGTGTTCCCGCTCAGTTGCCAACCCAGGTTGGCCGCGGTCGTGGCCACATGGTACTCATCGTTGGGCAGGTCGTTCCCTGTCTGCAACCAACTGAAGGCGCCCAGATAATCCAGTTTGTTTTGCGCTCCGGCGACCTCAAGTTCCTCGCGCGAGGTGTTGAGGTTGCCTGCGTCTCCGTGAAACAGCAGAGACGGAAAGCTGGTGGTCCCATGCGGAGTCGTCAAACTGACCACGCCGCTGGCTGCATCCGCGCCGTAAAGGCTCGAATTGGGGCCGCGATATACTTCGGCGCTTTCCACCGCAGTGGTGGAGAGCGGGCCGAAATCGAAACGCCCGCCGAGGTCCCCTCCGCTTACACCATCCACGAGAATCTTGTTGGAGTCCGAATCCCCGCCGCGCACAAACAGCGAGCTCTGCCCGCCCATTTGGCCGTCTTGCACCACAAAAGTCCCCGGCATGAGGCGAAGGTCGCTCACCAGGTCGCTACGCAGCGCCAGATCCTGCGGACCGATCACGCTGGTTGCCGCGCTGGTCTGGGCCTGGGGCGTCGGCGTCCCCGTAGCGGTCACCACGATCGACTCCCGCACCCACTCCGGCTCAAGCACAACGTTGCGCTCGATGCTATCCAACTGCCCGGCATAGAACCCAGGGGTCTCGATCTGGCGAAAGCTTTTGGCTGAAACCACGAGAAAGAACCGGCCCGGTGCCCCAGTGAGAATCTGAAAGCTGCCATCGGCGGTAGAAATGGCCGTCGCGATGACTTTGCCGTTGCTCAACACTGTGACGGTTGCGCCCGTAACCTTGGCGCCGGATGGATCGGTGACCACGCCGCGGATGGACGCAGCCATGCATACCGCTGCTTGAGCGATAAAAAGGAGGGCGATGAGTAGGGTGAAAGGCACGCGGCTCAGTCGAGCGCGCGAAGATGCGGAAACAGGCATGATGGCTCCTTCGTTCCCCTCGGAACGCAAGCGGGTAAAAAGCGCCGAGGACCGGTCTCCTGACTTGCGCCTTTTTCAGCCACCTTCCCAAAAACGCGCCCTTGCGGCCCGTTCCCAGTGGTTTATTGGGTTGTTTCGCGTGCAGCAAACAAGCCCTGGCTGAAATCCTGCCTTCCCGATAACCCAATACGACGGGCTCCGAAGCAGGGGCGCTCACAGTTGCGGGGCAGTAGCGGGTTTTCACCGCTTTCCCGAGCATCCTGACGATTGCCGTGGTGAACTGCGCTGCCCAAGAAGTTCGGGTAGCCGGTATCTCATGGAACCATTTTCCATGACATCAACTTTTATAGACGGATCAGGCCACGAAGTCAAAAGCCGCGGCGTAAAACAGTTCCCGTCATAGCCTTGTCGGTTTCCTGAAGGACCGCGAGCCAGAGGAGTGGATTCAAGACCGGAAGAGAAGCTTAAGGAAGAGTGGTGACCCCGGGAAGATTCGAACTTCCGACCTGCGGTTTAGGAAACCGTTGCTCTATCCACCTGAGCTACGGGGCCACATTTATAATCAATCACTTACAGCATACATCGAAACTCCTGCTTCACCTTAACTCACTGCAGTTTACTCGCCTTGCTAATGGTCTAGGAAGGAAGAGCGAGTTGAAAACAAAGCGAACGCGGTATCAACAGGGTAGCATTCAGCGAATACAACGTGCGAACGGCTACGCGGGGAGGGTACGGTTCTCCGACTTGAAGTACGGAAAGAGTCCGAAGTCCGCAAGGCGATCGAATCTTCCGTCGTCCAGCAGAACCGGGCTTCTGGACGTGCGAAACGGCACGTCATGTTCCGCCATCGACCGGAAGACACGAGGAGAGTGGCGCGAAAATAACTTGACATTTTCCGGGAATTCTCAGGTAGAGTTAGCAAGAGAATTTCCTCACTGTTCCCCATAGATCTACGAGTCGCATCCCTCGTTCGGATAGCAAGGCTCTCAGCCGTTTCATGGTCGTTCCAACCTTGCCCTTTTGCTCGTTTGCACGCGGAATCCAAGCCTGTCTCGAACAACGCAGGCGGCGTCATTTCGGTCTTCAACTCCACGGGAAGCGCGGTGTCGTCAACCGCCTACAGCCAGCGGCAACAGTTCCGTCAGCAAGGTTCTCGGCGCGGCCGAACCGTAACCTGGAGCGAAAGATGCTTCTTCGTTCTATTGAATGCAGCGCAGGCTGTCAAATTTCACCAGGAGCAAATACGATGAAATCCATGATGAGCGGCAAAACACGGGGCGATCGAGCCGGAGTACTGTTGCTTCTCGCCTCTTCAGCCGGAGCAGCCCTGCTGCTCAGCGGTTGCGGCGCGCCCGCGAAGGTCACCAGCGCCCCTGCCGCTGCTGCAAAAGGCGCGGTCCAGGGAGGGCAGCAGCCTGTCGCCGGAGTAACGCTCCAACTCTATACGGCTAACACCAGCATCCTTGGCCCCACCGGCTACGGCTCCCTTGCAAACCCCTTTGGACCCCAGCCCACTGCCACGACCAACCAGAACGGCGGTTTCAACTTCCCCAGTCTTCCTGCCTGCCCTTCGAGCAATTCCGAAGTGTTTTTGGTGGGCACGGGCGGAACGCCCTCCACTGGACAAGCGAACCCCAACCTCGCCATGATGGTCGGACTTGGCCCCTGCCAGGCATTGGTCAATGCCATCGCAGTTCCCACGTATCATGTGGTCATGAACGAATTGACAACGGTTGCCACGGTCTGGTCGCTCTCCCCTTTCATGTCCGGCCCTACCATCGCCAGCCCTGGCTGCACCGCTTTTACCTGCATCGGCGCTCCGAGCACCAATACGACCGGCCTGGCCAATGCCTTCGCCTCCATCAACGAGATCGTCAACACCGCCACCGGTACGGTGTATAACCAAACGACAAGCCAGTTCACCGGCCCGGCCCTGGCGCCCGGCGCCAGCTTCAATTACCAAGAGATCAACTCGCTCGCCAACATCCTGCAGTACTGCATCAACTCGGTCCGCTCGGTCCCGACGACCGTCTCAACCGAGTGCAGAACCCTTTTCACCGACACAGCGACTTCAACCACACCCACCGACACCATCACCGCGGCGTTGAACATCGCGCAGCACCCCAGCGTGAATGCCGGTACTCTCTATGGTCTGCCGATTCCCAACGAACAGACCTTCTTGCCCCACCTCACCGCGTCCCCAACTGACTGGACCGTCGCGATCAACTACACGGGAGGAGCCTTGAGCTCGAGCGCCCCGCAGTCCATTGCCGTGGATGGTAATGGAAACGTCTGGGTCACAAACAAGCCGGCTAGCGGCACCGGCAGCGTCATTGAGCTAGCCATCAACAACGCCGCGACCACGACGCCACTCTACACTCCCACCACCTTTACCGCCAGCGGAAACCTGAACGCGCCTTACGGCATCGCAATCGATCAGAATGGATACCCCTTTGTCACAAACTCCGTTGGTAACACGATAACCAAGCTCAATCTCGATGGGTCGTTCAACACCCAAATCAGCGACCCCGGGCTCAACACCCCCGAAGGCATCGCCATCGATGGCGCAGGCAACGTCTGGGCCGTCAACAATGGAAACAGCACGATCAGCGGTTTTAGCAACACCGGCACAAAGCTCACCGGTACCCCGATTAGCAGTACGCAACTCAACGGGCCTGCCAGCATCGCCGTCAATCCCAAATAGAATTGTTTTTCCAGGTCACTCTCAAAGGAGCTTCCCATGCGTAAGACTTATCAGCCCCGCAGACTCAGTCAAGAACTATCGATTCAGTGCGTCGGCGACGAAACACTTATTTACGACGAACGCCGTCACGTCGCCTTCTGTCTGAACCAGGTCTCGTCCGCGGTCTGGACGCACTGCGATGGCGCTCAGAGTGTGGCGCAGATTGCCGCTGCTTTGCGCAGCAAACTTGCCCAGCCGGTGACCGAAGAGATCGTCGATCTCGCGCTGGCGCAGATGGAGGAAAACGGTCTGCTTGAACCAGACACTGACTCGCCTTCGGAGGCCGGTCTAGCGGCGCATGGCCCCATCTCCCGCCGCAGCCTGATGGCCACGCTGGGCGCGGGAGCCATGATGATGCTTCCCGCGCCCGCAATCGCCGCCGTGGTGGCTCCCAAGGCTGCCGATACCGGATCCGTCACCTCCTACCATGTCCCCGATCAGGTCGATAGCTTCCTCCCCGGATTGGGCCGGTTCCGCCGCACCCCGCGGCAATCAAGCGAGGGACAGTAAGTCCACGCGCTTCTGCTGACCAATGGAAGGGCTACAGCAAAACCAGGGAAGAAGTATCCCGAAACCAACCAACTCAAGTCGACGCGACCAACAGAGAGCGGCGATCTTCAACGATGCTCATCGGGCTACAGTATCCCTGGTTTTGCTCTGAGGGACGGATGCGCTTCACTCATTCATCGCCGGAGATCCCCCAGCCAGCATTCCACTTGCCGATTTTGAGCAAAGCCAGGGATCTGTAAGCCAGGCGCATCCTGTCGAGGATGGGACGGACCCGGTATCGAGGGACAGTCAAATCTATTTTGTGCGCTTCGCGTTGACGACGACGACACCGCCGTGGAAGAGCGTGCAGTTCCACGACTGGTCACATCTGTAGCGGACATCGGCCGGGTAGTCCAGCCAGGATATCGTCCTGCCTTCGCTCGCTCTCTTGTCCAGAGCGAAAGTCTCTCCCTCGTATGTGTCGACAATCCCGTTCGCGGCGTCATAGTTGGCTATAGAAACGCTTCCTTCAACCATGAAGGTGAATGGCGCTGGCGCCGGAGTTCGCGCTAGCGCATCGGCGAGTTTTGGCTTTGCGACCAGGCCGAGCAATTTGGTTGGAACGGCCGCCCTCAGGTGTCCGTGCAGTCTGTGTCTTGGATGAAGCTTCCGCCAGGCCACATACTTCGCCTTTGCAGCCAGTTTGCGAGCCAACCGGCGCTTGTGAGCAGCAGAGACCTTCTGAGCAACTGCCATTTTGGCTGAAGTTGCAGGTTTGGTTGATGCCGATGGCTGGGCTACGGTTGAGGTCTTGGCCGTGTTTTCTGTCTTGGCTGCGATAGCCGGGTGGGAGGGAGTTGAGGGTTTCGCAACTGGAGTCATTGCGGCCGGGGTAGATGTCCTGGAAACGGTTGAAGCTGCTGCTGCGGTAGAAACGGGAGCCGCGGCTGAAGGTTTTGTGGCGTCGGGTGTTGCAGCTAGGGACGATGTTATGGTTGCGGAAGGCTTCTGCGCAGCCGCTTGCTGGGAGCCCCCCTCGATTGCCGCTTGATGGACCGGGGTCGAATTCTGGGCGGCTTGCGTACCGGGACGGCCAGCCACCGCTGGCGCACTGGTTCCGGCCCGCACCAGTTGGTGGGATGCAAGTGGGTTCATCGACCGCCAGGACCCGTCAGCTATCAAAGTCCCTACCACAATCCCGAGGGCGACTCCGATGGTGCCGTAAACCATGGTCTTCAGCTCTGGGCCGCGTGCGGGTCCAGAGCCTGGAAGTTGGCGGTAGCCATAAGTGGCCTGGTCGCCGGGATTTCGATGGAAAGCATCCGCCATTGGCTTCACTCTCTCCGGGGCTTCCACAGTTCCGCTGTCCGGAGTCTACCTTATTGAACTACTCTTCGGAGTTATACACAATCCGCCGAATTGGGTATTGATTACTATGGGTACCTCGGGGGTACCCTGTCAACACGGAAATTGAGTTACCTCGCGAAGAAGACTAACGGCACACAAGCCGCAAATGATCAGCGCAAATTCCACAGGCGAACGCTTGCTGCCTTTCTGGAAAATTGGCGCTCTTCCCAATCTGGCCGGGGACAGGGAAGGCTAAAGTAATTCATTAATTATTTCCGGCTATCTTGCTCATGGTTAGCGACTTGCCGTATGCGCGATCAACCCGTCTTCTCTCCTGAAACCTTCGAACTCACGGAATGCCCTTTCAAAACAGGACCTCTGCCACAGGTTGTCAGGGAATCTCGGTCAAAATTCCGGTTTCAGAGGGGCGCTCCTCCGAAACATCCATGACGCAGTCGTCCATTGAACGCCAGTCCCCTTCAATGATAAAGGCTCCCCAGTAGTACGGAGCCCGCCAACGCGCCTGCTTGCGCATCTCGATTTGCGCCTCCCGCAACGACGCAGCCGGAGATTCGTGCTGTTGAAAAATGCCCTTGTAAAACCACTTCATAAACTCGCTGGTCGCATCGTCGTCTACGCGCCATAAAGTTGCAACAACCCGGGGCGCGCCCGCGTACATGAAGCCGCGGGTCAGGCCGACGATTCCCTCCCCCTTTATGTTCTTCCCTAGAGCAGTGTCACAGGCACTCAAGACGACAACGTCCGCGGACAGTTTCATGCCGTAAATATCTCTGAGTCGAATATAGCCATCCTCAGGACTGCCGTCATGGTTGAAAAGTGAGAGGATCACCCCGGAAGACTCAGGGTGCTCGTCGTCAAACACGCTGTGAGTGGCAAAGTGGATGAAGCGATATTTCTGGAGTTCCCCGCTTGTGGCCCGGCTGCGGTTCGCCTCGAAGCCCAAAAGGATCTCGGCACTCTTCTTGGGAGCAACCTCTTCGATCGCTTCGGCTTCCTGGCGGGATCCTGGAAGTCTCGGAAACTGTTGGGGTCTAATTGACCGATCCTCCCCGATACCGATCGCGCCATCCCGATTCGCCGGGGAAGATCGCATCGGCTTTTTGCCGCTTGCAGGTTCGATCCTTGGATCGTCGCTTTCAAACACGGGATCGGCAAACAACAGGAGCCCCTTTGTCGGTGATCCATTCCGATTCCGGCGGCTTCGCAGGGCAGAAAGAGCCGTCATCGAGGGGAGATTCGTAACCTCATGATCGTCGGCAATTCGTTTCGTTTCCGCCGATGAATCGTGGTCACCTGGCTTTGCGATCAGGACCCCGAAAGGCAGGTACTGCAACGCTCCGTCCGCCACCACAACAATGCGTTTGAATCGATCCAGATCCGGAACCGGTGCAAGAAGCATGCGTCCGAGTTCCGCAGCGAGGCCCTCTTCGTTCTCGCGGCCTCGCGCAGGTTGGCCCGCCTCGCGCTCTGCATGGAATGGAGAGCCAGGGGATACGACAGCCTGCCGGAATCGTCGAACCACGGACTCGATCTCGTCCTCTGGCGGGAGCACGTAGCTCGAGAATCCTGTCTTGCTTATTGCCCAGAGGTAACTATGGCTGCTACCCAGCGAATATTCGAGTACTATTTCCTCCTCTCCAATCAGCGACTGGACCTTGTCGACTCCAATTGGATCAAGTTGCATATGAGAGAAATCCGGATCTTTTGACTGAAGCAATGACTCTATATCCACCGCCCGGTCGTGTAAGTCCGATATCTCCGAGGCAACCTTGCGCACCGCTTCGACGTCGTAAGAGCCGCCCAGCAGCCTGCTTTCGTCCGCCGTTTTTTCGGCTAGCAGGCGGCGCACCGACGCGTCCTCCCAAATGAGATCCTGGCTGTTTCCCTTTTCAACTTGCGCTTCATGCAGTAACTCAACAAAGGATCGAGCTATGCTCTGCTCGGCTATCTGAAAACCCTCACGAGACAAGCTCGCGTCAGCCTTTTGCGATGAAAGCTGCATCAATACATCGATGTAGAGCGTGTAGATCGAACGAAACGAGGCGAACCAGAGAATCCGCGTATCGTCTGCACTGACCTTTGTCCTCAGAGACTCGACAAGGGAGACCGAATTCTCTATCTCGGGCAAAGCCAGGTCCAGCCGCCCTTCCACCATCTCCAGGCGCGCAATGTGATATCGCGCATCGGCTTCAGCCCTCATGGAAAGGCTCGAATGGCTGAGCGCAGCGGCGTCTCGATACGCGTCCAACGCCTGCTGCGTCCGCCCAAGACGTTCCAGCGCACGTGCAACTTCAATCCAGGTGTTGGCTCGCTCGACAGAGTTAGGGCCGAGCAACTTCGAGTCCATTCCGTCCGTGAAATACTTCAGACCCAAAGCAACGTTACCGGCAGACATATACGCTTCGCCACTGTCCCTGAAGGACTGCGAGATCATCAATTCGTCGTGCAATCCAAGCGCCAATTGGCGTTCACTTTCGGAGTATCGCAATGCCTGCAATGGCTTGCCTTCGGCTATGGATGCACGGCTCAGGTCGCTAAGAACCACTGCGTACATCAGAGGATGTCCGGCGCGTTGCGCCAGAAGAGCGGCTCTCTTGTAAAGGCTATAACTGCTCGGATCTCCAAGGTTCTCGAGGTAATAGCCAAAGTCATCGAGAACTATTGCCTCAAGGTTCAAGCTGCCCATTTTTGCAAAGATATTCAAAGAGGCATTGAAGCTATCGCGTGCGTGCTCCAGTTCATCGACGCGAAGGTAATAATTTCCAATGTCGGTCAGGGCTTGAGCCTCGGCAAATTCATCGTCGATGGACCGCGAGATTCTTAGAGCGCGCGTCAGATCTTCATTGGCCGAGGCGTACTCCGAATTCGAGGAGCTTAAATAGCTCTGGTTTATCAGCGTAAAGACTTCGCCTTGTCTGTCCGGCGTCTTGGCCCAGATCGACATTGCCTGATCCAGATACGATTGGACCTGCGCACTTTTGTGGTGGTAGAATTCCGCTCCCGCCAGCTCTGTGAGCGCACGTCCACGGCCTTCATCGTAGGAAATAGACCGGCTCATGGTATTCGCGGCTTCCGCGTCCTTCTTCGCTTCTTCGATATCGGCGAAGTCCAATGCGAGAGCGGCCATGGAATTGAGAATATCGACTCTCCGATCGACATGGGATCCACCGGATTCCAATTGCAGCGCCGCCCGATACGCCGTCATCGCCGGCTTGAACTGCCCCTGAATCGCATGCACGTCCCCCTGGCGAACGATTGCGCTGGCCGCCTCCTCCAGATCGCCCGCGCGACGCCACTCATTCTCCGCGTATTTGTATCGCGCAAGAGCCTCGTCCAGGGCCGACAGCGTCCATTGAGAGGAAAGCTGGTCACCGGCATCAAGCGCGGCACTCGCGGAAAGTTCATTGGGCCCGCGACGGTCAAGGGGGCCGAGTTCTTCCAGGCAAATGGAGAACTGCCGAGCACGGCCGTCGATCTGCTCGGGAGTCACAGTGACCGAATACGTCCCCGCGAGACTTGTCAGGCCAACAATCGATGTAACTCCGGAGATCGGAGTTAATCGTTCGAGAAGTGTGACGCCATCGGGCCGGGACACGGTAACCCGGAGTTTCATGTCGTGCTGCTGCACGCCAAGCTTGAAAACTGAGTCGCGTTCGGAATGGAACCAAAAATGGAGCGGTGTACTTGCGTTCACACTCTCGGCGACGGGCTGAGATAGATGAAGCTCAGCAGGCGCGTTTGCGCGATCCACAGAAGTCTTTGTGCCGGCCCCCGCCGGAAGGCACAAAACCACCCACAAGAGAAGCAGCAATGCCGGTACGACAGAATCGGATAGACTTGCGTGCCGCCGTGGACTGCAGCCCAAATGATCGAACGGTGTCATCCATTAGAGAGTAACCGGATCGATCGCCGAAAGGCTATTTTGCCTTCGCGGAACTCTTGGGCTTAGGCGTGCGCTTCCTGTTGCCGGGGCCGTGGGTGTGTCCTTGAATATTGGCGATAAACTGACCCAACGCACTGCTTGTTTCAGGTGTCCAGGGCAATGCGGCAAGTGTGCGAAGATGGTTCACGACCACGGGCCAGTCCTTTCCGACAGGAACTGAGGGTTGAACTGGCTGAGCGGCGCTGGCCGAGCCTTTAGGAGCTTTTGGCATTGGGATCATCCTCTTTCGTTGTGATTCTGACATCTACAACAGCGTAGTGCCTTCCATTACCATCACGGGCTAAATCGTGCAACAAGCCGGGCCTTGAGAAACTCCACAAGGAACGCTTTCCAACCTGACAGCTCTGCGAATTCATGGTCGGTGTACGCGGTTTCAATCTTGGCGATCCCTTCCTCGAGTGAGTTTGGGGTGGCCATGGGATCTGTCCACGGCAGTTGCTCCCATTTGGAGGCACGTTTTTTCTCTCCAATTCGCCACTTCGGGAAATAGATTGAGAGCCCGAAGGCATCGGTCCTTCCTCGCTTCAGGGCAACCTTCTCTATAAATCTCCCCTTCAGGGCAGTTTCAACTCGGCCGCATGCCTTGTAAAGAGGTGATTCCGGTTGGATGGATGGTTCGCGTTTCAATTGGCTGCAGAAGTGATGGAGATCGATATAGGTTGGAATGCGGATGAACTCACACAGCAGGCGGGCACTTACAATCGCGGAGCAGATCGTTGCAGCTCGCAGTCCTTTGTGCAGGGACCGAACCAGCGCTTGCATTGCTTTCATTAACTCATTGGAATAGCGCAGCGAGCAGAGGGAGATGGTGAGTTTTATGTCCCCTCCCCACCCTCGATACTTATCCGCGTATTTGCGCAAGACAACTGTTCCAAGCGCCGCACCATCCATCGATGGTTGTTGATTCAGTTTCATGAGGATCGGATAGAACGGCCATCCATGGATGGGACCGAGACCCTCGGGAGCCACGGTATATTCCGCGCATTCATGCAACTCATAGATAATTTCGGCCATGCCCATCACGCACGAGTCCATACCCAGCAAATGGAATTTTCCCTGGGCGGATGCGCTGGTGAGGGCATCTTGCAACTCTTTGTTGCTTAGGTGATTCTTCGATTTGGGGCTCCCAAGAATCAGATGATAGCGTTCATGCCGGCCATTGTCTCGCTTCTCCTGCGCTCTGATAGCAGACGACATGTCGTAATCCACCCCCCAGGCATGACCCTGAAGGACGACGCAGTAGCGTTTTGCCGGGTAATGGCGCTGGCCCCATTTGAGGAATTCCACAAGATTTCGCTGCGGGCCGATGCTCTTGCGCGGAACAAACTGCAACTTGTTCTGAACGTCGGTCTTTCTATTCGCCGACACTTTGTCCTCAAAGTCGTATCTGCGAATCGAATGAACGACAGACGAGTGGAAGGTCACCTGGGCGACAGTTTTTACCCTGCAATCCCCGGATGCGCGGCTTATATCCAGGAGAGTGTCGTTCGCAAACCCTCTTAATTTATTCTGGTCCGCCATGGTATAGAGCATGATGGTCCAATCGCGCTTGGCCGTTTGCATCATCCGCACCCACGCAGTTCTAAGAGAGCTGCACTATCGCTATCGGGGAACCCGGAAAGAATAGGTCGCAACTTCCTCAGGTCTGTCAGGCATTTCCCGGCTCAGTTTGATCAGGTAGTCGTCAGGCGTCAAGAGGTACGCAGGGACGAGAAGCGTAAGACTCTTGCTTGTCCTCTCGGCATCCGATGGTCTCAGTTCCTGTGACCATATCTTCTGCCGGTCAAAATTGAGCAGTTCTTCACGCATAACACCGTCGGGGCTCTCAGGCACGTGGAGCGTGATTCTGGCCACATCGGTGCCCACTGGAACGGAGAGACGCTTCATCTCCCCAGTGCTCCGGGTGAGCCCGGCGTCGAGAACCAGAGACGCAATGGAGGATTGTTCGGCCGGCTGCGGTGAAGCATGCTCCGCAGATAGGACTGGCCTGCTAAGCTGCGCGTTCAAATCCGCAATCTGCGCTTTCTGTTGAAGAACATCCTGCTCCAGTTGGTGCGCACCGGCTGTTGCTTGAAGGGACTGGGATGACATCTGTGTCGTCAACGAATAATCTCGAATGCCCAGCACGACGATTCCGATCAGCACCGCAGCAAAGGCCAGCCGTGAAGGCGTTAAAGAGGCCACCACTGAGGAAAACCAGCTTCCCTTCGCATGGGGTCCATTCGGCGTGATTTGTTGAGTGCCGCTCAGCTTTATCGCCAGACTGGTTTGCCAGCCAGCAGTCGAACTGGACAGATTGGCGATCTGGGTTTCTTCCAGCGGGGTCAACTCTTCCAGGAAGTCTTCCGCAGCCTGATTCAGCAATTGTCCACAATGGTCACACTCAACCGCATGTCTCAAATACCGCTCTGAATCCGGATTGGCGATTCCAGCGGCAACCTCGATCCACACATCGCCAGGCGGACAATGCGCGCCTTGCGATACGGGAACGTTGGGTTTGAGAAGAGCAAGTCGCTCCATTGCTTTCTTCCGTTCCAGAACTCTCTGTTGGCAACTCTCGCAAGTATTCAGATGTGCATGAGCGTCTTCCGGGATTTCTCGATCGGAAAGCGGCTCCGCTTTCAAACCCCATGCAGGCATGAGAACCGCGTCGATCTGGCCGGCGTCCAAATGTGGTTCCAAATCTGCTTCTCCTTCTCTAAAACGAATGTGCGGGCAAAATCCCTTCACCTGCGCCGTGTAGCGTTTCGCGTTCGGCCGGTTTCTGGGCTGCCATTCGTTCCCGCACCTCTTTGGTCATCCGCAGAATCAGACTTTCGACCCCTTTTGTGGTGAGCCCGATTCCTGGCAGAACTGAAATGGCCGCGGCGGAAAGCCCAGCGCGATAGTAAAGCCAGAAGATCCGCCTGTTTCGGTTCTGATCCCGGCCCACTATGCAGAGATCCAAGTACCCCCGCACTTCGCCGATCAAGACACCGCGCTCAATCGATCCCGGACTGCCTTCGCCATTCACCTTGGCTGGGGGAGTGAAGTCCTCCGAAATGCTTTCCACCTGATTTGCCCCACGCTTCTTCGAATAGGCGGACTTGAAATGATCGCGCACCACATTGGCTGCCAGGACCTGCAGGTATCCGACAAATGCGTCTGGATGGCGATGCTTGAAATCGATGAGAATCCGAGAATTGCCTGCGCAGAACTTCAGATATGTTTCCTGGATCAGATCGTCGACGGTACTCGTTGACGCATCGCCAAATCTGGCTGCTGTGCGCAACACCGTCTTTGCGATCAAGCGGTGAAATCTACGCGCAAACTCCTCCCAGGCTGCGATGTCCCGAGAAACCGAGCATCGCCGCAGAAGATCCTCGATCGATAGACTGGAAGGGGTCGCCATAGGTGGTCTGAGCAATGGACCGATTCTACAGGAGTTCGCAAGGTGAATGAGTGAATTCCTCTTGCCTCGCTCCTCCGATGTAACTGTCGCAGCCGTGCAAATGTCCAAGCTATCTGCAACAACCTTTTGATTGTATTGGACTTGCATTCACACTTCGAACGTGCCGGCTGGGGATTGACCGATCCTCCTTCCGGACAAGGGCAAACTCTATTTGCGCGTTTCTCGGCAGGCGGGGCTTCGAACTTTCTCAAGAGAAGCGCGTTCGCGAAAGGCGATGGCAGAATCCGTGGCGCGCAGCTCTTTCGATCCACTCCTGGCGAAATCACACTCGAAGCGTGTCTTCCCGCGAACGTGTCCGGTTATTTATCCATATCCTCGATGGCATAAGAACAAGCGCAACCTGAATGCAGGTTACCGGGACCACGGTACTAACAGACTTGGCAATGTACGGTCGTATTACTCATGGCAGATCTTGATGGTGTCTTAAGTAATTCATTCTGATCTTTTTCGACAATCGCCCTTTCAATTAGGCGGGTAATCAGCACGGATGTTACTCATTTGTTATGAACTGACTATTTAAAGAAGAAAGCATGATTTACAAGGTCCTCTGTCAACACAAATCAAAACCATGATTAACTGGCCCTTTAATTCACCGGGGAAAAGACGGCTTGAGTGCCAGGATCCAGTGACCGCGATCAAATCGGAACGGTTCTTCCGGCATCCCTCAAGATTCGCGAAGGTAAGATTTGCGGAATGTCGTTATTAGTAGCAACCGTTCAGTCGAGGTGGTAACTCAGCCAACGGGGGCTACCCTGCCAGAATGAAGCCGAGCCAACCTGGCGGAGAAATAGCAGAGCTTCAATCCGCATTTTCGTGTCGTTCTATCAAGTTTGAATTTCGGCGGAGAGGGACCTGTTCGTGATTTCCTGAAAGGGTGACAGCGTGAACTCAATGCCGAACGATAGCCCTGAGCAACATGACCGGCTGGACAGTTGGAAGGCAATTGCCCGCCATTTTGGAAGGACATCCCGAACTGTCCAACGCTGGCACTCCGAATATGGTCTTCCGATACGCCATCTGGGCGGCAATAAAAGCTCCATCTTTGCCTATGCCGAGGAGTTGGATGACTGGATGAGGAACCGCGGCAGAGCCTTGACCGATGAGCCTGGCGAGATGCCTGGGCGCGTTCTCGTTAGCACAGCCTTTGTCGCAGAGGAACCGGTTCACCAGATCCACAGGCCGGATTCCTCCCTGATTCCCGAGCCCGCGAAGACCCGCTCCCGTGAGTTGGTCGATCTTGCCTACAGGATGTGGGAAACTCTTTCGCACGGCAATCTGCAAGCCATCGTCCGATTTCTGCGTGAGGCCATCGATCAGGACCCTACCAACGCCGCTGCGTTTGGGGGCTTGTCCCTGGCATTGATTGCCGAGGGCCTGTGGGGAGATTTGCGCCCTTCCGCCGCGTACTTATCCGCCCGGGCCGCCGTTCTGCGGGCGCTGGAGATCGACCCCAAACTGATCGAGGCAAAGTGCGCGGATGCGTGGCTCAAGACCATATCTACGCGGGACTGGGGGGGCGCGCGCCGAGGTTTTGGTGAGATTCTGAAGCACCGGTCTCTGGGGACCCGTGCCATGAACGGCCGTGCTCTTCTTTATATCGGGGAAGGATGCCTGGAGGAGGCTTCCAGCCTTCTGCTTGAAGCCGCAGAGCAAAATCCGTTGAATTCCTCAGTGATGGGTTTGTATTGCTGGACTGAGTACCTGTCGGGTGACTATGCAAATGCTCTCGACCAGATTGCGCAGGTCAAGGCCAGCGGCCGATCCGGGCGCATCACGGATGCTATCGAGGCACTCGCATCCATACAACTGGAAGACTCGGAAACGCACATCGATCGCCTGGAAGCTCTGGCCGCAGCTTCTCCTCATCACGACATCCTGCGAGGCGCGCTCGGATACGCGTACGGTGTGGCCGGCCACGATCGAAAGGCGAAGAATCTCCTCGATGCCATGGCGCAAGCGGGAACTTACAGAAGGGCCTGCGAACCCTACGCAACGGCACTTATTCTGATCGGCATCGAGGAGAGTCACAAGGCAGTGGAATACCTGGAGAGGTCTTATGCCGAAGGGTCGCTCTGGAGCCTTGGATTCCGATCGGACCCCATCCTGGAGCCTTTGTGCAACGATCCCCGCTACCGGCAGTTTTTGAGTCGCGCCGGTTATCCCGATTGCAAGGGGCCGAGCCCGCGCTTGCTTTCAGCCGGCTAAGCTGCAAACAAAGCGAGGAGACTTACAGCTATGTCATACGCATCCATATACTAACTTCGTATTTCACTCTTGTAGAACATTCAACCCCATGATAGCTTGTGTTAGAAATTCCAAGCCGAGAAACCAGACTTGAATTCGCAGGTTAGTGACCGTGTTCCGACACCTGCTTCCAGGTGGTGCATTGATCGATGCGAGTCAGTCTGCGCCGAAGAGCACCGGAGACACTGCGGAAGCGACGCCGCTGGGCTTCGATCTGGAGATTCCGCTCGTAGCGTGACCGGGTGATTTCGTAATCTCGCCCACAAATCTGGGTGCCCCAGGTCTCGCTTTTGAGTCCTGGGAGACCAAAGCTGGTAGGTGCGATTTCGAAGCGACCAAGTCACGGAACTAGTTGCGATCAGGTTTGGGTATGCGCGGCACGAGACATGTACGGGCTTTCATGAAAGGCAGACAACGTGACCTCAATGCCGAACAATGGCCCCGAGAAGCAGCACAGGCTGGACGGTTGGAAGTCCATTGCCCGCCATTTTGGAAGGACCACCCGAACTATCCAGAGATGGCATTCCGAATACGGTCTTCCCATTCACCGCATCGGCGGTTATAAGAGTCCAATCTTCGCCTTTGCCGGCGAGTTAGATGAATGGATGAGGAACCGCGGCCGAGCCTTCACCAATGAGGCCGATGAAGTTCCCAAACCTGCACAGCTTGCAACGCCTGTCGCCCTCGATGAATCCGACCACCGCAAGCGGAACCTCGACGGCCGTCTGTTCTCTGCTGTCCCCAAGGCCCGGGCTTCTGAGTTGGTGGCGCTCGCCAACAAGATGTGGGGCGCGGTTTCAGAGAGAACACTGAATCGGATCGCACATCTGTATAGCGAAGCCATGAACCTGGATCCACGCAATGCGGACGCGTTTGCCGGGCTGTCGGCCGCATTGTTCAGCGAGGGCTTGATGGGCTGTGTGCGAGCTTCGGCCGCGTACTCGACGGCCAAGGCGGCTTTGCAGCGGGCGGTTGAGATAAACCCGGAATTGCTTGATGCAATCAGGGCAGGCGCCTGGTTGAAGTTGCTGTCAACACGGGACTGGCAAGGTGCCCGGCGAGGCTTTGAGGAGACTCTGCATCGTCAACCGGGGAACCCGCGCGGCATGGTTGGCATGGCCATGCTTCACATTGCTGAAGGACGCCCCAAGGAGGCTTCCGGCCTGCTTCGGAAGGTGGTCGATTCCAATCCGCTAAACATGGCAATCACTTCTCTGTCCTGCTGGAGCGACTATCTGGCTGGCAACTACCTCGATGCGCTCATTCAGATCGAGGAGGCCCGTGCCAGGGGGCATTTCGGGCTTGTTTTCGATGCAACGGAGGCACTGGCTTCCATCCTGCTCAATGGACCTGGCGCACAAATTGAACGTATAGAGGCGTTGTGCATGGAGTCGCCGGCAAGCCAGGTGCTGCGCGGCGTCCTGGGATGCGCATGCGGAATGGCCGGTCAATCGAAACGGGCGAACGAAATTCTCGAATCCATAGCGAGTACCAAGGCGCACAAAAAGATCCACGAACCGTATGCGCTAGCGCTCGTTCATATCGGACTGAATCAAAGGCAGGAGGCTGTGAAACAACTGGAGCGGTGCTACGCGGAAGGCTCACTTTGGAGCGTCGGTTTCCCATGCGACCCAATCCTCGCACCCTTGCGGGACGATCCGCATTTCCGGCTGTTCTTGAGTAAGTGCCGGTATCCGTGCCAATGAGGAACACACATCGGGCCAGTTCCAGCGTCTTATTCGGCCACGGGATAGTTCGGAAGTCGAATTAGCTGAGGCTCTTGACCGCGGGGAAACTTGCCTGCCCGATGGCGCGCTGTGGGGCCTGGTTTTGCACCGGTGCGCATAATTATGTTGTCGATTCTAAATGTAGTTATTGGACGATATACATCACCGATGTACTTGTCACGTTGAGCGTGCTGGCTGGAATAAACGGCACCCTGAACGGAAATGCATAAGTGATGGTCACCTGAACGGGATTTCCCGGAGCTTCGCTTATCTGCGGATAGGTTGTACCGATGTTGGGTATTGCGCCACCAATGTTGGGCCAAGACAAGGCAGCGACATAGCTGTTCACTGTCGCAATCGTCGCCGTGCATGAGTTGCCGGAGGTATCCACGCAGGTTGAACCGCGGACCATGGCGTAACGCGTTCCTTCCCGCGCCATCTCTGAGATCGCCTGGTGCGTATAGATCACCATGGATACTTCAATCAGCCCAAAGAAGAAGGCAAAAAGCATCGGCACGGTCAGAGCGAATTCAACCAGCGCGCTTCCCTCTTCGCTCTTCATGGGTTTCCATCGCCGAGCGTGTTGACCAGAACCCGCAGCCTTCCAGCGAAAGAGATCTCGCACAGCCTGCACCCGCCCGGCGATGGAGGCTCCGATTCCCTTCCCTCGTGTATCTTCACTCGCCTTGATCATTCCTCAACCTCCATCACCGACGAACCGACCATGGTGAATGTGGAAGGCAGACCGGGGCAGCGAATCGGCGGTTTGATGCTGGCGCTGGTAGTAACTTGAATGAACTCCAAGCTGTGATTCGAGCTGCTTGTACAAGCGGCGCCGGCTGCGGATTGAGTGGAATACTGCGTTCCCCCGATCGCCCCTGAGCATGCGTAATAGACAGTCGGTACCACCGTCAGGTTGGCGCCAAGATCGGATGCTTCCGACTGCGCGGCGGTGATGATTCCCGAGCTGTTGGCCGCGAAAGTAGAACTGATCATGCCGTACATTGCGCCAGTGTGAGCGGCGTTCGATACCTCGATTGAGGTATAGAACAGGGACCCCAGTTCCACAGTCCCCACAAGCAACGGCATCCCCATAAGCGAGATGCAGAGCGCCATCTCTACCAGTGCATCGCCGCGGTCCTCGCGCAGAAGCCGGATGCGCTTACCCCAAGTTGGGACTAGTCCAGCGAAAAACCCGAGCCCATTTGGCATGGTCCTCTTCATCTTCATTCCGCGATCTTTGCGACAGACGTATTCAGCGTTCCGAGGTTGGAGGTGGCATAGCTGGTCAAGGTGGCTCCTCCGGCCATGGTCAGCGATTGCGCAACAATATCCATGTTTGCCGTTGTGCCGGTACCGTTATTGAGCGTTACTGCGGCATTGGGAGCGTCAATCAATCCCGAAAAACTGGAAGTCGATCCGCCTTGAATGGTGACCGTGCTGCCCATTGCATAAAACAAGGTCTGCGGAACTCCACTCACCGTTGGCGCCGAGAGCGTAGACGTCACGCCATTGGCAATGTTCACATTGCCGCCTACATAAAATGTCACGCCGTTGCCAGACAGAGGTGCGCCTCCACCCGTCGTGAAGTCTCCCTTGATGTAGTAGGTATAGCCGGGCGAAAAGGTAACCGACGCGGAAGCGCCTGTATTCAGGCTGTTGTAGCAAACTACATTATTCGTCGGCACTTCATTGGGCAACGCCACTGGACTTCCGTTCACCATCTGCGACGCGCCCTGCAGGGGCAAAGTGTAATTCCCGTTGTAGCCAGGGGAAAGAATGTAGCCGTTGATTGGATTGTCGTAACAGGTGATGCCGTTAGGCAGCGTGGGCGGTGTAATTGACGGGCTGCAGGCCGCCACCCCGGTCACAACCTTGGTGCTGGAAGAAATGGTCCCGTTGTTATTAATGTTGTTGGAATTATCCCAATTCGTCGAAACCGTGCCAATGGATAACGCGCTTATGCCGGCGCTTCCCACGACGCCCACCGCATTGCTGCTGCTGGAGTCCACCGTAATTCCGCAGTTGGTGGCGGCGAGTTGCGCGTTGTTGCTCATGTTCAGATCCATACCAGATTGGCCTTCCAGGCAAATACAGGTCGGGCTGGTCCCACCGCCTCCGGCCACGGCCCGGCCGGCGACCCCCATGCTGGTAATTGAATGGTTGAACGCGCCCAGCAGAAGCGTTGGTACAGGCTTGGTGACGATGACCTCAACGTAACCCTGGTTGAGGACGTAATTTCCATAGGAGGGAGGATTGTTGACTGTAACCACTGCGGGATTGGTCGCGAGTGTATTGTCAAAGCCGTTCATCTTCGCCATTGCTGAAGCCGCACTCTGCATGTTCGCCCTGTTGTTCGAACTTAACTCCTCAGCAGCGGCAATCGCAGCCGCGTCGGCCGCACTCTGGGCCATCCGCTTCTCGCGGAAAAAGTACCCCGCGTCTATGGCGAGGGCCATGAAGCCCAACGCCACCAGCGCCAGAAATGAGGCCATCATCATGGCGGCCTGACCGCACTCGTCTCTCAGGAGTTTCATACTGGCTTCCCAATGGCCCACCTGAACACAGAGTGGAGGCACTGATTAGTTAAGCGAACAGCCTACCTATCGGTTCATATGTATAGGGAGAACAACAATCTATTAGAAACTCCTAACCCCAAGGTAATTCATCGCGACTGAAGATCAAACATTCCGCTTAGGCTGGATGGAACGATCCTGAACAGAAGAGTAGTGACAACCTGCTGATATATCGTCAGTTATATGCAATTCGACGTTCGGCCGGAACTTCCATTAAAGGGGGTCGGCACGTCAAGTTCACAGATTAGCATATGCATAAATGCCGGAATACTATCTGAGTTGATTGCACTCATATATTAATGAACGCCGCTTGACAAAGCGCCTCGCAATCCCTATCGTTAGCAATTGGAAGGCTCGACTGCTAGCACACCGCTGACAGAACTGCTTAGGTCACCCCGCCGAACCAAAAAACGGGTCCGCTTGAGCAGCTTCCGAGGTCTTTTTGTTGAGAACCACTCACATCCCGCGGCCGGGGCTCAACCCTGCCGGGGCCTGAAGGAGAAACGAAGCAATGGCATCAACACACGTAAAAACTACTTTCACGCCGCTCCATGACCGCATCCTCGTCCGCCGTCTGGAAGAGGGCGAAACCGTTCGTGGGGGGATCATCATCCCCGACAGCGCCAAGGAAAAGCCCCAGGAGGGCGAAGTGATCGCCGTCGGCAAGGGCAAGTCAAACGACGAGGGCAAGGTCTTCCCTCTTGACGTGAAGGCTGGCGACAATGTTCTCTTCGGCAAGTACTCCGGTACCGAGATCAAGCTCGATGGCGAAGAGTTCCTGATCATGCGCGAGGAAGAAGTCCTCGGAATCGTTAAGAAGTAGTCAGTTGTCAGTTCTCAGTTGTCAGTAAAAGCCCGCTTGATAGACCTGTGCGGCTACTGACGACTGAAAACCGATACTGACTACTGACAACTGACCACTGACAACTGCTTTAAGGAGATTTACAGAAATGGCAAAACAAATTCTGCACGGTGAAGAATCCCGTCAGGCGATCCTGCGCGGAGTCAACATTCTCGCGGACGCCGTCAAGGCAACCCTCGGCCCCAAAGGCCGCAACGTAGTCATCGAAAAGAAATTCGGTTCCCCGACCATCACCAAGGACGGCGTCACTGTCGCCAAGGAAATCGACCTCAAGGATCCGCTTGAGAATGTCGGCGCCCAGCTCGTTCGCGAAGTCGCCTCCAAGACCTCCGACGTAGCCGGCGACGGCACCACGACTGCTACCGTTCTGGCCCAGTCCATCTTCAAGGAAGGCGTCAAGACTGTTGCCGCCGGAGCCAACCCGACCGCTCTGAAGCGCGGCATCGACAAGGCCGTCACGGTCATCATCGGTACCCGCGACAAGGACGGCAAGTGGACCGAGGGCGGCGCTCTCGGCAAGCTGTCGAAACCGGTTGACGAAGGCTCGGTTGCCCAGGTCGGCGCCATCTCGGCCAACGGCGACCAGGAGATCGGTGACATCATCGCCCATGCCGTGAAGGTTGTCGGCAAGGACGGCGTGATCACCATCGAAGAGTCGAAGACCATGCACACCGGTCTCGAGACCGTGGACGGCATGCAGTTCGATCGCGGCTACCTGAGCCCGTATTTCGTTACGGACGCAGAGCGCCTCGAAGTGGTTCTCGAAGATCCGTACATCCTGATCTACGAGAAGAAGATCAGCGCAATGAAGGATCTGCTGCCCCTTCTGGAGCAGGTTGCCCGTGGCGGCAAGCCGCTCTTGATTATTGCTGAAGATGTCGAGGGTGAGGCTCTGGCTACTCTCGTTGTCAACAAGCTGCGTGGCACGCTCAACGTGGCTGCCGTCAAGGCTCCTGGCTTCGGCGATCGCCGCAAGTCCATCCTGGGCGATATTGCCATCCTGACCGGCGGCAAGGCCATTACCGAGGACCTGGGCATCAAGCTGGAAGGCGTGAAGCTCGAGGATCTGGGCAAGGCCAAGAGGATCACCATCGACAAGGACAACACAACCATCGTCGACGGGTCCGGAAAGTCTTCGGACATCGAGGGACGTGTGAAGGAAATCCGTTCGCAGATCGAAAAGAGCACCTCAGACTACGACAAGGAGAAGCTGCAGGAGCGGCTGGCCAAGCTGGTCGGCGGCGTTGCCATCATCAAGGTCGGCGCGGCCACTGAGACCGAACTGAAGGAGAAGAAGGCTCGCGTTGAAGATGCTCTGCACGCAACCCGTGCGGCCGTCGAGGAAGGCATCGTTCCCGGAGGCGGCGTGGCTCTTGTCCGCGCAATTCCCGCAGTCGACGAGTTGATCAAGACCCTGGAAGGCGATGAGAAGATCGGCGCGCAAATTGTTCGCCGCTCGCTCGAAGAGCCTCTCCGCCAGATCGTCGCCAATGCCGGCGAAGAAGGCGCGGTTGTGGTTGCCAAGGTTCTGGAGGCTACCGACCCGCACTTCGGCTACAACGCGCAAACCGGTGCGTACGAAGACCTGGTCAAGGCCGGCGTCATCGATCCCACCAAGGTGACCCGCACGGCGCTGCAGAACGCAGCCTCGATTGCCGGTCTCCTGCTCACCACCGAAGCACTGGTTGTCGAGATTCCGGAGCAGAAGGCAGCTCCGGCCGGCGGCGGCCACGGCGGCGGCATGGACGGCATGTACTAAGCATCACCCCAGCGACATGGACCCGTCGCTGGGGACCCCGACCACCTGAGGTGGGGCAAACGCCTCCCGCTGGTCGGCAAAAGCACGAACAAAAGGCCTCCAGCTTCGGTTGGGGGCCTTTTTTGCGTGCTCATTCCTTCTTTATTTCTAACCGTAACTATCCGCTGGATTCATCAGGCTGCTCGCGCAGCCATTTCTCACAGTACTTCCGACGGATGAACGCCTAGGAAGCGATCCCCGATACGGAGGTCACCGGGCTCCGCCGCAGCGAACGCAACCAGCCTGCGGAAAGCCAAGCGCTGGGAATTGAGAACTCACTCCAGCCGCAATCCAGACAAACAAGGATATCCGGAGAGGGCGACATGGGGGGGTGGCTCATCGTACGCAGCTTGTTGCGATAAAGGCGAACTTCCGCAGGAATTAGAGATAACGATTCCGATTGGCACTTCGGGCAAACCATGGATACACCTCAGGAACACAGACCCTTCAAGCACAACAAGTATTTCAATTTGCTTATAAAGCCAACTCTAATCGGATTGTCCACAGGATTTCAACAGGAAACCGGCCCAATAAGGGAGGGCTGTCCCGAAATGCTCCACGTTCGAAATTTGCATCTTTGGCACAGGAAATCGCAGCTTCCGCCCCCAAAACGGCCAGACGACATCTGCACCAAAGCCAATCGGGGCCCCCAAAGGGACCCCGATTGGCTTGTTTCTTCTCTAAAGGAGACGTTAGAACATGATGTGGAATCCCATCGTGACGGCTCGGGAACCGCCAATGGTCCCCGTGGCGGAGCCGAAGTTGGCTGCATTGTTTGGGCAGCTTGAGGTGTTCGCAATGGTCAGACTTGGAATTGTGCATGTACCCTGTAGTTGGCTAAGCGAGAGCGTGAGAGGAAGCTGCGTCGATTTCCCAGAACCGGTCGCGTAGGGTACCTGATCCAGATTGGTCAGAGCTGACTGTTGATCGACCGAACTGTTGGAGGTCACAACCTGGCCGTATCCAAGGTAGGAACGGTACTGGTTGCAATTGGTGGTGCCGCCATACTGTTGGATTGCATTGGCCGCGCATCCGTTATTCTGGCGAATCTGAGCCTGATCCTGCGGTACGTCAAGGCTGGTTGTGTTGGTCACGTTGAAGATGTTGAATTCGAATTGCGCCTTTGTCTTCTCCGTAATCCTGAAACCCTTGCGGATGGAGAGATCGAGACGCTTCTGAGCAGACTGGCGGAAGATATTGCGCTGCCCCACATTGAAGGCCGTCTCGTAAATATCGCTCGGATCGCTGCCGGTTGAAACCGGAATCCCGTTGGCGCCGGGCGTGAGGTAGCGGATGTCGATCTGCGAAGGGTCGATGGTAGGGATGTAGCTGCCACCAGACGTGCGTGCAGACCCTTTGTTACCGGTCAACGCGGATTTTGGATGCTTCGGATCCTTGATGCCGAGGATGGGGTTCATCAGGGTGGGGTAGTTGCCGAATGTGATGCTGCCCACCGCGCCGTAGAACTCGTAGAGCGAGTAGGGTTCACCGCTTTGCAAGGTTCCGGTTCCGGTAAGGTGCCAGTCGTTGGTGATATAGGAGGCAACATTGTCGCTCTTGACCGCATTGGGCACATCGATCTGAAAGTTGCCGGTAAACACATGGGTGCGGTCGAAGTCAGAGGAAGCCCAGGAATCGCGGAGGCGGTTCGGGTTGTCACCGGTAAAGAAGAGGCCGATGTCGCTCTGCTCGTCCAGGGAGTGGCTCCATGTGTAGCTGGCGCCGAGCGCGAAGTCTTTGGAGAGGCGCTTTTCAACGTGCGCTTCGAGTGCGTCGTAGGCTGAAACACCGACGGTCTTGAAGGCTGCCGAATTGGGGCTGTAACCAACATATGGCGCGCGGAAGTCGGTGTTGCCGGAGTCAGCCGTGGCCCAGGGCTCTTCAGGAATCGGACAGTAATCGTAACCGCAATTCTCGTTGGTATAGTCCATGACTTCCATTCCGTATGAGGAAGTTTCGCCCCAGATGGGATTGGAGGATGTTGCAATGCCCGGTTCATTGAATGGAATCGGAATCACCGAGTGTCGGCCACGGTTTCCGGTGTAGCCAAGCGTGACTGCAACAGTGCTCGTCGGCTGCCACTGCACGTTGAGTGTGTAGTTAATCGTGTAAGGCAAAACGTTGCTCTTGTCATAGTAGCCAAAGGGAATTGTCTGGGTGCAAAGGGTGTATCCTTCCTGACTTTGCCAACCACTGCAGTTCTTGCCAAATTGCGCGTAATAAGAATTGAGCCCTGTGGGATATCCAGTCATCTCGTTCAACTGATCTTGCAAGACCTGAACCATTGCACCCGGGTCCGAGCTCGGCGCCACGTAGATGCCGCCGAGACCCTGCGCTGGAGAACTGAAAGCCAGATCGCCCATGGGATTCTCCAGCGTCAGACCGCCGGAGTTCCCCTTTGTGCCCTGATCCGAGAGGCCATTGGCGACGCTGGTCAGCGGAGCGGACTCAGTGACGCCAAAAGGACCACCGATGGAACCGCCCGCAGGCTGGGAGAGATAGGACTCGAGCTCGCCGCGGTCAAAGTACATACCGGCGCCGCCGCTAATCACCAGTTTGCCGTGATCTGCCGCCGGAGACCAGGCAAAGCCGACGCGCGGAGAAATGCCCCATTGGCGCCCGTTCAGGGTTGAGTCTGAAACGCCAGCCGTGGGGTGCTGCTTGTTGTTGCCGGCGACGACAAATCCTGAGTTCACGACGTTGAAGTTCGTTGTCGAGGATCCGCTGACGTCGTACAACTTGGGATCGAAGTTGAACATGTCGCCGTACTTTTCCGTCATGCCGCCATGGTAGTCGTAACGAACACCGGCGGTGATGCTGAGATTTGTGCGAGCCTGCCATTTGTCCTGGACATAGCCGCTGACTTCATTGGTCCGATAGTAGCGATCCGCATTGTTGCGGTGCGCGGTGTCATCGATACTTTCGAAAACACTGGAGCTATGCACAATCCCCTGAAGGAAATTGTCAAAGCCGCTGATTTTGGCCTGCGCATGACCGGTGCGGTTATTGGTGATGTTCAGTTGCGTGTAGCTGTAACCGCCGCCGGCCACGATGGTGTGTTTCCCTGCCGTGAAGATCACATTCGTTGAAGGGTTGAGACGGTTCTGATAGTAGCCCATATCCACAAATGCGCCGGGCGTCCCTGCCGGCCCAATGTTGAGACTTGGCGAATACTGGTCAAAGTAACCGAAGTTGCTGATCGTCAAACCGGGTAGAACACCGGCATCGAGACCGGTTGTCTGCCCGCCTCCCACACCCATGCTGCCCCCGGCAACGTTCTGCACATAGTTGCTGAAAGCACCCATGCGAACGAATCCCAGGCGCTGCTCCCAGTTCAGCCGCTGACCGATGGCGATCGTGTTATCCAACGAGAAGACTTGTGAACCGTTGTGCTGGGTAATCGGGAAGCCGGACGTATCCGAATAACCGAAGGGCTTTGTAACCGGTGCGTTCTGGAAGAAGTACTTCGCCGAGACACGATCGTTCTTTGTGGCGTCGTAGTCAAGCGCGGCATTCGCCTGATCGGAGATCAAGCGGGAAACTCCAAGCAGGTATACATTGGGGACCCCATATTGGTAACTGGCGCCCGCAGCGGCTTGAGAGGATGGAATCAGGTATTGGCCGTTAGACAGCTTGGCCTGCAACAACGTCGCTGCAACGCCGTCAATCGCACCCGGGCCCGAGAGCGTGGGGCCGGCCGAGCCAGCCCAATTCACGTCGGCATTGTAGAGGCCGGATAATGATCGGTCATCCGTCAAGCCGAAAGGTACGGTCGTCTCGGAAAGGCCCGTGGCGCTATCTTCATTCATGCGGCGTTGGTAAGCAACGAAGAAGAAGAGCTTGTTGGTCTTGACAGGACCGCCCGCGGTGATGCCCGCATCCCAGCGCCGAACCCAGGGATTGACCATCGATTGCGGGAAGATGCCTACACCCTGCTGCGCGAGTTGGTAAGACTGGTTGAAGAAGAAAGGCGAGGCATTCAACAAATTGTTAGCGTAGCTGCCGTAGAGCGAGCCGTGCCAGTTGTTGGTGCCGGTATTGGTATTGACGTCGATCTGCGCCCCGCTGGTGGCGCCCTGCTGCGCGTCGTACATCGAGGCGTTGACGCGCTCTTCCTGGATGAACTCGGGCGGAGGAGAAGGCAAGCTGTTGCCGTTCGATCCGTAGACCGAAGTGCCCACGGAGAAGGAGCCGCCAGCCGTGGGCGCGCTGCCGATGTTGAAGTTGTAACGCTGTGAGCTGGAACCCGAGGAGCTCTTGCCGTTGAAGAGGTTGGTGGAGTCGACGCCATTCACCTGGAATGTGTTTGACGTGTCGCGCTGGCCGTTGGCCCATATGGGCTGGTTGCCGAGTCCGGCGTTTGAGTCGAGGTTGGAGAGGAGTTCGGCGTTGACGCCGGGCGAAAGGACCGCCATCTGAGTGAAGCTGCCCGTGGCCAGAGGGGTAATTTCAATCTGCGAGGAATCGAGCGTATAGCCGTTGGTGGTGTCGGTGGCATTCAGCAGCGGGGTGGCATTCACCGTTACTGATTCGGTCGTTTTGCCAACCTTCAGGGTCGTATTGACCGTGGTTGCGCGGGCTTCCTGAACCGGAATCTTGTCCAACACGTTCAGGTCAAAACCTTCGCGGCTCACCTTCAACTCGTAAGTCCCGATGGGCAGGTTGAATATCTGAAAGGAGCCCGTACCGGATGTGGTTGTGGTCGAAGTCACGTTGATGGCTGCGTTGGTGGCGATAACCGTCGCCCCTGGGACAGCGGCGCCGGATGGATCGACCACCGTTCCGTTGATTGAACCCAGCGTTTGCTGCGCCAGGCTGGGGATGGTACAGAGGAGCACGGCCATTAACATCAGACCGCACCGCGCGACACAGCTCCGAAAAGTTTTTTTCATTATCTCCTCACAGATTCTTTGGTGTTCCGTGATTGAATTTATTGGTCGCGGGATACACGTTCTCTCCCGCCTTAAGATCTGGGGCTAAACACTATTTCTCTAGAGTCTATTCAAGAATAAGGGGTCGGCTATAAAAAAATTATGAAGATACGGCAGCTTTTCCACCGGATCCAGGTTTATTGCCGCAATGTTGCGGCACAGGCCTTGTGGAAAAGAGGGCGGCAATTTCCGTCCCATGGCAAATTCGACCATAATGCAGTACGGGATGACCCGCCATGCAGGATGAAGTTCAGGATTTTGCCGCAGCGGCGGAGCGTGTTGATGGGGATGGAAGACCCCGGCAAACCTTGCTCCAGCGAGTTTTCCCGGACCCTTCGCCTCTGGCGGTCTGCACTAGTACGATGACCGCTTGGATTGGTAGTCTCCCAGGTCTCAAAAGCGAGACCTGGGGCACCCAGACTTGTGGGCGAGATTACGAAATCACGCAGTCACGGTACTAGAAGCGCTCGATCCACCCGCCGAGCAAAGTCGGGAAGATCCCCAGCAGAACCACCGCTGCAGCAATCGCCACTAACACCGCCAGCACCACAGGATGCACCTTGATCCGGCTCTCATTGACCGCCGGCATCACGTAGGCCCGCTTCAGCACCTGCAGATAATAGAAGAGCGAAACCGCGCTCATGGCAATGGCCAGGCACACCAGAGCAAACGAAGCAGCACCCGCATGTTCGCTAAGCACCGCCGCAAACAAGTTGAACTTTGCCCAGAATCCGACCAGGGGCGGAATGCCTGCAAGCGACAAGAACAACACCAGCAGTACGCCGGCCAGAACGGGATTCCGCTTATGAAGTCCCAGGAATGAATCGAGCCTGTCGCTGCCCGTCGCGCGCTCCACAACAGCTACGGCCCCGAAGGCGCCAACAGTGGTGAGGCCGTATGTCAGCACATAAAAAAGCACGCTCTGGATGGTGCGCTGGGTGGTATACAAGTTTGCGAGGTTGAAGTCCACTGCGCTTCCAGCGCCCGAAAAAGCCGGATGCGCCGCGAGCCCCAGCAGGATGTATCCCGCATGAGCGATGGCCGAGTAAGCCAGCAACCGGCGAACGCTCGACTGCGCCAGGGCCGCAAGGTTGCCCACCACCATGGAACCGGCTGAGGCGATCAGCAGAACAGTCGCCAGTTGCGGCCAGGTATGGTAGTAGGAGCGCAGGATCTGCTCCATCGAATGGCCGTCGACAGCCAGATCGCCGCCGGGCTGGAGCCACCACTTCATGGCCAGCGTAATGAGCAGCGCAAAGCTCGCCACCTTTGACACAGAAGCGATAAACGCCGCTGCTGGAGCGGGCGCTCCCTCATATGTGTCCGGCGCCCAAAGATGAAACGGGACGACTGCGATCTTGAAACCGAGCCCGGCGACCACCAGAATCCACGCGACGTAGAACAGCGGACTCGGCCCGCTAAGCGTGATCCGGTATTGAATCAAAGCCAGATTCGTTGTTCCGGTCAACCCATAAAAGTAGCTGAATCCAAAGAGGAGAAACGCTGCCGACATGCCTCCGAACAAGTAGTACTTCATCGCCGCTTCAGCGCTCTTGCCGGAGCTCTTGGCGAAGGCTGTCAGTATGTAGAGCCCCAGGCTCAACAGTTCAAGGCCGATGAAGATCACCAGCAGATCCTGCGCCGCTGCTACCAACAATCCGCCAGTTGCAGCCATCAGCACTACGGCCACAAATTCGCCAATATGCTTCGTGAACACCGAATCGAAGAGCAGCAATAGCGTCAGCAACGTAAGGACCAGGATTCCGGTCTGCGCAATGGCTATGAATCCACCTGTGCCGAGCAATGTTGAGTCGACGCCCTTGCCAAATGTGAGCCACGATGCGCCTTGCAATTCAACGGGGATCAGCGCAGCAGCGCAGCCGCAAACTCCCAGGAACACCGCCACTGCCAAACGGACTTTGACAGCGGCCTTGCGCAACAAACCCAAGTCCACAACAAGCACGAGCAGCGCCGCAATTTCCAGGATGGTCTCCGGCAAAGTCACGCGGAAGAGATCGGCGTAGTTCATCGTCCCCCTCCCGCAAGCAGCGTCTTCACTGCGGGCTCGATTGCATCGAGCAGTATCTTCGGGTACAAGCCCACCACCAGGCTGACCCCAGCCAGCAACACCGTGCCTGTTATCTCAGGCCATGTGAGGGCTGCGAGTGGATGTGCATGCTCCTGTTCCAGGCTATGCGCAGTTTGAGGCGCGTCACTGAAAAATGCCTTTTGCATCGCGCGCCACGTATACGCAACACCCACCACAATACCCACGCCCGCCGCCAGCGTCCACCACGGCTTGGCGATCCATGCGCCAACCAGAACTTGGAACTCGGCTACAAATCCTGAGAATCCAGGCAGTCCCATGGATGCAATTCCAGCAATCACAAATGCCCATGCCGCAAAAGGCAGCCTCTTGGAAAGGTGCATGGTCTCAAGCTCTGCCAGTTGCCTGGTGTGTGTTCGCTCGTAGACGATACGGCCGACAATTGCGAAGAGCAGGCCTGCGATGATTCCGTGCGAAAACATCTGCAGTACCGCGCCCGTTACGCCTATCTGATTCAGCGTGACAAGACCTAGCAGGACAAATCCCATGTGGCTCACGCTGGAGTAGCCAATGACAAATTTGAAGTCGGTCTGCGCCAGCGCCACCAGCGCACCATACACGATGCCGGCCACAGCCAGCACCGCGAAAACATCGCGCCAAGAGCCAACGCCAATGAACGAGAAGCCCCACGGATCAAGCCCTTGCGGGAATAGACCGATGGCCACACGAAGGCAGCCGTACGCACCCAGCTTCATGACCACGCCGGCCAGCAGCATGGAAGCGGCGGTTGGCGCGGCTACATGGCCTGTTGGCGCCCAGGTGTGAAAGGGCCACATGCCGGCAAGAATCCCGAAGCCTACAAACACTAGAGGAAATGCCCACATCTGAAAGCCGATGGGCAGGTTCGCGTTGCCGAGCGCAATTAGGCCCGTGGAGTGACTGCCCGACGCCGCATACGCCGCCAGCAGGCCGATCAGCACCATCGCCGAACCCACAAATGAGTAGAGCGCGAGCTTCATGGCCGCGTACTCGCGCCGCGTCGAACCCCAGATGGCGATCAGAAAATACTTGGGCACAATCGCGATTTCGTAGAACACAAATAGCAGAAACAAATCGAAGCTGAGAAAGACTCCGTAAACGCCGCCGATCAGCGCCAGGAAAAATGCGAAAAACTCGTTGGTGCGCAGTTCGATATTCCAGCTGAACAGCACGCCGGCAACCGCGGCCAGCCCGGTCAGCAGCACCAGCACGCGGCTGATTCCGTCTGCCGCCAACAGGAACCGAACCCCCATGGCCGGAACCCATGCCGCATCCACAATTACGGTGCGGACGCCTTGATCGGACCCCATGGCGGCAACAAATCCTTGCACCGCCAGCGCTAGCCCGGACACAGCCACGGCCAGCGCAACCCAGCGTGCCAACGCAGCTTTGCCCTTGGGCAAGAGCGCCTCAATCAGTGCACCGGCAAACGAGAGATAGATCGTCCAGGCCAACACTTAAAATCTCCAGTGCGCCAGCAGGTTTTGAACCGTGGGGTTCACGCTGTTCACAATCAGTTGCGGCAAAAGTCCAATCAACAACATCAAGCCGATCACTGGAGCCAGAGCCATTCGCTCACCAGTATGCAGATCGGGAAAGCCTTTGCAATGCTCCGGGACAGGGCCCGAAAAAACCTTCTGAATCACGGTAAGAACCACTGCCGCTGTTACAAGTAAACCGAGAATCGAAACCGTCGAAGCTACCCACGCCAGCGAAAACACGCCGCGGAAAATGAGGAACTCGCCCACAAATCCGTTGAGCCCCGGAAGACCGAGCGAGGAGAAAAGCGCAATGCCCATCAGGCCTGCGAATACGGGCGCCGGCTTGCGCAGGCCACCGAAATCATCAATCCCGCGATGGCCACCGGTGCGTTGTTGCAGCAGAGCAACAAACCAGAACAGCGCCGCCGCTGTTACACCGTGATTGAACATCTGCAGAATCACGCCATTCAACGCAGCGGCCTGGCTTGCAAGCTGGCCTGCGTCACCCAACGAATATGGAACCGCAAGCGCGAAAATCCCCAGCAGGCAGTAGCCCAGGTGATTCACGGACGAGTAAGCGAACACGCGCTTCAGGTCTTTTTGCGCCGCCGCTGCCCATGCGCCCATCACAACGGTTGCAACTGCAAGCACCAACAACGGAGTGCGCATCTGCGCGATCTGGTGGCCGAAAAGTGGGATCGCAATTCGCAACAATCCATACACACCCATCTTCGACATTGCGCCCGTGAGCAGCATTGTCACTGGCGAAGGCGCTTCGGCGTACGCCGCCGGCAACCATGTGTGGAACGGGAACATCGGCACCTTGACCGCAAACCCGGCAAGGACACCAACGGCCAGCCACATCGTCACGGGACCGAGATGGGCTGTGACCATCTGTTCCAATTCGCCGGTCGACGCGAGCAGTGTCAGGTGCGGGAAATCCATGCTGCGGGTCGCGACAAACACCGCCAGAAACGCCACGAGCAATGCCACGCTTCCCGCCATGGTGTAGACGAAAAACTGCGTTGCCGCAGGGCCACGCTTGGTGCCGCCCCAAAGCTTGATCAGGAAGAACGCCGGAATCAGGCTCAGTTCCCAGAACAAAAACCAGTGGAAGAAATTCAGCGCCGTGAACGATCCGAAGAGGCCCGACTCCAACACCAGCACCAGTCCGAAATAAAGTCCCGGTTGATGATGCACTCGGTGCGCGGCGTCAACGCTCATCAACGTGACGATGGCCGAGAGCACCAGCATCAGCGCGCCCAATCCATCCACGCCCAGGTGGTATTCGATTCCGAGCGAAGGCGCCCACTTGTGCACTTCCACAAGTCCGATCGATCCATTCGCGGGCAACTGCGTCCACACGGACAACGCCAGTGCTACGCAGGCTCCGGTCGTAAGAATGGCCACGCCGCGCGCATGTTTGCCCGACCAGAGAGCGATAGCCGCTCCTACCAGTGGTAGCACGGTCAACAGCGTCAATACTGGAATTCCGCTCATGGCCGGCTGCTCCAAATCAAAATCGCTGCCAGCGCCATCACTGCCAAAGCCAGCAGACGCAGGTACATTTGTACGCGGCCCGACTGCATGCGCGACAGCAATCCGCCACCTGTCGACAGCTCATCACAGCCCTTGTCGAAGCCGCCATCCACGACGTTGGTATCGAGGAAGCGATTCAACTGCGCCCACAGGCCAAAGGCCCACGCAACCGCAGTCACTGCACCGCCCCATACGCGGCGATCGAGCCAGTCAGCAACCCGCGCCCACCAACCATAAAATGCAATCACCGTCATCCGGTAGAACTCATCAATATAGAGGCGATCATGCAGCCACTTCCAGGGCAACGGCAGAGCGCGCTCGAGCACATCGGACTCATCGGGCTGCGGCGTGTTGTCGCCATACAACCGCCAGCCCAGAACAAGACCGAGAAGCACAACCACCGTCGAGGTGGCCATCAGGCCCAGGAGCCCTGGCTCAAGGAATCCTCTCCATTCAAAGCTCACGGCTCGGCCTTCGAGGAATCCGCGGAACCATGGCCAGGCCGGCGTTCCAATCAAACCCAGAGCCATTGCGAAGAAGGCAAGAATCGCCAGAGGCACCGTCATCGAATTCGGGCTTTCATGTGCGTTTTTCGCGCCCCGATTTACGCCAAAAAATACGTAACTCACCTGGCGCGTCATATAGAACGCAGTCAGCAGCGCTCCGAAGACCAGCATGTAGAACGGGACTTTGCTCACACTGAAATGCTGAGCCGCTTCCAGAATTCCATCTTTGCTCCAGAACCCTGAAAACAGCAGTGGGAACCCGCACAGCGCCAGCATCCCTATTGAGTAAGTCACGAAGGTGACAAGCATATCCGACTTGAGCCCGCCCATCCGCCGGATGTCCTGCTCCTCGTGGCAGCCGTGAATTACCGAGCCCGCGCCCAAGAACAGCAGGGCCTTGAAAAACGCATGCGTGATGAGGTGGAACATGCCCACAGCGACGCCGCCCATGCCGAGGCCGGCCATCATGTAACCGAGTTGCGAAACAGTAGAGTAAGCCAGGATGCGCTTGATGTCGTTTTGTGCAACGGCGATGAGTGCCGCGAAAACGGCTGTGAATGCGCCAACCCAGGTGACAACTGTAAGCGCGGTAGTCGTGCCGCCGGTCAGAGCGCCGGCCTGCATCAATGGGTACACGCGCGCGATGAGATAGACGCCGGCAGCCACCATGGTCGCTGCGTGAATCAGCGCGGAGACGGGTGTGGGTCCCTCCATCGCATCCGGCAGCCAGACATGCAGCGGGAACTGGCCGCTCTTCCCTGCTGCGCCTGCAAAGATCAGAAGCCCAATTGCGCCTGCTGCGCTCAGGCCAATTGCCGCGTGCTGATGAAGAAGCGCTGTCAGCGCATTGGTCTCGATGGAGCCGGCACCGCCGTTATAGAAGAGCAGCGTGCCCGTCTGGCCGAACAGCCAGACGATGCCGAGCAGGAAAAACACATCACCTACGCGCGTTGTGAGGAACGCTTTCTTCGCTGCAGCCGCGGCCGAAGGTTTCAGATACCAGAAACCGATGAGTAAGTACGAAGTAAGTCCGACGATCTCCCAGCTCATGAAGAGAAGGAGAATGCTATTGGCGATGACCACGCCCAGCATTCCACCCGCAAAAAGCGAGAGGAAACAGAAGAAGCGCGTGTAGTTTTCGTCGTGCGCCATGTAGCCGGTTGAGTAAATGAAGATGAGGAGACCCACAAACGTGACCATCACCAGCATCACCGCCGAGAGCGGATCGAGCACCCAACCGAGGTCTACATTGGTGGTGCCAAATTGGAACCAAGTGAAATTGGCTGTCTCGCGCACTGCCTGACCACGCGCCCATCCCGATAAGACATGTGCGAACGCGATCAGCGCCAGAAGAAGCGAGAAGCCGAGCGACCCAATCGCCAACGTTGACGCAGTCTTGCGCTTTGGCTGCTTCAGTACGGCAATCACGCCCGATGCCACGATTGGCACTGCGGGAATCAGCCACAACATTCCCGTTATCGCGGAAGCACCCAGTTGCGGAGTGAACGAAATTGTCTCTTGCATCAACTTCTCACCCCTTCATCCTGTTCATTGCGTCCAGGTCCGTTGTATGCGCATGGCGATGAATTGAGATCACCAAACCAAGCCCCACTGCGGCCTCAGCCGCCGCAACAGCAATCGAAAAGATTGCAAACATCATTCCCGTCAGCGCTTCGGGATGGGGGCCATAGCGCCAGAACGCGATCAGATTCAAGTTCGCCGCGTTCAGCATCAGCTCAATCCCGATCAGCACCAGGATCGCGTTGCGCCTTGTGAGCGCGCCCGCGAGGCCAATGGCAAATAACAGCGCGGCCAACAGGAGGTAACCAATCAGCGGAGTCATTTGGCGCTCTCTTTCTCGTGCATGGCCACAATCACCGCGCCAATCAAGGCTGCCGTCAGCAGTAGCGCCACAATTTCCAGAGGCAAAACGTAGCGGCTCATCAGCGCATTGCCTATATCCATCACGGTTACGGATGGGACCGCGGCCGTGGTGCCCCCTGGGCCAGGCAAAGCCTGCGCGCTGTGCAGAACCGCCCAGGCGAGCATGGCGAAGATTCCAGCAGCGGTCACCAGGCCGACGATCCAGTTGCGGCTGTAGACCGTGTCCTTGGGCGTCTCCGATCCGCGCGTCAAGAGAATGGCAAACACCACCAGGATAGCGACTGCGCCGATGTAGACAAGAATCTGCGCGAAGCCTGCAAATTGAGCGTCCAACTCCAGGAACATCAGGGCCAGGCCCGCAAAGGCAACCGTCAGCGCCAGCGCGCAGTGCACGGTGTTTTTCAACAACACCGCTGCCAGCGCGCCAGCCACAGCCAATCCCGCAATCACGTAAAACACAATGCTCATCGGCCGTACCTGCCTATTGCTGACGCCCTGGGAAGGTGTTGAGGTTTCCCACGCTTGCGCCAGAAAAAAGACGCAAGGATGGGGCACGGAGTGTACATGCGAATGGGCCGGATCAATAACTCACTCTGCATAGCGATAAGTCCTCGGACCTAGATGTCCATGGCGCATCCCTGACCGGCCCATCAATGTGTACACCAAAATGAGAATCGCCGAGCAGATTACCCAGCGCTCCCATCCCTCACCCAGAAAGCGCCATGTCGCGGCCACCATCAGGTTCACGAGACTGAGCGGAAGCACAAACTTCCACGCGAAATTCATCAACTGGTCCTGGCGCATCCTGGGCAGCGTTCCTCGCAGCCAGATGAAGACGCACATGGACAGCATTATCTTGGAAAAGAACCAGACCCACGACGGAACCCAGCCCAGAAACGAAAAGGGCGCCGACCATCCTCCGAGGAACAGGGTTGTGCCAAGGCCGGAGATGGACATCATTCCCACGTATTCGCCCAGGAAGAAGAGCGCAAACTTGAAACCCGAATACTCTGTAAAGTAGCCGGCAACCAGTTCCGACTCACCTTCCGGTAGATCGAATGGGGAGCGGTTGCTCTCGGCCGTGGTGGCAACGGCATATAACAGAAACCCTGCCAGGCCCCAGGGGGTAAATATGTACCAATGCGGCAAGCCCCAGGTGTAATGGTTCTGCGCCTCGACGATTTTCCCCAGCGAGAGCGAACCGGTCATCATGACAATCGTGAGGCTCGACAGTAGCAGAGGAACTTCGTAGCTGATCATTTGCGCCACGGCCCGCATGGCTCCAAGTAGCGAATACTTGTTGCGGCTGGACCAGCCGGCCATGAATACGCTTAATTCTGTAGAGGCGCCCATGGCGAAGAAGAACAACAGCCCCGCGTCCATACTTACCAGTGTCATATTGCGTCCCATGGGCAACACCGCGTAGCCCATGAACACCACGACGACCAGGGTTACAGGAGCCAGAAAGTGAACCACCGCATCGGCTCTGGTAGGGACAATGTCTTCCTTGGTCAGTGACTTCAGTCCGTCGGCGATCGGCTGAAAGAGGCCATAGGGGCCGACGCGATTGGGGCCGTAGCGATTCTGCATGCGGCCCAAGCCTTTGCGCTCAAGCAAAACCGTAATCGCAAAAAGCGCCGGGAACGTCACAATGATCGCCACGACGCTCAGCAGCACGATGGCCGCGTGTTGCAGCGCGAGAGGGAGAAAGCTCACAAGCCAGTGGGCGAGGATTACGAAGATCTGATCCGCTTTCTCGATCATGCCTGCTTCTCCCCTTCCGCCGGTTTCACCGCAGGAACAGCCGGCGCGGCAGGCTTGGCTACGACCGGGCCTGCCGCAGCCTTCGCCGCAGCCGCTGCGGCCGCTGCCTTGGCTTTCGCCTCCGACTTCACTTTTTCTGCTGCCAGGCGCGCATCCACTCCCGCCGCTTCGGTGGGGTGAATCTTGTGAAAGTGCTGGTTCGACTTGGCCAGTTCTTTCTTGTCGTAGAGCAGCCCGCCAAAGCGATCGGTCGTGCTCAACTCAAATTCGGTGTCCATTTTGATGGCTTCAAACGGGCAGACTTCCACGCAGATCTGGCAGCTCATGCAAACCGAAATATCGATGTCGAAGCGCGCAGGATAAATCTGCGGCCTGCCCAGCGCATCCGGCTTCTTATCGGTGCTCTTGACGATGTAGATGCACTTGGGCGGGCATTCCTTCTCGCAGATCTGGCAGGCCACACAGCGCAGCCCCGCCTCCCAGTCCGTCCCGTCATAAACAAGGAATGGAAAATCGCGCGTAGCCTCGATGGGGGCAATGCGCTCCTCCGGGTACTGAACCGTCGTCAGCCGCTCGGCGGACACAAAGCTGCCCACAAAGTTTCTCGCCGTCTCTCCTAGGCCTTTCAGTATCCCTTCGCCCAGCAATGCGTCCTCCGAAATCGGCTTCTAGCTTTCAGCTATCAGCTTTCAGCTCCTTAGTGCCCGCTCTAGCTCCCTGCTGCTTTCCCGGGTCTCAGAATCGAGATCTAGGGCACCCACATTCCCTGATGATCTTGCGATCAGGGACCAAGCTGATACCATCCCTGCTCGCACAATCAAGCTGAAAGCTGAAGGCTGACAGCTAAGAGCTGTTCTTACCGATCCACTTCTCCCAACACAATATCCACACTTCCAAAAATCAGCACCACGTCTGCAACGTTCATGCCTAGGCACATATCCTCAAGCACGGTCAGATTGATCAGGCTTGGCGGGCGAATCCGGTAGCGATACGGATTCGGTCCTCCATCGCTGATGAGGTAAAAACCCAGTTCACCTTTAGGCGCTTCAATGCGGCCATACGCTTCTCCCGGCTTGGGACGGAAGCCGCGCAGCTTGGCCTTCGGATCAATCACCGGTCCGCCTGGAATGTCCTTGAGCGCCTGCCCCAGAATTCCGAACGATTCGCGCATTTCCAGGAGCCTGATCAAGAAGCGGTCGTACACATCCCAATGGTCGCCCAGCGGCACGCGGAAATTGAAGCGGTTGTAGATCCCGTAGCCGTCTACCTTGCGAATGTCGTAGTTGATGCCCGAGGCGCGAAGCATAGGCCCTGTTACTCCGGCATTCACGGCCAACTCGGGCCGCAGAATGCCAACGCCCTGCGTCCGCGCCATCAGAATCTCATTGCCGCGCAACAGCCGCTCGAATTCATCTGCGAACTGCGGCAGCCCCGTGACCACTTTTCGCACAGCGTCAAGCCACGCCGGCGTTGCATCGACGCGGCAGCCGCCGAAGCGCAAGTAGTTGACCATCATGCGCGCTCCGGTAAGCGCCTCGAACAGGTCAAGAATCTTTTCCCGCTCCTTGAACGCATACATCAGCGGAGTTCCGCTAGCGCCCATCTCCTGAATCAAGAATCCAATTGCCGAAGCGTGATTGACCACGCGCGTCAGCTCGCCCAGAATCACGCGCAGATACTCGGCCCGCTCCGGAACCGCTTGCCCAGTCAGCTTTTCCACAGCCAGCGCGTAGGCCCAGTTGTTGGTCAGCGGGCACATATAGTCCAGCCGGTCAGTGAACGGCATCGACCCCAGGTAGGTCATGCCCTCGGCCAGTTTCTCGTGGTTGCGGTGCAGGTAGCCGAACACCGGCTTGAGCCGGATCACCCGCTCTCCGTCGAGCGCCACGTCCATGCGGAATACGCCGTGGGTCGACGGATGGTGCGGCCCCATAGCCACTTCAAGCAGTTCGCCTTCGCCATCCGGCTCTATCAGCGGCGGCCGGTTCCAGCCTTCGCGCTTGTCCTTTTCCTGTACGAAGCCGGAAGTGCTCATGCGCCCGCGCCTTCCTGAACCGGTGTCGCAGCCGCCAGTCTAGCCCTGTGCGCCTCGGCCCGCTTCAGCACTTCATCGTGCGCTGTCGGCTCATACTCAAAGTCGTCCGGCTCCACGTAATCGCGCCGCATGGGGTGGTCTTTGAATTCGTCCCACATGAGCAGGCGCCGCAGGTCGGGATGGCCGGTAAACACAATTCCGAACAGATCGAAAATCTCCCGCTCCTGGAACTCCGCGGATCGCCACACCGGCGTTAGCGAAGGCAGATTCACCTGGTCCGTCCTGTTCGCCGTCTTCATCCGGATCACCACCGGCCCGTGCCCCTTGGCCACTGAAAACAGGTGATACACAGCCTCAAGGCAGCCGGGGACAACGCGCTTCTTCGTCTCCTCAACCGTCTCTTCGACCTGCTGTTCCACACCTTCCACGGTCTTGGTCACCGTGCGCGTGACCTTCACCTTTTCCGCGATTTCCTTGTCCGGCCAGTCAACGCCGGTCGCATTCGATAGAAAATCCAGGCTCAGTTCCGCGTCGTCGCGAAGGAACGTCGCCACCGCGAATGCGTGGCTTGGCGCCAGCCGCAGCGAGTGCTGAAGGCTGACGCTTGGGTTCGACACAATCTCCACCCCAGCGCCGGGCACAGCCGCTTCAATCGCCGCCTTGATTTCCTCTACCGTCTTCAAATCCCCAGTCCCTCGAAACTCAGCTTTTAGCTTCTAGCCTCTAGCTGTCCGCTCTCAGCTGTCAGCTTTCAGCTTTTTCATCACCGAATCGTTATTGGCACCGGCCACACGCCGGGATTCGATGTCGGCTCAAGATCGTGCTCACCTGGGACCGGCACGGGAAACTCACCCTGCGCCTCCGCATCCAGGTGCCTCGGGCGGCCCTCACCGGTCAGGTGCTGACCATCTATCTTCTTCTGCAGAGTGATGAACGCTTGAAGCAGAGCCTCCGGTCGCGGGGGACAGCCTGGAATATGCACATCTACCGGGATGTACCGGTCGATCCCCTTCAATACGTTGTACCCCTGCTTGAACGGCCCGCCGGAGATGGCGCACGCCCCCATTGCAATCACATACTTGGGCTCGGCCATCTGGTTATAAAGGCGCACCACCTGCGGCGCCATCTTCTTGGTCACCGTCCCGGAGATGATCATCAGGTCGGCTTGCCGCGGTGACGGCCGGAAGACCTCTGCCCCGAACCGGGCCAGATCGTAGCGCGCCATGGTCGTGGCAATCATCTCGATCGCGCAACAAGCCAGCCCAAACTGCATCGGCCAGATCGAACTGCGCCGCCCCCAGTTGTACAGTTCCTCAATGGTGGTGACGAAGACCCCCTGTTTGCCCAACTCGATCTTCAGTCCGTCGTCAGCCATTGTCGCTTCGCTCCAAAACAGTTGTCAGTTTTCAGTGCTCAGTTGTCAGTTGGCACTTTTGCCGTTCCGACTTCTAAAGCATCCCGATCAGCACTTGATATTGTTCCGTCAACTCTCAACCTCACGGCCAGATACCCTTCTCCAGCCTCAGATCACTGACAACTGAAAACTGACAACTGACCACTAGCTTCTCTCACGCCCACGTCAGTACGCCCTTGGCCCAGGCCCAGGCAAGGCCTTCAATCAGCATCAGCACAAACACCAGCATGGCCAGGCAGGCGGCCAGGCCCAACCCCGTAAATGCAACCGCAAACGGAAGAAGGAAAACAGCTTCCACGTCGAAGATCAGGAAGATGATTGCGTAAAGGTAATAGGCCGACCGGAATTGCATCCAAGCGTCGCCCCTCGACTCCAGCCCGCACTCGTAGATTGCGTTCTTCACCGCGTTCGGCTTGGCTGGGGAAAACACCCTGGCCCAAAGCCAGGCCAGCGCCAGCGGCGTCAAACCAAAGCACAACGCCACAACGAACAAAACCGCGAGAGAAAAGTAAGGACTTGATGCCATCTCGAAAATGAAAATCCTTCTGAAACAACGTACCAGTTCGAGGGTAGTCTTGGCTAAGGCTCCGCGTCCCTTATTCTCCGCCCGACGCCAATTTGTGCTCACTCATCCCACTCTGTGAACCACCCGCTGCAATTCCAGCGGAACGGCGTCCGTTCACCCTCGTGTGCCGAACCGGACACCAATGGTGACATATGGCCAAGAGCGACTGGCGGGAAGCCCGTCACTCAGCCTTCCGGTGGAAGACAGTGCTCCCCTCTCCCCTGATACCTTTATTGTGTTCCTTTGGACTTCCTTGCGAAGCCCGATTGAACGAGGTAGCTGTTTCCCCAGGAGATCGCCGCAAGATGTTCAAGATCGGGATCAAGGCCATGCTGCGAAGCTGGTTCGTGTCAGCATTCCTCGCCGCCCTGTCTCTGCTCATGGTGGCCTGGAGCGTCCGTGCGGCCACCGATCCAGTTACTGAAACAGCGGCTGACTCCGGGACCCCAAAACCTGCCGCAACCCCCTCCAGTTCCACAGCTACAACGACTCCGGGTTACGGCGCCGCCAGCGGTATCACCGGCCCTACTTCCGCCTTCCACGATTCAATCGCCGCCCGCTACAACTACGTCTTCGGCAAAGACACCCCGTTTCTGCCCTCCAACGCCACCACAATCAACGGACAGTTCTTCAGCCCCAAGGCCTTCCCCACCGCCCAATACTGCGGCCATTGCCATCAGGAGGCCTACCGCCAGTGGCGTCAGTCTGTTCATTCCAACAGCTTCCGCGCCCCCTGGTATCTGAAGAACGTCAACTCGCTTATCGACGAAAAGGGCGTGCAGTTCTCCCGTCACTGCGAGGGCTGCCACAACCCGGTCGCCCTATTCAGCGGAGACCTTTCGCAGGGAATGCCAAAGAAACGCCCTTTCGAGGATGAAGGCGTCTCCTGCTCTGTCTGCCATTCCATCGTGTCAACTGACACGGCCGGAACCGGTAGCTACGTGATGGGAATCCCCACCGTGCTGGTCGACGAAAACGGCGCGCCCATCGCCCGCCCCGTCTCCGACGCTGAAATCCTTGCCCACCTCGACCGCCACTCCAAAGCCGTCATGCGCCCGCTTTTCCAGACCGCCGAGTTCTGCGCCGCCTGCCATAAGGCCGCCATTCCGCACACGCTCGACGACTACAAGTGGCTCCGCGCCTTCTCTGTCTATGACGAGTGGCAGGGCGCAAGCTTCACAAAACAATCTCCGTTGCCTTTTTATCGCAAGGATTCCGTCTCCACCTGCCAGACCTGCCACATGGTTCGCGAGGCTCTGCCCGCCAGTTCCGTCGACCCCGGCGCCAAGGACGGCAAGCTTGTCTCCCACCGCTGGGCGGCAGGGAACACCCTGATTCCCCAGTACTTCAAATTCGATGAACAGGCCCAAAAGGTGGTCGATTTCCTGAAGAACGCCTCTGACGGCAAAGGCGTTCTTAACGTCGACATATTCGCCCTCGAAAAGGAAAACGCAGCAGCAACCCCGAGCGACCAGGTCATTGTCGCTCCGCTCGGCCTGACCAGTTTCTCGCTCGCCGCCGGTGAAACGCTGGTCGCCGACGTTGTGATCCAGAACAAGGGCATCGGCCACTCTTTCGTCCCCGAACAAAGGGACTTCTACGAGGCCTGGGTAGACTTCACAGTCAAAGACGGCGCCGGCAAGACCCTGGCCGAGAGCGGCTTCATCCAGCCAGACGGCAATCTCGACCCCAGCGCCCATTCCTTCACCAGCCGCCTGGTCAATATCAAGGGCGAACTCAACGACATTCACCAGATCTGGCATAACCGTGTGCTGGCTTACAACAACGCGTTCCAGTCTGGCAGATCGCAACTGGTGCGCTACCGCTTCCGCCTGCCGAAAGAGATTGCCGGCCAGGTGTCTTTGACGGCAAGCGTCCGCTATCGGCGCTTCAATCAGCACTTCATCGACTACGCGATGGACAAGAAGCAGTACCTGGTCCCCATTGTCGATATGGCGTCGGAGACCAAGACTTTCAATATCGGCGAAAACACGCCCCAGCCGCCCGACACATCTGAAAATCCAGAATGGATGCGCTGGAATAACTACGGCATTGGTCTGCTTGACGGGCAGCAGTACGAAGCCTCTGTACACGCCTTCGAGCGCGTGGCGGCGCTGCGTCCGGACTATGCCGACGCATTCACGAATATGGCCATCGTTGAAATCTCCTGGGAAAAATACGACGATGCGAAATCGAACCTTGCCAAGGCTCTCGCCTTGCTGCCCGGCGACCCGCGCGCCCTCTACTACCGCGCCATTGTCAACCGCCAAGCCGGCCAGATTGCCGGAGCCATCGCCGACCTTGAGGCTGTGCTCGCCAAGTATCCGCGCGCCAAAGATGCCCTGCGCGAACTCGGCTTTTCTTACTATCAACAACACGATTACGCCGCTGCGCGCAGTGCCTACGAGCGCCTCCAGGCCGTCGACCCCGACGACCTGGCCGCACACTACCAGCTCGCCATTCTTTACCGGCGCCTGGGCGATAAGGCCAAGGCCGCCATCGAGTCCGCAAAATTCGCAGACCAGAAAGACGACCCGACTGCTTCGGAATATGCTTTGCAATTCCTCCGCAAGCACCCTGAAGTCGCCAGCGAGTCAGTCGTCTGGCACACCCACGACCTGACCGGCGACGCCCCCAAACAGCCGCACAAAATCGAATATAAATACATCCCAGGAGCCGGCGAATAGGCCTCTGTCATTTCCATAGACGGCTACCACTTCCTGCTGTATATTGGCTGGCACCAGAAAACCACGCCGATTTCCACGGTTCTACGGGCCCTCAAGTGTTGGGCTCTCATTTCCGTCGGAGCCTTCGGCGTGCAACCAGACAAGGAGAGTGCTATGGAGTGGTATGTGATGGCATGGAAGAAGTTCGCCCAGTTCGAAGGGCGCTCGCGGCGCAAGGAATATTGGATGTTCACGCTCTTCAATATCCTGGTCGCCTGTGTTCTCTATATCCCTGGATTGATTTATCGGGAAAGCGCACTCGGTCTAGGCCTGCTTGCCCTCTACGGGATCTATTCTCTTGCGACCCTCATCCCTGCGCTGGCCGTCAGCATACGCCGGCTCCATGACACAGGAAAGAGCGGCTGGTTCCTGTTGCTGTGCTTCATTCCCTTCGTGAATCTGATCCTGCTTGTCTTCCTGTGCCTCGACAGCAGTCCGGGCCCCAACCAATATGGCCTCAATCCAAAGGGTGTCTAGCTCAGCTCTCGGATCAACCCAACGAAACAGCGCCGGGTGCCAGGTGCCCCAGGTCTCGCTCTTGAGACCGGGGATAGCATCAACATCCTATTCAGCCTCCACAATCTCGTTCATCCCCGAAACCAGCCTCCCCGCCCGCACAATCCCGTACTTAAGATCCAGAAACTCCTGCAACTCCTCGGGCACCAAAACAGCCAGTTCCTGCCAAGTCATCACCTTGCACCGCACCCTCATCTCCGCCGACCTCACCGCCGCCATCACCGCGAACCACGCCTCCCTCAGATCCGGCCGCCGCTCATCGTGGACCACGCAAAAGCTGCATCCCTCCGCATACGCCGCCAGCACATTTCGAATCAGCTGATACCCCGCATATCCTGCCTCCACGGGCTCGGCCTCCCGCGCGCGCACCACAAGACCTTCTTGAAATTCGCGTGCTACAGCATCATCCGGAGCCGCCTCCTCCCACTCCTGCGTATACTCCTCCGCAAACTCGACCGCCGTCCGCCTCCGCGCCGCGCGCAGCTCAACGCATGGCAACAACTCCCGCTCAAATACCGCATCGAAATCCCGATAGCTCTCCACAATCCGAGCCGCGCGCGTCTGAAAATCCCCTTCCGTGAGCTTCGCCTCCACCAACAGGCCGCCCCAGCGCATATCCACCTCGGTCCGATCGAACCGGACTCGATTGTCGAGGCCCGAAGCCAGCGGCACACGAGCCTTCCAACCAAACACAGGCTCCGCCTTCCCATCCACTCCAAGAGTCCGCCGCACCGCAGCTTCCTTCACAACAACCGGCGCGCAAAAAACATTCATCAGCAGTGCGTCGGAACTCATGGACGAGTCCAGTTCTCTCCATCGGCGGCCAGTCTCCGCTTTCGGCAGCGCCCGTCCCTGCGCATGAATCTTGTCGAAGCGCCGCATCCACTCCGGCCGCGCGGCAATCGCCGCATAGGATTCATCGAAGAAATTCCCATGACGCCCATCTTGGGGTGGATAGACAATCACCGGCGGGTTGCCATAGCTCTCCACATGAGCCCACCCGCGCGCCCACAGCCGATTGCGCACCCCCAGTTCCCGCCGCAACTCCCCCGCATACCAGCCCGCTCGTGCCGTCATATCCAGCCAGATTACTCCACCCATCGCGACCACCATGATCCGGTGTGCAAGCCAACTGGGCCACAGTTGAATCGCAAAAACACTCCGAATAGCGGCGTGTGGCCAAAAACCGGCCCGTTTCGCGAATCACCCGTCAAATCGCCCATTTTTCCACCACTGTAACCGCACAGTAATGTTCCTCTAACTCTGCTGTTACATTCGGTTGCTAGTTTCGCTTGAGGAGTGGAAATAATTCACTCCGGATTCATCTGCCCCAATAAAAAAACGACTCATACCCGATTTCTGGAGGTTCTCTTGAAAAGCTCAATCGCGAGTGTGCGAAAGCGTCTGGCCATCTTCGCTATGTCCGTTCTCGTGCTGTTCGTTCCTGTATTAGTTCACGCGCAACAGACCGGTTCAAAGCTCGAAGGCACCATTGTCGACGTGCAGGGCAAGGCCGTCGTCAGTGCGCTTGTTGCTGTGACGAATGACTCCACTGGCGCCGCCAGAACCACCCGTACCGACACTGGTGGGCTCTACTCATTCGATGGCATTCCTGCTGGGAAATACACGGTTACAGTAACCGCCAGCGGATTCGCGACTCTCACCAAAACAGGCGTCGTGATTACCGATGGACAGTCCATCGAGCTACCTCTCAAAGTGAACATCACCTCGGTCGCGGAGATGGTCACGGTGAATTCCGGCATCGATTCCATTGCAGCGCAGTCCGCGCCCAGCGGCGGCTTCATTGAGGAGCGCTCCGCGCAATCTCTCGTATCCAACACCTATATAGAGAACTTCACATCGCCCATCGCCGACTTTGGTGAGATCGTCCAGGTGGTTCCCGGAGCCTTTTCGACCAGCACCGATGGCGTCGGACTGGGCCAGAGCAAAACCTACTTCCGCGGGTTCCAGGACGGCGATTACGACATCGACTTCGATGGCATTCCCTTCTACGACACCAACACCCCCACCCACCACTCATGGGCCTTTTTCCCGTCGCAGTGGATCGGCGGTGTCGACTTCGACCGCAGCCCCGGCTCTGCCTCCACCATAGGGCCCGCGCCTTTTGGCGGCTCCATTCACCTGCTCTCAAAGCCGCTCACGAACGAGCAGGATATTCGCGGCACAGCCTCCTACGGCACGTGGAACACCAAGCTCTACGACGGAGCTTATAACTCGGGTAACTTCGGACTCTTCGGCCTGCCCAAGAAGTCGAATCTATTTATCGATGTGCATCGGATGAGTTCGGACGGCTACCAGTCGTTCAACTTCAACGATCGCACGGGCGGCACGCTTCTATACCAATACAGCTTTTCGCCCAAGACCGTGCTCACAGGATTCGCGGGCGTGATCCAGCTCAACGCCAATACACCGAACATCAGTTCTACGCGCTGCATGCTCTACGGTGTACCTGCGGACGGTTCGTACAGTTGCGCCCTCTCCTCGTCAAATCCGGCCCTTCTGCCATACACCGGCGCCGGCATCAAGTTCCTGATGACCAACAACTCCGATCCTGTAGCCTGGTTCGATTACCAGTACAACTCCTACCACGTGCCAACCGATTTTGAATATGTCGGCATCAAGACTGAGTTAGGCCACAACTGGGTTCTCGAAGTAAAGCCCTACACCTATAACTACGACAATGGCGAGAAGTACGATAATGCCACTCCCATCACCGAGGCAACCACGGTAAACGGGTCAAATACCTACGATGGCTTGAAGATCAACCCCTGCAACGTACAGGTTGTCAAGAAGGGTATAGCCGCGCTTCCCTGCGCCATCGACAAATACAACAGCTATCGCAAATACGGCGAAACGGCGGTAGTCTCGCAGTCATCGACGTTCGGCACGCTCCGCGCCGGTCTATGGTACGAGTGGGCCGACACCAACCGCCATCAGTATCCCAGCGATCCATTGAATAACTGGGCCGATCAGCCACTTCCGAAATTCAATGAGTCGTTCTGGACCAACTCCTATCAGCCTTTCGCCGAGTATGAGTTCCATCTGACTCCCAAGTTCAACGTCACCGCGGGGACCAAGTTCTCCGCATTCACGATGAACGTGCTGCACCATGCCGACGACGGCGCAACCGTTGGCCCACTTACTTGCGCCAGCACCACTGCCGCATGCCCGGCTACGGTAACCAACACCGGCAGCTTCACCGCATGGCTGCCTTCGCTCGATCTCAACTACCGTGTGCGCAACGACTGGTCAGTCTATGCACAAGTAGCAACCGGAAGTATTGTTCCCCCCAGCGCCGTCTACGACTACTACCAGACGCCGACGGCAGCCGTTCCCAATCCCCAGCTCACCACGCCTCCCAAACAGCAGAAGTCCACCACTTACCAGGCCGGCACGGTCATCAAACTCCAGAAGGTCACTCTTGATGCGGACTTCTATCGCATACGCTTCCAGAACACCTACTCGGCTGTTGAAGACACCACTGCCGGCGACACGAACCTGGGCGATACCGTCTACTTCCTTCAGCCAAGTTCCATCACGCAGGGCGTTGAATTCGAAGCGAACTTCGTACTCACTCGCGGCCTCAGCTTCTATTTGAACGGAACTGCCGATAATGCTTACTACTCCGGCTCACTCAATGCCGGCACCATTGCCGCTCCTTATATCCAGAAGGCGCCCGGTGGCCTCTGGGTAGCATCGACGCCCACAGATACCGAAGATCAGGGGCTCACCTATCAGAGCCATGGTCTAGACCTGGGCTTCTACAACAAGCGCGTCGGTGAGCAGCGCGTGGACAATGGCCAGTATCACAATCAGGCCATCATCCCCACCTTCAACACGGTTAATAGCTTCATCAACTACACCATCCGGAATCGCTCCATCTTCGACCAGACAAAAATCCGGCTAAGTGCAAACAACCTGCTCGACTCGCACAACATTCAGAGTCTCTCCCTGGCTGGATCTCCGTCGACTGTGACGATACCGGGGACCACGACAACCGATATGTTCAACACCAACGGACCCACCGCAATCAACGGCGGGGATACCCCTGGACTTATGGCCGGCCGCAGCTTTGCGGTTACTGTAACCTTCGGTTTCGCACCACGGGAGCGGTAGAAGAAGAAGCGCCAATCCGAGTATCGACAGAAAGCCCCGGTCGCGCTCGTGGAAACACTCCACCCTGCCGCCAGGGCTTTCTCCATCTCAATAAGTCCAGTCCGGCACCACCCGAAGCTGGAGGCGCACCCTAGCTCACCATGAGAAAATAGCTTCTGTGATTTCGCACCCCAAAAACTTTTCTGGTTTGCTATTCCTGATCCTGGCCATCTTCGCCGCAACGCCCGCTCAAGCCCTGTCTGGCTCCAAAGAGAAGGCCGCCGAGCAGGCCGGTGCAATTCTGTTTCGCGACAAAGGCTGCGCCTACTGCCACGGCGCAGGAGGCACCGGCGGCAAGAAAGGTCCAGACCTCAGCGCCGTTCGCGCCGACAAGCTCTGGCCCCCGGACAAAATCACCAATCAGATTCTCAACGGCGGCCAGAAGATGCCGCCATTTTCCGATTCGCTCACAGATGAACAAATCGCCCAGTTGGTCGCTTATCTGCGCGCCAAGCAGCGGCCCATTCCGCCGACGGTCGCCACTCCGCCGCCTCCACCGGGAAATTAGCGCGCAGCGCCTCGCCGGGTGTCTGTCGTCCGCCAGGCTGTTATTCAGCCGACCACCGAACACCCGTCAGTTGCTCCGAGACCTGCCACAGCTTGCGCGCCACCGCCTGGTCCTGCGCGCGTCTCGAGGCAAACGCAGCGCCGGGTAGACCGGCAAATTCAAGCATCCCACCTGGGCCGTAGTATCCACCGGGCTCCACGTGTGCTGAGGATGCGGCAAACAAGGCAGGCAGCGCGCCGTCGGCAGCAGACTGGGTCACCATCCACCCCAGCGAACGGCTGAGGAGAAAAAGCAGGCTCTTCGCCCCCGGGCCATTCACAATCAGATCCGTTTTTGCAAAACCGGGATGAACAGCGCTGCTCAGCAAGCCCCAGCCGTGCGCATCGCTTTGACTCTGCAGTTCACGCGCAAACAAAAGCGCCGCCAGCTTCGATTGCGAGTAGGCAGCCCATGGCTTGTATTTCCGCTCCCCGTGCAGATCGTCAAACCGGATCTTGCCAAAACGATGTGCCAGGCTGCTCACCTGCACCACCCTGGGAGACCTGCTTCGGCAAAGCAACGGAAGAAGCCGGCCAGTCAATGCGAAATGCCCCACGTAGTTGGTGCCGAATTGCATCTCGAACCCGTCCGGCGTAACCCTCCGTTCGGGCAGCGCCATCACGCCCGCGTTGTTTACCAGCAAGTCCACGGGGCGTCCGGCAGCGGCAAGACGGCCGGCAAAAGCTGCCACCGATGACAGGCTCGCCAGGTCGAGTTTCTCGAAGCGCACCAGGGCGTTCGGCGCCAGCGTCCTGATCTTTCCCGCCACCCCTCTGCCCTTCGCATCGTTGCGACCGGCAATAATCACGTCTGCGCAGCCCTGCGCCAAGGCCAGAGCGATCTCATACCCGAGTCCGCCGGTTGCGCCGGTAACCACTGCCAGTTTTCCGGCTTGAGGCGGAATAATTGTCGCGATTCGTCCCATGGATGACATATCTTCTTGAGTGTTTATCGGCCTACCCTCTTCAATCTTGTGTTTCTATTTATTGACTGACCACTCACTCGCATCGAAACAAGCAGATTACTTATCCGTCAAACCTCTCCAAAGCATCTTGAACCCCAATTCCCGGCACATCGCCGCTGATTCCGGGTGCGCGTTGATGAACTCCAGCGTGATCTCCGCTTGGGCTCTATACATCAATACGAGATACTCCGCTGGAAGGTTCGCCAATTCGCTTCCCTGGGCAGCTTCGACCGTCCCCTTCAGTATTTCAATCAATGCCAGCGAGGGCGTCTCATTCTCCCTGAACAGTTTTCCCGACGCACGCAACTGAGCCAGAACCTTGAGTTGCTCCGGATGCGCCGCTCCAAGGTCCAAATACTGATCCCAGATGTACTTGAGCCGTGTATAGACATCCTTCCCGAAGGGAAAGTCGGGAAGATGGCGGCTGAATTCCATCCTCAATTCCATATAGAGCTCGCTCAGCAGCTCGTCCTTGGTTTTGAAATATGTAAACAGCGAGCCCTCGGCGATGCCCGCCGCCTTGGAGATGGCCGAAGTAGGCGCGCCGGAGATGCCACGCTCCGCACAAACGCGCAACGCCGCATTGAGAATCGCCTTGCGCTTGTCACCGCTTCTGGGCCTTGCCACCTGGTTCACTCCAATTCACTATTATTCTGAGTGCCTACTCACTCATACAATATCCAAGAACCGATTGCAAGGCAACGCAATTTCGGGGATCTACGTTACCAACGGAACGCCCGCCACTCCCGCGGTACCAAAAACCCGCCGGTACCGCTCAATCTCGCTCGCCGGGCCCATGGCCTTCAGGTAGTTGTCTGAAAGTTTCACCGCTGGCCGGCCATCCACTTCAGTCAGCTTGCACACCAGGCTGACTGGGTTGAATACTTCCCCACCCCGCGGATCGCAATTGCGAAAATCGTTGGTCAGGAATGTTCCCCAGCCTGCGCTGAACCGAATCCTGCGCTCCGCAACCCACTTCCTCTCATCTTCAAAGTCGCTCGCCTTCTGAAAGTCCGCCGGCATAGCTCCGTTGAGCATTGTTCCGCCAAAGTAGGCGTGCAGTCCCAGGATCTGCTCCACATCCAGCCCGTCCGATGCAATCAGCCGCTTTTGACGCGGATCTCGTCCTGATTCCTGGAGCCACGCAATGTACTCGTCACCTGCCGCGTACGGGTCCTTGCTGTCGATGCGCTGACCCGTCCAGTCCGCCACCCACTCCGGTGCATCCTGAAGAAACTGTGTCGTCCCAAAAGTGTCCGGGAGCAGGATCAACAACTCGCCCTGGTAACTCTGCTGCCACAACTCCAGAATCCGATACTGCGCCGTTCGCAGCTCTTCCTCGTCGTTGGCTAGCGCCGCCAGCGCCATCGGCAGCTCGTGCGCATTGGTACCGATGGCTTCAAGATCGTGCTTGTAAGCAAGGTAGGTATTCGAACTGCCCGCGAAGTTAGCGCCGAGCACATCGCTCATGGCCTTCACCACGTACTCCTGCCACAGGAAGCTGTGCCGGCGGCGGGTGCCAAAGTCGCTCAGGTTGAGCTGCGGAACACCGCGCAGTCGTTCCATCTTTTCCCAAAGCCTGGTCTTGGCGCGCGCGTAAAGAATATCCAGTTCGAACTCGCTCAACGGCTTCAAACTGGCCCGTGTCTTCAGTTCGTCGATGACCGAAAGCGCATAAATCTCCCACAGCGTAGTCTCGGTCCAAAGCCCGTGAAAGCGAAGCGACAATTGCCCATCTTCGACAGACAATTCGAATTCCGAGAGCCGGAAATCGTGCTCCAGCCACTCAAGAAATGCGGGCTCGAAGATGCCTCTGCGCCCATAGAACGTGTTGCCCGCAAGCCAGATCAACTCCGACTTGTGAAACCGCAACCGGCGCGTCTCCTCCAGTTGTTCCTGCAATTGCTCCACGCCAATCAGATCGCCCAGCCGCACCGCGCTGGTGCGATTCAGCAGCGTGAATGAAGTCTGTGTTTTGGGAAAGTTTTTCCAAATAAACTGCAGCATCAGCAGCTTGTAAAAATCCGTATCGAGGAGGGATCGCGTAATTGGATCCAGCTCCCAGTTGTGGTCATGCGCGCGCCTGGCAATATTGACAATCACGATGATTCAACTGTATCGCAACGCCGCCGAATATCCGCCCATCTGCCGCGCAGCGCACAACACACATTTACCCCGATTTAGCTCAGGGAGTAGGCTTGCTCGGCGGTGGTTGACTCGGATAAGCGCGCTCCACGGCGGTTCGGAGTTGCTGCAGAAGCACTACCGACGGAGCTTCCAGGCCGTCCTGTATCTGTCGAGACCAGACTGGGCCCATGAGTTTGCCGTCGCTACTCAACAGGTACACACGTAGTATGTCGATATCAGGCCCCACCTCTGCCGCAGCGCCGATGCCGTCCTGGTCCCCGGTCTGCCCGGGAGGATGGCCCTGGGTCGGATTGCCGCTCGGTGGAAACCGCGACGGAAGGGAAACTCCGGCGCGCGTCTGTGCACTCGCTAGCCGCCCTTTGCGCACGACCAAAACCAAATCGGCCTCTTGCCGCCGAGTTGCCAGTGCGTAGCGGTTCCAATCCCGTAAACCATCCTGCACGTCGAAGATCGCCTGACGATCTTCCGGATAAAGTCCCGGCTTCATCGCATCTCCGTCCACCGCTTCAACAAAAATGTAGTGCGCGCTCTGAAAGATCGCGGGAACTTCGTTGTGTTTCTTTGTCTTTTGCTGCGCCAGTCCGAGAACCGGAATCAAAACCAACAGCAGCGCGATAGCCTTGCAACATTTCATAACGCTCCTCCGTTCGATAGCGTGAATGTCTACTCTGTCTGCACGCGCGAGTCGTCCCTTTGACCGGCTTTCATGAGCATGGTTAGGGCAAACAGCTACTCTATTCTCAGGCCGCGCCGGCCGCTCCCAAATGCGCCC
>Ga0182030_10000445_pt1 | contig 76578 bp, 87 predicted proteins | sample 812S3MmetaG_FD_121299 | JGI IMG/M metagenome (GOLD analysis project Ga0182030, IMG submission 121299) | Permafrost microbial communities from Stordalen Mire, Sweden - 812S3M metaG (Illumina Assembly) | ecosystem: Environmental > Terrestrial > Soil > Wetlands > Permafrost | place: Sweden...
AGTAATCAAGCATTGGATCTTCATGGTGTGAATTAATTTCAAAAGCCGGGGCTGGTGAGACCGGTCCTAGTAGAAAATCGACATCCTTGAATGCTGTCTCAAACTCATTAATTAGCTTAGTCCGTACCGTTTGAGCGGTTTTATAATAAGCATCGTAGTAGCCGCTAGAGAGCACGTGGGTGCCAATCATAATCCGGCGCTTATTCTCAGCCCCAAAGCCATTACCGCGGGTTTTAACATAGTGTTCGTTCAAGGTTTTGGCGTCTTTATCGCTATAACCATAGCGTATACCGTCATAGCGGCTCAAATTACTACTAACCTCGGCTGGGCAAATAATATAATAAACCGCCAGAGCTAGAGGAAGAGACGGCAAGGAGACCTCACTAATCTCGGCACCAGCGTCTTTTAACTTATCGACTACGGTTTGAATCTGATGTTTGACAGCCTCTTCTACGCTATCGGTTAAATACTCTTTAATAACGCCTATTTTCTGGCCTTTTAAGCTAAAATCTAGGGCTGTATAGGACTCGGCGTCCCGTTCGATAGTCGTACTATCGAGCTCGTCACGTCCGGCCATGACATCGAGTACCAAAGCTGTATCGTCAATTGTCCGAGCCATAGGCCCGATAACGTCAAGACTACTGGCCATAGCGACTACTCCTGAGCGTGAAACTAGGCCGTAGGTTGGCTTATAGCCGACGCAGCCGCAGAAACTAGCTGGTAGCCTAATCGAGCCGCCTGTATCGCTGCCAAGCGCAAATGGTACAAAATCCAGAGCTACTGCCGCGGCTGAACCGCCGGAACTGCCACCGGCTACCCGGTTTTTATCATGGGGATTCTTGGTTACCCCAAAATCACTGTTCTCAGTCGATGAACCATGGGCAAAAGCATCTAAGTTGGCTTTAGCGACACAAATTGCCCCCTCGGCCTCAAGTTTTTCGATAACCGTTGCCTGATACGGCGCCATGAAGCCCTTTAGGATATTGCTGCCGGCGGTGGTTTCAGCTCCAAAGGCCAAAAAATTATCCTTGGCAATAAACGGCACTCCGGCTAGACGACCTTTGTGAGTGTCCCCGTCAATTTGAGTCGCTCGTTCCAAAGCTCGATCGGCAGTCGTTGCAATAATAGCGTTATAGTCTTTATTGTCTTCAATGGTTTTTAGAGCTTGGTTAACTAAGTCAACAGCTTTTAGCTCGCCACTTTTAACCTTGGCAGCAATCTCAGCTATTGGCAACCACTGGCTCATAGAACGCGCCTGACCTTTATCTGATCTTCTTCGACTTCCGGGACATTACTTAATAGTATTTTAGGTTCATAACCGTAACTGCGAATCTCATCTATGCGCTCAACATTAAGTAGTCCGGTAACCTGTGAAGTTGGCTCAAGCCCTGAGATATCTACAGCCTGCAGTTGTTCAACGTAATCTAGAATCCGGCTTATCTCAACGCTATAACGATCAATTTCTTCATCATTTAGGGCTAATTTGGCTAGCATTGCCAAATGAATAACATCGTCGCGAGTAAGCTGTGCCATTTCAACCTAGTATATCAGAGTAATATTGGTTATGCCTGCCAAAGATTTACAATTTTGCTTTGATGTCAGCAATTATGTCGCGCAGTTCAGCGGCTGTCTCAAATTGGAGGTTAGCGCTAGCTAGATCCATCTGCCCGGTTAGGTCTTTTATAAGAGAGCCGTACTCATCTTTTGGTATCTTTTTAAGGTCAAGTTTGGCGCGTTTAGCCTCTTCCGGCAAATCAGGTCGCATGCCCTTTGAGACGCCGTGCTTGATACCGGTTGGCGTAATATTATGGGTCTCGTTATAGGTTTGCTGGATAGCCCGGCGGCGGTTAGTCTCATCAATCGTTTGCTGCATACTAGCAGTAATGTGATCGGCGTACATTATGACCCGTCCATTAATGTGACGAGCGGCACGTCCAACGGTCTGAGTTAGGGCCTGGACACTGCGCAAAAACCCTTCTTTATCAGCATCCAAAATGGCTACCAAGGAGACTTCTGGAAGATCTAAACCCTCTCGCAGTAGATTAATCCCAACCAGTACATCATATACCCCCAGACGCAGGTCTCTTAAGATATCAGTTCGCTCCAGAGTCTCCACGTCACTATGCAAATAGGCGACCTTAATCCCAAGTTCCTGCAGATATTCAGCTAGGTTCTCAGACATCCGCTTTGTGAGGGTTGTCACCAGCACCCGTTGATGTTTCTTAACATTAGCCCGGATTTCGGCAATTAGATCATCTACCTGGCCCTCAACATCTCTAACTTCTATAACTGGATCCAGTAGTCCCGTTGGTCTAATAACTTGCTGGATTGGCTCACCACTATGGTTAAACTCATAATCGGCAGGCGTAGCACTAACGTAGATAACTTGATTAACGTGGCGTTCAAACTCGGTGAACGTCAGCGGCCGGTTATCTAAGGCAGAGGGCAAGCGAAATCCGTATTCTACTAAGACTTCCTTACGAGCCCGGTCACCGTTATACATTCCCCTAACTTGAGGGATAGTCATATGGCTTTCATCGACTAGCAGAAGGTAATCATCTGGGAAGTAATCCATTAAAGTCGCCGGCTGATCGCCGGGCTCGCGGTTAGTAAGATAACGTGAGTAGTTTTCAATACCTTTTACGAAGCCTGTTTCCTCGAGCATTTCGAGATCAAAACGGGTCCGCTGTTCCAGGCGCTGAGCTTCTAGGAGCTTTGATTCTTTCTTAAAGAAAGCTAACCTCTCACCCAGTTCTTTATCTATCATAACTAAAGCGGCTTTTAACTTATCGCCAGGCGTTACATAATGACTGCCTGGGAAGATTGTTACACTCTCTGGCTTTGATAAAATCTCGCCTGTTAGGGGGTCAATTTGCAGAATACGCTCGATTGCATCACCCAAGAACTCAATCCTATAAGCTAACTCTTCGCCAGCTGGGTAAATATCGACCACATCGCCGCGAACTCTGAAGGTACTACGGTGAAAATCTATATCATTACGCTGATACTGTATATCGCTAAGTTGGCGGAGTAATTTATCGCGGAGTCGACGTTCGCCTCTCACCAACTTAATACTTAAGCCGGCATAGTCTTCAACCGAGCCTATACCATATATACAACTAACACTAGCTATGATAATCACGTCTTCCCTAGTTAGCAGGGCATCAGTGGCAGCGTGGCGCAGACGATCAATCTCTTCGTTAATCTGAGAATCTTTCTCAATATAGGTATCACTGCGGGGCATATAGGCTTCGGGCTGGTAGTAATCAAAATAACTAACGAAGTAATGAACGGCGTTGTCCGGGAAAAATGCCTTAAACTCAGCATAGAGTTGAGCGGCTAGGGTTTTATTATGGCAGAGCACTAAAGTTGGTCGTTGGACTTTCTGGATAACATTAGCCATCGTAAAGGTCTTACCACTGCCAGTAACCCCTAGTAGTGTCTGGTGCGTCGTACCCTTCCCTAGGCCTTCTAATAGCTTACGAATAGCCTCCGGCTGATCGCCCGTTGGTTTAAAATCACTAGTTAACTTAAATTTACTCATTACTGTATTGTAGCAAGAGTTAGTTATGATCAGACTCGAATCCTCTTCCACAGCCAAACGCAATGTTCGTGTCAGTTATCATTTGCACAACTTGACTTTTTTACTACTTTAAGCTTTAATAACTTTATATGATATTGGAAAAACTAGTTCTAGCTACCGAATTGCCTCCTGAAATCGAAGATGTTAGCTTCGGCTATGCACATTCTGCTGTTGCGACTGCGGAGACATATGGGACGTTTGATGTATCAGGGGATACCCCGGAGCTCCTGGAAGCAAGCCGCTTTAGAGAAGAACAAAAAAACAAATTTCTAAGCGGTGAAATAAGAAACCCCATTTTAAATCGATGCCCAAAGTTTATGACTAAGCAAGAAGAAAGAAGGAGTATGTTCCTCGAAGTAAGTTCTGTTATGTATGTCCAAACACTCCGCCATGATCAGGGTGCAACCAGTACCGTTGAAGACAGGCTTCTGGATAAGTTAGTAGCCCAACGTATTAATGAATTGGGCTTTATTGAAACCGCAGCTTCTATATCTCTAGGTAACCTCGACAGCCAAACGAGAGAAGATATGGCAGACTCTCTTAAATCAGCTAGTCGGGAGATTTATGGACTGCCCGACCGTAACCGTTCGCTTACTCTCATACAAGACCTTATAACTAAAGCTTATCAACTAGCTGAATCGGATAGCCAAGAGCTTGTAGCTGCCCGAGACTATATTCTAGATTCTTATGATACGGGAACCCCTTTTGACCGAGTAGAATCTCATGTACTCGATGAAGAATCTATAAAGTCTTATCACGCTATCTTGCAGGAAGAGCTCAATGAGGCGGTTGAGTATGCCTTTGAGCCTTATGGTAAAAAAGAAATTTATACACCAGAAGAGATGGGAATAGTTTTTAATCGCTATATTGAGATACGTAAGCTTAATGAAACTGGCTGGAAAGCTGAGGTCGTAAAAGATCGCACAGCGTGTGCATCCCAACAAGACAGCAAGATAGTTGAAATCGGCGACAAAAGAGCTGAAAAGAATAGGACGTACGATAGGGTCTTAGAATCTATGCTCCACGAAGTTGAAAAACACGTAGGCAGTAATGTACGCGGAAGTGAGTTAGGTTCAGGACTAGCGGGTGTTGGTTTGCCTAGTTACACTTTATTCGAGGAGCCCTTCGCTGCTACCGTACCGGACCTATTCAGTGGTAAATCCGAGACAGCAGCAGGTAAATCCTATGTTATAGGAATCGCACTGGCCGCGGGTTACGACGGCATAGAACGAGATTTTCGTGATAACTTTGAACTTATGTGGCGACTATCGCTAGCGGAAGATTTCAAGCCTCACGAGGATGTTGCAGATCAAATTACCACTGCAAAAGATGGGGCTTACGCGGACCTGACCCGTCTCTGGCGGGGAATGCCAACAGACGTAATTGGCTGTGTATTCACTAAAGATAGAGCTTATGATAACAATAAAGCCTTGACCTATTTACACAACGACGGAAATCCCCTTCCACGAGCAGATTTTCTACGTTTGTTACAAGCCAAATATGATCCTACGCAGGCCGATCAAGACGAGTATATGAGGGCGCTGACTAAATAAATTATAAAAAGATTAATCTTATTATCTGGTTATCTGGCTCATTTAGCAATAGTTAGGACCTAGCAAAAAGATTGTAGACCAGAACGCTCAACCCTATTTTACTTTCAAGCTGCTCTGCTCCATAATCTAATTTAATTAGTAAGGGAGACATAAATGCCAGCAGAGAGCCGTAGGATTAAAGACACTGTCGTAGCCATTACCGGGGCTAGTTCGGGTATCGGGCGTGAAACCGCTAGATTGTTGGTTGAAGCTGGTGCAAAAGTAGCACTTGGCGCTCGCCGCCTTGATAGGCTTAATGAACTCGTTGAAGAGCTCGGAGCCGATAATGCCGTAGCAATTCAGCTGGACGTAACAAAGCCTCAAGAAAACAAGGAGTTTATTTCAAAGACCCTCAAGAAATTCGGACGACTAGACAGTGTAGTTGCTAATGCTGGCATCGGACACTATGGGGGGATCGCAGATATTTCAGATGATGACTTAGTCAATATGATTAACGTAAACTTTGCCGGCACTGTCTGGACGATTCGGGCTGCTTTGCCAGAATTCCGTAAAACTAGTAGTGGAGACATTGTGATTGTTTCCAGTGTTGCCGGTTTTCGTGGCGGCGCTAATGAAGCGGTCTACGCCGGAACGAAATTTGCCCAAGTTGGCCTGGCAGGCTCAATCGACCGAGAATTAAGCCCGGAAGGCATCCGCGTTACTGCCATCTGCCCGGCAGGGACCAGTACTGAGTTCGCTATTGGCTCGGGCCGCACCGAAGGTGATGCAAAACTAAAAGACTACATGAACCCAACTGATGTAGCGTATCAGATCGTAACTTCTCTTCAACAACCTCGTCGACTACGAACTTCAGTCTGGGCAACTTGGAGTATGGCTCAGTCTAGCTAATATACCTATAGATAACTAGGTCAGGGGGTTCCCGAAGGTTCGAATCCCTCTTCCCCAGACAATTGACTATTACGTTCGATTATGGTAATATATTGATATGGTCAGCAATGAAGTCTTTAAAGATCCAGAAATTGTTACATATGTATCTGCAGCACAAGACAGGCACATAAGTCCTGATAAAACCCCACACTCTCGAGAGATAACTTCAGACGATGCAGCAATATTAGGCAGGAGTTTCGATATCCATGCTCCGATTAGCGAAATGGTTGCTCTAGCAAACCAAGAACGCGAAAGACAAGTTGCTTTAAATATAAGTAAGCTTGAAGAATATAAGAGAGTTAAGCGTTTTTAACCCGAATTACACCGTTAATCATTTCTGTTAATTCGCTAACATTACAATCTGTAAATTCATAAAAAGTTTGGTCCTGCAACCATCTCCCCAGCCAAAATATATTGTTAAGGTTATCTAACTATTTTCTGTATCGCAATAGGGGTTCAGCCAAACCAACTATTTGTTATAAACATCTTTTCGATGTTGGACTAACAGCACTACAATATTATCGTTTTCGACATCAAATAGCACTCTGTAATTGCCTACTCTAAAACGATATTGAGCGTCAGCAGGCTTAGTCAATGCTTTTGCATACACAAGCGGATCATCCTGGCTTATGAAAAATTCAAGTTTTCTTTTAAGTCTTTTTTTGATTTGAGGCGTAAGTTTTTGGATTGACTTAACCGCAGGTTTTTTATAAACGATTTTATATGATGACATTATATGTCTCCAAATACCTCATCATGGCTAAAGTACTCACTACTGTCTCGTGCCTCTTGTATAGTCTTGATATATGCTGGGTCCGTCACAGCTAATAGATCTTCGAGCCTATCTAGATCTATAATGGCTCGCTCTTTTTTACCACGTCGTGTCACAATTAGCACCTCGTCATTTTGAATAGCGTCTAGAGAATCGGCAAGATTGCCTCTTAACTCTGAAACTGTTAGTGTTTTAGTACCCATTTTATACATCCTTTCGAGTAATTAATTACAATCTAATTGTACGTTTCATATGTACCTTAGTCAAGTACATTATTAAATAATGCCGTTATTTCTTGAGGGTCACATTCTACGTCCTCGTCAAAAGTTCTAAGATCGTACCACCTCCCCAGCCAATTTAGGAACGATACACGTCTTTACGATGCCTTATCCTAATAACTAGAATAACTACCCTCCGATCATCTATATCGTAAATAACTCTATAGTCGCCTACTTTTAATCTCCAGCTGCTTACCCCAACCATTGGTCGGACATTGCCAGTTCTAGGGTTAAGAGACAGCTTATATATAGCCTTTGCTACACGTAAGGCAATCTCTTTTGGCAGCTTTTTAAGTTCTTTGGAGGAGCTTTTCTTAAATTCAACTCTGTAGTTGTTCATATGTTAAGCCCAGCTCTTTCAATGCATCGTCAAAAGAAATGGACTCTTCGCTTCTACGTTCCTGAATTATCTTTGTATCTTGTAAATCCTCGAGCATATCGGCGAATATGTCGTTAACTACATCAGACACGGATGTATCTTCAGCTACTGCCTTATGCTGAATGAACTTCTTGACCTTTGGGTTGAGATATATGGTAGTTTTAGCACTTAAATTACTCATTTTTATATGTTAGCGCTATAGCGTCATGATGTCAATAGTTTTTCTTTAGATAGTTCGAACCCCTAACTTCCAGCCAGGCTGGGCACCAAAAGTGACCGCAAAGCCTCATTTAGATTTTTTATATTAGTCAAATTATAATATTTCTATAAAAACAAGTACGTTTAAGATTTGTTATTATTACACTAATGAAGTATCCAGACACGCCCATTAGGAAAGTGGCAGAAACTATCCATAGTCACAAAGTTATCGATAACTATCGGTGGCTTGAAGATGGGACAAATAGTAGAGTTAAGGCTTGGGTAAAAGCTCAAAATAAACTGAGCAATCAAGTTATTTCACCCGAACTGCAAACTGAACTAAAAAAAGAAATAGCACAGAGTTTTAAATTCCCCGCTTGTGGTATCCCATATCTAGTTAATGGTCTATATTTTAGTACCGACCGTAAACCAGAAGAAGATCAGTATGTCCTTTGTGTCAGTAAGGGTCTAAGTGGCAAAAAACGAATCTTGATAGATCCAAACAAGCTAAGTAAGGACAATAAAGATACTACGAGCCTAGACTTTTGGTATCCATCACCAAATGGTAAATACTTAGCCTATGGGGTTTCTCATAACGGTAACGAACTATCGATACTGAAGATTCTTGATGTTGAGGGTGGAAAAGAACTAGAAACTGTTGCCGATAATGCATCATACGGTTCAGTCGCATGGCTCGATGACGAAACGGCATTTTACTATACAAAACACCCAAAGCCAGGATCTGTAAGATTAGGTGAAGAGCGATATCATCAAAAAGTGTTTTATCACCATATATGTACCGACTCCCGACTCGATGAAGAGATTTTTGGTAAAAAACGACCCAAGGAAGACGCGATGTCGCTAGAAATATCTCGTGACAATAAAAAACTGTCTATCTCAGTTAGCCAAAATATGCAGCATGACGATATATATTTATATGACATTCAAACTAAGAAATTAACTGAGTTACTCATAGGTTATAAGTCACATAACTACATATTTTTTACTGAGAACAAAGCGCTGCTTTTAACTAATTATAAAGCACCAAATTGTCGTGTTCTGTGTGCTGATTTAAATAATCTTTCAACTAATTTAAATGATTGGCAAGAATTTATCCCAGAGGAAGACAACAAACTGGACTCGTACACAGTGACTAAAGACCAGATTATAGCTGTATATCTAATTAATGCGACACAAAGAGCTATAACGTATGATCTGAACGGCAAAGAAACTGGTAAATTATTTATGCCTGAATATGCCTCAATCCTTAATATAAGTGGGAGTTGGAAAGAGTCTGAATTTTTCTACGAATTTGCCTCCTTTATAACTCCGGGTGTTACATGTCGCTATGACGCAAAAACTAAACAGACATCCGAGTTTAGTAGGATGGGATCAGTTATAAATGATACGAATTATCTAGTTAAACAAGAGTGGTACAAGTCAAAAGATGGGACTAAAGTACCGATGTTTATAGTTCATCATAAAGACCTTAAGTTTAATGGTCAAAATCCGACCATTCTTTATGGTTACGGTGGTTTTGAGTATTCATTGGTTCCTAGTTTTGTGCGTGGGCTTGTCCCTATCTTAAAACGGGGGTGGATATACGCTTCTGCGAACATTAGGGGTGGCGGAGAATTTGGTAACGCCTGGTACCTGGATGGGATTATGGATAAAAAACAGAATAGTTACGATGATTTTATTGCCGCGGCCGAGTATCTAATTAATAAAAAGTATACCGACAAGCACCATTTAGGTATTATGGGGGCTAGTAACGGGGGTTTGCTGGTTAGCGCAGTTGCCATTCAAAGACCCGAATTATTTAAAGCTGTTGCCGCGCTAGTAGCTTTAACCGACATGGTGCGTTTCCCTAATTTTCTGATTGCTAATCGTTGGATATCTGAGTATGGCGACCCATCGAAGGATAAAGACCTGGCTAACATTCTTAAATTTAGCCCATATCACAATGTAAAAGATGGGGTAGCCTACCCTGCCTTTTTCCTAACTACAGCCTCTAACGACACTAGAGTAGACCCTATGCACGCTTATAAAATGACAGCCCTGCTACAAGGTAAAAATAGTAAAAATCCAATACTACTTTATACAGACGACTCGTCTGGGCATATTGGTTCTGCTTCATTGTCTAGTTACTACCGAGAACAAGCTAGATTACTAGCCTTCTTTATCGAACAATTAAGCTAAATGATTGTCTCAGTTGGAGTAAAATTAATCATTTTTGACAAGCGAGAAGCAAGCTAGATACAACTAAATTAGTGTTCGTTCGAATCCCACCTCCCCAGCCACACTTGTATAATAATTGATATTGTTGTATTGTATACTTATGAGAAGAAGCTATGGCGAATTGCCTTATATAGACCCAGACACAAGGCAACAAACTACTGCATATTTAACTGCAGAGGAAAAAGCTTTTGTTGCATCTGTGGCTGTAGGTAACACATCTCCTGAAAGCGACGTCATAAAACAAGGATTGGGTCTACTCATTCATTTTAAGAATTTGGGGATTACGAATAGAATACATCTCCCACCGATCGGTAACGAGGAAGAACGAACTTTGCTAGTCCTTGACCTAGATTTATCACAAGGCGTAACAACAATAGATGAGTATCAGCACCTCTACGAAGCGCAAGAACTAGGAAACGAAGCATAGTCTAAGACTAGTAAAGTTCTAACTTCGTACAAAGTGGCCAACCAAATTACCTGGTACAATTATAGAATTATATAAGAGGAGTTTTAATTTATGAAATTAAATGGATTAATGATTGGGTCAGAGAGCCCAAAGGTCTTAGGGGAATTCTATACAAAAGTCTTTGGTGAACCGGGTATGCAAGAAGACGACTGGAATGGTTTTGACATCGGCGGTGCTACATTAATGATTGGGCCGCATAGCGAGGTCAAAGGTAAGAACGATTCTCCGGGTCGTATTATTATTGCTATAGAGTCTGATGATCTGCAAAATGAATTCAATCGGATTAAAGATCTCGGAGCTGAGGTTGTTGCGGCCCCTTATCAACCAGATAAAGACAACAGCCCGGAAACCTGGTTGGCAACCTTCGCTGACCCGGATGGGAATTACTTCCAACTAGCAACACCCTGGAAAAAACAGTCTTAGGTTCTAGACCGGTATGGTTAGCCAATTGTATCCCTGACTTAGGTCGACTTACTCGTGTTAACCGAAGCGCTTGAGCTCTTCGTCGGGACCAATCTCATCGTCATCAGCGTTTGTTGCGCCGGAAACGCCTTCCTGATACAGCTCGTCTGAATCTAATTGGTCATCCGTAGACGGCTCGTCTATGGGCGCTGTTGAATGGATATCGTCTGCTGGTGTGGCAGGCGTATCATTGTCTTCAGCTAATTTCTCTTCATCGTGTACTGGATCAAAAATATCATCTTCTGGTTCAAGCCTGTCATCAGCCATTTTTAACCTTTCTAATTATTTTCACTAATACTTGTTGGACAAACATCCTATGCATACATATTACGCGCCATACGGACAGTAACGCAAAACTATTAATGTTCTAGGCCCATATGCTCAGTCATAATGGTCGTGCTTGTGTTCTAAATATCGCTGTTGCATAATATATGTAACTATTAACGAGAAAAGAGTTATTATGCCCCCACCACTAAACTCGGGTGAGTTTAATTCAAGACCTAGGTTAGAGGAAGAACAGCAATTACTTGATGAGATAGAGAGATCTAAAAACGATACTTCTCTAAGAATATTTAGCATTGCACGAGCAGCTAAGTATACAACTAAACCGCGGGGATTTCTTGATGAGCTACGTCACGAGACTACGCTTGATCCTCTAATGACTTCCTATCACATAGACGGTGACCCAGAGAACGTTTGGACGAGATCATGGATAGATGGCCGGAAAGACTATGGACGAGACGGATATAGATCAGTAGATAAACACTATATCTATGTATCTACAGATAGAGTGTCTATTGAAGAAGGAGTGCTTAAAGAGATTGAAGGCTCACTAACCCACCAATTCTCGTGCAACGTAACAGAAGATGCTATAGATCATAAAAAAGAGCCAGAAGTCACAGGCTCTATAATCCGTACACCCGGTTACAATGATTTTAACTTACAGCAACGAATTGAATTTATGATAAGCCTTAACGACACTCTCGATATGATAGAACAAGGGGTGCGTGGAATAGCATCATCGAGCGTTCAGGTTGCAGTCTAGTTCATAATAGTGAGCGATCAGTTTATTCTTATACTTTTGTGTGCTTAAATTAAGCCATGAACTCTACCCAGAAAATCTCCGATGGCGTAGTACACAAAGTGCCACCCGACTTGCAAAAAGCTCTGATTGCTGACGAATCGGCCCTAGAGAGATGGGAGGATCTCACCCCACTAGCACGTAATGAGTGGATTTGCTGGGTAATCTCCAACAAAAAACCAGAGACGAGAAGTAACCATGTGGGTAGGACAATTACTGAATTACTTGAGGGAGTCCGGCGTCCCTGTTGCTGGATGGGCTGCAATCACCGCTAAAGATAGTACCGAAAATAATTGTAAGTAATTCAAGAGCTTAAACCTTCATAGACAACATCGTGGTCGTTCAACCTATGGATTGCTGACTTATCAAACTTAGTCATTACGAAACAAAACCCTGATCTAGCAGTATCTTCTGCCAGGGAGTAGCGACCATGTACATTACCGCTACTTTGATTAGTCATCCCTCTATATATAAGGGGGCGTATGTTTGGGTTCATTGTTGTTGAAAGATCGTAATCCTTCCTGAATTCGATTGATATAGAATCAAAAGTTCCTTGGACTGCGGCATCACCTAAAACATCATATATTTTTCCCTGAAACTCAGCCCCCACTCTGTCCGTTATATGTAATTCAAATAGGCTACTTTCTGCGATTCCAGATATATGAAATCTACCAACGTAATCGGGTAACTGCTCACTTCTCCCTAGTATACGACCAATCGTGAATGCATTATATCGACGTCTGTATAACTCTTTTTCAACTAAGCTTCTACGTACATCATTGGCTAATTCATTTGGATTTGGTTGATATAAGAATGAGTCGACATATTTAGTCGGATATCTGGGATAATTGCTCCGATCTATAGGCAGTCCTATATAGCTAACACCGGAACGACGATAATCAACGACTCTGACTCCAAGTTCTTCTTGCAAATCGGTATCTGTTGCTAGTATATCCCCATGGGCTTCTCCTATAATCGCTAGATCAAAATTTCCTTCGCTTAATCTTTGAAACTGTAGGTCCTCACGGATTGTGCTGTCCATAAAACCAATAAATGCTCTAGAGAAAGCTAACTTTCTCTCCACTCTGGGGGGCATATTAACTCCGTAATGATATTCGAGTAGGTACTCTTCGGCTAGTAAGGCTTCGTGCTTTGGATAAACTTCCAACCTTAGCCTTGCATCATCGATACCAAGAACTTGGTGACCGTACTGTTCGAGCTGGCGGGATGCTGCACCGAAAAAGAACTGCTGGGAAGCTTTTGCGTGTTCCTGCTGATATAGCTCATGGCTGACAAACTCGCTTTCCTCGATAATTCCCGCTGTTAATTCCCGCCCCGGAACGGCCTCTATTGCAACCGACGATGATTGGCCTATGTCAAGTTGCTCGACAAAATCCCCTGGAGGCATAACTTCATACCTAGACGGAATCCCAAATATGTCAGTAATTTCTACACCATGCCTCACTCCGACTAATTGTAGTTCTTTCACCTAAACGAATATACGGCAATACGATTAGTTTCCAAAGCATAACCGATTTTAGAATTTGACTGTCGACTTCTGATAATAATGTAACTTATTAGCCAGCTCGCGGCGGAAGATCGTCAAGCCTAAGGAACCAATGCTCGTCCCTGTTAATTAACTGATCGTGAATATCTTTATATTTCTCATCAAGCATCGCGATAATCATATCAACTAGTTTCTGGGGATCTTCATCAAAGACGACCAGTTCTCGGTGTGGGGGCTCAAGGATAGCCATAAGGTTAGGAATAATATCAGCTGTTCCACCACTGCCGGTTAATATGCCGCAGGGTTTGCCGGCTTCTAGAGCGCTGGTAAACTCGTGCAAGCTACCAAAGCGGCCACCAATCGTTATAACAGCATCACTTGATTGAACTAGATAGAGGTCACGTCCCACATAATGTAAACCCGTAAAATTGACAAAATCATAACAGTCATAAGGCAAACGATACTTTCTAAGATGCTCCCTTAAGGAAGCAGCCGGGCTAAAGCCGACACTTGTACCACCAGCAGCCTTAGCGGCATGGGCTGCGTAGTAAGGTAGTCCAACCGTCGCCCCGGTTGTTAGTATCTGACCAGACTCCGCAATAATTGTGCCGAGTTGCTCGGCCAATTTATAAGATTGTTTTACGGTTACTCCAGCAGCCGCTCCAGATACGCAAATACTATAACGCAAAGGCCGATTTTTTAGCTCACTCATACTTCAGCCATTTCAGTTGCTGGAACTAGCTGTTTCGGTTTCGCGACCAGACCATCACCAAGCTGCCCGAGCACGTCTTCTAGGTTACGAGGATTAAGATAGCGCATTAAAAGCTCATTCCAGAGCCGATTTTGGACAAAATCTAGTACTGAATCCTTAAAATCAAAGCCATTGGTTGCGTTGAGAGCAACATCGAGCATATTTAGTGAAACGGTCTTATCGCCACTAACCATGGCCAAAGACGCCGTATCTACCCAGAATTCAAGAGACGGAAGACGCTCGGCCAGTTCCTTTTCAGCATTAACAAGTTTTAAATCCTCTGGTTGAATGTGCGGATCAAAGACTGCTGGTAATTCACCAGATTTTTTCCTGGAATAGTAGTTATGAATAGTCTTCCACGACAGAGGTTGTCCAGCTAACTCAGCAATTTCACCGGGCTTACCATAAGCCTGGGTATAAAGGATGTTACCAAAGTCTGGTTGGACTTGCTGTAATTTAATAAAACTGCTGTTGCAGCGAATATCATTAATCTGCGATAGCAGCAGCAAGGTGCTAGTAATAGCCAGGTTGGGAACACTCTGGGTTATTGGCATGACAATAATTGAGCCAAATTCTGGTAGTAATGAGGTAGTATTCTTATAACGCTCGGCAAATTCGTCAGCCACAGCTTGCCATTTTTGACTCATCGGATGATAAATAGCAATGTTACGCTGCTCAAAATTACTAGGGTGCAACTTCTTATATTGCTCATAAAAAAGTTGTTGCCAGTGGCTTGATTCATACATCAGGGCGGCTGCCAGTAATTGGGGTACCGGTTCATGCTTAAGCATCGAGGTTACCGAACGGTAGCCCAGCTCTTTCATTACTTTTTTTGGGGGCAATTCTTTAAAGAGGCTTTTACCCACACTGAGCTTAATGGCAAAACAGGTTTTAGGTATATCGAGATCCTCTACTAGTTTGAGGGTGCTCGAGAGTATCTGTTCAGACGATGAATTACCGTTTAAAGCTAGTGATTCACGCAAACGTCCCTCATCATCACTGAGGCGTTGTTGCAGGACGTGATAGAGCTCCTCGGGGGTTGTATCGCTGGGATCTAAGCCGAGATCGCGGATTTTGCCATTACCCCGCTGCATAATATCGGCGCTCAGACGGATATCGCTATTGGGGCCACCACTAGCCCTCTCTAACTCGCGAATTCCAAGTCGGAACTGAGGCTCCTGGGCATCCAATATTTGCGATAACATTCGTGTCATATTCTACCCACTTTTTGCTTTCGAAGAATGTCTTTTAATTGCATAGTTTTGTTCAGTAATTGTTACATAAAGATTACCATAAGCACCTCTAAAGCGCTACTGGTAATAGCCTAAAAACGTTCTGGTTTATAGCCAGGAGGAGCATTCCGAAGGTAGTTTTGGATCTCGGCATCACTCAGTAGACCAGCTTGGGCACCAATTTTTTGACAAACGCTCATCGAGTTAATTGGAGCAAGCTGCAAGGCGCCTTCAATAGTGTTGCCCTTAACTATCTCAGCCACAAAAGTACTAGCAAAGGCGTCACCGGCACCAGTGCGGTCATAGGGTGGTTTAGGGTCAGGGTAAAGAGGCATTTTAAACCTATTTTCACCCTCAGAGGCATAGGCTCCGGCGGGGCCATCAGTTACTACCACTATCTTTGGGCCTAGAGCGTGCAAACGGTTAAGTAGATCATGAACATCTTCGTGGTTACCACCCCCAACCTGGACAGCCTCCTCGCGGTTGAGGACAAGTACGTCACTACGCTGATAAATGCGCTTTAAGCGCTCGGCGCCAGCTTCAATTTGAAAAGTTCCCGGCTGGAAGGCTAGTTTTACATTTGGGTTAGCGTCTAACCAGTCACTGACTTGATCATGATAGGGAATTGCAAATTTACTAATTGAGCTAAAGTATACCCACCTAGGCGTTTCGGCTGGGCTAATACTCGGCCAGTGATAATCGTACTCTTCATGCTTAATCAGAATCGTTCGTTCATCTTTGTACCAAAGTACGTAGTGGTAATTACTCTTTTTATCAGGATTTACTCGTACAAAACGGTGATCAACATGCTCTTTATTGAGCGATGCGATCATATCCCTGCCGTGTTGATCGCCACCAACATTGGTTACAAAGGCGGTGTTAAGGCCTAATCTGGCGCAGGCTACAGCGGCGTTAGCCGCATTGCCAACAGCTTCAACTATCTCGGCAAATTCAAAAGGCAGTTTAGTGCCATATTGCATGGCCAACCATTTACCTTGCTCATTTTCATAAGTTTGAGCTTCATTGTCCAAGAGTCTAATAAAAGCATCCGTAACAATATCACCAATCGAGATAATATCGATTACCGAGTCGGCTGTCACCGCTTCAGTAGTTTCGGGCCGCTCAGTAGGCGTTTCCTCGGCTACTGTTTGCTGATCAGCCTGAGGCCAAGCCCCAGCATTTTGATTTTGCCCACCATTATCATCCATACTTATGCTTATCTTCCCATACTTACTCGGTAAAAATCAACCAATGTAGGCCTTATTTTCCGAATTAAAATTAACGATCTTGCTTTCGACTATGGCTTGCACGGCTGGCACAACGTCGCTATTAATCAGTTTGGCAACCGAAAACTCGTCAGGATTATCTTTTAGGGATTTTTCTAGGGTCGTTCGGTAAGTGTAGCGCATATCGGAATTAATATTAATCTTGGTAACTCCGATTTTTACAGCGTCAACAAAATAATGACCGGGCGTATCGCTACCACCGTGCAGCGATATATTACAGTGAACAACATCTCGGATGCTTTGCAGCAGTTCAAGATCTAAGATTTTCGGTACTGGATACTTACCATGGAGGTTACCGACTTGAACGGCCAAGGTATCCACGCCGGTTTGTTTAACGAAATCGACAGCCTCCTCGGGCTTAGTTTTATACTTATCAACCTCTTTATAATCAATCTTTTCCTTGTGTACATTCGATGTGCCAGCAAAATAACGCTCCTCGGCTTCAACTAGGGCGCCAGTAATCTTGGCATACTCAACGATTTCTTTAGTTTTGGCAATAATCTCATCACGAGTGGCATCATGGTTAGCCTGGGATATATCAATATGGATAAATTCAAAACCAGCGTCGATACCTGCCTTTGAGGCCTCAACGCTCGGCGAGTGATCGAGATTGACGTAGATTTCAATGCCGTACTCCTCCTTAAAGTTATCAACCATATCGCGGACATTATTAAGCCCTATCTCCTCAACCTCGCCCTGGCTGACTTCTACTAGCACCGGAGCATTTTTAGCCTTAGCAGCCCCAGCAACAGCCCGGAGAGTCGGTTCGTCGTCAAGATTGAAAGCCCCAAAGGCAAAGTGTTCATGGCGAGCACTGCTCATCCGTTCCCGGGCCTGGGCACAATTAGCTCTTATTTGATCAAGCGTCAGGGGCATTACTTCCTCTTTTCTTTTTAGTTACTAATCCGTGAGCCGCCATAGCAATGTGGGAACCATCTAAACCAAAGTGCTTTATAAGTTCATCTGGCGTACCAGACTCACCAAAGTGATCTTTCATACCAATACGCCGCAGTGGCGTTGGTAGTTGTTCGCTAAGTAGCTCAGCAACTGCCCCGCCCAGACCACCATTTATCTGGCCTTCTTCAGCGGTAACCACACAACCAGTTTTAGTTACACTCGAGAGAATTGTTACCGCATCAAGTGGCTTAATGGTAGCCACGTGGATAACTTCTGCCATAATTCCATATTCTTCCAATAGCTTAGCGGCTAGCAGTGCTTGATAGGTCATAGTGCCAGTAGCAATTAGGCTAACGTCACTTCCGCCCCGAAACACCTCAGCTTTACCAATTTCAAAAGGCGTTTCCCCTATTGTGATTATTGGGGTCGCTTCGCGGGCTAGACGCATATAATTGGGACGTTTGTCGCCAGCCATAGCGACCGTAGCTTTTTCGGCTTCAAGTGAATCGCAGGGAGCTATAACCACCATATTGGGCATCACCCGCATTATTGCCATATCCTCTAGCATCTGGTGGGTGGCGCCATCAGGGCCAACGCTGACTCCGGCGTGTGAGCCAATAATTTTTACCGGTCGATCATTTAAGGCAATTGTTGTGCGAATTTGCTCCCAGTTGCGACCCGGGTTAAAGGCGGCATAACTACTAACGAAAGGTATTTTTCCCATGGCTGCTAGTCCGGCACCAACGGTCACTAGATTTTGCTCGGCAACGCCAATTTCAAAAAAGCGCTCCGGATAACTGTCTCTGAATAGACTCATCTGGGTCGAATCGGTTAGATCAGCACAAACAGCTACAACATTTGGATAGATACCGCCGCTTTTTAATAAACCTTTGCCAAAACCCTTGCGGATAGGTTCTACGGCAATCTTTGGGTCGCTGATGTCGTCTACTAAGTGTACGCTCATCTTAGTCGGCCTCACTTTTGATTTTGCCCCGCAGAGTGCGTAGTTCTTTTAGAGCCACTTTAGCCTGTTCATGATCGGGCGGCATGCCATGCCAGTGGAAATCATATTCCATAAAATCAACACCTTTTCCAGGTATGGTGTGGGCCAGAATCATGACTGGTTTTTCGACAATCGCTTTAGCTAGAGCGTAGGCATCAATAATAGCCGTCATATCGTTACCATCTATTTCTATAACGTGCCAACCAAAGGCTTCCCATTTAGCCCGTAGGTTCTCCAGAGGCATAACACTCTCTGTCGGGCCATCAATTTGAATATTATTTCGATCAGTTAGGGCAATAATATTACTAAGATGGAATTTACTAGCTAGCATAGCCGCTTCCCAAACATTGCCCTCATCTTGTTCGCCATCACCCATAACCACATAAACTCGCCGGTGAACATTGTTGTCCATTTTTAAGGCCAGGGCCATGCCGCAGGCTTGAGATAGACCAGAGCCTAAGGGGCCAGAAGTTGTTTCCATGCCGGGCAAACGTAGTCGTTCGGGGTGACCCTGCAGGCGGCTTCCGAATTTACGTAGCGTAAGCAGTTCATCTTTATGGAAATAGCCGGCCTCAGCCATCGTGGCATAACGAACCGGCACGCAGTGACCATTACTAAGAATTAGAATGTCACGCTCCGGCCAGTCCGGGTTACCTGGGTCATGGTTTAAAACTACAAAGTATAAAGCCGTAAAAATATCGGCTAAACCCAACGGGCCAGCACTGTGACCGCTCCCTGCGTGTTCCAACATTCTAATAATATCCTCACGAATGTCGTCAGCTTTTAGAAGCAACTGCTGGTGGTCTAACCTAGGTTCATTCATTGACGAATCCCCATTACCTCATTCTTTAATGACCAGTAGGCTGCCGAGGCATTATCGGCGGCTTGAATAAAACTGCCAGCGTTCAAAACATCAACGCCACCGTCAACTAACTGCAAGGCATTCTCTAGGTTGACACCACCGTCCCAGCCAATCTCGATAGTTGGTTTTAGGGCCCGAATGGCAGCGACTTTGGATAATAAGGCCATGTTGGCTTCGGAGCCACCTTGATGCCCCAAATTTCCTGAAAATATTAGGACATGATCGGTTTCATCCAAAACTGAGGCCACCGTTTCAACCTCGGTCTCAGGCAGTAGTGCCAGCCCAACTTCGATACCGTGAGCCTTAACTGTTTTAACCAAATCGACATATTTTCCATCGGCCTCGGCGTGAACAATAATAAGCTGCGGTCGAAGCGCTAGAACAGCTATTAAAATATCTATTGGATTTTTATACATAATATGTAAATCAGCTGTCATGCCACCGGGCCACCAAATATCGTTAATATCCAGCAGTTGATTGGGTGTAAATACGCCATCAGCTAAATCAATATGGACTCTTTTAGTAAAATCAGTAATTCGGGCAATTTGATCATAATAATCCTGGGCGTTAGAGGCTGTAATAGTTGGACAGATATCGGTATTACTCATGGACTTATCTCATCTAATTCTTTAATGCGCCTCTGATAACGGGCGGCAGCGGCAAACGGTGTGGTCAGCCAGGTCTGGACTATGGCATTAGCCCTATCGGACTTTAAAATAGCAGCTGGCAAGCAAAGGACATTACTATCGTCGTCGTTACGGGCATCATAAGCTGAGGTAGCATCCCAGATTAGGCTAGCTCGAATTCCTTTAAAACGGTTGGCAGCCATAGCCATCCCCTGTCCGCTACCACAGATTAAAATAGCTTTGTCGTCAAGACCACTGCTAGCTAGTAGTGCTCTGGTAGTTCGAGCAGCAAACTGCGGAAAATCATCATCGGGCATTAACTGCTTATCACCCTCATCAACAACTTTGTAACCGGAGGCAGTTAGCATATTGATCAGCTCTGCCTTTAAGTTGAAGCCTTGATGGTCGGCACCGATAAAGATCTTCATAGATTTATTGGTTAGCTTCTGATCCCTCAGCTTGGTCGTGGTGTTCGGATTCATCATGATGTTCAGGTTCACCAGATTGTTCGGCCTCAGCCGGCTCGGCATTATCAGTCTTGTGCAACAAACGTCCAGTGTCAGCTACAACTTCAACCAGTCGATTGGAGTAACCCCATTCGTTGTCGTACCAAGCGACAACTTTGAGCATATTGCCACTAACTACAGCAGTTAGTTTTAGATCAACAATCGCTGAATGGCTATTGCCAATAAAATCACTGCTAACTAGTTCTTCTTCGGTGAAAGTTAAAATTCCTTGATAGAAAGGTTCGGCGGCAGCTTTTTTGAAAGCTTCGTTGACTTCCTCAACAGTTACATCACGCTTCGTGATAATCACAAAGTCACTTAATGACACAACTGGCGTCGGTACGCGGATACTCATGCCGCCAAAGACTCCCTCAAGTGCCGGTAGGGCCTGGGCAGCAGCAATCGTTGCGCCAGTGGTAGTCGGTACAATGTTTTCAGCTGCACTTCGAGCTTCGCGGAGATCCTTGGCCGGGGCATCCTGTAATTTCTGACTAGCGGTGTAGCTGTGGATAGTCGTCATCATGACTTTTTCTATACCAAAAGCCGTTTCAATAACATCGGCAACCGGCGTAATGCAATTAGTCGTACAGCTAGCGTTACTAATAATATCACTGGCACCTTCTAGTTTATCTTCGTTAACGCCAAGAACTATGGTTGTGGCGCCATCGCCTTTGGCGGGTGCGCTCAAAACAACTTTTTTAGCACCGGCAGTAATATGAGCCCTAGCTAGTTCTGGCTTTACGAAAAAACCGGTCGATTCGATAACAACTTCTACCCCAAGGTCACCCCACGGCAAAGCGGCTGGATCCTTTTCAGCCAACACCTTAACCGGAATATTGTTAACAATAATATTGGTATCATCAAAACCAACGTCATAGTGATAAGTACCGTAATTAGAGTCGTGCTTAAGCAGATGAGCTAAAGTTTTGGTATCTGTTAAATCATTAATTGCAACTATTTCTAGATCATCTCTCTCGAAAGCTACTTTAAAAGCATTGCGGCCAATTCGGCCAAATCCGTTGATTCCCACCTTAGTTTTCATAATAAATATTTAGTCCCTTCTACGGCTGTTGATATTAGTATTCTACCCTTATTATTGTATAAGCATAAGGGTAACCATGCAACTCTTTAGATGACTATTGTTGTCTAAAGTGTTTTTGCTACCTACGGGACTAGCGTGGGATATTCAATACTGTAATGGTCAAAATTATCTATACACTCTGTTAGTGCGTCGATACAGGATTCCGCAATCTTGTCATAGGCAATCTCTTGAGCTCTTATCGTCAACAACTCACAGATCACTTCATCTTGCCATTCAGATTGATTAAATTTGTGGTTTTTTACCCAACTACTCAGCTGCTTTTTCCATGCATTTCTACTGAAATATTTTTGGTCAAGATCTAGTAGTATTTTGGCGTCAAGGTTTCGTTCAAGCTTGTGAGCAGCATGTATCTTCATTAGTATTTTCCCCAGTTCATCTTGACTCTCTATACCCGAAAAATTCGCCAAACTATTCTGTACGTCAGTGGCCATTATGTCGGCGGCGTGTTCTTTGGCCCACTCGAGATTCATTGAAGTTATCTTGGAAATCGTTTCTTCCTCTACTAGCTCTGGAAACTCTTTAGAATCTAGTTCTGTTGCCAAAATACCCTCTATCTTAGGGAATAACACTACGGGGTCGGAGATCTGGCTGAGAGCTTTTATCGAGCGGCACTTTTTTAGAAAAACATCCGGTTTGGTCTCCCCCCTTAGGCCAAATCTTGCATTAACATAATTATGAATGAAGTTTTTTTCGTAGGTCGCAGGCCCGCGAAGTATCGAGTCATCAAATTTATGAACTATTTGGCCTGGAGTGATTCTATGCATTGAAGTAAGGTGAAATAACATATAGAAAGTTTCCATACTTGAGGCAGCTGAATGAGAAAGACGATCTTTCGTATAGTCCTCTTCACTCATTTCAGGATCGCCTAATCCTAGAGACGCTCCCCGGACAGAGTCCAGATCAACAAGCCCACCCAAAGCAGTGACGTTTCCAAATCCCGGGTATGTATGTGCTAGCCCCAGGCCGTGAAGTTTCCCTAGATTATAACCAATTGAGGCTGGTAATATTCCGCGGAAAAATCTCTCTTGAGACTCAGGATCATCCGCCACGAGTGGCTTCATCTCCGACTGATCGATTCCTTGGTACAAATTGAATATTTTAAATGTTTTTTCAATACCTTTTCTACGGTTCTCTCTGTTACAAAAAACTACATCGTTCACTCTAGTCCCTATATCCATAGCCCTTACTGTTATAAAGAATGACATCTGCTCAATTGCTTTGGTGACTTTCTCGAATTCGTCAATCGCATCAGTCCTATCTGCTATTGTCTTCCAGTGATCCATCAATAACCGTCGTTTAAATTCGGGGACTGTAACATATAGACCTTCGACAGATGTATCTATATTTGAAGCTTCGTCATCGCTAGTTGGATAACGTAGAAATTTGGGCTCGAGCACTCGGACTATCATCTCTGTATCGATTTCTGCCTGGCGCATTATCTCAGAAGCTCTGATTACTCTAAGTAAAGAGTCTGTCTCTAATAAACCATATGGCATATATCCTGAGGGCGCTGTAACAGATTCCACTACACTTGGTGATGAAAAATTGTTTCCTTTCGTTGAGAGACTACTGAAACGATTCCCATGCTCATCTCCCCATATAACCTGAGCGTCAGTAGAGTTACTGGGATCACCAATGAAGAGCTCATATGATCGTCCGTGACTTGGGCTTAATCGTCGAAGACCAACTGCGGTATCACCAAGCATCCCCGTAATATTTCGTTGATCCTGGCTCTCTTCTTGTCCAAATTCCGTACCAACGACGACTGGGCAGTTTTCAGTAAAACTATCTAGTAAATCCCTACTAAACGGGAAAGAGTACGGCACTTCAGGAATTATATTAGTTTGAATTTCAGAATGTACGAAACAAGGCGTACTTTCTAGCTGTAATTTTGCCATGTCTGAACTCTAGCGTTTATTGCGGCTCATGTCTCTATGGTGTGTGTCTGTTTGTTTCGGAGTATTATGTGGAAGCTCGGCTAAAGGTTCAAGGAAGCTCACAAAAGTTTTATGTTTTTCAGTAAAAAATGCCGAGGTTGCTGTGGCTCCAACGGTAGTTGCCTGGAGACGGGCCTTTTCGCTATACTCTGCCAAACTCTTAAAACCCTCATATAGTGTCAGAGGTTCCTCTCGTGTTGCAGCTGCAACCGCTCCTTCCAGGGCTGCAAAAGTAGTCCGAAGCATCTCATCGTCGTATTGACTTTCAAGCTGACCATCAAACAGTTCTCTCTGAAGTATTAAGTTTCCTTTAGTATCAGGTGATTCATTTTTTCCAGGCATAACTCTCTGAACCTCATTTATTGACTATATCATAGCATTGTTGCGTAAGTCAGTCAATTTGCCAGGCTTGCTTGTTGTCTGTCCCGTTTCTGTAAAACGTAAACACATAATTAATGGACAGCATTATCAAAATAATCGAGTAATATAGCAGTTTTATCTTATTCGTTCGCAAAAAAATACGAAATCTAAGCTAAACGGTTTAGTTAGTTAAAGATTCAATAATTTGGTTCTTAATAAGGTAGTCGAAAGCCGCTTTATAATAGCTAATGTAGTCTTTCTCAATAGTTGGTAGCTCAGATATTGCTTGCCAAGAGAAATTAGAATGTTCAAAGCTAAGCTTAATCTGGGGTTCGTTTTCACTCAGCCTAACTACATACAAGAAATTAACGTAGCTGTGATCCCAAACTTCAGTCGCCGAATAAACTAGTTTTAGTTTAACGGGGTCAATAACCAGTCCCGTTTCCTCGAGTATTTCCCTTATTAAGGCGCTGCCGGGTTCTTCGCCGGCACCAATTACGCCGCCCGGTAAATCAGGCTGCAAGGGACGAGTTGGATGCGTGTCGCTGCGCGTTAGGACTAACATCTTATTATTACCGTCGAGGATAATAGCTTTAGCACTAGAGGTGGTCAGCATGATCTAACTTTAAGAACCTTGAGAGTAGCGAGCTATACAGTCTTCAATAACTTTTTTAGCTTCGTCGACACCACCCCAGCCTAACACTTTAGTTGTGCCAGGTTTTTTAAGGTCTTTATAGTGGGCAAAATGTTCTTCAATCTTTTGTTGCCAACGTTTACCTAGACCATCCAGCGAATTAATACTATCACCAGTGTCGCGGTCATCAGCAGGCACGCAGACAATCTTATAATCCATGTCACCATCGTCTTCAAAATTAAAGACGCCCAGAACTTTAGCCGATAACCAAGTTCCCGTAGGAATTGGCTCAGAGCAAACAACTAATACATCAAGTTCATCACCGTCGGCGTCAAGAGTCTGGGGAATAAAGCCGTAATTAACTGGTTTAGGATAAATACTTGGTTCTACACGGTCAAGCGTAAAGCAGGCTCGATCTCTATCCCACTCAATTTTTAGGATTGAACCCATAGGAATATCTATGACTGCATTAACCAAACCATTCTGCCAGTCACCGACTTCTAAGACTTTGTTGTAATCTGCCACTTGTTTCTCCTTCTTCTGGTTTCAATTGTAGCATGATACAGTGTAGATAATGAAGGCAAAGCTTGACCACATTGTTCATGAGAATAGTGCTAAAACTATTAACTCTTTTTGGTTTGAACCACAGAAGCCGCTAGATCAAATCGCAGGACAATATATCGAGATGCATATCGAGCACGATAAACCCGATGATCGAGGTATAAAACGCTGGTTCACCGTTTCCTCTAGCCCTAGTGACGGACCTCTATTTAGTATTACTACTAAGTTTTCAGAACCCAGTAGCACTTTCAAGACAGCCCTGCACGAATTAAAGAAAGGCGATACAGTTACGATAAGTGATCCTATGGGTGACTTCGTGCTGCCCAAGGACAGCGATATCCCACTGGTTTTTGTAGCTGGGGGCATTGGGGTAACGCCGTTTCACAGCATCATCAAATGGCTTCATGATACCAAACAAAGCCGAGACATAAGCCTACTTTATGCGGCTAGGGTTGAGGCTGAACTAGTCTTTTTAGAATTATTCGAAAGCTATGGCATGAAAAAAGAAATTTTATTAAGTGATCCAGATAAACCGTGGAGTGGACTTAGGGGTCAATTGAACGGACAGCGCATTATTGAGCTGACCAAGCCCCCAGAAAATTCGTTAGTTTTTGTATCCGGTCCCGAGAAAATGGTTGAGTCACTCCAAGAGCAGCTAACTGGTGTTGGTATTAATAAATCTCGCCAGGTAGGGGATTTCTTTCCTGGTTACACTAGCTTTTAGAGGTCGTACTTAAATTGCTTTTTTTGACAGTTCGACATATTAGTTGTAATGTACTAGTAATGACGGAGTCGAGTAGGCCAATTCAAAAAGTTGTTTTCCCTGAGAATTTCAGCGATCAACAGCGAAGGAATTCTGGGGTTGCTATGGACCTGGCTTATATAGCTAATGAGGTTTTTGACGATCTGCATGACATAAGGCAAGTCATAGATTCTGGTAAGTTCGATTTTCATCACTTAGAGGAATTGGATAAACGCCACTGCAGGTTCAACTCGTTCGTCCGGACAACCAACTTCCTTATGCCCTTGGAGATAAGTTTTGAAGCTGCTAATGCTAAAGCCACAGAACAATCTCCTGTTAGCACAACGTAACGATTCACCACTGCAGCCATTTGGGAGAAGATGAGTCCAGAACAACAGACTAAAGCTAATCATTTACGCACTGCCATGGCCAAAAATTTCAATTTTTTTGGCATGAGTGAAAGCGATCTAGTAGTTGTTCGGCATGAAGATGACGAAGGTAAAGATGTTTTCACACTGGTGCATGCTGGTGAGGGTATCAACATTGCTAACTGGCACAGGTCATACTCTCCCGCCCGAAGCTACCGGGCAGTGATGTCCAGTAAGAATGTTTCTTTGTTTGCCGTTGAGTCTGACGGAGTCACCTACGATAGCCGCTACGGTATGACAGAGAAGGCTTATTTGGCGCTCTTTGAAGAAAATACTCACGACCTAATCGTCGGGCTTGATAGCCAATTTTTAGACGGAAAATCACGCGATGCATTGGACGGACGGACTTGGACAATCCTAACTGGTGAAGATTTGGAAGTTGACAACTTCTTTAGCTACGCACAGGGTCGTCATATCGTGCATAGTCAGATTTTAGAGGGTCAGTATCCGGAAGACTATAGTCACTTAGATGTTCGTTTTCGTCCAGCAATAGTTATAGAGTAGTTGCTCTATTACGAAATAATTTCTATTTGGTCACTTATATTCAAGCTGCCATCTGATCTAAGCATAAATCCCACCTAGATAATACTACCGCTCTCTTACCGATCAGATCTGAAATCGGCGTCGTATAAGGGTCTATTAAGTCATCATCCGTAGTAAGCCTTGGTATTTCGATAGGATTGCTCCATCTATAATTGTCGTGATTAAAATTATTAATCGTAGCGATAGACGGTAAGTCGGCGCCTTTAAGTAATTCTCTGTAAATATTATTGTAGCGAATAATCGATTCTTCAGAAGATAGTTCCTGGCCGCCTCTTGCATAGTCCCCAAGACTAATATTATGATCTGGAACAGTCCATAATTCACCGTCACTAGCTAAAAAGATTGGTGAAAAATATATTCTTATCGGAGAGCCATCAGCATTATCTATAGCTGCATGGAAACGTCCATCCACTAGATAGGCCGGGAAGTTCGTCTTTGGAGTAAATACGATCTTCGTCCGACCCTTTAAATCTATTGGCTCAACCTGAGATTCAACAAGTATAAGTTTTGTTGGCATAGTGCTCGCAGGTATATTACCTGATCTTTCCCTTGCTGCTCTACGCATTTCGTGCGCACAGATCAGTTGTAGTTCAGATAGTTCTTTGTCAACTTTGACTCGTTCGCCTTTTTCGACTACTGCCCTCATCTCTTCTTTGGTGGGCTGATATTTAATAAATTCACTCATTTAACTATAGTATAACATATTTAATGAGTATTTACAATAAAATACATCTATGCTTCAAGAACTAACGTATTTATAGCTATTCGTGGTCTCGGACTTACTGGCGCCCTCTTGGGTACTTTCTTACGAGTTCCGCCGGCAATTAATACCTCGGCTACTATTATTTTGGATAAACTCGCCCCCTCTTTATTCCCGTGATAAGTCCTTCCTACCACCAATGGCGGTGTGACATGGTTAAAACTTACATCTCCAGACCTCCGAGACAACGATTCACTATCTACCCCCTCAAGTTGCAAGCCGCTTTTTGAACCTGTCAAATAATAAACCGCACGTATTATTCTTGTTTCACTTTCAGCCTCATCTAATCTAAGAGTTCTCCTGGCAGACTCACCATTATATGTATGGTCGCCGATCATTTGATTAGCTACACGGTCAAACGTCTCATCTGAATCCTGATCAACGCCTTGCGTCCACAACCTGTACACCGTTGACTTCGGTACGGGATCGATTTTTCTGTCTTCTACAATCCGAATTAACCCCGTACCGCGTTCAAGGGTCGGCAGCTGAGTGCCAGCTGCTATAGGTTCCACTAAGTGCCCATGACTCAGGGCGTCCCTATATAGATTCCGCAGTTTTATAGCACCAAAGTGCGAGAACACATCTAAAGTAAACTCATCAATAGCGCTTGGCAGGAATGGTATCTCAGGTTGATTATGAGGATTGTCCCAATATTCTTCGCTAGCTATTAATTGATGTGGAGATAGGGATTCTGCCATTGTGTATTTTTTGCGACTCAGATGTCGGCATCTGCTACTAGAAACTTTAGCACATCAACAGTGAGTTCGCTTCGCCGTAATTGATCTTCCAGTTGTACCCTAGCTTTATCTCTATCACTAGAAAACATGACACTGTCTCTCGTCCCTAGGCGATCGCCCGTATCACGTAGATCTGTGCCGTCAGAACACCCAGCGTACAAATCGATTGCAACCCCTGTTACTACACCGCCTGAATAACCATCTGGTACTTTAAGTCTTCTACCTTTGAATATTAACCGTGGTATCGTCCGGGCTTCAGGAATAGATGTAATACTCCTCGTAGAAAGACGTACAAATCCATGAGTCAGGCCGTCTAGGTTCGAGGGGTCGATCTCACCAAGAGAAATGATCGGACTATATCGATAGATAGTACTTCTACGGGGTCGTTCTTTTCTGACAACCTTTGATCCATAATGATCGAATAACTGATTTGCTAAATTAGTGGCTTGTTCATGAGCCTCAAAAACGAGTTTTGCTTGTTCATTGCTATATACCAAAGCTTCTTTTTCGGCATCTATTTCAATACTTCGGGATTGAACACCCGTCATAATCAGTGACTGTAGCTCTGTTTTATCCATAAACAAAACTGTACTTAAAATTTCTGTTCATAGCAAGCTTAAGCAAGACATAATGGACAGGACATGAATAGGCTCATATGGTATTAGGGCGGATAGCGGACCTAAGCGATTCGCTAGGTTAACTTAACTGAATGATAAGGGACTACTTCGAGCACTTCGCTAACCCGAACTAACACTGGCTCAGGATTGCCGGGGACAGAAACTGGCATTTCTGCTATACACCCTACAAATTCCCGTACGCCTGGGCGGTAGCGGTCTTCAGCCACTAATGGCCCTTTAAGTGTGCCACCAACCAGTGGTTTTATAATCAGTTCTTTGGAACTTAGAGAACCATGGATAAAACTGCCTTCAGGGTGAGTTGGTACAGCTGTTACCGATATTTTATTCTGCGGATGTAAAATACGTTTAAATTCCATAATCATCTCCCAATATTCGTATATTGGGTTTAGTATACCATGTAATTAATATTTTGCAACTAAGTAGAAATTTTTTACTCTTTAGGACCTTCAAGATATTCACGGATCATCAGAGCCGAGGTAGCTCCTTCACCACTGGCGCTAGCGATCTGCATAGTCGCCCCACTACGGACATCACCGGCCGCGAAGACCCCCGGCATAGCTGTTTGAAGATGATCGTCAGTTACAACGAAACCAATCTTATCTAGCTTAATTGGGCTACCTGCCAAAAACTGGGAATTAGGTAGCAGTCCGATAAAAATAAAAACGCCGTCTGTATAAAAGCTCATTTTGTCTTCACCCCGTTGGGCTAAGACGTTATTAACTAGCTTATCCTCACCGGCCACAATCTCTAGTGGAGTAACCCCAAGGTGAACTGTAATTTTCTCACTATCAACCATCTTTTTAAGGTCATCTTTAAGAATCTCACTAGCTTTAATCTCGGAGCGGACTAAAAGATCAATGTGGCTAGCAAACTTAGTTAAAAAGATAGCTTCCTGAACGGCTGAATTACCGCCGCCAATAACAACTAAATTCTTATCTCTATAAAAAGGCCCATCACAGGTTGCGCAGTAGTGAACGCCCCGGGCGTAATATTCTTTCTCACCAGGAATACCTATCTTCTTATAATCACTGCCGGTAGCTATTAGGACTGCTCGAGCCAGCATCGGCCCACTCCCTGTCTCCAGTCGCTTATATTCACCCTCGTCGGTAATTTTGGTGACTTCGCCGTATTCGATCTGAGCCCCAAAGCGCTCCGCCTGCTTTTGGAGATTATCGGCTAGGGTTAGTCCAGCAATACCTTCTGGGAAGCCTGGGTAGTTATCTACCCAGTCGGTAATAGCTGCCAAGCCACCTGGGACACCGCGTTCAAATAAAACCGTATCAATATTCTCCCGAGTTGTATAAATAGCTGCAGACAGCGCCGCTGGGCCAGCGCCAATCATAATTACATCGTGTTTAGGTATATCAGTATCACTCATCACTTAATCATATTGTAGCAGTATTAACTGACAGCTGGGGCCAATTTTGCTAAATTAAAACCAATAATAACTTCCTGAGTATCGTCCTGTTTAGTAACAACTGTTACTGGAACGGTCATAGCTCCACTAATTCGAAGAGCTTCAGCTTGTTGTTCGGGATGCTCGTCGAGATTGACTTCGTCCCAAGTATGTCCTTTAGCTCCTAGCCACTTCTTCACCATGCCACAGTAGGCGCAGGTGTTGGTAGTAAAGATTGTAATATTTTTGACCATAGTACCCTCCAGCTTTTTTTCGTTTTATGCTTTTATATTTTCTAACTTACCTCATTATATATAGTGTTAGGCACGTACGTCAATACCCTATATATTGTGTTTTTGTATACATTTATCAACTTAACAGCGAGCGGAGTGTGGATTATTTTATAGAAACTAGATAGACCACGAAGACTAAGTTCGAGTTAGCTGGTATAGAAGCGCTGGGAGATTGGGTACCGTAAGCTAACGACGACGGTATGACTAATCGACGAGTACCGCCGACCTTCATGCCAACCATTCCTTGATCCCAGCCGCGGATGACCTGCCCCTCGCCAAGTTGAAACTCAAAGCCCTGGGCAGTAGTATAGTTTTCGTCAAAAACAATACCGGTAGTAGCTAGCGTTCCATAGTACTTTACGATTAGGCAATCTCCGCTAGCAGCGGTTTTGCCCTTCCCCTTAACTAGGTCATTTATTCCCAAAGTCTTTATTGGTGGTTTAGGGATAAAAGCAGAAGCAGGTGGGGTAAGCGTTAAAGCTGACGGGGGCGGGGTATCACTACAAGTTGCAGCTGTCGTGGCTGCGGTAGTCGAGTCACTATTATTACTACTAACGGCTTGCCATATTACCCAAAAACTAAAGCCGAAGGCACTTACGAAAAATAGTGCGGCGACGCTTATTGCGAATACTCGGTCTCTTTTTCTTGCCATTTTTGCTAGATCCTCTCTGCGTTAAGTTTATCTTTAGCGACGACTGCTAATTTATCTAACAAAACATTTACTTCGGCATCGGTCATCGTTCTCTGGTGATTAATGACACTTAGTCTAAGAGTAATTTGTTTATGTCCCAAGTCTTCGGGCCGCTGGAAAATATCCAGCAGATTAACCCGGTCAAGCTCCACGCCATCACTAGCTTTACTAAACTCACTGAAAACCAAATCTATTATAGCCTCGTAGGAAACCCCCATGTCAACTTTAAAACAAATATCCTGCTCAACTGATGGGTACTTAGACATCTTTCGATATTCTGCCTTAGTCGAGGTTAAGCCAACTAGGCTACTTAGGCTAAGCTCAAAACCAGCGACAAAATCTGGCAGTTTTAGGGCTTTTATAACTGAGTGGTTAAACTCCCCTATGTAGCCAATGGCCCTACCTTCGATTTGTATAGAACTTAGACGTGATGGCTCAAAAGGCGCGACTAGAGCTTTGTGTTCTTCAGCAATAGTACTCATATCTGTTACTGGCACGACCTTAGCGTTTATATTTAACTCAATAAGGAAATTCTGCAGATACAGTTTAGCTTGGTAGTAACTAGCTCCCCCGTAGCGGCTCTTGGAGGTCTTACTATCAGCCGCAAAGACGAAACCAAGCCGCTGATCCTCAGCCGGCAACTCTCCGCCTTCTTCCATGACCAGTTTGCTATGAACTGGGTTGATTTCAAAAATAGCAAATTCTGGGTAGCCGGCTTTAATGTTGGGGTGTACTTTCTCCAGCAAACTTGGTAACAAGCTAAGGCGGTAATACTGCAGACTGGGGCTTAGGGCATTAACTAGTTGAAAGGCATTTTTCTTATCTTGGGAAGTTTTATCCAATAGATCACCGTGTGAAAAGCTGTAAGTTAGTAGTTCATTGGCGCCGACCTTACTAAGGGCGTGACGAGTTTGCTGCTTGAGTGATAACATTAGGTCGCGGGGAACAGCGTGGATAGAGCGGTTCGGTAAAACTTGCGGCAAAGAGTCAAAGCCGTTCAGTCGGCCGACTTCCTCTACGATATCCTCAGGAATCTCGATATCGGTTCGCCAAAACGGTGCAGTAACGCTTAGCTCGTCACCACTGGCACTAATCTCAAACTCAACATTTTCTAAGACTCTCTTGATATCCTCAGCCAAGTAGCTACTACCTAGGCGAGCATTTATAAAGCTAGTGGTAACTTTAACCTGGCTAGAGGTTACTTGGTCGTTCTTATTATCAACTATAGCCGAGGCGATTGAACCGCCGCTTACCTCGGCAATTGTTTTGGCGGCTTTATTTAGTACCGCCTGGTTCTGACGTGGGCTTTGGCCTTTAGTGAAGCGGGTAACCGCTTCGGTGAAAATACCCAGCTCCATAGAAGTCCGCCTAATGCAGTACATGTTGAAGCTGGCGCTTTCCAGAATTATGTTCTTGGTCTGGTTATCTACCTCGGTCTGTTGGCCGCCCATAACCCCACCAATACCAATGGCGCCCGACCCCGCGGCAATCATAATTGTCCTGGCAGACGGACTTACTGTCTTGCCGCCCAGCAGAGTTATTTTTTCGCCGTCGTTAGGGTAGCGAATAGTAATACTAGCGCTATTACCGCCGCTTAGAGCCTTAACCTTGTCATAATCATAGGCATGCAGTGGTTGGCCGGTAATAACCATATATAAGTTAGTAAGATCAACGACGTTATTAATTGGCCTAATGCCTAGTCGAGTCAAATAGCCTTGAACCTCGGAGCTACTTGGTTGAATATTGATCCCCCCAATTGTTACTACAACAAAGCGTGGTACAACTTCTGGGATATTATTTACTACTGCAACGTCTAACTTCTGATCGCCAACCCTCAGATCTTCGGGGTTTTCACGGTACCACTCTGGGCTAGTAAAAGCCTGATTAGAAATGCCGGCTAGCTCACGGGCAATGCCAAGATGGCCAAAACAGTCCGGTCGGTGGGTAAACATCTTGTTTTCTATATCAATAATAAAATCATTAAGGTCATAGATATCAGCAAAATTACTACCGATCGTAACACTGTCATCAAGCACTAGAATGCCACTGTGGTCATCGCTAAGACCCAGCTCGCTGCTACTGGCGATCATGCCATTACTAACTACCCCGCGAATTTCCCTAGCCTCGAGCTTGAGGGGGTCTTTGCCCAAGCTGGAGGGCACAATTGCTCCCGGAGGCAGCCAAACAACCATCTGACCTTCAGCGACATTGGGGGCACCACAAACAACTTCGATTAGACCCTGAGCGTCACGGGAGACACTAGGGTTCTTACCGCCATCATCGATCTTACAAACCTGTAACTTATCAGCACCGGGGTGTTTTTGGCTTACGACTACTTTTACTACCTGGCAATCTTTATACTTAGCCGAAAGATTGCTGACTGACTCAACGGCACCTAGTTGGGCATTAATCTTATCGGTTAAGTCTGATATGTTGGCCTCATTAAACTGGCTTAAGTCGAACGAGTCTTGGCAGCCACTTAGCAGTTTTAAACTAACTTTCATTTAAATTGCCTCAGGAATTCCAATCTGCCAGATTCAAAGTAGCGGACATCTTCAATGTCATACTTCATCATGGCCAGCCTATCAAGACCAACTCCCCAAGCAAAACCAGTGTAGATATTTGGATCAATGCCAGCTTCCCTTAGAACGTTAGGATGAATCATGCCACAGCCCAGCAGCTCAATCCAACCAGTCATTGAGCAGACAGGGCAGCCCTTTTTATCACAGAACGGACAACTCAGGGCAAATTCAAAACTCGGTTCGGTGAAGGGGAAATAATAGGGCTGAGTTTTAACCTCTAGATCCTTTTTGTAATATTCCTGTAAAAAAATTCGAAGCGTAGCAATCAAATTGCCGACATTGATGCCTTTATCTACATAAACGCCCTCGACTTGGTAGAAAGTATGCTCGTGGCGAGCATCAAGGTCTTCGTTACGGAAGACTCGGCCTGGAATAACTACAGCAATCGGAAAACCTTTTTCAAGATCATCTTTGTACTGGCGTAGGACGCGGTTTTGCATAGTCGAGGTTTGAGCCGGCGCGATTAGTCCCTCGGTGGTCATAAAAGTATCATAATCGTCCCGGGCTGGGTGATCTTCGGGGAAATTCAGTGAACTAAACATATGATAATCATCGTCCAGCTGGCGTGATTCCACGGCTGAAAAGCCCATCCTATAAAAGATATCTAGGATTATCTCTAATTCCTTCATTAGCGGGTGGATGCTACCTTGATCATTTCGAAGAAATACCCCGCGTTTTTTGGGATCAACATTAACATCAAAAGGCGCCGTTAAATCTATCGGCTTTAGGGCTACTTGTTGGTCACCCTCACCGGCAACCAATTCCCTTAGCTCATTTTGTAGATTATTAACTTCTTTACCAAAAGCGGCTTTTTGATCAGCTGGGAGTACTTTTAGCTCTTCAAACAGAGCTTTTAGCTCAACCGCCCGTAGAATCTCGGCTTTATTATCGAGCGTAGCCAGCCGACTCTTCAGCAGTCCTGCCACCTCCCCAACTTTTTGGTTCTTATAATCCATTACCTGTTAGTATAACTATTTTGACTGCGAAAAGTAAGACCGTGGCAAAAGGCAGAGGAGTTAGGAGGCTAGTTCACCTCGGTATTCGTTGAAGACGAAAAGATTGACCGGTCCGCGGTCGGTCATAACATGTCTAGCTACTGCCACAGCACCAAACTCTTCATAGACCGCCTGCGATGATTTATCTTCTTCCTTTACAACACTAACCGCCGTAGCCTCATAATAGTTCTGAATGGTTTTAATTTGTCTATCGAGCATCGCAACTCCCCAGTCGCGGCCTCTAAAATCAACATCCATCACTGCCGTGCCGACCTGTATAATATTAGGTTGATCTCCCACGTAGGGTTCAACGCCTGGAATCCAGAAATCTAGGTAACGCTCATTGGGCTCAGCAATGGCTGCGGCCCCAACCAGTTTACTGCCTCTTTGGCCTTTGTCGACGACCGCTAAGATATGTTCGAAAACTCGTCGGTGAAACAACATCGGCTTTAGTGTTTTGCCGTCTAAAGTCTCGACTTTATTAACTAAGCTCACAATCTCCGGCGTGTCGATGCGCGTACTTCTAGAAAAGGCTAGATATTTCCCAAATTTTATATCCATGCGTCACATATTAGCAGAGTTCTATCTTTAGGCCAAATTTACGACCTTTAATCTGGTATTATATAGAGATGGCGCAGTTTTCTTTTGATGTAGCTAGTGAGTATGACAAAGCCGAGATGAACAATGTCTTCGACCAAAGTCTGCGCGAAATCGCAACCCGTTATGATTTTAAAGGTACGCCAGCTGCCTTAGAATGGATAAGCGCCGATAAAACTGGTTTCAAGATAACTGGCGCCAGTGATTGGCAGATCGATACAATACTGGATATTATTCGCAAGAAACTAGCCGCCAGGAACCAGAGCCAAAAATTTCTCGATATTACCAAGACTAGCGTTATCACCAACCTTAAAACAACCAAGGAAGTCCCCTTGATCAGCGGCATCGATCAAACCAAAGCTAAAGTCCTTACTGCCCTTATCCGCGAGCACTTCCCCAAAGCCAAGGCCCTAATTCAAGGCGAGGTTATTCGGGTTTCTAGCCCCAGTAAAAATGAGCTGCAAGAGATTATGGCTTTACTTAGGAAGCAGGACTTAAGCTTCCCGCTAAATTTCACCAACTACCGCTAAAATTTAATTTCCTTGTGCTTATCTCGTATAATGAAACTACAGATGTTTATAAAAAAACAAAAAACTGAATTAAGTGACGAGCCAGAAGTTATAGTTGCTGACCCAATTGAATTCCCTCAGGAGGAAACCGAAGCCGAAATTGAACTTGATATGGTCGATCAGGCCAAAGAAGTCCTAAGCTTCAACGACCACGGTACTTTTACTATGCCTTCGAAGCGGATCTATCCGCACCAATGGCTTTGGGATAGCTGCTTTATAGCTATTGGCCTAAGCGATTACGATGTCGACCGGGCTAAGATTGAGATCCTAAGTCTACTTCGGGCCCAGTGGGCCAACGGCATGATACCCCATATGATAATTACCCCACCCCATAATATGCCGACCAAGTCCAATGATCATCCCGGTAAGATCTGGCGCAGCTGGCTGAACCCCAATGCCCCCGAGGATATTGCTACTAGCGGTATCACCCAGCCACCACTAATCGCTGAGGCGGTTATAAGGATTGGCGAGAAGATGAAACTAACTGAGAGACGAGCTTGGTATAAGATGGTCTACCAACCACTAGTTGATTACCATCAGTGGCTATATACCGACCGTGATCCGCATAGTGAGGGCTTGGTACTCCAAATTCACCCCTGGGAGACCGGTTTAGATAATACGCCACCTTGGATGCATGAACTGCATGAGCATTTATTGCCGTGGTGGGTTAGGCTGGCTGAGAAATCCCGTTTGGAGAAACTAATGACGCCTTTTCGACGCGATACCCGAATCGTGCCAGTTGATCAGCGCTTTTCTAATGTCGAAGCCCTGGCGCTATTTGATGTCCAACGACGACTGAGACGAAAAGTTTACGATATTGATAAGATTCTCGATCATGCCCTGTTTGCTATTGAAGACCTAACCTTCAATAGTATTTTCGTTAGAGCTAATACCTGCCTGGTGGAAATTGCCAAGACTCTGCGCGAAGACTTACCTGAAGAGCTAGTTGTCTCGATGAAAAAGACCAAAGAAGCTCTCGATCAACTCTGGGATCCCTTTGCTAGCGAATACTTCTCCAGGGACTTTGTAACCCATAAACTACTAACAACTTCCAGTATTGGTGCCCTGATGCCGCTATATGCCGGCTGTATTACTAAAGAGCGGGCAAAAGTACTGGTTGAGCTACTGGAAAATAAGCACCGTTTCGGGCCAGCCTACCCAGTGCCTACAGCCCCCTTAGACTCACCGCAGTTTGATCCGATGCGTTATTGGCAAGGGCCAACCTGGGTTAACACCAACTGGATGATAATTGATGGCTTAAAGCGCTATGGTTTTAATGACCATGCTGAGGCGCTAAGAGAAAGTACACTTGAGTTAATCGCTAAATCGGGCTTCCACGAATACTTTAACCCGATAACCGGAGATCCGGCAGGGGTTGATGATTTCTCCTGGACGGCGGCACTGGCAATTGACCTACTGACTAACAGATAAAGATTTCCTAAATGCTCATTGACTTTTTATACTCTTTATGCTAATATAGCCCCTACGCAATACAGATATTGAATTTGTATAGTGGTAGCACATTAATATTCTACTAACGAAAGAGAAGGTATTAGATATGTCTAAGCTTCAAAAGTTTTACGGACATCTGATGGATGTCTTGATTTACGGTAGTTTGGCCTCTCTTGTCTGGTTGTTTTCAGACTTTGTGGTAAACCATCAAATTAACTGCAATTTTTCTAACAGTAACTCATGTTACACAGTTTCGAATGGAGAAATTGTCTCTAGGCTCATACGGAATCCCAGCTATCATTTCAGTTGGCTGTGGTTGGCACTGGCAATCTCTGCGATTGCAGTAGGGCTCTATGCCAAAGTTACAAAGAAGGTGCAAAGTCCCTATGAGAGTGATTCTGACTCAATATTCTCAAATATATTGTTTGCCATCGGAGCAATTAGTGCGGTCTCTTTGATCTTTTGTGGAATCGGGCTTTTCACCGCTTGGTTTGGCGACAGTTCACAATGGAATTGGGATGCGCTAACGGGCTATGTTCTGGTTGCAATCGGCTGGTTAGCACTACTTTGTTTATACGCTATGGTCACTGTCGACCACTTGCCTTTGCATCCCGAACCGGAGCCACCGACTATTGCACAGAAATATCTGCATTACACTGATGAGGAATTGGTTGTCAAAAGAGACGAAATCAATACGGAGATTCTTCGTCGAAAACAACAGCATTCAACTGGTGTAGCAGTTCTCGGAGAAGCCCTTTCAAGTACGTAAAGTACAGCAAAAGATCGGACATCTCTTTGCCTTATCTGTAGTTAGTAGTAATGATTACTGCCCTTAAGCGGTTTTGTCCCTCAGGGATCAGAGTAGCCACTATATGTGTGCAAAATGACTCCCTGGGGGCAATACAGCCGTGTGGTTGAATTGATGTGTCTTGATTGACGGAATTTTGAGCCCTACCAGGTTCTTCCCTCTCAACACATTACTTTTCAACCCACGGCTTTTTTCATGCCCACACTTATAACCATGGCATTGACTTTTTATACCTTTTATGCTAATATAGCCCCTACGCAATACAGATATTGAATTTGTATAGTGGTAGCACATTTACAATCTACTAACGAGAGAGAAAGAGAAGGTATTAGATATGTCTAAGCTTCAGAAGAGAGGACTTCGGGCTGAAATAGTTATTTTCTTCAGTCTGGGTTCACTGATTTGGCAGCTAGCAGATTTCATTGTTTACCGAAAGGTAGAGAATGGCGCTTCTTTGCTTGTCAATAACCCGAATTACCACGTTAACATCGTTTGGCTTTGTTTGTCCCTATCTGCCCTATTTTGGTCATCTATTACTCGTGTAATAAATGAATCTCCATACGGCAATCGGCACAAAGGCACAACCTTTGGGCAGCGTATGGTACACCTGAGAGGGACTCTAAGCTGGATGGCATTTTTCACCAGTATCATCATGGTATTAGTCTGGCTGTATGGGTCAACATCCTTGAAAACTCCTTCGGGGAGCACGCCTTGGATCTGGTCTATATGGGCTTTGCTTCCACTGGGATGGTTGTTGCTGATAACTGCCTTTAGTTGGAGTATTTACCGACAATTACCTGATGGCCAAACTCCGCCGCTTTCAGCTGAGGAAGTCTATAAAGACCTTTCTGACCATGAGTTGGAGATGTTTGCTCATCAATTGTGGTTTGAAAACGGACAACTGGATGCGAAGGTCACAAGTACTGTTGAAGACAACGATCCGGCGCTGCTGGCGATGAATATAAACGATGGTTTAATCGAAACAGTGCTTTCAGAGCTCCTCCGTCGTGAAGCCGTAACCGAAGCGAGATTTGACAACCTCGTCTTCATCAACAACTGCCTGACTTCGCGGAAGATAACAAAGCTTTAGTTCTGTCGTTAGTAGTCATTCTACTACCCTTGCGGGCGTCCCTCTGGGATCAAAGTAAGTTCACTTAACAGTGGATATAACAATGATCTCAGGGGACGACAACAGCCGTGTGGTTGAATATATGTCTTGATTGACGGAATTTTGAGCCCTTATAGGTTCTTCCCTCTCATCACAACACTTTTTTCAACCCACGGCTTTTTTCATGTCTAAATTATTATGACCCAACATTGACTATATGTACCTTTTATGCTAATGTAATCTCTTCGCAATACAAATTACGAATTTGTATAGTGGTAGTACATTTACACCCTACTAACAAGAGAGAAGGTATTAGAAATGTCTAAGCTTCATATGAGGGATCACGGCCTGTTTGGTCACCCCAAAACTCCACCCACAAACGACGAATTCGACGGTCTCTCATCCGACTATTTGTCAGACATGATCATCTCGGCTGTAGAATTTTGTAATCTGATTCGGTATGCCGATGACATGCCCTTTTGTGAAGAGTTCAAACCGATGTTTGAAAAACTCGATGACCTGATTGAAAGAGCAGCGAATGAGATTCTGCTTCGGGGAGACCTATCAGAAGGAAAAGCTAGCTTCCTAGTAAGGTTGGTTAAAAACCGGATCCCGGATGCCCAGCTAGTAGATCATTAGTTCGATCTTCCTCCAAGGGAGTTAGTAATAAAGTATTGCCCGAGTTGCGGCCCGTCCCTCAAGGTGATCACATGTAGTTCACCTATCGTGAGCAAACAATGATCTCCTGAGGGACGAAACTGCCGTGCGGTTGAATATATGTCTTGATTGACGGAATTTTGAGCCCTTATAGGTTCTTCCCTCTCATCACAACACTTTTCTCAACCCACGGCTTTTTTCATGTCTAAACCCCACTGCCCAAAAGATTCATCTTGGTATTGCTTTTTGATATTGATTATGTTAAAATAGCATTGTTCTTCAGAGTGAAGAAAGATCTTTACCTTTTAGGGAGTAAATAATGTCAGTAGATGTTGAGGCTTCAGAATCAGAAGTTTCTAAGACCGATTCAATGAATGCCGTACAAAGTGCTAAGAAATATTTGATTGTTCAGTCATCATGGATTGCCTTTTTGATGATGATTTCAGTCTTAACGCTTACCAGCATGATTGCCGGAGTAGTAGACAATGGACTAATCCACCAGTGGTATACGCCCTGGGTCTTTGTTGTATCAACATGTATTGTCCTACGTTTGTCTTGCTCATTCGTATCGAACCTTGCAATCTTTGTCAGAGACAAGTTAGATAGAACAAAGCAGGACTAGCAGGGTCTACATACCCCTCAGGTAAAGAGGTTCATTAAGTTTTCACTTCAACGTGAGCAATAATGATGCCCTGAGGGACAAACAAAGCCGCAAGTGCTAGAAAGAAATGTCATGATTGACGGAAAGGTTGAACTTTACAGTTTACACCCAACCTCATCAACAACACTTTCAACACTCCGGCTTTTTTCATGCCTAATTATCATCAGAGATCGAGGGCTTATCAATTAACAGTGGTTCAATCGAAGGCTCAATGGACGTAATCTTAACAATATCCTTATCAATTTTACCGAGTTCTTTATAGGTAGTATTAAAATGCCCAACTGTCGTACCCAGGCTACTACCGAGTTTTTGCATATAGCCGTTGTGAGAGATTAGGTGCTTAGATAGCTGCTCGATATTCTTTCTAATTTGCTCAGTATCTTTATGTATTTCGATGGAGCGTAATCCTTGGACAATAATCTGTAGCATAGCCGAGAGCGTACTGGGTCCGACAATGGTAACTTTTTTCTCAGCGGCAGCGTACTGCAACAAATTACGGCCACTAATACCGGTTAGACCAACTTTATTAGCCAGTAAATCATAATAGATGGCCTCAGATGGGATAAACATCAATGCCTGGCCTAGTGTGCCTTTGGAAGGAATTATATACTTAGCGGTTTCATCAATCCGTCTTTTCAGATCTTCTCTAAAAGCCCTCTCAATCGGTGGACGATCAGCCTCTTTGGCATCAATCAAACGGTTATAGTTCTCTAGAGAAAATTTGCTATCAATTGGCAGTAGTTTGTCGTCAAGTTTAATAACCGCATCAACTATTAAGCCCTCACCGAGCTTATACTGAGCCTCATAAGTTCCTGGCGGCAAGAGATTCTTTAGAATCTGATCTAGATAATATTCGCCTAGTACGCCACGCTGCTTAGGGTTCTGTAGGACATTTTGCAGAGTTTTAAGCTCGGAGGCTATATCACCAACAGATTTATTAGTCCGATCCAGCTGGGTTAATTTCTCAGTAACATTTTGAATAATCTTGGCGCTGGATTGAAACTGGGCAGTAATCTGACGATTGCTGGAAGTTAATTGGTCGGTTAGCTGTTTTTGCATAGAGTCTTTAAGCTCGTGCATGCCTTTAGTTATCTCGGTCATATCGGCCTTTAGTAGTAGAGCTGAATCGGGGTTAGAGTTCTTTTGTCTAAGAATTAGAGCAATAGCAAACCCTAGCAGAATTACCAGCACCACTCCTGTTATAACGACCGCGATTATCATAGCTATAAGTTTAACAGATTAGCAGCCTATTCGTGTAGTAGACTAGCGGCTTATTCGGGTTGTTCGTCGAGCCGCAAGGGTTTTGCTAGCCACATAGGTAAAAGACGGATTATACAGACAGCTATTAAGCCACAGGCAAAGCCGCCGATAATATCCATAGGCGTATGAACGCCGAGGAATAGCCTTGACCAGGCAACGATAGCTATCCAGACAATTGATATAAAGCGCCATTTAGGTGGTAGAACAAACCATAGAGTTAGAGCCAGAGCGGTGGCCGCCGTTTCATGACCCGAAGGAAAGCCCGGGCCGGTCTCAATGACCCGTTGTTGCAAATGCCCACTTAGAAGAGTTATTGGGCGCGGTTCATTAACCAGCTTCTTTAGAATCTCCCCCAACACGAAGGCCCCACCAGCAGTTACAAAAAAACGCCAGGCTAAGCGATATTTCTTGAAGATAAAGGGGATAACAACGCAGGCTATGATTGGGTAGGCGCTACCTAGCCCCTCGGTAATCCATTTCGCTGCTGTAGTAAAGCCACTTCCTAGATCGGGATTATTAAAATCATAGAATATCCGAGCCTGAAAACCAGTTAGTTGGTGCTTATGAGCTATATAAGTGCTGCCAGCCAGTAAGATTATGCCAACTGCTAACCAGATATATAGAGAGGTCTTGGATTTTTTGGGTACGGGCTTTTCTTTAACGAGGCCCTCTTTTGCATTATAGTGTGCCATTCATAGTTATTTTAGCATAAATATTTGCTGTCACGCCTTAAGCATAAGCATTCTGACCTCTACTAAAGAGGTTTTTTTGATTCTATTTATGCTTGCAATGCGTCTAGATAAATCAGATACTACCCTTAATTATTAAAGGACGGAAAAATGAGTATACAGTTTGGTGATGCGGTAGGATATGTGTTTGTTAAAAGTCCCGATATGCACGGCGGGGAAACGTTTGCGGGGCTAGAACGACTCAGACAAGAAGTGGTCGAGACTGACCCAGAATTTATAGAACTATTAAGTGGATTGGATGAAGTGTTGGCTGAACCGAGTCTACATAAATCGATATGCAAGAAAATGAGAGCGCAGGGTAAGTTCCTACTGGGCATAACCTCAGCTGATAATTATCGGAGTCATAACACAGGAACACCTTACTTTGATGGGCTTTTATATGCCGAGGGACGTAGTATAACTGCTGAGGGACGTGGTGACGATTTTAATGATGATAGTTTTTCGGTTGTTAGGTTAGGTACGTGGATTAGTAAGGCCAGGGTCGCTCCTAGCGAGATAGTAAAGAGCAAGGAAGCCCTAATTAATTCAGCCCTATCAAATACTGCGACAACGGATATGAAGTGGGGAGTACCGGTGAATAGATTCACAAGGATTATCGATATACATCCGTCCGCCGAAGAACCCGTGGAAGGCTATATATTCGGACAGCGCAAAGATGAGAGTGTGATTAGAGCACTAGAATTCCCCGACGCTTTAACTGCAAATCTACTCGCGACCATTGATGGCTGGTATAGTGCCGATATAAGTTAGTCCAGCCTCTGTTCTTGGCTAAATTATAGATATTCTATATGAGGCTCTCTCAATATTTTCCCGCATTATGCATTAAGAGCACGCTAATTTGAAGTCATTTTCATTGTATTTGCAATATCCGCACATTAGTTTTATAATTTTCTTTAATCACGCTAAGGAGCTTGCATGAAAGAAGTAGTTGGTCTCAGAGAGACTGTTGAGGTCTTGGACCCACATAATAACTCATTGCTAGTTGAACTAGTTCTTGATGTAGAAGAAAGAATAGGCAGACTTGGTGCCCGGGCTATTGTACTTAGTACTGCTGGAGAAAGATATGACTCAATTGAGCTGTCAAGAGGTGGCTTAGTAATTGAAGAACAGTCGCGGGTGGAATGGATTGGGACGAGGGCTAGCCAAGATTCAAGACAAAGGTGGGGTCAACACTCTAGTGAGTGGGAAGAAGAAAAAGTAGAAGAGCCTATTTATCATCCAGAGTTGGTATACGTTTCTCGCAAGAAGGGTCAGCCTAACCGCAAAGGTGTGCAGAAATTTAATTACAAGCCCAAGAAAGATGTATTATTAGGCTCACGTGCTTCTCATGAGTACGTTTTGACCCAAGACGATAATGGGCTCTGGAACGCACACGACGCATTTGGACAAGTTAACCCCTTTAAAGGGTTTAACTATGTCTATCTCAAAGACGCTAAGCCCCTAGAAGCTCCTAGGGTTGCTATCGATATTCAGAAGATTTTAAAGACCTTTGACGAAGCAGTAGCGTCGCATGCGGCAGAAGAAGCGGCGACAGCAACAACCATACAATATAACGGCGTATTATAACTATAGTCCTAGGCTTTTAGGCTAACTATTTGCTCCCAGGGCAAGTTTTCTTTACCAAAGTGACCATAAGCCGAAGTCTCACTATAGATTGGCCTACGAAGATCCAGAGCGTCAATAATACCCTTCACAGAGGTATCTATTAGTTTATCCTTATAATCATATAACTCTTGTTCGCTAACTTTGGCCGTCCCAAAACAGTCAATCGTTTGCATTAGGGGATACGGTTGGCCAATAACGTAGGCTAGACCAACCTCACAGCGCTCGGCTAAACCATTGGCTACAATATTTTTAGCTATATAGCGGGCGGCGTAGGCGCCACTACGATCAACTTTGCTTGGATCCTTACCGCTGAAGGCCCCTCCACCAACTCTGGCATAGCCGCCATAGGTATCAACGACTATCTTTCGTCCAGTTAGACCAGCGTCACTCTCCGGACCAGGTATATGCCAAACACCGGTACCGTTAATAATAATGTTTTTGTCAGCTGGTACCTTAAAGCCGTATTTTTTAAGTACTGGTTTAATAATATGGCCTATAGCCTCTTCGCGGATTTGCTCAATCTTGACGTTTTCTTTGTGAGCAATAGCGATAACTAACTTTTCTATAAGTACTGGTTTGCCCTTTTCATAACGAACGGTAACTTGGGCTTTACCGTCGGGTCTAAGCCAAGGAAGAGTTCCCCCTTCTCTAACTGTGTCGATTTTTTGAGCTAGCGAGTGAGCTAGCATTATAGGCATTGGCATCAGCTCCGGGGTATCTTTACAGGCATAACCAAACATCATACCTTGGTCACCAGCCCCGTCTTGGTCAACGCCAATAGCAATCTCTGGAGATTGTTCGTGAATATAGTTATTAAACTTGGAATCTTCACTAAAACCCCAGTCTGGGTTGGTATAGCCGAGCCGCTTTATAGCCTTTTTAACTATTTCGTGATAATTAATCTTGGCACTCGATTTAATTTCACCGAATAGAGATATCTGGTTGGCACCTGCGACCGTTTCAATCCCGGTACGAGAATTAGGGTCTTGCTTTAGGGCTTCATCAAGGATAGCATCACTAATAGCGTCACAGATCTTGTCCGGATGACCAGCGCAGACTGACTCGCTAGTAAATAGAGTGTAGTCGTTAATAGAATTGGGCATAAAAAAACCTTTCTGTTTTTCCAGAAAGGTAAGAATTAACTTAGATATCTTTCTGGTATAAACCAGCCTAGACGGAGCACCTTATTCTTTTGATACTTAAGAAGGTTGCTGGCGGCTCAACGAGCTAGATCTCTCCCCGCGCTCTTTATATGTTTAATTGTTAATGGATTGATTGTAGCACAGCTACCCAAAACCCCTATACTCCGTTATAATTTCCCCTGTACTGGGGATTAGCCAAGCGGTAAGGCACTGGGTTCTGGTCCCAGGATCGGGGGTTCGAATCCCTCATCCCCAGCCAGATGCAGCGTAACAGAGGTAGACCTACATGCCTCATAATAACTTATAAACTTTGTAAAATTTCTTACCCCTGTTATTAAGTTCGAATCCCGTTTCCCCTGTAGCTCCTATGTAAATATCTACATCTAGCTAGTATAATTACTAGAGGAAAGGGCTTAGGGAAATGGAGAACGGATTCTTTTCTGTAGATGATACTAGACTGAAGCAACTTGGCGACAAGGAATCAGTAGTTCTTCTGCATAAGCTTTTAAATCTTTCAGTTGATCGTTATGCAATGTATCTCCGTATTTTATATCCGCATCAATACCGCGAATTGCCATATTCATCTTAATAAGACGCCAGGTAGTTTGATTACTTTCCTGGCCGTAGATTGCAATATCACCCAAACGTCAAATACTAGGTCAAACTCATTACGTTCGACGACTAAGTCTTTGATTTCTGACTGCACGTAGCTAACGTTAGTGAGGTCGCGTAGGTTCGCCTTAGCTCGAGAAATCATGCCTGCTGTCATATCAACCGTAGTGACACTTTTTGCACGTTCAGCAAGTGGCCGCGTGAAGCGACCGATTCCAGTACCAATTTCTCGAACATTTTCACAAGCAAGCGAGTCCATATTGCTCGCTACAAACTTCATCAGCGTATAATCCAAAGTATGCCTGAACTAACCGTCTTAATCCCAATTTATAACAGCGAGAGATACCTTGCGATGTGTCTGGATTCTGTTTTGAATCAATCGCAGCAAAGCATGGAAGTTATTTGTATCAATGACGGCTCAAGCGATCACTCCATGGATATTATTAAAGAGGCAGCGACAAGTGATTCGCGCGTTAGCGTAGTTGATAAAGAAAATTCCGGCTTCGGCAATTCACTCAATCGGGGGCTACAACTTGCAAGAGGTGACTATATAGGGATTATTGAATCAGACGATTTTGTAGACACTACAATGTACCAAAAGCTATTGTCAATCGCGAAAAGGCACCGTGCCGATATTGTTAAGTCAGATTTTTTTGAGTACACAAATGGCGTATCTCGTAAAGCGGGCATTATCCCGACCGCAGATGCAAATAAGCTTATAGCCCCCTGCGATAACTTTGCGATATTCAGGGCACAGCCCTCGATCTGGTCGGGAATATATTCCCGCGCTTTTCTGAAGGATCGAAATATCATATTCACCGACTCACCCGGTGCCTCATTCCAAGATACGGCATTCAACTTAAAAACTCTCGCTACTTCTGACAATGTGTGGCTCACACAAGATGCTTTCGTACATTACAGACGCGATAATGAAGGATCGTCAATTCACTCAAGCGGCAAATTGTTCGCGGTCTGTAATGAGTTTGATGCCTTCGAAAAATACATGAGCAGTTACCCCGAAAGAATGCTTAAGATTCAGCATCCATTACAGTCAGTAAGGTTCGAAACTTATTCATGGAATCTTTCTAGACTGAGCGGTCAGGAACAAAAGGATTTTTACGAGCATATGCTTCGAAAGTTTACTTCACTACGCAGTGAAGGTCTCATACGACCTGAAGATTTTAGCGTCGAAGATGCTGGCCTGTTAGAATTACTGCTAGATGGTGACCAAGATTTTATACACGAATCAATTGAAGCAAGGACGGCAAAGTATGCGCATAATGACGTATAACATACTCGAGGGTGCAGTAGATAGAATTGACAAGGTAGTGGCTGTTATTAATAAGGCCCATCCGGATGTACTGATCGTAAATGAGGCTAATGATTTTGATGCGAATGATTACGCTGTCCTCCATCATTTTGCCGATTTAGTAAAACTACCTTATTACTATTTTGAGAAAAATGGTGATGAGTGGATCTATCCAGTGGTGATTTTTTCAAAGTATCCATTTATAGAAGTGGAGGCACTGAAGCCAGTAACTCGTGGTATTATCTGTGCAACGCTGCGGTATCACAATCAACCAATTACGATTGTTGGACTACACCTAAGCCCATTCTCTGAGTCCGAGCGACTTAATGAGGCTGCGTTACTGCTTTCAACCATCCTCCGAGTACCGCGTTTAGTGGTGATGGGAGACTTCAACTCACTTTCCCCTAAAGATGTTTTTACAGACGAGCAGCTCAAAACTCTGCCCGAATCATATAGAAATAAGTTTGCCCAGCATGGTGTAACACAATACGACGTATATGAATTCTTTGCTAAATCAGGTCTGATTGATGTTGCTTTGCAGTTTAACGATTTAACCAATACCATCCCAACCCTCGTAGGTGAGACCGCGCATCCGCCAACACGGTTAGACCGCGCGCTCGTATCGTCCATCCTTGCCCCTGTAGTAACGCACTATGAAGTTATAAAAAATAGCGCAACCAACAAGGCATCTGATCACTACCCTGTTGTTATTGATATTAACGTTTAGTTTTTACGAAATTGAATTCTCTGATTTTTAGTAAGTCTAGCGCTACATAGATTACACAGAGCATTGGGCCAAATCCATTAGTAATCAATTTAATTGGCAGGAGGATGAGCGAGGACCGTGCAGCATGCTGGTAGACACAGATTAAAGCATGAAGGGCCGAGTAAAGAATAATACTAACCACGCCTATGACTAATATTGCAATATTCGACGAGACAATAACAAGACTAGCAACAACTAATAGAGGGCCGATCATCCACAATAGAATTTGGGCGTAGCGGATTATGAAGCGCAACGTATATTGAATAGTACTATTCGATTCCTTGGCTCGTTGCCAAAAATCTATCGGCGATAATAATTCGCCGTAGTACCAGCGTGAAGATTGTATTATGGCAGTCCTGAATTTTTGTGGGACAAGCGCATAATCAAAGAAAGGTACCACTGTCAGAGTTGCGCGCTGAGCAGATAGACGATAGCCGAGCTCCAAATCTTCAGTAATAGTCTGTTCAGAAAATCGAAAATTGTTACTCACGAACAGGCCATGCCCTACTAAGTACATAACCCGAGAAGTACTGGGGTGGTTTTGCCAGGATCGCCATTTTGGTATTTCAAAGCAGTAGGACCATCGGGTTTGGAAAATGGCAATCGCTTGGCTGGCTAACGTGTTAGACGGATGTGGTAGGTAGACGGTTGGCATCTGAAAAATATCCGACGAGTTTTTTGCTTCCAAAACGTACTGTATACCTCGAATGTCCGGGCGTGAGTCTGCATCAAATATGGCAAAATAATCTGTACTAGTCTGATATCTTTCAATGACCCAATTAAGCTGTTCAGCCTTTGAGCCACGCATTTTGGGATAGTGCTCAAGTGCGAGATTGGGCTGATTATCGAGTAATTTTCTGACTGCTTGATATGTTTTATTTTTCGTTGGACTACCTTCACGCTCCGTTGTTATAAAAAGAACCTTTATGTTGAGTTTTGTTGCAAGTTCATCGAAGAAATCAACAGTCTGTGCAATGATCTGAGTCTCTCGGTAAATCGGAACTAATATTACGACAGTATTTCTTGCTTTGCTTTTTGCTTTTTTGCTATTTTGCTGTAAAAATTTATGGCTCTGCATAATATTTATCGCGTACCCTAACGTTATCCCCAGGAACGCAACTAAAATGATCCCACTAGCAATCATGCAATCCCTCTAAATCCATAATGTATCGGCCTAAGTGAATCTCGGGCTCTTGTGGTGTTGTGCTGGCATTAAGTGAATCGTAAAAAGCTGTAATATTATGAGCGATAACGTCGCTCTCATTCTCCCCATTTTGTACAAGTACATCTATCCCCGTGCAAGCGTTAAAAAGTTCGGCATAGGAATCTCGTAGATCTTGTAGGAAAAACTTATCCATCCAAAAATCATCCAAAAGCGGCACCCCCATGCTTGCTCGTTTATGCTGACGTTCAATGGAAAGTTCAGGCTCAATATCAATATATACTACTGCGTCGGGGACGGTGAGCTTGCCCATCGTAATTGCCTGTTCGTATTTTTTTACAGTGGGTTCTAGAGAATGTAGCCCCATGTATCTGCCGTAACCATATGCATAAGTAAGGTGGCTAAAATATGATCTGTCGAACACGCTATCCTCACGCTGCATGCGCTCTGCCTCTTGATTTATGAACCAGTCGTCAATGGCAAGGATCTCAGAGACACTTGAACCATTCCCTGGAAAAGCATCAAGACCAAGCATGAGACCGAGCTCTCTCATAACAGGAATGCCCTCGGCTGCTATAATTTCGAGTGCCGAGCTCTTGCCTGCGCCGGGGAGTCCTTCTAAAAATATTTTACTCACGGTGATTATTGATATTATATCATAATATTACAAATATTAAAAGAGTAAAATGATATTCTAATATGCTCATACGAATGAGTTGTGAGTTGGTTTCTAATGGAGTAGCTGCTTTTCAAAAATTTCTAAAGAGTTCTTGATAGCCTGATCCATGTTGAAGTATTTATAATTTGCTAGCCTGCCTGCAAAAATAACATCCTTCGCATTATCTGCTTCCTGTCTGTATCTATCGTAAAGATCTCTATTGCGTTTCGTTGGAACTGGATAATAAGGCTCACCATCCCAGCATGGGTACTCTCGTGATATGACAGTCTTAGCCGAATTTGATCCGTACAGTTTCTTGTATTCCACAATACGAGTATATGGTACATCTAGCGACGGATAGTTGACTACAGCTGCATCTTGAAAGTTGGGTGTATCTAGGGCCTCAAATTCAAAACGCAGAGAACGATATTGAAGTTTATTGTATTTATCCCCGAAGTACTGGTCTATTGGCCCTGTGTATATGAGCTTATGATACTTAGGGAGTGAGGATTTAATGTCAAAATAATCAGTATCAAGAACAACTTCAATAAGAGGATTTGAAAGTAAATTCTCCACAAATGTCGTATAACCTTTTACCGGCATTGCTTCGTAAGGGTCATCAAAATATCTGTCGTTAAAGTCGTAATGTATTGGGATTCTTGATAAGACTGACGGCTCCAAATCAACTGGGCAAATTGACCACTGCTTATAGGTGTAATTTTTAAACATTAATTCATATAATCGCTTGTTGCCAAACGTTGCTAATGCTGCATCCTCACTATTTTTGACTTCTAGATTTTTTGGTGTTTGCGCCTTGACCCATCGCCTCATCTCACCAGGCGAACTTATATGCAGGCTAAGTAGATTGTTGACTGTGTCTATATTGATAGGAACAGGGACCAGCTTACCGTCAACGCTACTGAGCACTCTGTGTGTGTATGGCTTCCATTCGGAAAAATTATGTACGTATTCCCAGACTTGTTCGTCGCTAGTATGGAATATATGAGCACCATATTTAGACACCATGATTCCGCTATCATCTATAAAATCATAACAATTTCCGGCTATGTTGCTTCTCTTATCAATAATCACTACGGGTCGTTTTAGAACGGTTGCACATCTTTCGGCAAGAACCGCTCCCGACAAGCCTGCTCCAATAATTACTACGGGACGCATAAGCTACAATTTAACCATTTCAAGTATTTCAGGAAGCATTTCATCAAGCCAGCCGTTCAATCGCAGGCCAGCCGCTCGTTGGTTATAGGGTCTATTAAAAATGATATGTGCCCAGATGGCTTCGTCAGCACGATTGATTTCAGGACAATCATCGATTAACGCGCGCCCTTCAAATAAATATTTATCTTTCGTAATAATTGCTTGCTCTACTATGCGGGTGCCAAAAATTGGTACGAAATTACGGGATAACCACTCCAGCTTTTCTGCCACAGAACTCTGGTTAGTATCAATTGGTGAAGTACAAATACGGGGTTCATACCCCAGGTCTATTATTCTCTCCAAACCTTCAGGTGCACCTTCCACTATTGGTAGTGAATCAAAGAAACCAGGTTGGTTTAGTATCCCTCGGACTAAGCTCCTATGCGCTGGATAATCGTCGGCTATATAAAAATTTGGCCTAGTACTGACTAGTGGGATATGGGGGTATTGCTCGCCTATACGCTTTAACACTTCTGAATCAAAATCCGCGACAACGTTGTCCATGTCGATCAGTACGGTAAGTGATTCTGACATAAAAAATATAATACAACAGTTACTGATATTTGTAAATGGTGCCCAAATGTCTTTTAGTGAGAACAACTCCTTATTTATTACTTGGGAGTTGCTTTACACCCGCTAAGAAATATCGTGGTACGTCTAACTTCAAGAATCCGGCTTTAGTCACCCATGCTATCTGGTCGTGTTCCGAGCTAAGTTTGATCTCTGAGCCATCATACTGTGTGTAATATAATAGTTCAACCACATATTTTTCTTCGTTTTTCGAGCCAACAAAGAATATTGTAGGTGATTGAATAATAAGCCCAGCTTCTTCTTTTGCTTCTCGAACAACTGCATCACTGGGGTTCTCGCCGAAATCGACGCCACCTCCCGGTAAGTCCCAAGTTAGTGGCCTGTGATTGTCATCAGCACTTCGTCGGAGAGTCAGAATCAGACCGTCTTCATTCAGAATAAAGACTTTGGCTACGATTGTCACATTTACTTCCATATGATCAACTATAGCGTTTTTCGGGAAAGAAAAGAATGGCCAGAACAATCTGACTGTGGTGTATTATTATCTTAGTGGATAAAGCAAAAACCAGTGGTAATAAATTCCTCAAAAAACTTTGTGTTTGGTGGAAATGTATTTCAGACCACGAATTTTTGTTAGCCCTTTTATCGGCGATTGTAATTGTTTGCCTGACCGTGGGGCTGGGATTGCAACGAGATAAAATATCATCTCCTAACCCCTGGGTTCCCTCACACTATTTGTCTGAACCAAATAATCACCTGAGCTTTCTGGCCAATTGGGATGGTAAGGGCTATATCTCAATTGCTGAGCACGGTTATACCACTACCCTGACCAACTACTTCCCCCTCTACCCGATTCTTATACGTGCAGTTAATAAAGTTATAAGCTCACCGCTATATAGCGCCCTACTGGTGTCATGGTCGTCGCTTGTCGGAGCCGTCTATTTCTATATCAAGATAATCAAAAAATTCTTTAAGGTTGATGGCAATATTGAAGCCCTAAAAGGTCTAGCTCTATTTCTGCTATACCCTACCGGCATATTTCTGATCGCCGCCTACACTGAGGGCGTTTTTGCCTTCGTCACTCTCGCAGCTATCTACTTTGCTCTCAAAAAGCGCTATCTGCTAACTGGCATCTTCGCCCTCCTCGCCACTGCTGCTCATATCAATGGTTTGCTAACCCTACTGTTAGTGCTCATGATCCTCTACGAAGAACGCGAAAAGCTGATCAATATAGCAAAGACATTAATCATCGGAATACTCAGCATTATTGGCTACATGATATACCTGAGAGTTAAGTTTCATAATACCCTAGATTTTATAACCCAGCAGCGGGCTACCCACGACTGGCTGCACCACACCCTGCTCCCCGAACTAGCCCACATTAACCCACTTGAGTATCTATTCGCCTTAGCGGTTATAATAACAGCCATCTACTGGTGGCCAAGGCGCAAAAGCTTTGCTATCTACTCACTACTATATCTACTGATACCGATTATCGGGGGAACAATTGGTGGCTTTACGCGCTACAGCTTAATGATCTTCCCGCTGCAGTTCATGATTTTTGACGTACTAAGAAAGAAGTCCTTTGGCTACGCTATGGTTCTAGCCATCCTAGCCATTGGCTGGACATTCTTTACGATTGGCTTTTCGGCCGGCTATATCGGTTAGCCCTATCTTGCGACAATAGCCCTAGTCTAGATCTGGTAACATGGCATCTAGATAGAATTGCTGCTGGGCAAAAGACTCCGACAAACCAGCCGACCATCTGGCTCGTTGAAGGGTGGCCTGCATAGCCATTAGGTTGGCCTCATCGAGCTGCTTGTCTTGAGCGTCGGCTGGGGATATATCGTCTCTAGTTACCACGAACTGGTCGCCATCGACAGAAATAGTGATCGTTTCAACCCCGTCGCCGAGATCCAGCTTACGAATAGCGATATTAACAACATGTCCTGGTGGCCCTTTCTGGACTCGACCGGCTAAAAATTCTTCGGTTGGTCGGGTCGGGTCGTCGGCAAAGGGCATGGATTTGAAGCTCTCGGCTTCAGTAGCAATAATTCCGGCTAGTATATCCCTAAGCTTAGAGGCTTCTGATGATTCCTCTTTCTTCAACTTCTCATATAGCTCAAACACCTCCTTAGACCTTATATCGGTTAAGTATTTAGTCCATAGTACATGCCCCGGAGTAACGCACTCCAGTATTTTCGCAGCGACGACTGCTTCTTCATCGGGATCTTCTTTATGGTTATCTACGCGGTAAGCACCACGCAGGCTATCCAGGACAAACTGCTGTTTGTCGATAACAATCGTTGTAGTATCAATCCCTTCCGGAGTACTGACACTGATGAAATCAACCCTCACCATACCCTGACCTTTGTGGGCTTCAGATGGTCGACTACCACTCAAAAAACGGACAACTGGTCTCTCGGGGTCGACTTTATCATAGAGAATAGCCAATAATGGCGGCTCTTTAGCAGCTTCTTGAACCAGAAAGATGCTCACTGCCTCTCTAGCCAGCTCTACAGGATCAGCTTCTGACTCTGGCCCAAAATTTAACCCTTCCCCCGATACTCTCATGCTTATAGCAAAGCGTAGTCCCGTCTAACTTGCAACCATAAGCGGATTAATTATGACAATAATACAACTGTTAATTACCAGAATCTAGCAATCTTCCAAACAGTCTCTGGCCAAGATTTATTTTTTTCGACAGCCGCAGTTTATCGGCAATGCGCTTTGAATGATCCCTATCCCAGCCTGCTACGCCCTCACTTACCCAGAAGCGAATGTGTTTCATATCTTCTCTCACAAGAGGTATTGTCGGGTTATTGGTCGAAACTATTCGGTGATCATCTATAACATAACCGCCATGGGCTGTTCTGATAGTGGTAGTCGATTTGTCGTCTATCTTTAAGATAGTAATCCAAATATCTACGGTGGCAGATGACTCGGACTGCAGGACACCACCGAGCAATATCTCCGCTGGTTTTCTACGACCGTCGCCGTCCCTGATGTTTACAAAATCATAGGCATGATCGTCGATAAGAGTGTCCAGATCTTCTCTCATCGCCGACTCTTCGAAATCGCTCCAATCAGATTCAATACGTGGTTCTTCATTCGCAAAACTCATATCGCTATATCAAAGCATTTTTGATGCATATTTGCAAGGGGACTAGGGAATAACCCGCCATAGCATTAGGGCTAATTAACTTATTTACTTAGGAAGCCTGTTGAGACTGACGCCAAGCTTCGGCGGCTTCAAGAGTTCGCGCTCTATTATAATCTGCCTCTGGAGCCCGCTGTCCCATTAAAGAGCTAAGAGTCATTAGGCCGCTATTGGTCATTTCCATATTGTTAATCTTTGGGAATGTCACCCTTCCCTCAGCTGATATCTTATAAGTCTCCTTACCCAAAATAACTGCTGTAGTCTGGTAGCGATCGGCCCCCGAACTAATTAAAGCAATATCTAGAGACTTCCCGGGATAGTCGGCAGTCGAGGTTACTCGGCCACCAAGAATTATTGCCGATTGCTCCCCTGCTAAAATTACCTCGGTTATATCTTCATAATCGGCGAAGAGACCAATAGTGTGACCTTTTATTGTATTCCAGAACACTTTTTTAGCCTCTTGTTGGGCTCTTATATCCCTCTCGGCTAATAGATACTTCTCAATAGACGACATCGGGCGTTCTGGGGGTAGTTCAGCGTTAGCCATAATTACGAGTTATTATATCCTAATTTATATCAATTAGCAAACCATGAACAACCGCAGTATATTCTAGAGCAAGATATCTTCAAGGGTTATCTCCCCAGACAGAACAAGAATCGGGGCCTTGTTTTTTAGGAAGCCTAGAAATACTGAGTTTGACTGTCCCGGGTTCCAATCAATAGCTGGGTTTTTAAATTTCGTGGTGAGATCCTCTAACTCTTCACAGCTAAGATCAACCTCTGGATTATTAACGTTATAAATCTTAGTTGGGATGATCATGTACTTGTCTTCTCCATAAGTTAGCTGGGTCACTGTTGTTCTACCTGGGCCAACTGTAGCTCTAATAATAGCGGCGTTGGTAAAAAGATTTGTCTCGGTTTCCAGCTGCCCGCCTAGGAATATTTGGGCTGGAAGCGTCGGCAGGTCTGGGTTTCTTTCAACCTTAGCGGCTTCAGCGTGAAGCCGAACAACATTCCATAGATCATCTCTAAAGGTTATAGCTACTTCTGAAACGGGTGGTGGTGTCTCGGCTGAAAAACTCATATTAATATATTAAACAGTATTTATGGTTATTTTGCAAACAATAGGGACTAAAAATTCAGTTTAGTAATGAGCATATTTAAATATTGATCAGCTTTTCTTCTAGATTCATTGATTGTTGTCATATTCCTAGCATATAGCAGTCTGGACTCATCATCGATAGTAAAGCCAAATGCTTCTGCCAGCGATCCGCTTACTCGCTGGCCGGGTCGCGGCACGCCACCATCACATTCGGGAGGTAAGCTTGGTTGAATATCTAGTATTTCACCACTCATCTATCATGCCTACTTGGCGATTTTCTTTAATTCTTCTAATATCGTCGTCTGATTTTTAAGCTCAGTCATTTGCTCGTCCTGCAAATTAGCCAGATAAGTCAGCGTCATATGATCGGCTTCAGACTTGGCCTCAGTGGCATCCTGGGCTATATTTTGAGCGACCATGATGGCTGGCAGAAGAATAAGCTGAATCCAGTTCGAGCTAACCCAGTTGATTATAGGTACTAGGTTATGGGTCTGGAAGGCTGACTTAGCCGATAGTAGGGCAATAACATTAAATAGATAGAAACAGTACATTGAGCCGACGTGGGTACCAATCCAGACGGCGAACTTCTGATTAAACTTATTGAAACTGCCTTCTTCTCTTTTTAGTAGATCTTTGGGGTTAATAACGTGCGGGTGCGGTTGTAATTTATCCATATAGGGCATTATATCAAAGTGTAGCGATCAAACAGTTATATTGGGGGTTTTTATCCGACCTCTTGCTAATAAAGCATGATAGGTAGAATATAAATAATAGAAGGAGGCATAAGATGTCAGGATTTATTGTATTTGTAGTACTTGTCATAGTATTTATTATTGGCGGCAGCCTAAAGATTATAAAACAGTATGAAGAGGGTGTGGTGCTACGGCTAGGCAGGTTGCGTAAAGACGTTAAAAAGCCAGGAATCTGCTTTATTGTGCCCCTTTTTGACCGCCTTAGAAAAGTTGACCTAAGAACTATTACTTTGCCGGTTGACTCTCAAAACGTTATAACCAAGGATAATGTCTCAATTGACGTCGCTGCCGTGGCCTACTACCAGGTGTCCGATGCCGTTAAATCGGTTGTGGCTATCGAAAATGTCCTCTCAGCCATCTACCAAATTGCCCAAACCACTGTTCGGAATGTTGTGGGCCAAAATATGCTTGATGATGTGCTTAGCCAAACCGTAAAGATCAACGAGGCGGTTAAAGCCATCTTAGATAAAACCACTGAAAAGTGGGGTATCTTTGTATCAATGGTTGAGCTTAAAGACATTAAACTGCCGCCCTCGATGCAAAATGCTATGAGCGCCGCCGCCCAAGCCGAGCGCGAAAAGCGGGCTAAGATTATTGCCGCCGAGGGTGAACAAATGAGCGCAGCGGCTCTAGCCAAAGCGGCTGATGTTATTTCTCAGCACCCGATTGCCCTGCAACTCAGGAACTTACAGGTACTATCGGAAATTGCTTCTGATAAAAACTCGACAATTGTCTTCCCGGCCCAATTTATGGATACTGTGTCATCGGTTCGCCAATTTATGGCTAAAGAGAGTCAAAAATAATATAAGAAGGAGAATATTATGTGGCAATTATATGTTTATAGTTTTCTTGCTGGAGCCTTTGGCGCCAACGGCGTACCGCACTTTGTTAGAGGTATAACTGGCAATAAGCATCAAAGTCCTTTTGGCAAGGGCTCATCGGCTGAGGTCAACGTACTTTGGGGCTGGGCTAATTTTGTAGTAGCCGGTGCGCTCTTGTACCACGCCGATGTCCACCGTCACCTAGTTAGAGCCTTTGGGCTGGTAGCTATAGGCGCCCTAATAATGGCCCTTCTCTGCGCCGCTAACTGGTCTAAGCATCCCGAAAATAACAAGTAGATTATCTCCAGGTTTTCGTCATTAAAATTCCATAATACTCGTGCTTGCAAACAATGTTATCAAGCAACATAATCTCCTAGTATGAATGTCTTTGAACGAATCGTTGATGCACACGTGGCCTTAACTGGCGAGTTGGAAGATTCAGCGATAGAAGTGTCAAGAATCGGAACAATCGATTTTTTATCTAGAGAGGAGAATCAGCTTACGATCGTATCCTTGTCTGGCGCAATCTCTGTATTAACCCCCGCGTCTCTACCCAGCAAATCGTAAAGAATATGATCACGTAGTACGCTTTTTTGACACAGCGGCTAATGTTGACACGATTCCAGATTTTATGTTGACAGAGCTAGAACCAGAATTGGTAGCCCAGGCTCACCAGTGGTGTTTAGACTCGAGGACGCGGCCTTTCGGAAGACAATTAAAAGACTTATCGTGGGCAGCTAACGCTTTGGTGCAAGCCCGCGAACTGGGGGCAATTGCCCATAAATTTGCCTATGATACTGGCTTTGGAACAGAGTTCCCGTAAGAAGTCGTGCGCTAGCTTGATAATGGTCTTACTGAAGATCTTCCGTTCAAAGGCTGGATTTATCACCTTGATAATATAGAAAAAGTATGTGAATATATTTAGATGACAGAAAAAGAGGCCCAAACCGATCCCTCCAGAGCTAAACTTGTGGCTATAATCGAACGGTCTGAGTGCAGAGCTAATAACCCAGAAACACCAAAATTCCTGGGTAGGGTTGCTGCCTTCAACGCCAGAATCCACCGTTCAATCCTTGGGATTTCTGATCGTGTGGAATCGGGACTGGCGCGCTGGGATGAGAAGTTGGGCGCCATGGAGCAGCGGGCTGATAAGAAGATTATTGCTCAAAGAGCTAAAATACAGCGTACCAAAGACGCTGAGCACGGGATAATCAGCCCGTCCAACCCAGTAGCGGACTTTGACACTGCAAAGCATATAGGTGAGATAAGCCTAGGAACTTTGCTTAATGTCCAAGATGAATCCCCAAGTCAGACAGATATTACAGAGCCTGAGACGTCAGATCAAGACTAAACCCTGAGCCTAATTGACATAATACTCATTTTATACTATTATATGTAGAATATGGAAGATTATCACAGCTATGCCGACGCTAAAAAGGTTAAAAGCCCTGAACTGGAGTCTGTAAATGAGACGTTTGCCGGTGGGCGGGTTAGAGTATTTGGTGATTACAGCTACTATCTAGCGAGGAGAACAGAAATTGATCTACCAGACGGCAGGCTTGTTACCGTACACAAGAATCCAGAAATAACTGAGATGGATGGCGAGCAATATTTCGGCCAAAGCAGATATGATTCGATTGTCGTATCAAAAGACGGTGATAGTATTGGGACTATAGGGCTTGGTCGGGTTAATAGACCAGGTTTTAGCGATCATCACTACTATTTAGCTTCGCTAAATGGTAGAAAACTTAATATGGTATCTGGGTCAGACAGAACCTCACGTCCTGATTTAGCCCTAGCTGACCATCTTCTGGATTGGGCAATATCTCTCGAAGGCAATAACCTATATTTCGGTCGGGGTAGTATGCGGCAACTGGCAGCAGTTGTTTGGGAGATGGTACCTGGCTATTCCGAGCAAGATATTGTGGGCATGTATCCAGAATTATTTGAAGCTAACCCCGCTTTATAAACATGACAGAACAACTCATTAACGATTCTGCTGTTGTAGTTATCGCCGACACTCTTGACTAGTTGTCGGGTTTTGGGTTTAAATATAGGTAACGAGTGGGCCTTATAAACGGGATATAGCTTTAATCAGGAGGGGCTCCATGAAACGAATTAGTTCATTACTGGCAGGTATTTTTTTAGTAACTTCAATGTTATTGCCATTTTTGAGCGCCCATACCGCCGGAGCAATCTCAACAAATCTAATCGCTAACCCCTTAGTTGAAACCGCCAACCCCAGTAACGCTAACGCCCCGCTAGGCTGGCAATCGAGTACCTGGGGTACTAACACCACCAGCTTTAGTTATCTAAAATCCGGCTCAAGCGGTGATACAAATAGCGTGAACCTAAATACCACGGCCTACACCAGCGGCGATTCAGAGTGGTACTTTACGCCGGTTAGCGTAACTGCGGGTAGTAGCTATACTTATTCAGATTATTATCAGTCAACAGCCGTGTCCGAGGTTGATGTTGCCTATACGATGAGTGATGGGACTAATCAGTATGTCTATCTAAACACAATCCCGGCAAGTGCCACCTGGCAACAATATAGTGCTAATTTCACCGTTCCCTCAGGAGCGGTTTCGGCAACCGTCTATCACCTTCTCTACAGCGACGGTTCATTAACTACAGATAACTTCTCATTGACAACGTCGACAACGGCCAACACACCGGTGGTTAGCGTAACTGCGCCGAGCGCAAATTCTTCAGTCAGCGGAACAGCGGTTTTACTTACGGCTACGGCCAGCGACAGCTCTGGTATTGCCAGTGTTCAATTTCAAGTTGATGGAACAAATGTCGGCACGGCCCTGACGACTTCACCCTATCAGTATTCTTGGGACTCGACTAAGACAACTAACGGCACACACTCGGTTACAGCCATTGCTACAGCAATCGGTGGCAGTACGGCCACCTCCAGCCCGCTAAGTATCACCGTCAGTAACTCTCTACCCCAAGGCTCCAATACTGTGCCTAACCCACTGCTGGAAACGGCCAATCCCAGTAACGCTAACGCCCCGCTAGACTGGCAATCTAGTTCCTGGGGGACTAACACAACTAGCTTTAGTTATCTAAAGTCCGGCTCTAGCGGCGATACTAATAGCGTCAGCGTCGTTACAACCGCATACGCCTCCGGAGCCGCTGAGTGGCTGTATACGCCTCAGGCCGTAACCCCGGGTAGTCTTTATAATTTTAGTGACTACTACGAGTCAAGCATTGCCACGAACGTTGAAGCTGAATTTACCTCGACCAGCGGCACATTGACCTATTTATCGCTTGGTTCACCGGCGGCCAGTACCAGCTGGAAACAATATAGCGCTAGTTTCACGGTTCCAGCAGGCACCAAGAGCGCTACGGTCTATCAATACCTAAACGCAGTAGGTTCGCTGACAACCGATAATTATTCTCTAGCTAGCTCTACAGCCCCAAGTGTTGTTATAACTGCTCCGGCCGCCAGTACTGCTACTAGCACACCGTATTCGGGTAACATAACGCTCAGTGCCTCAGCTAGCGCAGCTGCCGGTGTAGCTAGCGTCCAATTCAAAGTTGATAATAGTAACGTCGGCACAGCAGTTACCACTTCGCCTTATCAATATGTTTGGAACAGTTCAGCGCTGGCTAATGGCACCCACCTTGTTACCGCTGTGGTTACCGACAAAGCCGGTAATTCGGCTACCTCAGCTGCGGTAAGTATTAACGTTAGCAACGGTAGCTCATCTGCAACTAACTTAATAGCCAACCCCCTGCTGGAGACGGCCAATCCAAATATCCCTACCGAGCCACTTGACTATTCAGCCGGTACTTACGGCACCAACTCCACAACCTTCTCTTATCTGAATTCCGGCTCTACTGGCGACACCTCTAGCGTAGAGGCCCAAATTACCAGCTACACCAGTGGTTCTTCGGAATGGATACCAAACGCCCAACCGGTGGTTCCTGATCAGCAGTATAAATTTTCCGATTACTACAAAACCAATACAAGTAGTGAGGTCGATGCCAGCGTCTATATGTCTGATGGCAGTATTGACTATGAGATTCTTGGACTACCCACGCCCAGTACTAGTTGGGCCCAGTTCGGCACAACCTTTACTATCCCCCAGGGCGCCCAGTCAGTTTCTGTTTATCAGTACATCAGCGGTGTCGGTTACATCACGACCGATAATTATTCGCTAACTGCTTACAAACCGGTTGGTTTCTCCAGGCCGCTATTAACCCTAACTTTTGACGATGGCTACGGGGATACCTACACTAATGGTTTACCGCTTTTGGAGCAGTACGGTTTTGACTCCACCCAGTTTATTATCACCGACGCAATTGGCGATAGTGGCTACATGACTTCGGCTCAAATTAAAAGCCTCTATACCGCTGGCAATGAGATAGCCTCCCACACCGTCACCCATGATAACTTAACGCTCGAAACCAGTGCGCAGCTTAAAACTGAGTTAAGCCAGTCACAAGCAACCCTTAAGTCAATTACTGGTACAGCTATAACCGGTTTTGCTTATCCCTACGGTTTGTATAACACTAGCGTAATTTCTGCGGTAAAATCATATTACTCAGCTGCCAGAGGCGTAGAAAGTGGCCTAAACTCTAAAGACAACTACAACGCTTATGACCTAAAGGTTGAGGACGTATACGATACCACTACAACCGCCCAGGTTGCCGACTGGGTGGCCCAAGCCCAAGCCACAGACACTTGGTTAATTCTTGTCTACCACTCTGTAGACTCAAATAACGCATCAACTTTCGACGGCGGTCAATATAACGTTACCCCAACCCAACTTGGCGCTCAGCTAGCCGCCATTAAGGCTAGCGGTATCATTGTTGAAACCATGAGCAAAGCTGCTGCTGAGATCAATCCACAGCTTTAGCCAGTCACGCTAGATATTTCCAAAATCTCTGCCGCTAAGGGCGGTCAAGTATTGACATATTTCAAATATCATACATAATATAAAAATATAATGGCTATGCCAACACCAGAACAAACAGAACCAATAACTTTATTACCAGAAGACCAATTAACTCTTGGCGAGGCATTTCCCACACTCCGACAGTTAAGAGATGGTCAACTTATTCTAAGTGGCCACCTTCCAGAAGATGCACCTGTTTTCCCTGGCAAGTTCGTTCAGGTAAGCTCTTATTACATGAATCGAGGTGACCCACCAGAATTAGGAGCGTGGAAAATAACAGTAAAAGATACCGTAGAGGCTAGACTACAGAGCGTACCCGAACTTGACTCAGGTGTAGTGTATAGCCTGTCCGTTAAAGGTGAAGATAATACTGTACGTAGTGCCACTCAGGAAGAAGCGCACCGACTAGCAGTGCTTGTTGGTACTCTTCACGAATACCACCCAACACTAGCGGAGGCTACACAAACTACTCGCAAGAACGAGAACCACTCATTTATGCATTTTGGTAAGTTTCTTATGGCGAAGTTTAAGGGAGCAGCCTAAGTCATTGACTCGGTACTGAGGCCACAAGTAAATAATAATTCCACACCTGCAACGCTACGGGACGTCAGTATTGACAATTCATGCCGTTTATGCTAATATAGCATAGTCGTTGAGGTCATTTTTTGATTTCCGACGTTCATTGACAGAGTAGTGTTCCAGTTCGGCAAATAGAGGTTTATAGCTAAACCTTTGCTTGCCTAACTGGAAATTCTAGTTTAGAGCATTAGGAGTGTGACTGTGTTCGTAAATGAGATATTACCTGGAATGATTATTGCATACATAGTTAGTTGGTTATTTTTGGCATTGATCATCGGGGGTGGCGAAGGCTTTGGCTTAGGTGAGTTTTCAGACTTACTCCATGAGGAACTCGGTCTTCCGCCTCGGCTTGTTTTCGCTTACATAGTTCTAGTATTCCTCTGTAGCCCCCTTGCACTGTTACTGTTAATAATCGCCTGGATAGTATTAACTATTGCAGAAAGTTTCCTGGCTATGCGCGAGCAGATTGAGCCTAAAAAAGACAGGAAAAAGCGACAGTCAGAATCGCAAACAAAGCTGGATAGTATTCGCGAATGCGAACAGAGGTCTCGCGACCACGGTTGGTGATGCTCGAGCGTTTCGAAGGTGTGCTGTTAGAAGAAGGTGGGGTTGTAGCGATTTTGCTATGAAGATGAATGCGTCGCATTCAATATCTTCCCCCACTATATCCCATCCTTCTCTAACCGCATTCCTTCCCCTCTTAAACATCCCAACCTTCCCCAACCTCATCCCATCCCAATCCCTCTAAACTTCACTACTCTATCACTTCACTCCATGAATGTGTTTTCATGCTGATGAGTCCAAAAAGGACGAAAGTGAATCAATAGAATAAAAATATTTCCAAATCTCTTCTTCTTGTTTATATTTGACACTTGCGCCAAGGTGTATACTAAAACTAATAATAACCGAAGGAGTAGTTATGGCGAATCAAGCTAATAAGAAGATGATGGGCGTCGTATCCGTACTAGTAGTTATAGTAGTGGTAGTCGTGCTCGTATTGGTGGTTCGACACAAAGATAAAAATACTCTAGCTTCACTTTCAGCAGCTCAAGTTAGCAGTGCCAAAACCCAAATTGACCATAACTGGCAAACTTTCTTTGGCCCAACCGCATCTCTCCAAACCCGTGAGAATTTGTTGCAAAACGGTAGTGCGTTTGCTCAAATCATCCAGAGCGAATTTGCTGCTCTTGGCCAAGAATCCTTTAGCTCAACAATTAACAGTACTACCCTAACCTCTACGACAGCCGCTAATGTTGTCTACACCGGTACACTTGGTGGTCAAGTAGTTTTAAAGAACGAAGCTGGCTCAGCCGTTAAAGTTAATAACACCTGGAAAGTTAGCGACGCTACCCTTTGTCAACTGCTAGCCCTCGATGGTAGCAAACCAGCAGTTTGTAAAACAACCTAAATATACGAAACTAGGAGTTGCCCAAAGTGGTGGCAGCAGTTAAACGCTTAACCTCAAATCGACGCTCTTTAGTCATTATCTGTGTAATCCTGTTTTTAACCTTCCTAGATAACACAATTGTTAGTGTGGTCTTATCGAGTATTCAGTCTTCGCTGAGTGCTGGCGTCCAGGATCTGCAGTGGATCGTTGACGCCTATATGTTGGTCTTTGCCGTATTTATGTTGACTGGTGGCACGCTGGGCGATATATGGGGCCGTAAAAAGGTACTTCTAGGTGGGGTGGCTCTATTTATTGCCGGTTCACTATTAGCCGCTTTTTCGGACAGCGTTGGCACTCTAGTGGCGGGACGGATAATTATGGGCGTTGGGGCTGCAGCCTCCGAACCGGGAACGCTATCGATGATTCGCCATCTCTACCCGGAGCGCGCCGCCCGCTCTAGGGCTCTGGGTATTTGGGCAGCGGTTAGTGGCATCGCCCTGGCTTTTGGACCAATAATTGGCGGGGTTATAATTGGCTTTTACTCTTGGCGGGGGGTCTTCGTCTTCTCAGCCGTCTTAGGGCTCGCGGCCTTTATTGCCGGTTGGCTATACCTACCGGAGAGCTCCGACCCTAAGGGAAGGAAATTAGATATCAGCGGCCTAGTAGCCGGCGGTCTGGCCATAAGTGGCGTGGTTGGGGCGCTAATAAGTGGTGAGGAAAGTGGCTACAGTGGTGGCTGGATTGTCTTTTTGTTTGTCGGAGCAATAATCTCGGCTATTGCTTTCGTTATTATTGAACTAAAGAAAAAAGATCCGGTATTACCGCTTAAGTACTTCCGGCGTCTTCAGTTTAGTATTGCCAATATTGTAGCTTTTGCCACCAACTTTGGCATTTTTGCGGTCTTTTTCTTTGTAGCTTTGTATTTGCAGTTAATTGCTAATTTCTCTGGTTACGATATAGCCCTAGCCTTCCTGGCTATGACAGCGGCTATTGTTAGCGGTGCCCTGCTAGCTGGACGCTGGAACGCCGCTCACCATACCACCCAGCTAACGATCGCTGGCTGTTTAATATCTGGCGCGGGGATATTTATTGTTAATAGTGTAATTCAACCAAACGTCAGCGCCGGCACTCTGGCCTGGGCGCTAGTAGTATCCGGTATTGGTTTTGGCATTAGTCTGGTTACTATGACCTCCTCAGTCCTAAATATTGTCGCCCCGGAGCGTTCTGGAATGGCCGCATCAACGGTTAATACCTTCAGAGAACTAGGCGGTGTCTTCGGGGTTGCCGTGCTGGGATCAATAGTTAATGCCCAGCTAACCACTAAACTAGCCATCCAGCTACGACTACTGGGGCTACCGGCTAACTTCCAGTCGTTTGCCGTCTACGCCATTACCCATGGGGGCAACACACCACCAGGAGTGTCTATCTCGCCGACTATCCTAATTAAACATGCTCAACTAGTTACCCAAGTTACCAATGCTGCTTACGCCGCTTTTGGGAGTGGGCTGACGATTGCTCTAAATATTGCCGGCACAATGCTGGTCATTACCGGCATAGTTTGTGGGATTATTTATCTCCTTCGAAAAAATGAATTTAGTGACGAGCCAATTGTTATCTAATAGGGTAGTTGCTAGGAGACCATCGTTTATAACACTGGGCTAGAAGTTTCTTGCGGAGTTGGGTTATCTTGATCAAAAGGCGCCGGTAGATTGGCTATTCTCTCAGCTTCGATGTCCTGCTCTACCTGATACTGCTTAAGAACCCCCAAAACCACTCCCTCGGTGAAATCATCTAGTTGCCGCAAACCTTTATCATAAAATAGCCACGTCGCCAACATTCCTGCGGCAGTAATAACTGCGGCAGGGCCCCTATGTTCCACGAAATATACAGCGCTATTATTTTTTTCTGGCGCTGACGCTAATAGTACTATGCCACCGGCAGCAACCAAACCCGCAGCGCCCGATTTAACAAAACTCCTAATAGCTTTCCGCCTAGATAGATGTGTGGGTATTAGAATGTCTTGGACTTCTTTATCAAATAGCTCTAAGGCTTCATTATTTATGCTCATATTGATGTCTATTAAACGACAAATGTAGATTATATGCAAACCAGTAATTAGCTAGAACTAGACTTGTAATAATTAGGTAAATATGATACAATAGTGATATATAAGGAGTTATCAAGCTAATGCCAGAGAGAGATATTGCTATCAACTTCAATAACGTCGATGGTACCTACGTTGATATTGGCGATACCGTTGACTTCGATGACGAGGTCTATTTAGAGCTACAAAAAATTCACCTGGAAGCCTTAGAGGCCAGCTTGCCTCGTAACGAATGGTATCGGGCTCGGCATATTGTAAGACTTAGCAACCCCGACCTCTACAGAGAGCTTCGTAAAGACCCTAATAAACAAGTCGAGTGGGGTGGCTGGAATAAACAACAAATATTTAGCGAACCCCGTCTGGCAGTTATCCGTGATCAGTACGGCGATATTATCGGAGGGGCGCTGGCGGCCAAAAATACATCTGGCCCTAGCGGTCGACTGAAGCCAATCTGGAAACCTATAGCCGAGGCCAAGATGCACACTTCTCCTGGCTCAGCCCTACCGATAGTTGGTGATAAGCTCCACCTACATCTTAGAGAGGTCTTTTTAGAGCCTTACGCCCAAGTCCCGCTAGATGTCGACAAGCATACCCGGGTTGTGAGTGCCATGACTCTATTTGCGGTTGGTGAATTACTAAGCAAATATGATGATCAACTAAAACTTGACCTCTACCCTGTCGAGGGTGATCCGATAGATGCTGAATTCATGGATCTCGGCAACGCCCTGAAACTCTCCGAGCTTGATAGGAGTAAGAATCAGATTCCTGGCTATCGACAAGGTTCAATTAAAATACACGCCGCCGGCCGTGTCGGCAGGGTTAGGCAGATAATTAAAAAGACGCTAGCCGAAGCTGACTAAGTAGTAATTTGCTGAACTGGTGAGGGCTTGGTGATTGTCACTGACTTATAGGTGAAGGTTAGATTAACGTTTACGCCAGTAGTGCTATCGCTCGATGTCCAGTGCCGCAGTAGATAGTCGTGAGTATCAAAATAGACATAGGCGGTAGTCGTTGGCGTAGCTACATCAACGACCTTATAGTCGTAACAAGTTAAACTGCCACAAGCTGAAGTCCCGACTTTGGTAACGCTCACACCAGCCGGTGTTGAGGTATTAAAGTTCAAATCAAAACCACTGGTTGGGTTAGGCGCGCTGGCCGCAACAGTAGAAGAAGCAGTGTACTCTAACCAAGTTGTACCACTACCCTCTTGAATATAAGTAATACCATTTAGGGTTATTGAGGAAATTTCCTGACCATTATAGCCGTAAGTTACTTCTCTATTGCCTTTGCCGTCGTTTGATACGGTAAAGGTTGGACTAGTACCATTAACTATTGTGGCTGTACCAATTGCTACGTACTGCTGCGAGGCAATATTAGTGTGTTCAGCGAAGGCACAAAGCTGACTGTCATTATAAGATTTAAGACAAGCGCTGGCAACGGTCGCCGTTGAGGCTTTTTGGGAAACGGTCGTCGGACTATTGGGTGTTGATTTCTTAGTGGCCTCGTAAGCCACAACGCCACCACCGACTAGGACTACAATAATCGCAATAATTACATAAAGCTGGGCCATCCCACTCTGATTGCGTGATCGCTTTAGCATAATCTCTCCCCTCTAACTTTGCTTATTACTACAGTTTAATACTAGTCTAATCACTGGCCTTGTCAACTTTGTGAGCTAACTCACAAAGTATAAGCGTTATCTCTAGTAGTTGCATATTTAACGCAAACATGTCATAATTGAGCGCTTATGAATCAAGAACCCCATAGTCCCGAAGCGGACAACGAGAATCAAGCCAAACCGCTGCAGAACCCCATGACTCGGCGACAAGCCCTTGGCCTTGGCGTCATCGTCGCAGGTGGTGCTGGGATAGTTGCGTTGGTTCGTCATGAGGCTCAGAACCACTACGGCGTAGTCAGCCATATCGAATCCCTTGAGCATAGCAAAAACGAGGCAGTAGCTGGTCTAGGCGATCTGGAAGCCCTATCGGGCAACCGCGAGCTATTCGACGGCGTCATGCAGTTTTTTGATGTTTCGGTAGAGGGCGCCTATTCTTGGCAGGCGGCTGCCCTAGAGCAAAGCGTTAAGGCCGAGCTATTTTCGCTTAATATTCTGGATCTAAGCGGACTTAATCTGGCCAAGCCGGGGACCGAGAAGCAACTAGTTAATAAATACTTTAGGGCGCTGTTTAGCGAACTATTACCAAGGGGGATAACCCCGGATGACGCTGGGACATTTGTGCTGGCGCCGGAATTTGTAGTCGGTTTTGGTGGTGAGCCAAGCGATTACGCGGGATATTTGAATATGTTCCTAGAGGAAATTAATCAGGTGGCTCCCTCAGCCCAAACCAGCAACATGGTTGATCTTAATGAAACCAAGGTCTTGCTAGCTAAACTGCCCGAGGTTAAGACTGATCTTCTGGACAACGTTGGCATTCAGGCTTTTGCCGACGGTCGGGGTATAGCATTTGATTCAGGCGGTAAGGCCGATATTTCCAGCTATTTAACTGCCAAGCAAGTCCAAAAAGTAGTCTCGGCTCTCGGCAATAAGCCAACCTGGCTGAATACTGGTATTATCCGTAAAGATGCCGGGCTAGGAGTGAAATACAGTCTAGCGCAGCGCATGGCCATAGCTGAGGCCACGGCCGATGTTGTTGAGGAGCTAAAAAACACAGGCACGAACGTTTCTGGAGTTAATCTGTTTGCCGAGAATAAATATAATGGCCGAGATGCGTCCCTAAATGCTGAGAGAAGGGACTTTAGCTTCCACCCTGGTGACGAGCAAATACTGATTATTTTTTCCGAGCGCCTGCAAGCCTTAGGCGTCGAGTTATCGGGTTACGCCCTACCGCACGACTATCTTAAGAAAGCATAAGTTACAATAGATTTGCCTTTTTTAATATATTGTTATATAATCCAATTCTGTGAATCGAGAATCTAACCCACTGCAGCTGGAAATCAAGCGGCGAGATCTTTTTAGAGCCGCTACGGCTATTGGTATTGGCGTATTAACGGCAGCGACTTATGAGGATACTTACCAGACAGGTAAGGCTTTTGCCGGAACGACTAATGCCAATTTATTACAAAATAGTCCCAATGAATTTATTGAGGGTTTGGGTAATCTCGAAGCCCTCAGCGGTGGCCGCGATCTATTTAGTGGGGTTATGCAGTTTATGGATGTCTCGGCTGCCGAAGCTGATAGCTGGCAAGCTACTAGCCTCCAGCAAGCTGTTAACGCCAACCTCTTCACCTTCTCTATCCTCGACCTAGATAACCTAGACCTCAGCCAACCGCAAACCGAGCAGCCGGTAATTAACGACTATTTTAGCGCTTTATTTAGCAATCTCGATCTAATGGGAATAGACCCCGCTGACATTGGGCCGTTTGTGCTATGCCCAGAATTTGTGGTTGGCTTTCAGGGGCCGCCAAGCGAATATGCTGATTATTTAAACCTATTCTTAGAAGAGATTAATCAGGTGGCTCCCACGGCCCAAACTACTAATATGATTGATCTAGGCGAAACAAACGATTTGCTACCGCTGCTTAGCAATGTTAATCAAGAGCTGCTGGACAGCGTTGGTATTCAAGCCTTCGCCGATAGCGATAAAATCACTTTTAATGAGCATGGCCGGGCCGATGTCTCTGGATATATCACCGCCGCCCAAATTGAAGCCATAGTTGGAGCTCTCGGCAATAAGCCTATGTGGCTGAACACTGGTATTATCCGTAGGGATGAAACAATAGGGCTAAATGGTGTCAGCTATAGCCTTAAACAGCGCGTGGCTATCGCCAATGCCGTTGCTGATGTCGTAGCTACCTTAATAAGCCACGGGGTGAACGTTTTTGCCGTTAATCTGTTTGCCGAAAACAAACTAAATGGCCGCGATCCGTCTCAGAATGCCGAGAGAAGGGATTTTAGCTTCCACCCCGGGACAAAAAAGCACCCCGGTGACGAAGAAATATTGATTACTTTTGCTAATCGAATGAAGGCTCTGGGCGTCGAGCTATCCGGTTATGCCATCCCCGAAGATATATTGGGCGCTTCTTAATAATCCTTCAGCCGACTAGCTACTATTCCCATGTTAGCCTTTTAAATTAGACTTTATTATTATCAAGGGGACAGCAGGCGATAAACAGCGCTAAGATTTAAACTTCTTGAGAGGCTATCGGGTTGCCAGGAGTTAGCAAAGGACCCGGTGTGTCCAAGTGTGCTGGTGGGTTTAATTTGGACAGATAATTATCGACCTGCTTGAGGGAGATTGACTTTAATCGAAGGGCTTTTTCCTCGCCATAATCTATGGCATGCCTCTCGGCCCCCCGTATATCTGCCCTATAATGGTGGGCTTCGTAGGCACTTCCGCCTAAAAGGATCGCCCCGGCAAATAAATAAGCTCTAAGTATACGAGCGCCTCTTCGTCCCAGTTGTTCAACAGTCTTTCCGGGTGGTAACGAAACGTCTAGCGCCTTGACCGCTGGTGGGAGCCTAACCTCTTCCGAGCTGATCTGGGACGCAAGCTGGGCTTTTTTCTTGGCCTCGATCTGTTCGAATAACCAATCCAGTGATGGGTCAGGGTTGTAAGGCCTTGATTCGGCGTCAAACATAGTTGGTTGACTAGAATTTTCTCCATTAAATTTATGCAGCTCTCTCATTAATAACTTCCTCTTAGGCTGTTTTATGCTAATGCTAATTATAACATACAAGCTTATGATAGTAAAGACTTCATAACATGTAATCACCTAATTAGATAGGACAACAAATTGACAGATACGCTATATACTGTTAAAGTAATAATGATACGAATTAAAGATCCACTTGAGATGGTTTTTTTCAACTCAGGAAGCGATTTTGTCGTATCGTAATTTGACAATTTAGCTTGCTATAGAAGTAAACGTTTTTTTTACTGAAAAATAATAATATCTGTATATCTATCCACCTACACACCGAAAGGTTTTAGCTATGAAGCGAAAAACTATCAAAGACTTACCGATTACCGGATTGATTTCTTCCTACAACCCCACCTGGGCCTTGCTCGAAACTGTCGAGTCGATGTTCAAAGGCGGAGCTTCAGTCGTCATTGTCGTAGATGATGGCTCACCTAAACCCGATGCGGCTGCGATCTTCGAAGCAGTCGAAGCACTCGGCGCAAAGGTTATCCACCCGGGTAAGAATGTCGGCAAAGCTTCAGCTCTCAAATCAGGTTTTCCACATGTGCCGGTTGGTTCAGTTATCGCTCAAAGCGATGACGACACCTTGGTCGGTAACCTGTTGATCCCTATGAGGCTGATTGCCAGAAATAAGGCAGATATTGTTGACATTCGTGTCGAAACAAATCACACGAAGTCACTACTTGGCCTGATCCAAGAGCTGGACTACTGGATGATCAATGCCGTCATCAAACGACTGCAGCATTGGTTCAGAGCGCGGCTTTGGATGTCTGGTGCATCAGCCATGTATAGCTACGAGGCCGGAAAAGTACTGCTGATGGTTCAAGCCTTAACGATTACCGAAGATACTGAGGGCATGTTTCGAGCTCGAGAGCACGGACTGCGGGTTATTTTCCTCAGTAAAAAAGAGGCTCAGTTCATAACCATGGTACCGGAAACTTTCAAAGGCCTCCGACGGCAATGGAAAAGATGGGCACAGGGTAACGGTCAAGTAATTGGCTTATATGGGCTAGGCGGACGCTTAAAGCGCGTAACGCTGATGAACTGTTTTGCCTGGATAGCACTGGTGATCTTACCGGTATTGGCAATAATTGTCAGTGGGATTATCCCAACTTTAGAATGGTTAGCTGGTTTTTCACTAGTAATCTCTATAATTGGGGCAATTTGCCTAAGGCGTTTTGCAGTAATTTTGGTTTTCTGGCTTTTGCCGATTATCTCGTATGTGTGGATTTTCCACGCTCTCGAAGGCATAATCATTGCCATCAAAGAACCAATCTGTCCGGAGGACTTAACCTGGGAATCACCGGAGCGGACTTCGTTCCAGTGAGCTCGTGGGAGTGACATAAACCTAATTCAAAAGGTAAAGTCACTCCTACGAGTAAACCCCAAGGTATTCCCAAAAAAAGTAGCAAGCTATATTTGTTAGATAGGTTATCAACCTTTTTACAAGCTTTTGCTTGCAATCTTGATAACCTATCCCCCCTAACTTCCACGAGTGTGTGCTTGTGCTGATGAGCTTAAAAAAGCGAAAAGTTATAAAATAGAGGTTTGCCACTGCAGCAGCGCCAAGCGGCACTGGCTACAGTTAATATCGCCCAGCAAGCGCTTAATACCCTTCTTATCGGCCGAATAACGCTTCTTGGTATATAAATTGTTGGCTTTAACCAATGGGCCTAATCTGGCAATAAAAAAATACAACTGGACATTGGAAAACGAGCTATCCAGGTTCCAGCCAGTTTTATTTAGAGCTTTAATGTCAATCAAGGGGTTAAGCCCCTCGATGCCCAGTTCTCTTTTGACGATATCTCGAGCATCATTAATAATTTTATTCTTTGGATTAATCTGCCGACCGCCGGGCAAATCCAGGGTGTAACGCCCAATGCCTGGACGATAGAATGGCTTCGGTAAAAGAATCTGGTTGTTTTGGACGACTATAACGAGTATCCCATTAGGCTTCTCGACTCGCCAATAATCAAGCTGGTGGTTGTTGTTATCGTTCAGTCGCTCGCCAATTAGGGTTAGCCACGGCGTAGAGACGCGCTTTAGCTCTTTGACTACTGTCCATTTACGATTTTGTTTCTTCCCAGGCATGCTCTGATAATAGCAAACTTAGCTAAAAATCATGCTAGAACTAAAGCGTCCAGGCTTCAGCTAATAATTAAATATCTTTTTGCCGAGTCGCAAAGACGACTAGTATCATCTGATCGATCATTGATTGTTCGTTAGGCATATCATAAGTATGAGCTAGACGCTTTTGGATCCGAGTGGCCGCTCGCTCGACGACAGGCATTGGCAAACTTAACAGACGAGCCTCAAGCATTGCCCAGGACAAATCATCTTTCAGGCAGTTAATATGACTAGAAGCTTGTCCAGCGCCACAGGCTAACTCTAGTTTCTCTAGGCACTCTTTTAGCTGGGCAGTAGATTCAATCTTTAGCAGAAAGGTATCAACCTGGCTACAATTATCTGAGGTTCTAGCAGATTTGGCTTCCAGGGCACTGACCAAAGGGCTGACTTCACCAGCGGTCAGTGGGTCATATAAATCAATGTAGGACTGTTCTTCATAGCCGGGGCGATAGCCATGGAAGTAGATAGCCGCTCTAGACTGACTATCAGCAATGGCCCCAAGAGCTAAGTTTGTTAGACTAACTGGCCAGCCTAGGTCTCGGATGGCATTAATCTGAAGATTGCCTTTTTGGGCATCCAATGTCGAATTCATCATAAGTTGGGCTGATTCAATAGCCGATTGAACATACATACTGATGTCGTCACCATGCAAGCTTATCGGCTCATCGTTCTCAATCCATTTATGCACCCTAAGCATTAAATCAGAATTATCAACCACATGGGTGAAACGAGCAGCCGAACAAAGAGTGTCATTCTCGGCCGCGTGAGCGGCCATCAACCACTCACTAACCTTCTTGGAAGAGGCATAGGTGTCCGGCGAGAAGGGACGGATCGTTTTACCGGTCGAGGCGTAAATAATTCTCTCAACGTTATGCGCTTTAACAGCGGCCAATACGTTCTTAGTACCACTTATATTAGTCGACAGAGTATCGCAGACGAAATCTTCAGCTAGTCCAGGATATTTCTGCGCAGCCGCGTGATAGACAATATTAGGCTGAACTTCATCAAATATCTGGTCGAGTGCTTGGCTATCTCGGACGTCAGCGTAGCGATAGTCTACGCCATCAACAACCTCTAGGGGGGTTAGGATACCCCGACTGATGCTAATAACCTTTGCCGGCTGCTGTTTAACTAGCTCTTTCATGAGTACCGTCCCAATCAGACCAGTTCCACCGGTGACAACTATTGTCTGGTTCTTATGAACCTCTAATAGCCCGGCTCTATCGATATCAAGTTCACGTTGTTCAGCGTCAATATAGCGGTGGTATTCAGCCAGGGCTTCTTCTGAGCCAATCTCCAGTAAGCCCTGGGTATGATCGCGCAGTAGATCAACCGTCTCGCTGTCCAGCAGCGTTTGCCTGGGAGGGGCAATTTCCTTCATGCGGGCAATAATGTCACAACGTTCCAAAGGAATATCAGTCGATTCTGGATAGCCAGTAACGCTTAAAGTCTTCTGATCGGGGGAAATCTCCAAAGCCATAATTAATATAATCGTATACTATATATGCTATAACGTCAATTAAGTTATGTTATATGCTTATGCTTATGGCTTAAATTCATAAGCCTACAAGAGTGCCAAATGGAGGGGCGGCTATTACTTCCGGATTGCCGTATTGATGTGCAAAAAATTATAAAAAGTTGTCTGGCAATATAGTTTACCCTCTATAGATAACTCTTGTCAGAAGACTATACCATGACAGCAAGCAAACTACTGGAATGGTATAGTCTCCTTAATAGTTATAGTGTCTAGATTCTTAGTCTTGAGATTCGCCGAAACGATGTCTTAGTAATTTTTCGGCATTACTTATACGTGCCAGTTGATTAACAACATTAAAGTCATTGACTACATTACCCTGATTCACGATCGCCTGATTACCTAAAATTTTCGGTGCCTGGGTATAGTCAACATTATAAGGATTATAATAAGCAAAGGCTTCATACCCGGCTTCATACCCGGCTTGATACTTCTTTAAAGTCCTGTAGCCAACGTTATAATGATCATAATTACCGGCTCCGGCTTCATACTTGGCTTGATCCTTTGATCGGTAACGCTGGACTCTGACTGCCTCATGAAGGCCTACTATTAGTGGTCCACCAGCAACGATAGTTTTTTCTTTTTTACGGCCACCGCCCACATGCTCAACAGTTGCCTGCATTCTTTCTTCAAGGGTTAATCGTTCTCGGTGTCTAGGGAGTTTTGTATCTGCTGGGTGATCCATCTTAAAGACCGTAGCGCCAGCCATAACACCAGTTATTTCATATTCACCATATTCCCACTTCCACAGGTGTTCATCGAACGTATTTAACCCGGCAACAAATGCTTTAATAACGAGCTCTTTGTGGCCGTTATTTAGCTTATCTTGGTCTAACATTGCCCTAAGTTCCTCATCTGTGTAATCTGAAGATAGTCTTTTATCCTGCTCACCCTCTATTGCGGCAACTTCGTTTGCCCAAGTCTTGGCAGTAAAAATGCTTATCCGTTCATCTATTCCAGTACTCCCCGCAAGTCCAGGTTTGCCTACCGCCCAAGTTTCTCTGGAAGCCAGTAATAGTTCAGTATCTGGTAATCCACTTTGGCTTGGTTCTATTGCTCGTTTACCAATCATTAAAAATGGTGTCGTGTAAACGAAATTTGTTTCTTCAGCTCGCCTGGCACCCCATAAAACAAAAGACTGTAACAGTTTAGCCTCTACAAGACTATCTACTCTAAAATGATCAGGCCCTTCACCGCCCCTTTTATCGCCCCTTTTTTTCTTTTTTTTATCGAAAAATTGATAAATATAATCAGAGACTTCTGTAAGATCTTCTATATTCGCAGATCTTACCTCCTGTAGTTCACGCTGTTCACTGGTAATCATTTCAAGAGCGGCCCCATTTACAGCGGCACTACCAATATTAACAATATTAACTGGGTTACGTTCACCAAGACGGTCAATAACTCCATCAATATCTATTCGATTTGCTCCAAAAGCAGGATCAATATTCATACTCATAATGTTCATATTCTAGCATATAACGAATATTATGTCAATAATTTATTGATATAGTGTCTAGATTCTTAGTCTTGAGATTCACCGAAACGACGCCTTAGTAATTTCTCGGCA
>Ga0182030_10000446_pt1 | contig 76533 bp, 48 predicted proteins | sample 812S3MmetaG_FD_121299 | JGI IMG/M metagenome (GOLD analysis project Ga0182030, IMG submission 121299) | Permafrost microbial communities from Stordalen Mire, Sweden - 812S3M metaG (Illumina Assembly) | ecosystem: Environmental > Terrestrial > Soil > Wetlands > Permafrost | place: Sweden...
AATTGTGCTCTGTGGCCCGGCTTCGCTGCTGCCGCAGGAACTGGCTCAACTGGCTCCCGGCGTTCACCTCACCACCGACATCCGCGAAGCCATCGGCCATGCCGACGTCATCATGATGCTGCGGGTGCAACTGGAGCGCCAGCACGAAGCTGCCTTTCCGGCCAGCGAATACTTCCGGTTTTACGGGCTGCGGCTGGAGCATCTGGATCTGGCCCACCCGGACGCCATTGTGATGCATCCCGGCCCCATCAACCGCGGCCGCGAGCTCTCGTCGGAAGTCGCCGATTTCCAGCGCTCGGTGATTCTCAACCAGGTGGAGAACGGCATCGCGGTGCGCATGGCGGTGCTCGAAAAGGTGATCGGATAAGCCATGTCGATTGTCATCAAGAACGGGCGTGTCATCGACCCGGCATCCCGCACCGACCGCGTCGCCGACGTGCTGATTGTCGAAGGCCGCATCGCCGGCGTGGCGCCCAACCTCTCGTCTTCGAAGGCGGAAGTCTTCGATGCCACCGGCATGATCGTTGCCCCCGGCTTCATCGATATGCACGTGCACTTGCGGGAGCCCGGCTTTGAACACGCGGAGACCATAGAGAGCGGCTCACGCGCTGCCGCGGCCGGCGGTTTCACGTCGGTCTGCTGCATGCCCAATACCAAGCCGGTGAACGACAGCGTCACCGTCACCAGTTACATTGTGGAGCGCGCCCGCCGCAACGCCATCGTCAACGTCTTTCCCATCGGCGCCATTACCAAGGGCAGCGCCGGGGAAGAACTCGCGGCCATTGGCGGCATGAAGGAAGCCGGTGCCGTGGCCATTTCCGATGACGGCCTTCCGGTGATGAACGCCCGCGTGATGCGCCGCGCCATGGAGTTCGCGCGCTCTTACGACCTGCCCATCATCCAGCACTGCGAGGATCTGAACCTGAGCGCCGGCGGCGATATGCACGAGGGCGCCAACTCCGTCCGTTGGGGCCTGCGCGGCATTCCCGCCGCCGCGGAAGATGTGATGGCGGCGCGAGACCTGCTGCTGGCCGAACTCACCGGCGCGCGGTACCACATCGCGCACATTTCCACACGCAACGCCGTCGCCATGGTGGATTACGCCCGCAAACAGGGCCTTCCGGTGTCCTGTGAAGTCACCCCGCACCACTTCGCGCTGGCCGACCAGGACATGGCGCCCTATGACAGCAATTACAAAATGAAGCCGCCGCTGCGCTCCGCCCGCGACCGCGCCGCCGTGGTGGAAGCCATAGCCGCCGGCACCGTGAGCGCCATCGCCACCGACCACGCTCCGCATCCGGGCAGTGAAAAAATGCAGGAGTTCGAACGCTGTCCGTTCGGCATCATCGGCCTGGAAACCGCCATCGCCTTATCGCTGCGGGAACTGGTTCACACCGGCGCCATCGCCATCAATCGCCTGGTAGAATTGTTCACCACTGGTCCGGAATCCGTGATGCGCCTCAACCGCGGCACTTTGGCCACGGGAGCCGTCGGGGACGTCACCATATTCAGCACGGATGCCAGCTGGACCTACGATGTGAACCAGTCCCAGTCGCGCAGCCGCAACTCCCCCTTTGATGGCAAGACCTTCCGCGGCGGTCCGATGGCCACCGTAGTGGCCGGCGAAATGGTCTGGAAAAGAAGTTAGGACCTTCTTCAAACAGCTTAGACGTAACGCTCCCTTACGGTCGCAGCTCGGATCCCGGGGTCGCCCCGACGTCAGAGACGCGACCGTCAGGGAGCGCAGGCCGCGTGTTGGAGTGACGACGTTCCTTGCCCGTGGAAGGAACTCTGCCTCCTCAGTCTTCTCCGCTTCTCCGCGCCTCCGCGTTGAAGACTTTCCCCAGTCCCCGAGCGAGCCCGCTACGCAGCCGGCGCCGCCGCTTCCTGGTGGAATTTCACCGACACGAGGCGCGACACGCCCGGCTCCTGCATCGTCACGCCGTATAGCGCCTGCGCGGCCTCCATGGTGCGCTTGGAGTGCGTGATCACAATAAACTGCGTGTTCTGCGACATCTCCTTCAGCAGTTTGGTCAGCCTGCCGATGTTCGATTCGTCGAGCGGCGCGTCCACTTCGTCCATCACGCAGAACGGGCTGGGCTGGTATTTGAAAATCGCCATCAGCAGCGCCACCGCCGCCAACGCCTTCTCACCGCCGGAAAGCAGCAGCACGTTCTGCAGGCGCTTGCCGGGGGGCGAACAGACGATGTCGATGCCCGAATCGGCCAGGTTCTCCTGATCCGTAAGGCGCATCTCGCCGGTCCCGCCGCCAAAGAGGGTTTGGAAGGACTCGCGGAAGTTGGCGTTGATGGCTTCAAAAGCCTCCGCGAACTTCTGGCGCGAAACCTGGTCGATTTCCTGAATGGCCTTCTCTGTATCGCGAATGGAATCGATCAGGTCCTGCCGCTGCGCGCTCAGGAAATCGTGCCGCGCCTGCGCTTCCTGGAACTCTTCCATGGCGGCCGCATTCACCGGCCCCAGCGCTTCAATACGATTGCGCACCTCGTTGCAGCTCTGCTCGGCTTCGGCGATGGCGTCGCTATCCGGTACCGGGTCGTCGGCCGAGGCCAGTTCCACCACCGGACAGTTCAGCTCTTTGCGGCTGGTTTCATCCAGGAACTTCAGTTCGGCCTGCTTGCGCACCAGTTCCACTTCGATCTGCGAGCGCCTCTCCAGGCCTTCCTGCACCAGCGCGCGGAGCGTCTTGAGTTCCTCTTCGCCCGTGCGCAACGCTTCGCGCATGGTGGCTTCCTGCTGCGCCATTTCCAGCACGCGGGTTTCCTGCGCGGCGGTTTCCGCGGCCAGCACGGCGGCTCTTTGATCCAGCTCGATGTTGTTCGCCAGCAGCCGTGAGCGTTGTTCGCCCAGGCGTTCGATTTCCGGAGCGATGGCATTGCGGCGCGCTGAGGTCTCGCGGAACTGATGTTCCAGCCGGCCCATGGCTGAGCGCTCTCCGCGGTGCCGCTCTTCCAGGCCGGCCAGCTCGGCGCGCGTGGCGGCGTATTCTTCGCCGATCGTGGCGGCCTGGCCTTCCAGCTTCTCCAACTCCTGCCGCTCAGCCTCCAGTGCCGCTTCCCGTTGCGCGCGCAAGCCGTCTTTTTCTTCGATGGCCGCCTGGTTCTTCTCGCGCTGCTCGGCGGATTTTTCCGCGTCGCGCCGCAGCCGGTCCAGTTCCAGCCGCGCTACCGAGAGCCGCGAATTGGTCCGCGACAGATCGTCAGCCAGCTTGCGCATATCGTGGTCCAGAGCCACGCGATCCTTCTCGCGCGCCTGCTGCACCGCGCGCAGTCGTTCTAGTTCGGCTTCCAGGCCAATGATTTCCTGGCTGATCACGTCCAGTTGCGCCACGTGCTCATCGAGCGTCTTCTGGCGACCCGTCAGCGTGACGGCCAGTTCGCGCGCTTCGCGCTTCATGGCCAGCGGGCCGGCGCCCGATTTCTTTCCGCCCGTTACCGTGTGACCGTGGTAACAGACGCCGTCCGCCATCAGGAAATACAGGTGCGGATAGGCTATCGAGAGCCGCTGCGCCGAAGCGCGATCCTCTGCCAGGAAGCACAGCGACAACCGCGGCAGCAGGTCCACCGCGCGGTCGCGGAAACCGTTGGTGAGCCTCAGCGAGTCGCTCAACCGCGAGGCAATTCCGGTTTCCGGTCCGATCGCCGGCTCCGGCAGATGGTGCTGGGCCTGCCCGTTCGGTTCCGGATGAACCAGGAACGTAGCGCGGCCATCCAACTCCCCGCGGACGAAATCCACTCCGCGCTCGGCCTGTTGCCAGTTTTCCACAACCACGTATTCCAGCTCTTCATGCAGGAATTCTTCGGCCGGCTTTTCGAACTGCGGATCCACTTCCACATAATCCGCCAGCACGCCCAGCGGCTTCAGGTCCGCTACTTTGCCCTTTTCAAGTGAAGCGAACAGGCGTTTCACGGATTCGGTGGTGTAGGTGCGGTGCGCCAACACCTGTTCCAGCGATTCCTTACGCGCGCGGATCTGCGAAACTTCATTCTTCAATCCGTCGATGGTGCGGCGCAGTTCCACCGCGGACGTGCGGCGCTGCCCCAGGTCTTTTTCCGTGCGGCGGCGCTCTCCCGTCACGGTCTCGAGCTCCAGCTGCCGCTGTGCCGCCGTTTCCGAAAGCTGCTTGCGCGCCTCTTCCAGGCGTTCGATTTCCGCCGCTGCCACCTGCTCTTCACGCTGGCTCCGCGCCGTCTCGCGCTCAATCCCTGCCAGGTATTCTTCCACTTGCGCCAGTTGATTCTTCAACGTGGAGGCTTCACCCAGCAGCCTGAGGATGGCCTGCCGCCCCGCTTCAATGGCCTGCTCCCGCTCCCGCACACGGGCTTGCAGATTTTCCCGCTGCTGGTTGATTTCCTGCATGCGGCCGCGGGCTTGCGCAATCTGCTCTTCCAGCTGGTTTACACTCGCCTGGTGCGTGGCGATTTCCTGGTCCAGGCTATCCAACCGCAAACCCAGTTCCTGCGATTCCTTTTCCGCTTGCGCGATGCGCTGTTCAATGGCGCCGCTTTCTTTCACCTGCGATTCCAGGCGTCCGCGCGTGCGCTCGGCCTCCAGGTTCAACTCCGACAGTTGATGCCGCGCCGCCGTCAGTTGCTGCTCCGTGGCGTAGCAGGAGGTTTGCCGCTCTTCGTGTTCGCGCTCGCGTTCGGCCACCTGACCCGTGAGCGATTTCAATTCCGTCGCCGCCAGATTCAGGTCGATGGCGGTCTTGGCCGCATCGCGCTCCAGCCAGCGGTACTTGCCCGATAACACCACGCGCAGCCGCTCTTCCAGTTCGGTCTTCAGTTCGCCATAGCGGCGCGCCTTGGAGGCTTGCCGCTTCAGCGAATTGACCTGCCGCGTCACTTCCTCAAGAATGTCGTACACCCGCGCCAGATTCTGCTTGGCGCCTTCCAGCTTGGCCTCGGCCAGCCGTTTGCGCGTCTTGAATTTGGTGATGCCGGCGGCTTCTTCAATTACGCCGCGCCGGTCCTGCGGCTTCGAACTTAGAATTTGTCCAATGCGCCCCTGCTCGATGATGGCGTAGCTCTCCGGTCCCAGTCCCGTGCCCATAAACAGGTCCTGGATGTCGCGCAGGCGCGCGGTTCTCCCGTCGATCAGGTATTCGCTTTCCCCGGAGCGGAAGAGCCGCCGCGTGATGGTGACCTCGCCGCTCTTGGGCGGTTGCCCATCCTGCACGGCCTGTGGTTTGTGAGCCGCGTGCGGCTGGTAGATTTCCGGGTCGATCAACGACATTGTCACGGAAGCCATCCCCAGAGCTTTGCGACCCTGGGTTCCGGCGAAGATGACGTCTTCCATCCGCGCGCCCCGCAGGCTCTTCGCCGATTGTTCGCCGAGAACCCAACTAATCGCGTCGCTGATGTTCGACTTGCCGCAGCCGTTCGGACCGACGATTCCGGCGATCCCTTCACCGTGGAAACGGAGCTCGGTGCGTTCGCAAAAGGACTTAAATCCTTGTAGTTCAATGCGCTTTAGTTTGAGCAAAGCATTATCCTCTGCTTCGGGGGAGTTGTAACCATACTAAACGCGCGGTGACGAAAAGTAAAGCACATCCACCACATTAAAGAGGACCCATTGGTAAACGCCCACAATCCCTTGGGGCGCGTATCCTCTAAGCCCGAGGCCAGCAAGGTGCAAGAAAACGACCCTGGCCGCGGATGAACACCGATGAACGTAGATAAATTCTTTGTTTTCAATCCGTGTTTATCTGTGTTCATCGGCGGCTCAGACCTCTTCCTCGCATCCCGCTTAAGAACCCGACGACGGCCATCGCGGGGCCCGTTTCTCCCGAAATGCCCGGATTCCCTCTTGAAAGTCCGCGCTGGCAAACACCTGGTTGCGCACGCGGCGGGCTGCCGCACCGGCCTGGTCCCACGCCAGTTCGCGCGAGTCGCACACAAACTTCAGCCCGCTGGCGATGGACGTGGGGCTCCACGCAGCGATTTGTGCCGCGAGTTCGGTGGCCCGCTCGCCGGCATTCTCAGCTACCTGGTGCACCAGCCCCAGATCGCGCGCTTCCGTTGCCGGGAAGATGCGCCCGGTGAGCGCCAGTTCCACCGTTCGCCGTTCGCCCAGCACCGCCGAGACCGCGCGATACACCAGAAACGGCCACAGACCCAGGCGGATCTCCGTCAGCCCGAAGGTTGCCTTTTCCGACGCGATCACCACGTGACAGTTGGCCACCAGACCGGTGCCGCCGCCCAGCGCCGCGCCCTCGACGGCCGCCACAATCGGCTTAGTGAGCCGCGCGCCAATCGTAAAAAGCCGCTCCTGTGCGGCGTCGATGGCCTCTGAGCCGGAGGAGCCAATCTCGCTCAGGTCCATGCCTGCGCAGAAAACCGGCCCATGCGCACAAAGCAGAATGGAGCCGACCGATGGATCGGCCGCGGCCTGGTCCAGAACACGCGTTAGTTCGCAGCAGAGTTCGGCGCTCAGCGCGTTGCGTTTTTCCGGCCGGTTGAGGGTTACCCGCAGCACCCGGCCCTGCACAACGGATTCGAGAACGGAAGTCATCGAGATCGCGGAAAAGGGAGGCAGAGCAGATTCGGCTGGCGCGCGGAGCCCGCACCACTGACGTATTGCCGTCGACTCATTATAGACCCGCGGCGGTTCTCCGGGTTAGCCACTCTTATGGCATACAAGATGAGCCTAAAGGGAAAGAACGGGATGCTGGGAGTTCATCATCGGCATGGACGATTCAGAAGCGGGGAGCATCGAGCAGGTCCGGGCGCCTCCTGGCGAGGCCGCGGTCTCGGTTTTCAAGCAGTTAAAGCAATGAGCACCCCGGCCGCGGCCCCCTTTCACAAACGGAGCCGCAGCCAGGGGCGCGGAGGGAATCGATCTGTGCGCTCAGTTATAGTGCGCGGCGTTCAACTCGGCGAAGTGCGCGGATTCGACCGGCAGTTCGTCCAGTGTATAGATCGAATTCGTCGGGCAGACCGGAACGCAGGCGCCGCAATCAATGCAGTCGGCCGGGTTCACGTAGAGCTGCGGAACCTCCGCAAAACCGCTCTCGTCCTGCTTCGGGTGGATGCAGTCCACGGGGCAGGCTTGAACGCACAGTTCGTCTTTGGTGCAGGTATCGGTGATGACGTATGCCATATCGCAGATTCCTTGCAATTGCCGGGCCAGCCTGCCGGCCCCTTAAACAATAGAAAATAAGTGGTGAATATCCACAATGAGTGGATGTGGGTGGGCTATGGCGCGCAGCGGCGCGGGAACAGACGCTACACTGGGCAGTGATGAAGATCGAAACCCTCGCAGTCCACGCCGGCCGGCGCATTGATCCGGCCACCGGCGCCGTCACCATGCCGATTCATCTCTCCACCACGTTTGAGCGCAGTCCAGGCGGCGAATATCCGCTGGGCTACAGCTATTCGCGGGAGAATAATCCCAACCGGCAGGCGCTCGAAACCTGTCTGGCCGAACTCGAAGGCGGCAAGCAGGCCATCGCGTTTTCGTCCGGGCTGGCCGTGGTCACGGCGCTGGTCCAGGGGCTCGAGCCGGGGGATCACATCCTGGCGCCCGACGATGTCTATTGGGGGCTGCGCAAAGTGATCGGTGAGGTCTTCGCCAAATTCCCTATCGAGACCACCTACGTGGACATGACCGACCTGGATGCCGTGAGCGCCGGCATCCGCCCCGCCACGCGGTTGCTCTGGGTAGAGACACCGTCCAACCCTCTGATGAAGGTGACCGACCTGGCCGCCATAGCCGGCCTGGCGCGCGCCGCCGGGCCGCAACTGCTCACGGTCTGCGATGGAACCTTCGCCACTCCCGTGCTGCAGCGGCCGCTCGATAGCGGAATCGATATGGTGGCCCACTCCACCACGAAGTATATCGGCGGTCACAGCGACGTGATCGGCGGCGCGTTGATTACGCGGCATGAGAATTACTTATTTGAACGCGCTCGCAAGTCGCAGCGCTATGGCGGGTCGGTGCCGTCTCCGTTCGATTGCTGGCTGACGCTGCGCGGCCTCGATACATTTCCATACCGGGTGCGCGCTCAGTCGCAGAACGCGATGCAACTGGCGCGCTGGTTACAACAGCATCCGGCCGTCGAGGTGGTTCACTATCCGGGGTTGCCTGACCATCCAGGGCACGCCATTGCGGCGCGCCAAATGTCTGCATTCGGCGGCATGATGTCCTTGCAGGTGCGCGGTGACCGCGAAAAAGCCATGGCGGTAGCAGCTGCCTGCCGGCTGTTCATTCGTGCCACCAGCCTGGGTGGGGCTCACAGCCTGATTGAGCACCGCGCTTCGGTAGAGGGCCCGTCCACGCGTACACCGCAGAATCTGCTGCGCCTATCGATCGGCCTGGAACACTCCGACGACCTGATGGACGATCTGGATCAGGCGTTGAGGGCTTGAATCCGGCCTGGTTATCGCCCCAGGCACGATGAAGGCGACGCGGGGCGGCTCCGAAAACTCAGGGTAAGATAACCACGCACCACGGCCCCACCGCACTCTGCTAGCTGGCGATCAAACACAGGCGCCGTGCGGCGCGCCGTGCCTTGAGGCGCTCGTTAGCCTTCTTCTGCTTTTCGGCCGAGACCACGGTCTGGCAGGTATCGCACCGTTTCCTTATCCTGGATCTGGTAATGAATGCTGCGCCGCATCGCCGGCACTGCTTCGTCATGGTCTCCTCAAGCGGGAGAATCCCCGGCTTCTTCGGCAGGAGATGAGAATAATGGAAATCGCACTGATTCACGTTAAGCACCTCTCGTGTAAGGGCAGCCAGCCTGTCCAGGTTCCAATCGCGTAACTTGGGTGTAATGGCGCATTCCGGTCGGCCGATGCCTGAAAATCCCACACCCTGGCACACTTCAACCCAACTGCGCTGAAGTCGTTTGTTATGAATAAGTTTCTGGGCGCTGTCGGGTTAATTGGTCGCTCTTTGAGCCGGCTCGCTGCCAGAACTGTCATGGTTCTCTCTATCTAATGCACGCCACCAGCCGAACTCAGGCAGCGCTTGGGGAAGCCGGGTGAAACGGTTCGGTGGCACCCAGCAGTTCCCACCTCAAGTGGTTCACATAAAACAGGAGGATCGGGCCCGGGTAAGCGTCCCGGAACTTGTCGCAAACCCGAACTTCCCAGCCTTCGGTAAAGAATGGTTTTGGATCGACGTCTTTTGCGAAGAAGCCGTTTTCGTGCGGCACTCCCAGAAAATCCAACACGGCCGTGATCATTTCCAAATGCGAGATCAGCACGATCTGCGCCAGGTCCTTGCCGAAGTCCTCGTCGCGCTCATTCAGCCGCGCCCAGAACTTGGGCACAGACTTGCGAAGCACTTCCGTGTTGATTTTGTGTAGATGGGCTCTCACCTTGAAGCCTTCATACATTTGATAGGTCTTCAATTTGCCTATGGAGATGCTGCGAATCAGTTGTGCAAACGCATCCTGGCCCATATCCAGGTAGACATCGGAAATCTGCATGTAAAGGGTAAGCGTATCATAGCCGGGCGGTCCTGCGGGAGGAGGGGGTCCTTATATCCCGTGCAGCGCGGGAACAGGGTAAAATGAATGGGTTTGTACAAAATGGGAAACGTCATTGTACTAGGCTCCCAATGGGGAGATGAAGGCAAGGGAAAGATTGTCGATCTCTTTTCCGAGCGGTTCGATATGGTCGCGCGCTATCAGGGCGGACACAACGCGGGCCACACCGTATTCATCGGCGAAAAGAAGTTTGTGCTGAAGCTGATCCCCAGCGGGATTCTGCGGCCGGGCAAGCAGGCCGTGATCGGCAATGGGTTGGTGATTGACCTGGCGGCGCTGCTTTCGGAAATCGATGCGCTCGAAGCGGCCGGCGTTTCCGTGATGAAGAACCTGTTCATCAGCAACCGCGCCCACGTCCTGTTTCCCTCGCACCGCATGATGGAGAAAATGTCGGAAGGACGGCCCGGCCGGGTATCGATTGGCACCACCTCGCGCGGCATCGGGCCCTGTTATGAAGATAAGACTGCGCGCCGCGGCATTCGCGTGGCGGACCTGCTGGACCGCAAGGTATTCCGCGCGCAATACGATTCGGTGATGGAAGAAAAGGCGGTCATCGCCAAGGCGCTGGGGATTTACGAAGATCTCAATCTGGAGCAGATCCGCACTGAGTACGAGGCCTTTGGGGAACGCATCCGGCCGATGGTTTGCGACACCTCCTGGCTGCTGAACCAGGCGATTCGAAACGGCAAGAGCGTGCTGTTCGAAGGCGCGCAAGGCACCATGCTTGATATCGACCATGGGACCTACCCATTCGTCACCTCTTCCAACGCCAGCGCTGGCGGGGCTTGCACCGGAACGGGCGTGGCGCCCACGCGCATCGATGGCGTGATTGGTGTTTCCAAGGCATATATCACGCGCGTGGGAGGCGGACCGTTTCCCACCGAAGCGCTCGATGCCGCGGGCGATGAGATCCGCCGCCGCGGCAAGGAATTTGGCGCGGTTACCGGGCGCCCCCGGCGCTGCGGCTGGTTTGACGCGCCGCTGCTGCGCTACACGGCGGCCATCAACGGCTTCGACAGCATCGTGGTGACCAAGCTCGACGTGTTGGATGAGGTCGACCAGATACCGGTCTGCGTAGGCTACAAGCTGGACGGAAAGAGCGTAAGTACGGTGCCGCCCACGGTAGGTGAAGTGTCGGCTCTGGAACCGGTATACGAATACCGGCCGGGCTGGCGTTCCAGCACGTTTGGCATCTCCAATTACGATGAGCTGCCCGCCAAAGCGCGCGATTACCTGGCCTTTCTGGAACACGAGACCGGCGTCGAAGTAGGCTGCATCTCGACCGGGCCGGAACGGAACCAGACAATCGTGCGGAAAGGCTCACGCTTCGCGGAACTGGTAGGATAGCTGTCAGGTGGGGCAGGCCATCGTCTCCGGCGGTCTGCCTTTTGCCTGTGTCCACCGCCTGACACTCTCTGATCGAAACCCGGCGCCGGCTTGAGGCATCTTACAATCTAATGCGTTTTCTCGCTCTGGCCATTGGCGTCGCCGCGGTTCTGCATGCGCAGGACGCGCGCGAGATTGTGCGACGTTCCATCGACGTGGAATTCTCGAGCGTTGAGGCCGCGCGCAATTACACTTATCTGGAACGCCAGGAAGAGCGGCAGGTGGATGGCTCCGGCAAGCTGAAGAACCTTCAGGTTCACACCTACGACGTGACCCTGCTCGAAGGTTCGCCCTACCGCCGGCTGGTGGGCCTGAACGATAAGCCTCTGCCGGCCAAAGACCAGAAGCTGGAAGACGAAAAGCTGCGGCTCAGCAACACCGTACGCAGCCAGGAAACCGAAGCGCAGAAGCAGCAGCGGATAGCCGACTGGCGCGCCAAGCAACAGAGACAGCGCGAACCCATCCGCGAAATTCCGGAAGCTTACGACTTTCATATGCTGCCGGACGCGACCTTGGATGGCCGCGCCATGTGGGTGATCGACGCGATGCCAAAAGCCGGATACAAGCCGAAACTGAAGAGCGCCTTCTTCTTTCCCAAAGTCAAAATGCGTTTCTGGATCGACCGCATCGATTACCAGGCCGTGAAGGCGGAAATGGAAACGCTGGATACGGTTTCCTGGGGCGGCATTCTGGCGCGCCTGGCGAAGGGCGACCGATTTACCTTTGAGAAGACGCGCGTGAACGATGAAGTCTGGCTGCCGAAGGAGTTTCGCATCACCGGTTCCGCGCGCGTCCTGCTGGTGAAAGGCTATCGCGGCGATTTTGATATCAGCTACAGCAGCTACCGCAAGTTCTCGACTGAATCGCACGTCGTGTCGATGGGGCAATAGGCCGGGCCACCACCTTGCCGGCTCCGCCGCCGGCGCTCCGCAATCAGGCCCCAAACAGCACCACCTGCGCGCGATGGCCTTTCGACAATTTCGCATCGCAGGTGTACAGGACGGAGTTCGTGGCTTCAGCCAATGCGATGTAGGCCGCGTCGTAGGCTGTGAAATTGTGCCGCAGTTCCCAAATCCGGCCCACCAGCGGGGTGTGCGCATAGCGTTCCGCGGGGAGCGCCGCAAGGTCCTTGAGAAGCTGCTCGCTCCGGTGCGAATCGATGCGCCGGCCCGCTACCAGGCTCCTGAGGGCGCTCACCACTTCGACATCGAGAAGATGGGGAGCCACGAATGACTCGCTGCGCGCGGCCAGGTCGCGCCTGATGGCACCGGCCAACGGACCGTTCGTGAGCATTTCCACAACCACCGATGCGTCGAGAACGATCACCGCGCGTCCCGCAATTCCCGTACGATTTGCGCCGCGTTCCGCTTACTGAGGATCGGTTTCGCCTGCCGCGTGCTCTCCAGCCATTCGCGCATGGTGGGCCGCCCCGCGGTTTGCTCCAATTCCTTCTTGATGTAATCGGAGAGGCTCATACCCTCGCGGGCGGCGCGTGCTTTCAGGGTGCTGTGCACCTGTTCCGGAACGTCTCTCACCTGAATCATCTTCGACATGTCTTCAGCATACAAACATGTGCAGCGCATGTCGACCGGAGTGCGCATTGGTATCGCCTCCATGATGAACAGTCTGGTCCCATAAAAAACTCCCGGCTCCACGACATCGGGAACCGGGAGTTGCGATTCTCCCACTATAGGAACTTGGAGCGAGAAAAAATCTAGCTGCAGCCGCTGGTGCCGCCGCAATTGCCGCACTTGTAGCAGCTTCCGTTGCGCGTCATTATGGATCCGCATTCGGAACACAACGGCGCATCGGCCACGACCGGCGTGAAGGGTAGGGCTTGCTGCGCCTCGGGTTCGGTGGGCCGCAGAGTGACACTTTCGCCGGCTTCCGAGTTGGCATACTCGGGGCCCAGGAACTTGGCGCCGAGCCAGCGGAAAATGTAATCCATGATGGACTTGGCGTACGGGATCTGCTGGTTGCCGGTCCACCCGCTGGGCTCGAAACGGACGTGCGCGAACTTGTCCACCAGGAACTTGATGGGCACACCGTATTGCAGGTTGAAGCTGATGGCGGTGGCGAAGGCATCCATCAATCCGGAAATGGTGGAGCCTTCCTTGGCCATGGTGATGAAGAGTTCGCCCGGGGCGCCGTCTTCATACATGCCGACGGTGATGTAGCCTTCGTGGCCGCCGATGGAGAACTTGTGGGTGATGGAGCGACGCTCGTCGGGCAGTTTGCGGCGGACCGGACGGTAGACTATTTTCTCGCTGGGTGCGGCGGCTGCCGCGGCGGCGGCCTTCTTTTCAGCCTTGGCGCCGGTTCCGGAACTCATGGGCTGAACGCGCTTGGAATTGTCGCGGTAAATGGCGACGGCCTTGATGCCCAGCTTCCAGCTTTCGGTGTAGGCGCTCATGATCTCCTCCACCGTGCATTCTTCGGGCATGTTGATGGTCTTCGAAATGGCGCCGGAAATGAACGGCTGCACCGCGGCCATCATGCGGACGTGGCCCATATAGTGGATGGAGCGCACGCCGTTCTGCGGGCGGAAGCTGCAATCGAAGCAAGCCAGGTGCTCCGGCTTGAGAGCGGGCGCGTCTTCGATGGTGCCGGTGGAATCGATGTGGGCGACGATGATTTCCACCTGTTCGGGGGTGTAGCCCAGCTTGATGAGAGCGGCGGGAACGGTGTTGTTGACAATTTTGATGACGCCGCCGCCTACCAGTTTCTTGTATTTCACCAGAGCCAGGTCAGGCTCAATGCCGGTGGTGTCGCAATCCATCATGAACCCGATGGTCCCTGTGGGAGCGATGACCGTGACCTGGGCGTTGCGGTAGCCGCTGCGGCGGCCGGATTCGTACGCGTCGTCCCAGCACTGCTGGGCACCCTGATAGAGCGCAGTGGGGACGTTGTGCCGGTTGATGCGGCTCACCGAATCGCGGTGCATGCGGATGACTTCGAGGAACGGCTGCTCATTGACGGCATAGCCCTCAAACGGTCCGACGGATTCGGCGATGCGGGAACTGGTGAGATAAGCCTGTCCGCACATCACGGCGGTGATGGCGGCGGCGCAATCGCGGCCCTGGTCGCTATCGTAGGGTAGGCCCATCGACATCAACATCGCGCCCAGGTTGGCAAAGCCCAGACCGAGCGGGCGGAAGGCATGCGAGTTTTCGCCGATGCGCTGGGTGGGATAGCTGGCGTTATCGACGATAATTTCCTGCGCCAGAATCATGGTGTCCACCGCATGGCGGAAGGCGTCGACATCGAACTGGCCATCGGGGCCGACAAAACGCATCAGGTTCAACGACGAGAGATTGCAGGCCGAATCGTCCAGGAACATGTACTCGGAGCAAGGGTTCGAAGCATTGATGCGCGCTGTGTTCTTGCAGGGATGCCAGCGGTTGACGGTGGTATCGAACTGCATGCCGGGGTCGCCGCATTGATAAGTGGCTTCGGCGATCTGGCGCATCAGGTCTTTGGCCTTGAAGCGGTTGACGGGCTGGCCGGTGAAGACGCCCTTGGTCCACCAGTCGCCGTCGCGCGCGGCGGCTTCCATGAATTCGTCGGTGGCGCGCACGGAATTGTTGGCGTTCTGGAAGAAGATGGAACTGTAAGCGTCGCCATCGATTGAAGCATCGTAGCCCGCTTCCACCAGCGTATAGGCCTTCTTCTCTTCCTTGGCTTTGCACCAGATGAACTTTTCGACGTCGGGGTGATCGGCGTTGAGGATCACCATTTTTGCGGCGCGGCGGGTCTTGCCACCGGATTTGATGACGCCCGCGAAAGCGTCGAAGCCCTTCATAAAGGAAAGCGGACCGGACGCGCGGCCGCCGCCGGAGAGCACGGCGTCTTCTTCGCGCAACGCGGAAAGGTTGGAACCGGTGCCGGAGCCCCACTTGAAGAGCATGCCTTCGGTCTTTGCCAGGTCGAGGATGGATTCGAGTGAATCCTTCACCGAAACGATGAAGCAGGCGGAGCACTGCGGGCGCATCACGCCGGATTCGAGCTTGGTGACCTTGCGCTGCTGTTCGTCGTAGATCCAGCCGTAGCCTCGGGTTTCCTTCACGCCCACGTTGAACCAGACCGGCGAATTGAAGCAGGCCTTCTGGGTGAGCATCAAATGTGCCAGTTCGAATCGGAAATTCTCACCATCCCCGGTGGTCTTGAAGTAGCCGTCCTTGTGGCCCCAATCGGTGATGGTATTGACGACGCGCTCGACCAGTTGGGCGACGCTGGTTTCCCGTTCCGGAGATCCCATCTTGCCGTAAAAGTACTTGCTGGCGACAATGTTCGTCGCGGTCTGGGACCAGTCGACGGGCACTTCAACATCCCGCTGTTCGAAGAGGGTAGTACCTTTATCGTTGCCAATGGAAGCCGTACGGGTTTCCCATTGAATGTCATCGTAGGGGGTTTTGCCGGCTTCAAGCCGTGACGTAAAATAACGCGGGAATGCGATTCCCGTCTTGGTATGAGGGGTGGTGGAGTTCTTCAATTCTTCTATTTTCGCACTAATCGCCATTGCTGGATGTCCCATCTGTTGCCTCCTAAGAATTCCTGGGGAAGAAACGCACTCGTAATAGTGCCCCAATATGTAGTAGTACGTCAAGAACTTTATCTATATGAAGGGTGTTGAGGTTACGGTTCACCTGGTCTGAAAAATACAAACACACTGTCAAGTGGTGGCGCGGAATGGTCATCAATCGCGCTAATCACATGGATTCTCCGCGAACGAATTGGCTTCCTTCGGCCGAAATGGAGACGGTCCTATGGCAGCCAGGCAGACGGGCTTCGCGTGGCAGGAGCCGCTTGAGCCCAATTTTTGCAATCTACTGATTCTAAATTAGATATGGAATCGCCGGAGATGGAATTGGGTTCGTTTGGCGAAACAACGCAGACGGCGCGCCAGCTTCGGGTTGGGTTCGTTTGGCGAAGCAGACGCCGCAGACCGGAACGGAGGGCGAATGGAAACGAACGAAATGGACTTTCTTGCATGGTGAGGTACTCAAATTCCATGATCTCACAGCCTTGAAGCAAACAAATTCTTGCAAGCACTTGATTCTAATTGGATAAATAGCTGAACTGAGATTCGACGGGGCGATGGCTACTGGCGTGCTAACATATTGCGAGGCAATTATGGCAGACGAACAGAAGCCCGAACAGAAGCCGAAAGAACGCAAAGAGCGCAAGAAGACCGCAGAAGCTGAAGGTGAAGAGGGTGTATTGAAGACCGCGGCCAAAGCGATTGGCAAAGCGGCCGGCAAGGTTGCGGTGGCGGCGGGCGTCGAGCCAACGCCGCCTGCAAAAGCGAAATCGGTGAAGCCGATGAAGCTGCAGAAGAAGAACAAGTCTCGCTTGCCGAGGCGGCAGAAGAAGGCTCAACAAAAGGCAGCTGCTGCACGCCTTGCCGTGTAGGCCCCTGGCGCGGCGGCATTGCGCATGCCGCGGAGCAAGGCGGCCCTTCGCTGTCGAATACTTCCCTGCGCGTTTTTCCGGTGTGAAGCGTCCATAACTTGTGGATGTTTGGTCAGAAGCTGGACCCGCGGTACGAATCTTCCGCCGGACTAGTCAACAGGTTCCCGAAGGCAGGACGCAGGACGTGAGTCTCCCCATGCGGCGCGTGTTTCTGGCCGCCGCGGCGGTTGTTTGCTGCATTCGTCCCGCGGCGGGCCAGACCCCCATCGATACGCGCCAAACCAGCTATCAATTGAGAGCCGGCGAAACAGTCCCGCTGGTAGCGGCCCAGGAGAGCGTCGATTTTCTCACGAAGGCCAGCAGCCGGCAGGTCCGGATTGTTAGCGGAGACACAGGGGTGGCCAGCGGCGGGCTGGTGGCCGCACCGAACCGGGCTGGAGACCAGATTCTGTTGGGCGCTTCGCTGCGCACCAAGCCGGGTGAGTACACCGTGAACCTTTCCGCCACTGGCGCGGCAGGCGGCCGGAGGCAAACCACCTTGAAGGTGACGGTGGAGCCGCGCGTTTCCGTGCCCAGCGGTTCGACGCGAAATCCCGTGGTGCTGCTGAATGGATGGGAAACGGGCTTCACCGGCACTTGCCCGGTGGCCGGCAGTTCGTCGGACGATTTCGGCAACCTGGCTGCCTATCTGGTGAGCGACGGTGTTCCGGTGGTGTATCTGTTCGACAACTGCCTGGAAGATCCAGGGCAGTCCCTGGAACAATTAGGCAACGACCTAGCCACGTTCCTGGCGACGATTCAGTACGACAATGGGACGCAGGTGCCGCAGATCGACCTGGTAGGTTTCAGCCTGGGCGGTCTGATCGCGCGCTCTTACCTGGCCGGACTGCAGCCGGGCGAAACGCTCACTCCGCCGGCGACTCCACTGGCCGGCAAGGTGGTCCTAATCGCCACGCCGAACTTCGGCTCATTCGTGGCCGGCATCTACTCCAACGCTTTCGCGGCTGGTTCGCAGGACGCCGAACTGGCGCCGGGCAGCGCGTTCCTGTGGAACCTGGCAACCTGGAACCAGCGGGGCGACGACTTGCGGGGTTTGGATGCCATCGCGGTGACCGGCAATGCGGGGAATTACACCGCGTCGTTCTCTTCGGCGACGGCGCTGACCAACGCCAGTGACGGATTGGTTTCCCTGACCAGCGCGTCCTTGGGATTTGTTGCCGACAACGCTCAATCGACACGGATTGTGCCGTATTGTCACGTGGACCCGTCGACCTATACAAACACCAGCCTGGGAACTTTCGCCTGCAATGCGCCAGGGATCGCGAACATCACCAGCGCGACGCATCCCACCAGCCAGATTGTCCGTTCTTTTCTGGCCGGCACGACGGCGTGGCAATCCATCGGCACGACGCCGGCGACGGACCCCTATTTATCCAAGGATGGCGCGCAGTATTTCGCCCTGGTGAACAGCACGGGCGGGTATGCCACGGATCTTTCGGCGGTCTCATTCGGAAGCGTGCCGCTGGTGAACGGCGGGGATTCCGGGACGATTTTCTACGTGGACTTCGTATCGGGGACGGGCATTCTTTCGGCTACCAGTTCTTCACTTGGCTCGATCAACTGCGGCTCACTCGCGGAGCCGGTGGGTTACACTTCCGCCCTGCGCTGCAAAACGGGGCCAGCGATTGTATCGGTGGGGCCGCTGGCCGAAACCGGCGAGCTGGCCGTCTATTCCGGCGCCTCCATCACGATTACGGGGTTCAACTTTGGATCGCAGTGCGCCGGTGGATGCCGCGTGCTGGCGACGCCGACCACTTCCACCACGCCGCAGCAGTTGGTCACAACCGCGTGGACCAGTACGTCGATCAAGGCGAACCTGCCGGCCAGTTTGACGGGGCTGATTGCTATCGAAGTGCTGGCCGCCGCGGGGAACGACACTATCGCTGTGCTGGCGATCCCGCAGACCTCGCTGTCGGCTGCTCCCAGCAGCTTGTCCTTCACGGGAACGGTGGGTGGAACGGTGAACGCGCAATCGATTCAGATCACGAATCTGGCGAGTGGCACGCTGAACTGGACGGCGACAGCGAGTGCGGCATCGAGCGGAACGTGGTTGAGCGTTTCGTCCGCTTCGGGCACGGCGCCATCCACGCTGACGGTGGCGGTCTCGCTAACGGGTTTGAGCGCGGGCATCTATACCGGCGCCATTCAGATCGCCGCGGCCGGCGCATCGAATAGTCCGGCATCCATAGGCGTTTCTCTCACGGTGATGCCGGTTCCCGTCAATCCGGCCTCCCTGACGGTAACGCCTCAATCGCTGGTCTTTCAGTACGCTTATGGCGGCGCGGCGCCGGTGGCGCAGAACGTGGCAATCGGCAACACGGGCGGAGGCACGCTGGCGTGGGCGGCAACGAGTGACTCCTATTGGCTGGGCGTTTCCGCCGCTTCGGGTGCCGCGCCGACGTCACCAACAATCTCAGTCAACCCTGTCAATCTGGCGGCGGGCACTTACACGGGCAACATAGTCATTAGCGCCGCGGGGGCTAATGGCAGTCCGGCAACGGTTGCAGTCACTCTGGTAGTAATCGGCACGCAGCCGGCGGGAGTAGTTACAGGCTTGGCCAACGGGGCGAGTTACCAGCCGGGCTTCGCGTCGGCCACATGGGTAACTATCTTCGGCACGAACCTGTCGCAGTCCACTTATTCCTGGCAGAGCACGGATTTCGTGAACGGGTTGCTGCCTACTTCATTACAGGGCGTGTCAGTCACCATCAACGGTATCCCGGCTTATATTTCTTACATCAGCCCGACGCAGATCAACGCGCTGGCTCCCGATGATTCGACGGCCGGCCCGGTTCAGGTGCAGGTTACCGCGGCCCAACAGGCCAGCAATAGTTACAGCGCGACGAAAGCTCAGTTTGCGCCGGCATTCTTTACGATTGACGGCGGTGTTTACGCGGCTGCGCTTCACGCGGACTATAGCCTGGTGGGCGCTGTGAACCTGCTGCCGGGAGTTCCCAGTACGCCTGCCCAGCCGGGTGAGACCATCCTCCTCTATGCGACCGGGTTCGGGCCCACTACGCCAGCGGTGCCTTCGAATCAACTGGTCACTACCGCGGAACCGCTGGCGAACACCGTTACTGTCAGCATAGGCGGCACGGTCGCCACGACGATCTTCACGGGCCTGGTGTCGCCAGGTCTGTACCAGTTCAATGTGACGGTGCCGGGCCGTTTGCCGAGTGGCGAAGCGGCGCTGTCGGCGACCATAGGCGGGGTGACGACGCCAGGCGGCATATCGATTACGGTGCAGTAGTAATCGCCCGGCGCCAGGCTGTCATTAACGGCGCAATTCCGCCGTTGGCCCTTATAGTACAATCGTCTCGATTCTCTCCCGCTCAGCTCGAATCAAATCGTGTATGCAGCCTTTGATGGTACGACGCCGCCAGCTAAGTGGTTGTATTCGCATTCGAGCGAAGAGTTTGGGGCGCTGCCAGGCGACGGCTTCGACTCTCCAGGACTTACGGTACATAGACCCCTATTTTGGTACAACATAAGTGGTTTAAATACCATTGACTTAGCGCACTAACTTCGGGCACAATCCTAGCACAATCTAAATAGTTCAGGTCAATCTACAAGACTTTAAGGAGGGTTTATGAATAGGCTCATTGCTGTATCGTTGTTGGTAGCGGGAGTTGCTGTTTTGGCTTCGGCGGCAGTCACCCCCGAGATCGATCCGGGCTCTGGCGCGAATGCGTTGGCATTGATCGCTGGGGTGCTGGTCGTAATGCGCGGCCGGCGCAAGAAGTAAGTTTCGACGGCGCAGGAGCTACTCCGGGGATAACTTCTCCGGAGTGGCTTTTGCTTGTTCTGCTCTATCGCACGTCGCCGCGACGCGAAGAAACGATTGTCATTGTACTGAATATTACAGCGCCCGGAGCGCCGTGCATCCGGCGGATTGACAATCCTAGCGGTACTCCGTCAGAATGTTCGGAATATCGGCGGCTCCAGAGAGCCTTTCGATTTGGAAACCGATAAGGAGGAGACCAGTGAAAAGACTAATCGTCGTCGCGCTGTTTTGTGTGGGGGCCTGTGTTTTGGCCTCGGCCCAGGTGCAAACTCCTGAGATTGATCCGGGTTCAGGAGCCAACGCGCTCGCGCTAATCGGCGGCGCCTTAATGATCATCGGGGCTCGCAAGAGGAAGTAAGGCGTGCCAGCTCCCCCGGAGGGCGAGTTCCGGGGGAGCCACAATCCTATACCGTTCACCGCGCCGGTTTCGGCCCTGCGGATCTGCCTATAGGACTTACAGTACGTGCAGGGTTGAGCGTTTTGTTACCTGTGGTCCGCAAGAAAGATTGACAGATTCCATTTACCTCAGTCACACTGCAAGCATGCCGATGCCCGCAAGGGTAAGGCGATCAAGGTAACGAGGAGGAAATTCTGAGGACTATTGCCGCTGTTGTGCTACTTGGCGTCGGAGCTGCAGTTCTGGCTTCAGCGATATCATCACCCGAGATTGATGCAGGTTCCGGCGCCAACGCGCTGGCCTTGCTCGCCGGTGTACTTGTCGTAGTGCGGGGCCGCCGCAAGAAGTAAGCCCCGCTTCAACCAACTTCCCCTTGGGAGCTTACCCAAGGGGAAGTCTCCCGTTTTTCTTTTGCGCCACCACCTGCAAGACCAGCCCGGAACTGCTTTGCCCCCTGAACCCCGCAGCTTGTCCTCCACGGATGCCGGTTCCACTGTCTACTACCGCTGCGCCTGGATGGCGCTGCTGTTCATACCGGAACTGATAGCCATTTCACATTGGCTCAATGCCTCATCGCTGAGCAAAGCCTATCTGTTGACCCGCGAGATGAACTACGCGGGGCCGTGGATGCTGAGAGCCGTGGTGGCATTCGCTTCGCTCTTCCTCATCCTTGGCTACACGAAGGCGCGGCCCGCGCTGCGCAAGATGGCCGCCGGCTCACTGGAGGCCCCCGTCAACCGTATTTTCCTGGCGGCACACTTCGCTTCCCTCGGACTGTTTGGCTTGCTTTCCGCGAGGCTGTTTAGCGGAAGCCCGTTGGGAGGCTGGACGGAAAGCATCGCGGCCGGCTGGCTGATCAGCGGTCTGCTGGCGATCGGGTTCGCCGCCGCGGCGTTTTTGCCGCCCGCCACCTGGAAGCTGTTACTTGGCAGCACCGGCTACACCTGGCTCTATGCCGGCCTGGGGGCGGCGTTGGTTTCCTGGCTTGCCGATGTCGTGCGCCTGCTTTGGGCCCCGGCCACACGCGTCACGTTTGTGATGGTCAAGTTTCTGCTCAGCCTGTTTCTTTCGTCCGTGATTTCCGATCCGGCCACGGCCACCATCGGCACCCGGTCCTTTTACGTGACGGTGGAAAAGGAATGTTCCGGGTTGGAAGGCATGGGCTTGATGCTGGTGTTTGGGCTGGTATGGCTCTGGCTCTTCCGTGACGATTTCCGTTTTCCCCGGGCGCTGCTGCTTGTGCCGGTGAGCCTGGGAATTGCATTTCTGCTGAACAGCGTTCGCATCGCCGCGCTGATTCTAATTGGCAATGCCGGCGCCCCGAACGTGGCAGTAGGCGGTTTTCATTCGCAGGCCGGCTGGATCGCTTTCAACCTGGTGGCTTTGGCGATGATGGTCGGCTCGCAGCGCGTGCCATGGATCGTCAAGAGCCGGCCGCGGGCCACTGCCGCCGCTGCTGCCGCAGACAATCCCACGGCAGCGTACCTGGCTCCGTTCCTGGCGATTCTGGCGGCGGGCATGCTGTCGCGGGCCGCCACCGGAGGCTTCGAATGGCTTTATCCGCTGCGCCTGTTCGCGGCCGCGGCGGCGCTCTGGTGGTATCGCAGAAACTACACCCACCTGAACTGGAGCTTTGGGTGGCTGGGACCAGCCGCCGGAATCGCGGTGTTCGCGTTCTGGATTGCGCTTGACCGGGTTTCGGCTTCCGGTGCTTCCAGCGGAACGGTTCCCGGAATGACCGCGGGGCACGGCGCCGCCTGGAATGCGTGGCTGGTGTTGCGCACACTGGGCGCGGTGGTCACGGTGCCGGTTGCCGAGGAACTGGCCTTCCGCGGATTCCTGCTCCGACGGCTGACGGGCGCCGACTTCGAACAAGTTGATTTCCGGAAGGTGACGCTTGCGGCGCTGGCGGGATCGTCGGTGGCCTTCGGTTTGATGCATGGCGGCCGGTGGTTCGCGGGTGGGTTAGCGGGACTGGTGTATGCCGTGGTGCTGCGGCGGCGCGGAAGAATCGGCGAAGCGGTGGCGGCGCATGCCACAACCAACGCATTGCTGGCCATCTGGGTGATCTCGCGAGGCGACTGGCGGTTGTGGTGATGGGGCCGGCTTCGGCCGCGTAGTGGGGCAGAGCAGAGAGTGCGTTTGAACGCCGACCTGGGCACGCGGGCGGAACCGCCCACGCCGCCTACGCCCGCGCGCGCCATCAGCTATAATCCGGGCCATGTTCGTCGTGCAGAGTCTGCCCGCGGCCATCTGCTTCTGCATCCTCACCATGTTGGGATGGGGCTCCTGGGCCAATACGCAAAAGCTGGCCGGCAAGGAGAAATGGCCATTCGAACTCTTCTATTGGGATTATGCCATCGGCGTCTTCCTGTTCGGCCTGGTTTTCTCACACACCTTCGGCATGTTCGGCGATGCCGGCATGAGCACTTCGGCCAACATGCATTCGATCGATTTCGGTAATGCGGTTCCCGCGCTGATCAGCGGCGCCATCTTCAACCTGTCGAATATCCTGCTGGTGGTGGGAATTGACGCAGCCGGCATGTCGGTGGCGTTTCCCGTGGGCGTTGGCCTGGCGCTGGTGATTGGAACGGTGGAAAGCTATCTCGGCGACCCTAAAGGCAACCCCGTGCTGCTGTTCGGAGGCGTGGCGCTGATTGTGCTGGCGATGATTTTTTCAGCAGCGGCGCACAGGCGTCTGCCCCAGGGAGGCGGCAGAAATCCTCGCCGGGGACTGATCTGCTCCGTGCTGGCGGGATGCATTATGGGTTTCTTCTATCCGCAGCTGATGCGTTCGATCTCACCCAACTTCAACTCCAGCGCGATTACGCCGGGGATGTTGACGCCTTATGTGGCGCTGATGTTTTTCGGCGCGGGCGTGCTGGTGAGCAACGTAGTTTGGAACAGCGTTTTTATGCGCGCCGGCGGGGTGACCTACTCCGCCTACTTCAAAGGCAGCGCGCGCCTGCACGCGATCGGCATTCTGGGCGGCTGCATCTGGATGGTCGCGTTGAGTTTCAACGTGCTGGCTTCCGGCGTGGCGGGTCCGGCGATTTCCTACGCGCTCGGTCAGGGCGCCACTTTGGTGGCGGCGCTGTGGGGTTTGCTGGTGTGGCATGAATTTCGCGAGGCGCGGCCGGGCACGGGCAAGTTTATCGCATTGATGCTGGCCGGCTACGCCGGCGGGCTGGTGTTGATCGGCGCGGCCAGTCAGTAGACGCGCGAGGGCAGATACTCCCTGGTCAATTCTTCGAACTCGCGCGGCTGCACCAGGCGGTAGGAAATTTCCAGACTGGAGAGGCCGGCCAGATGGCGCGCCATGGCGCGGGATGGAAGATCCACTGTCACCGTGAGCAACTGGCCCTCCGTCACGCGATAGGGCATCACTTTCCAGCGGCGTATGGTATCCGCCGGAAAGACGCGTGTGGTCAGGCGGTCCACTTCACCCGGCGCAGGGCGTCCCATGGGGATGCCGCCTTGCAGGCTCAAGGCCCGGTACAGGCTGTCTTCGCTCATGCGGTGCAATTGCATCAGGTATTCGCCCAAGCGCACGCCTTTGGGCAGGGACAACGCGGCATCCTCCACTTCACGCAGTGGCACCACGCGCAACCGCACCAGCAGTTCACCCAGGCGGGGCCGCGGATACATGTGGTCGGTCTTGCGCCAGGTCAGCCTCTGGCTGTGCAGGCGCGCCTCGGCGAACTGGCGCAGCGCCGCTAGGGTGGCGGCGAAATTTACCAGGTTGCCCCACAGGGAACGCACCGGGCTGAGCATCCCGAAGCGCCAGCCATAAACCCGGGCACTGGCGGCGGCTCGAATAGACATCTGCAGCAGGGCCATCCAGTAAGTGGCGAACCAGATTCGCAGCGCCCACGCGGGAGCATGGCTGGCAAAGTGCCGCGGGTGGCCCGTTGCGGCGCACCAGAGGGCTTCCGCGGCCATGGTGAAAAAAATCAGATTCGCGAACGGAGAGATCAGGTTTCCTACCAGGCCCTTACGGTCGCGCCAGAACCAGTAGACCTGCCGCCAGGGACCAGACCAGCCATGATTTTGCCAGCCCTGCAAAGCAATTCCGGCTACCCAGCGGCTGCGTTGCCGTACGGCCGCCCGCAGGGTGCGGGGAAAGTATTCGCGTGTGGCAACCGGCTGTCCGCTCCGAAACCGCAGGGGAATGAAGGTCTGGCGATACCCCATGGCATGCAGGCGGAAGCCGTTTTCGTAGTCCTCGGTGAGGCAATCGGGATCGAAGATGCGGCCGTGGCGGGCGGCCAACCGGTCAAGCGCCGCCCGTTCAAAACCGGTGCCTACGCCGTTGGCCGGCAGGAAGCCGCCCAGGCGCTGGCGCACCGGAATGTCCTTGGTCTGGAACTCGGCGAACTCATCGCAGTAGAGCCCGTGGGTCAGTTCCCGCAGCCCTGTCGGCAAGGGGAGCACCGGCATCTGCACCATGGCGTACTCAAGCGAATAGCGGTTAATGAGCCGCAGCGAGTCCGGGTGGATCACGTCTTCGGCATCGTGCGTCATGACGATTGCGAACTTCCCCCCGCGGCCCGTTTCCGATTCGGTCTTTTCGGCTTCCACCATGGCCGCGTAAATCTCGTTCAGGCAGTCGCCCTTGGAAGTGGGGCCGTCGTGCGAGCAGAGGCACAGGCGGACACGCGCATCCCGCTCCACCACTTCAGCCACGGCGCGCGCGGTGGCCGCATCATTGGGGTAGACGCCGACGAAAAACTGGTAGTTGGAGTAGCGGATGGCCGCCAGGTTGTGATCGAGCATCTGGCCGATGACGCGGTGTTCCCGCCACAGGGGCACGAAGATGGCGATCGGGCGCTCCGGGGTGCGGATCAACTCCGCCTCCGACGGCCGCGCGAGCGGCTTTCGGCTGGTGAAAGCCATCACCAGCGCGATCCACAAGTCGTCAATTCCGCTCAACAGGATCCAGATTGCCAGCGGAATCAGACACGTTGCCACCCAGTGGTCGAAGCCCACGAATCAACATAGTGGCCGGTCCGGCGGAATATTCTCAAATATTCGGCGCGTCGGTGAGGGTGACCTTGGTGTAGACCACTTGGAAGCCCAACCGCTCATAATTGCGCTGCGAAGTAGAGCCCGGCAAGGTGCTGGCGGTGGCCAGATCGCAGCCGCGGGCCATGGCTTCATTCAGCCGTGCGGCAATCAGCTCGGAATGCAGACCGCGGCGGCGGAACGCGGGGATGGTGCTATCGGCGAAGAGCGTCGCCAGGCCGTCGCGGATGGCCAGGGAGCCGCCGCCCGCCGGCTCGCTCGAATCCGAAACAGCCAGCCAGCACATGGCGCCCGGCATGGCGAAGATGGCGCGGCCGACATCCATTTCCTCACCGGTGAGTTCACGCTGGTCAAAGAAACCGCTGCCCACGGTGTGCGACCACAGATCGTCTTCGCCTGTGAGGGCGCGGCGCACGCGCGGCGTCAGCGAAATCTCAGCGCCGGACAACCGCTTCACCAGCACATTGTTGAATTCAGTGGGCCGGAAGCCACGGGCGCCCAGCGCCGGCAGCAGCTCAGGATGAGCCAACGGGCACAAGTCGATGGAGACCGCGCCGCCGCGGCTGTGAAAGAAATCGGCGAGCTGATCGAGTTCCGCCGGGCTTACCGGTCCATTCAGGCCCAGGCCCACTGCCTGGGAAAGGGGCGAGCCGGCGCCGACGAAAATGGCGCATCCGCCGCCGATTTCGAGCAGCGCCGAGCCTGGCGGCCAGGCCGTGCAGCCGCGCGCGTTGGCGGCCTCGGCGGCTTCCAATCGCCGGGCGAGCACGGCATCGCAAAAAACTAGAGGGGCCATTGGCAACACATGTTTCATCATAGGGGATTGCGCGCGGGCGAGCACCAGACCCGTCACATGGGAACTGTGGGTTTCGGGTTGGAATTTACACGGCTCACCGGCGCGCGTGCGGAACCGCACACGCCACCTGCGCCACCTGGGGAAACGACTCGTTCCCTCCGTGGAATGGCGCATCATATAAGTATGGCGACTGAAAGCGTGAGCCTGACCGTTCACGGCATGACTTGCGGAAACTGCGCGCGGAGCGTGGAACGGAAACTGGCGGGCACGCGAGGCGTGTCGAAAGCGGCGGTGGACTTGGCGGGCGCGAAGGCCACAGTGGAGTACGACCGCGAAGTGGTGACGCCCCAGAACCTGGCCGACGCTGTACGGCAGCTGGGATACGAGGTTCCGGCTTGAACATGCCGGCGGCGGGAGTTCATCCGGCAGGGGCGCGCCTGACGTGAAGAGCGCCGAGCGCGTTGATCTTCCAGTTACCGGCATGACCTGCGCCGCCTGCGCGCGCAGCATCGAGCGCACGCTCTCAGCCATCGGCGGCGTGACCCGGGCCAACGTCAACCTGGCGACCAACACAGCCACCGTGGAGTTTGATGCGGCGCGGGTGCGCGTGGGCGATTTCGTGGCGGCGATTGAGGACCTGGGCTACGGCGTGCCCGATACCGAACCGCCCGTGGACGCTGCCGCGGAGCAATACCGGCGGCGGTTCATCGTGGCCGTCGTCTTCACGGTTCCGGTGATGGTGCTGGGCATGATGCACGTTGCGCCTTGGATTCAACTGGCGCTCACGCTGCCCGTCATCTCTTATTCCGGCGCGCCGTTTTACGCGGCAGCCTGGAGCGCGGTACGCCATGGCTCGGCGAACATGAATACGCTGATCGCGCTTGGCACCGGCGCGGCGTTTCTCTATTCGCTGTGGGAAACCCTGCGCGGCGGCCGCATGGTGTATTTCGAAGCTGCCACCGTCATCATTGCGCTCATCCTGCTGGGCCGCATGCTGGAAGCAGGTGCGCGCACCAAGGCATCGGCCGCCATCCGGCGCTTGATGGAACTGCAGCCGGCCACGGCTCGCGTGGTGCGCGATGGCGCGGAAGTGGAATTACCGGTGGCGAAAGTTCGCGTGGGCGACACATTGGTGGTGCGGCCGGGTGAGCGCATCGCGGTGGATGGCGCGGTTCTGGATGGCGAATCGGCAGTGGATGAATCCATGCTCACGGGCGAAAGCCTGCCGGTGGATAAACACGCGGGCGCGGCTTGCTTCGCTGGTACCGTGAACACTTCGGGCACGTTTCATTACCAAGCCACCAAAGTGGGACGCACCACGGTGCTGCAGCGCATGGTGGAAATGGTGAAACAGGCGCAGGGTTCGCGCGCTCCGGTGGCCCGGCTGGCAGACCAGGTGAGCGGCTATTTCACGGTGGGCGTGTTGGGAGCTGCGTTGTTGACGTTCGGTATCTGGCTATGGCTGGGACCGCTGGCCACGGCGCTGGTGAATGCAGTCTCAGTTTTGATCATCGCGTGCCCCTGCGCCTTGGGACTGGCCACGCCGACCGCGATTATGGTGGGGACGGGACGCGGCGCCGGCCGCGGCATCCTGATTAAAGGCGGCGAAGCGCTGGAGATGGCCTACCGCATCGACACCATTGTGCTCGATAAGACCGGCACCCTCACGCAGGGCAAGCCGCGCGTCATGCAAGTGACTCCCGCGGCCGGGTTCACTGAAAACGAAGTGCTGGCGCTGGCGGCTTCCGCCGAACGGTATTCCGAACATCCGTTGGGGAAGGCGATTGTGGAGGCTGCGGCAGGGCGGGGGATTGCATTGGATGCGGTCACCGGTTTCGCGGCGACGGCGGGCCTGGGCGTGCGCGCCATGGTGGGCGCGCGCCAGGTGGTGGTGTCAAAGCCAGGCGCCACCGTCACGGTGGATGGAGTAGCGGCCGGCTTTATCGAGATCGCCGACCAGATCAAACCGGAAGCGGCCGACGCGGTGCGGCGCCTGCGCGACCTGCGCCTGGAAGTCTGGATGATTACCGGCGACAACCGCGCCACCGCCGATTCCATCGCGCGCGAAGCCGGAATCGAACACGTTTTGGCAGAAGTAATGCCCGATCAAAAACTGGCCGAAGTGAAAAAACTGCAAGCCGCCGGCCGCCGCGTCGCCATGGTGGGCGACGGCATCAACGATGCTCCGGCGCTGGCGCAGGCCGATCTCGGCATCGCCATGGGTTCCGGTACGGCAGCCGCCATGGAAGCCGGGGGCATCACCTTGATGAGCAACAATCTGAATGGCGTGGCCGATGCGATTGAACTTTCGCGACGCACCATGCGGATCATCCGGCAGAATCTGTTCTGGGCCTTCGCGTACAACACGGTGGGAATCCCCATCGCGGCTCTGGGACTGCTCTCGCCCATGCTGGCCGCGGGCGCCATGGCGGCTTCCAGCGTGTCGGTGGTGAGCAACAGCCTGCGGCTACGGTAGGTTTTGGCCGGGGTTCAGTTTTCCGCCGGCGCCGCAACCGGCGAAAACCGGTGAGCGTCATGGAGCAAGGCCGTGAATGGTCCCTCGCGCGAGCCTATTCCAACCCGGCGTTCCGCGCGGACACGCGAGTGAAGCTGGACCAATCCAGCTCAGCCTGTCCGTGAGCCATGGCGTCCAGGAAGTGATCGCTCATCAAGCTGGCAAACGGCATGGGAGCGGCAAACTCGCCGGCGGCTTCGAGCACCAGGCGGACGTCCTTCAGTCCCAGCCGCAGGGCAAATCCGGCAGGCTCAAACTGCCCATCGGCCACCAGGCGTCCGTAATTCGCGTAGATCGGCGAGCCAAATAGCACGCTCATGATTTCCAGGAAGGCGTGGGGTTCGACACCGGCCTTGCGAAGCAGAGCGAAGGCTTCGCCGAAGGTCTCCAGCATGGAAGCGATCATGAAATTGCCACACAGTTTGGCGGCATTCGCCTGCGAGGGTTCGGTTCCGGCGACAAAGGTCTGGCGGCCGATAGCCTCGAAGATGGGCCGGCACTGTTCGATGGTCTCCAGCGGCCCCGCCGCCACCACCAGCAATTTTGCGCCGGCGGCGGCTTCCGGACGCCCGAAAACCGGCATGCTCAAATACTTTTGCCCGCGCGCCCGGTGTTCGGCGTCCAGGCGCCGGGCCAACGCGACGCTGATGGTGCTTGCCGAGATGTGGATGGCATTCCGGGGAAGTGCCCCGGCGATGCCGTTTTCACCGAAGACCATTTGCTCCACAGCGGGGTCGTCGGCCAGCATGGTGATTACGGCCTCCGACCCGCGGCACGCGGCGGCCGGGGAATCGGCCACGCCTGCGCCATCGGCAGCCAGCGCCTCCGCTTTGTCGCGGCTGCGATTGAAAGCACGTACTTCATGGCCGGCGCGCAGCAAGTTGCGCGCCATGCCGATGCCCATCCGTCCGAGTCCGATGAAACCAATCTTCATGCAACTAAGGATATCGAAGCTTTGCGTGAGGCGTTGCCGCGCTTCGCGGATTAGCAGCAGCCCATCTTGATTTCGTTCTTGCCCGAGGCCGGCGGGCCGAATGCTTCGGCGGGCGGCTCCGCACCATTCAAAACCGCAATCCAACGCCGCACGGCATCAAACACCACCAGCACCACGCCCACAATGAAGATGGCCATCAAAGTGGAATCCAGATAGCCCGTGAACACCTGTCCCGGTTTCGAAACCAGCGGCCAGAAAATATTTTGGATGGACAACACCCCCGCGGTCACCGTGGTGACTCCCACAAAACACATCGGAATCGCCGTAATCCATGCGTACCTGGCCTTCCCCATGTTGATCAGGAACGTGGTGGTGATGGCCAGAGCGATGGTGGCGAGCAATTGATTTCCCGTGCCGAATAGCGGCCAGATTGTGGAGATGTTGCCGGTGTAAATCAGATATCCCCAGCCGCTCACCACCAGGGTGGTGGCCAGCAGGTTGCCGGGCAGCCACGCGCTGTTGCCGAATGGTTTGTGCACGCGGCCCATCAGTTCCTGCAGAACGTAGCGGGCCACGCGCGTTCCCGTATCCACGGTGGTGAGGATGAACAGCGCTTCAAACATGATCGCGTAGTGATACCAGTACGCCATCAGGCGGTCCATGCCGGGAAGCCCTTTGAAGATCTGGGCCATCCCCACGGCCAGGGAGACTGCGCCTCCGGTGCGTCCCGCGAGCTTTTCCCCCACTTCCCGCGAGAACATATCCAGGTTCACCGTGTGCAAGCCGAGTTTGGCGAAGACTTCGGGCGTCGTATTGATGGCGAAATAATCTCCCGGGAACATGGACGTCGCGGCGATCAGTGCCAGCAGGCCTACCAGCGACTCGCACAGCATCGCGCCATACCCGATGAAGCGCGCGTCGGTTTCCTTGTCCAGCATCTTCGGCGTGGTGCCGGAAGAGACCAGCGAGTGGAAGCCGGAGATGGCGCCGCACGCGATGGTCACAAAAAGGAACGGGAAGAGCTTGCCTTTGATAATCGGCCCTCCGCCGTGGATGAACTGCGTGAAGGCCGGAAAGCGAATGTCCGGATGAACAATAAAGACGCCGATAATCAGAATCGCGATCGTGCCCAGCTTGACGTAAGTGGACAGGTAATCGCGCGGTTCCAGCAAGAGCCAGACGGGCAGCACCGAAGCGATAAACCCGTAGGCCATCATCAGGTAGGTGATCTGGTGCGGCGAAAAAGTCAGTGCGCCGGCCCCGCTGGTCTGCGCGAACCAGTGGCCGCCAATCACGGCGGAGATCAGCAGCACCACGCCGAAGATACTCGGCCCCGTGACGGTGATTTTTCCGCTGTGACTCTTGAACATCCAAATCCCCATAATCAGGGCAATGGGAACCGTGGCGCCGATTGTGAACACGCCCCACGGGCTGTTGGCCAAGGCGTTGACCACCACAATGCCCAGGCCGGCCAGCGTGACCAGAAGAATAAAGAGCACCGCGATCATCGCCACCAGACCGGCAAAGGGGCTGATTTCCGTGCGCGCAATTTCGGCGAGCGAACGGCCGCGGTGGCGGATGGAAGCCACCAGCACGGTGAAATCCTGGACGCATCCGGCCAGAACCGCGCCCACCAGCAGCCAGAGGAATCCGGGGGCGAAGCCGAATTGCGCCGCCAGCGTGGGGCCCACCAACGGACCCGCGCCGGCGATGGCGGCGAAGTGGTGGCCGAAGAGCACCCACTTGGGCGATGCCACGTAATTGTGCCCGTCCTTGAAAGCATGCGCCGGCGTGGGGCGCCGGTCGTCCAGCACCAGAGCCTTGGCGGCGATGAAGGCGCTGTAATATCGATACGCAATCGCGTAGACACAAAGCGCGCCGAGGAGAACCGGGAAGGTGTTCATGGATTGCTACCTCCTGTTGCGTGGAGGACTTGGGCGGTCCCCTCGCCGGACCGATCGGCCATCGGTTCAGCGTTCTGCCGTGTTTCCGTGTACGTCACTGTAGCAGACCGCGTGGCAGTCCGCGTTTCGGGTGTATGGGCCACGCCCAACTCGATGTTGGCAAGACCATAGCTTCTTGCGAGGACCACGCTGCCATTCCTGGCGAGCAGTTTTGATGAGGGCTTCGGCCCGCGGCCGGTGTGCCGCCGGATGGACGGTCCTGGGACATTAGCCGCAAATCGACATAGGTAGGTAGTCGCCTACTTTCCCTGTCACACCACCGGACATGCGGGTCCGCATCCGGCGGTTCGGCGGGTTGAGCTATCGACTGGCAGCTAATCTCGGAATCCCGAGCGAGTCGAAGTAAGCATTGGGCAGCGCGAAATGCAGGGCGGGTGATTCTGCCAGCCTCCACGGACCATGGGCGCTGCCCGCCGTCTGGGCGGCGAGATCTTTGCCCACTCCCCGTCTCCGCAACTCAGCAAAACGTACCGTACCCCGTTTCCACTGCTTCCAGATCACAGACCGTAGCCTGCGCCTGGTCCACTCCTCAAGTCCTTGCAGGTAAGCTCGACTGCCTTCCGCACGCAACCGCCGAATTTACAACCAGTGCCTTTGATGGATATGGACTTCGCGGTCATTAGCCCGCTCGTCCGGCACTGCATGCCTCAGATCCGGTTCTTGTACATCGGCTCGTACGTTTGCTCCACGCTTCTTTCAGACCCTCCGTCACCGGAACGCCCTTGCGCTTCGCCATCACTTCGCCTCCATCAGGTTGTGAAGGGGACTTTCACCCCCGAGCTGTCGAACATGCCCGGCACACAAGAAAAGGAGCCGCCCGGTAAGGACCGGGCGGCTCCCGACTAGATCGCAATTCCAGATACCTGCTCTAGAAGGTCACTCGAAGATTCGCTACAAATACACGGTTGCCGTAAAACACCGGCGGCGTCGTATACGAGTTCGAGCCACCCGAAGAGGGAGCGGTAATTCGGCCGAAACTGGTCGAATCGATACTCGTGGTGGGGTTCGGGAAATGCGGCGTGTTCGTGGAGGAGATGGCGTCGATGCGCAGTTCCGTCGTGATCTTCTCCTTGATGGTGAACCGTTTCAGCAGGTTCATGTCTATGTCGAACAGGCTCGGACCCTTCCATCCGGAAACGATATCCATAGTGCCTAGCTGTCCCAATGAGGAGTTCTGGAAGAGAATATTTCCGTTGTACTCTTCCGCCGTTTCCGAGCAATGGCTCTGCAGGTTGTACAGGTTCGTGATGGAAGTGCAGTATGGGTCTTTCACCTGCGTGAATTGACTGGGATTATAGTAGACCACGCCATTGCCTGTGCGGATCACCTTACCCGGGTCGCTACCCATGGGCTGCACGCTGGTACAGGGGTCGGAGCTGCCGCCGATCGGGTTCCCACTGCAAGTGAAGTTGAGATAGCTTCCGGAGTTCAGCGTGAAGATGGCCCCGTACTGCCAGTTGCCGATGATCCTATCCACCACCCCGGCGACACCGGAGGTAGCGTTGAGGTACTGCTTGCCGATGCCAAAGGGAAGTTCATAGGTTCCGCTGCCTTTCCAGGTGAATTTCTGGCCGCCCTGCTCCCGTTGCGCATTCCAGTTCTGTGGATTCAGGCTGAATCCATTCAGGCTCATGCTTTTTGCCCACACGAAATTCCCGTTAAACACCAGACCGTGAGAGTACCGTTTGATCAGCTCTACCACTCCCGAGTTGTAGCTGTAATTGAGGCAGGCGCACTCATCCGTTACGCCGGAATACTGCGGATTCACTACCACAAAATTTGACGGCAAACCGCCGTTGCCAAGCAACCAGCCACGGACCGGGGTGGTCCCGGCTGCTCCCAACGCCTGCGAGGTATTGAAGAAGCCGGCCATGCCGCCGGCGCTGTTACCGGCAAAATTGCCGTATGTGCCGGAGTATTGGAGCAGCGCCTGCGAGCCGGTAAGGGTGGTGCCATTGACCGTTCCAATTCCGGGGAACGTAACGCCCATCAGAATCTGATTGAAGAGCGCCGCATTCCCGCCCTGCGCGGTGGTGACTGTTGCCGCCGCGATTCCGTTTTGGATCACATCGGTGGTGTTTAAGCCGAACCCTCCCGGCTGGTGCGTCGTGTGGTTACCCACATACCGGATAGCTAACGACAAGCTGGGAGTGATCTGCCGCTCCAGCGAGGCGTTGTAGCTCTGTACCACGGTCGGCTTGAAATTCGGATCCGTCGCTACGATGCTCTGGGTCTTGTCGTTAACCGGCCAAACCTGCAGCGGGTTGCTGAAGGCAGGCGCCAGCGGAAGGCTGATATTTCCCAGGAACGTGGGGTTGACCGCGGAATACGTGGCGCTGGTTGCGAACTGCGTCACGTCCCCGCTGATGTCCAGGAAGCTAAGAGTCATGGGGCGGGACAGGCCATAGCCCACACGCAGCACGGTCTTGTTCTGGCCGAAGTACGGAATCGACCAGCTCAAACCGATCACTGGCTCGAAGCCTTTGTAATAGTTATTGTAGAGTGGCGTACTAGGGTTCGACGAGTCCTTGCCCACGGTTTGCATCTGGGTGAGGGAACCTGAGCTGGCGCCGGGCGTCCACAAGGCGTTGAAGTTCGTCCCGGAAATACCGAATGCGCCGGCGAAGCCGTTCGTGGGTTCGAGCATGCGTCCCCATTTTTCCCACGGCACTCCGGTCCAGTCCCAACGCATACCGAAGTTGATGGTCAGGTTCGAGGCCACCTTGAAATCGTCCTTGATGAAGCCGTTGGCATTCCGCTGCTCGAAGGCCGCGCGTGACGGGTAGACAATCCAAGCCGGGTTCTTTCCGTTGGCGACGCCAAATCCCTCGGAGATCGACGAAACCGAGCCGGTAAGATCGGTCAGGATGTTCTGCGCCGTAGTATCGTTCGCGCTAACCAGCCCTGGAATCGTATTGATTCCCTGCACCGCGGTGCTGCCGGCGCCCATAGTTACGGCGGGAGTCACGTTGTTGTTGATGTTGTAGGAGTTGGTCGCCGTGTAGTCCACCTGGAAACCCCATTTTAGAGAGTGCTTGCCACGGGTCCAGGTCATGCCGTCACCGATGGTGTACACCGGGTCGATCAGCTCGGATTCGATACTTCCCGGGATGGGGCTCGTAAAGCTGGAAAAACCGGGAATGTACATGATCGAGTTTTCCGTCGGATAGGCTTGCGGATAAGCCTTCACGCCGCTGTCCTGTAACAAATTGGGGTGCTGGAGGCCAATTTTGAACTGGTTGATCAGGTTCGTCTTGATTGTCGAGTCCAGGTTCACGGAAACAAACCAGGAGTGGTCCTCGCTATCTCCAGTCACCGGGAGCGTGGGATAGACCGAAGCCGTACTGGTGTAATACTGATGCTCGTGCGTCACCACAGCGCTAAGGTGGTTGCTTTGATTGATATTGTGATCCACCTTAAACGTGAATTGATCCAAGTCCGAATACGCGGGGATCGCCCAGGCATAACCGGCCGTATTCAGGCCATCCCCAACCGTAAAGTTATTGGGGAGCGGAGTCTCCCCGACGATCTTCGCCACTACGCCGCTGGGGTCGGCGATCAAGCGATTCGGGTCCTTGCCAAACACACTGATCGTCTGGAGCGGGCCCGATGCGGTCCCCGGTTGGATCGGGTTTCCATTGGCATCGACCACGGGATTGCTGGTAGCGGAATAATTCGAGTTGATCGCACCCGGGAAGAAGCGGTAATTGCCCTGCCGCGCCTGCGCCGTTAACACCGTGTTAGTCCCCGTAGCCGACGTCCTCTGCCGGTTGCCATCATAGAGGACGAAAAAGAATGTCTTGTTCTTGCGAATCGGTCCGCCTACGCGCGCCGCGAACTGATTGCGAATCAGGATTTGCCGGGGTACGTAGGGTTGGTTGAAATTGTTCCAGAAGGTGTTGGCATCCAGGTCGGTATTGCGAAGCCCGTCCACCACGCTGCCATGGACCGTGTTCGTTCCGGAACGCACGATCATCGACACCGACCCCAACGACCGACCATTTTCCGCGTCCACCGGACTGCTGCTCACCTTGACCTCTTCCACCATGTCGACGGTCTGCGTCAACTGGAACGAGAGCAACCCGCCCGCACGGTCCAGCCGGTTATTGGAAACGCTAATGCCGTTCACCGTGGTAGCCAACGTCATGGTTGAGCCGCCCGCCACGCTGACGGCGCCGCCGATGCCGCCCGCGAATTGAGCCTGCGTGAGCGCCAGGTTGGCTGCGTTCTGGTCAATCAGGGGAAGATGCACAATCTCATCCCCTGTGATGATGCCGCCGACCACCGCACTGGTGGCCATCAGCGGAGACTCGGCCGCCGCCACTACTTCCATCGTCGTCGAAGCGGCGCCCACTTGCAGGGCAAAGTTGAGCCTCACCTGTGCGCCGACATCCAGTGTGACTTTGGTATAGATGAATTGCTTAAACCCGGCGATCTCAGCGGCAACGCGATAAGTGCCTTCCTGGAGACTGGGAAACTCGTAAACTCCGCTGGTATTCGTTCTTGTCTTGTTTTCGACGCCTGTATCGATTCCCGTCGCGGTAACAGCGACGTTCGGGATTACTGCACCACTACTATCCGTAACGGTGCCCCCTAGGCTGGCATTAAAGGTCTGGGCAAAACTCAAGCCCGTGAACACAGCTCCAGCGGCTACACAAAGTGTAATTCGCTGGATCAACGAAAATTGCCGATTCGCTCCCACCTGAAACCTCCCCATAGCTGTACTTAGCTATCCAGCCTGCGCTCTGTGCGGTGACCCGCACAGAAATAACCCCTAAAAAGACCCTAAAATGGAATAGTCCTTTGCAAGACTATATACAATCCATAAGAAAATTCAACAGAGAAACGGTGCCGTTACGGTAACACGCTTGATTCAGACAAAGGAGTGTTAATGTTGGTTTTCTTAACAATTTTGTTGATTTTGCGAGGATAAGGCCCCTTATTGCGTGAAATGCCAAGTGTCTGATATGGCGGTTGCCTGTTAGTTTTTTCAACACGCACTAAATTGCGACGCTACGTTCAACGGCGAGCGGCGTCTTCCGGAGTTTGGGCTGTCCGCCTTGACAGCCAATTCGTCCAGGCAGTACGCTACAGACACTCATACGAGTCTGCCCGCCGCAACCAAGGGTAAGCAGGGACTCGGGAAGAAGTGGGAGGAGACCGCTTGCAATCACAGATTAATCACGCCGCCGGGCAAGCACTAGGACGTTCCACCGGTGTAATTGGTAATTCCGTGGGGCATGCTTTAGCTTGCCCGCCCCGCAGCGCCGCCGGCAAACCGGGCACCCAACACCGCGCATGAAACGAACGTACGTGCTGGTTCTGTATTCCGTCTGCTGCATTCTCTCCAGTTGCTCTCAATCGGGGCGAAAAGAGCAGACCGCATCGACACAGGCTCCCACTCCGCAGATCTTTAAGGTGGATCCCGCAACCGCTGGGGTGCTGAAAGGGTCGATTCGGTTTGTCGGAAAAAAGCCCGCCCACAAGGCGATCGACATGAGCAATGATCCCGCCTGTGTCGAAGCGAACCACGGCAAACCAGCCGACGAATCCGTCCTGGTGAATTCCAACGGCACGCTCGCCAATGTGTTTGTGTACGTCAAGGCTGGGCTGGAGGGCAAGCAGTTCGAAACGCCCGCGACACCGGTCACCCTGGACCAGCACGGCTGCCTGTTTCAACCTCGGGTAATCGGTATTCAGGTGGGGCAGGCGCTGGAGATCGCCAATTCCGATCCCGTCGCTCACAACATTCATCCTCTGGCACAGATCAATCGCGAATGGAACCATAGCCAGGGACCGGGCGAGGCGCCCCTGGAGCGCAAGTTTCTCAGGCCGGAAGTGATGATTCGTGTGAAGTGCAACATCCATAGCTGGATGCGCGCGTTCATAGGCGTTGTGGATCATCCTTACTTTGCCGTAACCGGGAAGGACGGGAGTTTCGAAATACCCAATGTCCCGCCCGGCGATTATGTGATCGAAGCCTGGCAGGAAACGCTCGGGACGCAGGAACAGAAAGTGACTGTGACTCCAACCGGCCGGATTGATGTTAGCTTTACTTACAAAGGAGAATAGCCGGTGACCAAACCGCGGTATCTGCTCATCCCCACATTCTTGGTAGCTTTCTGCGCTGGGTGTTCCAGTCCGGCGCCAGTCCAGCAGGCTGACAAGAAGGCTCCCGAGGAATCTTCGGCGCCACGGCTTTACGTTACCAATGAGGTGTCTGGCGACATGACTGTGATCGACTCTGCCACCTATCGCGTGGTGGAAACCGTTCCGCTAGGGAAGCGGCCGCGAGGCATACACGCCAGTCCCGACCGGAGGACGATTTACGTTGCGCTGAGCGGGTCGCCAATCGCCGGTCCGGGCGTCGATGAGAGTACGCTGCCGCCGCCGGACAAGAGCGCCGATGGAATTGGGGTGTTCGATATTGCCCAGAATAAGCTGGTTCGCATGATCAAGGGTGGATCCGATCCGGAGAACTTCGACCTTAGCGCGGATGGAACCCAGATCTTCATTTCCAATGAAGACGATTCGGCCGTCAGCGTGGTCGATGTCGCCTCCGGAACGGTGGTCAAATCGGCGAAAGTCGGTGAGCAGCCCGAGGGAGTGAAAGTGACCCCGGACGGCAAACTGGTTTACGTCACTGCCGAGGAATCCGGGACGGTTTCAGTGTTCGACCCGGTGGCGGGCAAGGTGCTGAAGACATTCAAGGTGGGGCACAGGCCCCGGTCGATCGCGTTCTTGCCGGATGGCTCCAGGGCTTACGTGAACGCCGAGAACGACGGAACCGTCGTGGTGGTGGATACCGTTAAGCAGAAGATGATTGAGACGATCTCGCTGGGCAAACCCGGCGCCATCAAGCCCATGGCCGTCCTGATGTCTCCAGACGCCACCAGGCTATACGTCAGCACCGGCCGCGGCCGTCAGGTTTTCACCATCGATACGGCCACCAACAAGGTCATCGGATCGGTCGAAGTTGGGACGCGCCCTTGGGGTATCGCACTTTCGCCCGACGGCAAGACCCTGTACTCGGCGAACGGGCCCTCGAATGACATTTCAGTGGTTGATGTGGCGACCAACGCGGTGGTGAAGAAGATCCCGGCGGGGTCGAGCCCTTGGGGCGTGATTGTGCTGGGACGCTGAGAGCCAGGCCGCCCGATTCCGCCACGAATTCTGCTTGAGCCAGTGGCAGGCAATTGGGGAACAGCGGTAAGATGTTCTGGTCAGTTCGCACTGATGGCCTCCCGGCCGCCGGCGGTCAACTAAATCCGGGTCTTCGTTGGAGATTCCCATGCTTTCATCCCGATTGAACATTAAGACGCTAATGGTCTCGGCGATTCTCGCGAGGGGCGCGTGGGGTCAACTGCCCGACGGCTCAGGCAAGGCGGAAGTGGAAAAGCAGTGTAGCCAGTGTCATGAGATGGAAAAGACCATTTCCCTTCGCCAGGATCGCGCCGGATGGACAGGCACTTTGGATAAGATGGTATCCCTGGGCGCGACACCCAGCGAGAAGGAAACGGCGGCCATCATTGACTATCTCGCCGCCCATTATGGGCCCGAGGACGTCCCTCGGATCAAGATCAACAAGGCAAGCGCCCTCGATCTCGAAAGTGGGCTGACGCTCAAGCGATCGGAAGCCGCGGCCATCATTGAATACCGCACGAAAAACGGGCCGTTCAAGTCCATCGAAGACCTGAAGAAGGTCCCCGGCGTGGATGCCGCCAAGATCGCCGCCAAGAAGGACCGCCTGGCTTTTGATGACTAGCCATGGGCTATTCAAACCAGGAACCATTCCCGCTCAAGCCACGGGCATTCCCCCAAGATTGAGTAGCAGTTCGGCCTCTTCGGCCAGCCGAACGTAGCGTTTACGGTAGCGATACGGTTAAAAGGACTATCGAGCAGGTGCTGGCAGTGATATACCTATTCTACCGGCAGGGCGGGTCACGTCACTCGTGCCAGCCACGGAATCTGGGTCTCAAAATGCGAATCCTTCAGCTTGTCTCAACCGCTTTCTGCGGCTGCGTGGCCGTCTTCGGCGCGAACTGGTTAACCGATGGCTTCGATCCGCAGCGCACCAGCTGGCAACGGGACGAAACCATTCTCTCCCCTTCCACGGTCCGGAACATGAAAATGTTGTGGAAGGTGAAGCTCGACAACAAGCCGCATGAGATGCATGCTCTGCTGTCACCGCTCATCGTGGAAAAAGTTGCCACTAAGTCTGGCCCCAAGGAAATTGTCGTTGTCGCGGGTAGTGGGGACAACATCTTCGCCATCGACGCCGCCAAGGGCGAACTCCTCTGGAGCCGGCACTTCGACAGCGCTGCGCCGGAGGCCGGCGGCAGGGGAGGCGGCACTCTCTGCCCCGGTGGATTGACGGCCACGCCCGTAATCGGGCCGGCGTCGGAGCCGGGCAAGTACACCGTATATGCGGCTTCCTGGGATGGGATGCTGCACCAGTTGAACGCGGCCGACGGCGAGGATGTGGTGGCCCCGTCGAAGTTTATGCCGCCCAACGGAAAGCCGTACGGCTTGAATCTGTTTAACGGTGTCATCTACACCACAACGGGCCAGGGCTGCGGCGGCAATCCGAACCTGGTTTATGGATACGACCTGGCAACCCACAAGGTGGGAACTTATTTCCCCGGCTCGGGTGGCATGTGGGGACGCAAAGGTCCCTCGGTGAGTTCGGACGGAATCGTTTTTACGGGCACCGGCGACGGCAACTTTGACCCGGAGAACGCTTCCTTCGGACAGGCCGTCATCGGCGTGAAACAGGATCTGGCCACGAAGGCACTGCAACTGGCGGACTATTACGGCCCCACCAACAATGAATGGTTGCTCAAGAAAGATCTCGATATTGCGGTGAGTCCGCCGGTCTTCAAGTACAAAGGCAAGGAGATGCTGGCCAGCTCCAGCAAGGAATGCCGCATCTGGCTGCTGGACGCCAATGCCATGGGCGGCGAGGATCATCGTACGCCGCTCGACCGGACTGAGGTGCTGTGCAACGAACAGGTGAACATGAACCTCGGGATATGGGGCGCCATGGCCACCTGGGAAGATCCCAAGGGCGCTCGCTGGCTGATCGCCCCGTTGTGGGGGCCGCTGCACAGTGGAATCCACGCACCCACCGAGTATGGACCGGTGGTGCACGGTGCGCTGGCCGCTTTCAAGGTGAAGGAAGCCGGCGGAAAGTTTTCTCTGGATCTTACGTGGATCTCACGCGACATGAATCAGGCCGATCCTCCGGCTATCGCGAATGGCGTGATTTTCGGCTACGGCAGCGGTGAAAGCGTCACGCTGCACTGGCCGGATCCCGCCCACATCTCGGGGACTGCCGGGAGAATCGCCGAATCGACTCACTCAGTCTTGTATGCCCTGGATGCTCAAACGGGCAAGGAGTTGTGGTCCAGCGGAGATCAGATCGCATCGTGGAATCACATGAGCGGAATCTCGGTATCGAACGGGAAGGTCTACATCGGCACCTACGATGGCTACGAATACTGCTTCGGAATTGCCAGGTAGCGGCCTGAGGGAATTTGCGATGACGAAACAATTGAGAGTCTGTGTGGGTGGAAGCTGGTTGATGGTGGGCCTGTGCATTTTCGGCGCCGGAACTGCGTTCGCTCAGCGGGGCGGCGGCGGCGGCGATTGGAAGACTGCGGGCTTTGACGCTCAACGGTCGTCGTGGAAGAAAACCGACCGTCGAATCACACCCGAATCGGTCGCGACGAAATTTCAATACCTCTGGCAGTTCAAGGTTCCCAACCAGGCCAGGCAGCTGAACTCCCTCACGCAACCCGCCATGTTGGACGGATTGCATAGTTTCACCGGAATGCGAACCACTCTGGTTGTGGGCGCTTCATCCGGCGCGGCTTATTCGATTGACGCCGATCTCGGGCGCCTGGAGTGGAAACATGCGATCGGGAATGCCTCCAGTCCTGCCGGATCTCTGGCTTGTCCGGGCGGCGTAACGTCCAGCTTTACGCGATCGGTATCGCTGCAGCCCCAGACGGGCGCCCCCGCACAGGCCCAGGCTGCGGGGCGCGGCGGCGGGCGCGGCAGACATGCCGAAGGTCTGGTGGGTGAACCCGACCAGGGCGCTCCCAATCTGGCTGCGGCTGCTGCCGGCGGCGGGCGCGGCGGCGGACGCGGCGCAACTGCGCCTCCTGGCGCGGGCGGCATTGAAAATTTCGGTGGAGGAGGAGAAGAGGCGCCTGCGGCACGGGGTGGACGCGGCGGACGCGGCATCGCTCTTGGGTCGAGCGATGCCTTCTACTCCGTGGACGGCGACGGCATGGTCCATCTCCTCAATGTGATGGACGGGTCCGACATGATTCCGGCCTTCCCGTTTCTTCCCGCCGGTTCGAATGTATCCGGTTTGATTCTCTTTGACCGCGTTCTCTATGCGGCCACCACCAACAACTGCGGCGGCGCCGCCAACGGTCTGTGGGCCATGGACCTGGCCAGCCCGGATAAGATTGTCACCACCTGGAAGAGCAATGGCGGAGGCAGCGCAGGCTCCGTTGGACCGGCCGCCGGTTCGGATGGCACGCTTTATCTGGCGACCGCCGACGGCGAATATTCGGCAAGCAGTTATTCGGATTCCGTAGTGGCGCTGGCGTCGAAAACGCTCGCGCTGAAGGATTCCTTCACTCCTGGTAAAGAGGCGTTCGAGTCCTCACCTGTGGTGTTCCCGGCGAGCGGCAAGGACTGGATTGTGGCTGCCGGAAAACAAGGACGGATCTATCTGCTGGACAGCGCATCGATGGGCGGCGCCGACCACCACACGCCCGCCGACCGCACGCCCGCACTCTCCAAAGTCGACACCGATTTTTCGGCTGGCGCCCTGGCGACATGGGAAGACGCCAATAACAATCGGTGGGTGCTGGCCCCCGTCGGCGGCCCGCTGGCTTCCGAGGCCAACTTCCCCACCAAGAACGGTCCGGTAACCAACGGCGCGGTGGTAGCTTACAAGGTATTGGTTCAGAATGGAAAGGCAACTCTCCAGCCAGCTTGGGTTTCGCGGGACCTGGTTTCTCCCGGGACTCCCATGATCATCAACGGGATTGTCTTCGCTTTGGGCACCGGCGAATACCACACCAGCGATTCGAAGATGACTGCGGCGGCACGAGCCCAGCATTCCGTCCCCGCCGTTTTATATGCGCTCGACGGGGCCACCGGTAAGGAAATATGGAACAGCGGAAAGACCATCACATCATTTGTCCACTCCGGCGGACTCTCCAGCGGCAACTCGCAGGTTTACGTTGCCACGTGGGACAGTGTGGTTTACACTTTCGGTGTTCCGATGGAGCGATAGCGCTCGCTTTGAGTTCGGCAGCAAGGTTACAGAAAGGAGATCTCAGTTGATCAAAAATCGCTTAAGTTTCAGCATCTTCGCTATATGCACGTTGGCGACACTGGCATTTGCCCAGAACGCTCCGGCCACCCTGCCGGGTGCGCCAGGCGCCCCCGCCCAACCTGGCCGCGGTGGAGGCCGCGGCGGTGGTGGACGCGGAGGCGTCCGCACCCGCAAGAGAATTCTCATCTGGGCCGATACCCGCAACGGTATTTCACAGCATGATTCCGTCACTCACGCCATGGCAATCATGGAGCGGCTTGGCTATGAGTCTGGAATGTGGGACTCCTTCATTCGGACGGACTCCAACATTATTTCCTATAAACCGCTCATGACTACGGGCCAGCCCGCCAGCGGCGGACCCAATCTCGGCAATGTGGACGCCATATTCTTTATGGGCCACCGCGAAATCCAGCTCACTGACGAGCAAAAGGCCGATTTGCTGAAGTTCGTTCATGACGATGGCAAAGGCTTCGTCGCCGCGCACGTTGGTTTGACGGCGCTGCAGTCCTGGCCCGAATTTGCCGAGATGCTCGGGGGGACGTTCCAAGACCATCCCTACGGCTCTGTGGCCGGTTCGGTGATCAATGAGGACCCCAGTTTCCCCGCCACGAAACAGTTTCCCGCCATCTTCCCGTTGACCGACGAATTCTACCAGGTCAAGGGCTTGTCTCGCGAAAAAAGCCGCGTTGTGCTCCGTCTGGACGTTTCCAAACTGCCGCCCAAGGATAATCTGATCAACAAGGATGGTGATTTTCCGCTTGCCTGGGCCAAGATGTACGGCAAGGGCCGTGTGTTTTACGGCTCTTTCGCACATGCTGAAAAGACCTGGGACGATCCGGATATCTCCCGCATGTATTTCGAAGCCATGCGTTGGGCATTAGGCATGACCGAGGCCGATGTCACCCCGCGTCCTTATACGCCGACACCAGCGGCCAGTTCCGCGCCGAAGAATTAGTCCCGCTTTTCGCACGGCGCCGGCTACAGAGCGGGCGCCGTGCGGAAGCATCTCTCCGTTTCATATTTTCCTGCAAGTGCACCCTGCTGGACAGCCCATCCTTCTGCGCAACCGACCACCATACGCCAGCGCTCTCTACATCCGGCGGATTTTTTTTCGGCCGGCGCCACCGCCCGCCCGGCCGATGCCAACTTCCCTGTAAAGAGCGGCCAAATCACTAACGGCGCGGTGCTAGCATACAAGGTGGTAGCAATGGATGGAAGAACGAGGCTACAGCCGGCTTGGGTTTCGCGGGATATGGTTTCTCCTGGAACGCCCATGAGGATCAACGGGATTGTTTTCGCGTTGCGCACCGGCCAGTACCACACTAGCGATTCCAGGACGAATGCGTCGGCGTGAGCCCAGCATTCTGTCCCCGCCGCTTTCGGCGTTCCGATGGAGCGATGGCGCTAGCTCGAGTGTGGCAAGTAATGGAAGGAGATCTCAATTGATAAAAAATCGTTTGACATTCGGAATCTTAGCTCTTTGCACGTTGGCAGCAGTGGCTTTTGCCCAGAACCCACCGGCCACTCCTCCGGGTGCGCCAGGCGCCCAGGGCGGGCGCGGTCAAGCAGGTCCCGGCGGACGCGGAGGTCCAGGTCGAGGTCCCGCCGTGAAGGTTCGGAAAAGAATTCTCATCTGGGCCGATACCCGCAATGGTATCGCGCAGCATGATTCTGTTACGCACGCCATGGCGATCATGGAGCGCCTTGGCTACGACTCTGGAATGTGGGACTCCTACATTCGCACGGACTCCAACATCATTTCCTACAAACCGCTCATGACCACCGGTGAGCCGGCAAGCGGCGGGCCCAGCCTCGCTAATGTGGACGCCATCTTCTTCATGGGCCACCGGGAAATCCAGCTGACGGCCGAGCAGAAGGCCGATTTGCTGAAGTTCGTTCATGACGACGGCAAAGGCTTCGTCGCCGCCCACGTTGGTTTGACGGCGCTTCAGTCATGGCCCGAATTCATGGAAATGCTCGGGGGGACGTTCCAGGACCATCCCTACGGTTCCGTGGCCGGTTCAGTCATCAATGAAGACCCCTCCTTCCCCGCTACCAAACAGATGCCCGCCATCTTCCCGATGACCGACGAATTCTACCAGGTGAAGGGCTTGTCTCGCGAAAAAACCCGCGTTTTATTGCGTCTGGATACTTCCAAACTGCCGCCCAATGAGAACCTCATCAACAAGAATGGCGATTTCCCGCTCGCCTGGGCCAAGATGTACGGCAAGGGCCGCGTATTTTACGGCTCCTTCGCCCACGCTGAAAAGACCTGGGACGATCCGGATGTCTCCCGCATGTATTTCGAAGCCATGCGTTGGGCCTTAGGCATGACCGAAGCCGACGTCACTCCGCGTCCTTATACTCCGACGCCCGCAGCCGCTTCCGTTCCGAATAACTGATCGTCTGTTCGCACGGTGCCGGCTGTGGAGTCGACACCGTGCGGAAACATCCCTCCCCTCCGTTCAGACTGCAACGGCCGATCTTCAATCTGTCGTGGTGGCCCATCCCGCCTTCCTTTGCCTCACTCCAAGCGCTCCCTTCTCAAGGGTCGAAATGTCAACTCTGTGTTAAGAACGTTAAAGCTTAGGCCGCACTCGTAACGTCAGGCGCCCCGCCATCATCGTGTAATTAGACGATGAAATATAGCCCAAGCCATTTTCAGCGGCTGCTCTTAGAAAAAGGGTTCACTATGTCGAATAGAAGAATGCGGATGCGCCTTCCGGTAACGACTCTGGTGGCACCGGTATGCGCGTCAGGGAACAGGAGGCACGGCTTCTGGAATACGCGGGTGTGCCGGGCTCTGCTGATCGCCGGCCTGACTGTGCTGGGCGGTTTGGCCGCCGAACACCATGGCGTCGTAAGATTCCGCGGACTTTCAGTAGCTGGCGCTACCGTAACCGCGACGCAAGAAAGTAAGAAGGTAGTTACGACTACGGATGAAGGCGGCCGTTACAGCTTTCCGGAACTGGCCGACGGCGTATGGTCCGTCACGGTGGAGATGCTGGGCTTCGGCAAAGTGACCCGCGAAATCGGGATTGCAGCCGATGCGCCCGCGCCCGAGTGGGACCTGCTGATGCCTGCCGCTGAGCCGGCAGCCGCGCCCGCGGATCAGCCGGTCACCGAGGCGGTATCAAAGCCGGCGGAACCTGCCCCGGCAGCCAATGTCGGCGTGGCCAATCCGCCCCGTACGGCGGCTTCCACCCCGGCAGTGCCGGCGAAAAAGAACAGCACCAAGGCGGTCTCGACCGCCAGCGGAACTCCGTCGCTGACGGCTGCCCTGGGCGGCAGAACACAGCAAGCCGTTCCCGGCGGACTACAATCCGGCGGTTTCCAGCGCGTTGGAATGAATCAATCGGGCGACACGGCAAGCATGGCTGATCAAAGCCTGAACACTGGCGCGAACACGGGAACGAACAGCGATCTGAGTATGAATGGCAACGACTCGTTTGCCGTCAATGGTAGTGTGAGCCGTGGCCTGGATGCACAGCAGCCTGGTGGCGACTGGATGATGGGCGGCCGCGGCGATTTCGGGATGATGGGGCCAGGCATGGACGGACCGCCGGATGCGGGGCCGGGCGGGCGAGGTGGTCCAGGCGGCGGTCCGGATGGTGGACGCGGTGGTCCCGGCGGCCCCGGCGGCCCCGGCGGGGGCGGTCCGGATGGCGGGCGTGGTGGTCCGGGCGGCGGCGGCTTCGGCGGCGGACCGGGTAGTGGTCCGGGTGGTGGTCCGGGTGGTGGCGGCTTCGGCGGCGGACCGGGCGGTGGTCCGGGTGGTGGCGGACCCGGCGGCGGTCCTGGTGGCGGAGGCTTCAACGGTCCCGGGCGGGGAATCACTTCGTTCGGCAACAACCGGCGCGATCCGAGATCGCGTTATAACTTCAGCCTCAGCGGCAACCTGACGAACTCGTTTCTTAACGCGCGAACTTATTCGGTTACGGGGCAGCAGGTGCTCAAGCCCAACGCCCAGGGTATCCAGGGCAACGCGACGGTCGGCGGACCGCTAAAGATTCCGTATCTTCTGCCGCGCGGAAAAGGAACCTTTACTCTTACTTATGGACTCACCCGTAACCGTACCGGCAGTAACTACCAGGGGCTGGTGCCCACCGCAGCCGAAGAGCGTGGGGATTTTAGTAACGTCGTCGGCCAGAACAAACTACCCGTCACGCTCTATAGCCCGTCTGGCGTCCCTTACCCCAACAACCAGATTCCGATAACCAGCTTGAGCAGCACCGCGCTCGCCTTATTGAAGTATTACCCGGCCGCCAATTTTGTGGGCAGCGACCCGGCGATCAACTACGAAAGCTCGTCTTCCGGCCGAACCAACCAGGACAACGTCAATCTGCGAATCAGTTACCCCATCAATAACAGGAACCAGGTGAACGGTGGCGTGCAATATCAGACCAGCCGGTCGGTGACGCCCAACCTTTTCGCCTTCACGGACACGTCGACGAATAACGGCATCAATGCGAATGTTTCCGACATCTATCACTTCACCGTTCGCACCATTGCCACCACTACTTACAGCTACAGCCAGAATACCCAGCACGTAACACCCTACTTTTCCGGTAAGTCGAATATCGAGGGTGCTCTAGGCATCACCGGTGTAGATCTGGCCGCGGCGAACTGGGGTCCTCCCTCACTTTCCTTTGCCAGTTCAGGCATTCTGCCGCTGAGTGACGGCCTGGAAAGTTATACTCATCCCCGCACCAGTTCGCTGAGTGAGAACGTTCTCTGGGTGCATGGCGCGCATGAATTCATGTTTGGAGGGAGTTACAGCCGCCGCGAGAACAACTTCCTCAAACAGAGCAATCCGCGGGGCGCTTACGGCTTTACCGGAGCCGCCACGGCTCTGAACGGAAACACCACAACCAGCGGGTACGATCTGGCGGATTTTCTGCTCAATACCCCAGACACCGTTTCGCTGGCTTACTCGCCCAATAGCCAGGGCGACCAATATTATAGAAGCTCGGTGTACGCCCTTTTCGCGAACGACCAGTGGCGCCTCAGCCCGCGTCTTTCCCTGCAATTGGGGTTGCGCTGGGACTATCAGGCTCCTACTACTGAGTTATACAATCGCTTGGCCAATCTCGACGTCCGGTCCGGATTCACCGATGCGGCGCCCGTGCTGGCAGGCGCGGTGGGCTCACTCACCGGCACGCACTATTCCGATTCGCTGCTCTTCCCCCAGAAGCTCAATCTGTCTCCACGCGTGGGTCTGGCGTGGCGTCCTTTTGCCAAACACTCCACGCTGGTGCGCGGCGGCGCGGGTATCTATTACAACGCCGGCGTGTACTCCGGAATCGCTCAGAATTTCGGTCAGCAGCCACCCCTGGCGGTCAGCTATAACCTTTCGAATACCTGCGGTCTGACGCTGCTCACGGCGTTTGCCAACGCCACGCAATGTAACCCGACGGCCGCCACCAACACGTACGCCATCGACCCGAGCATCCGGATCGGCCACATGATGAACTGGCAGCTCTCGGTGCAACAGAATTTGAAATGGAACCTGGTTTCGACCATTACGTACAACGGCATCAAAGGCACTGACCTGCAGCAACAGTTCGCTCCGAATACCGTACCCACCGGAGCCACTTCCGTTGCCTGCCCGGCAGGTAATTACTGCACCGGCTACAGGTATATTGCGTCCAATGGATACAGCTCCTATAACTCTCTGTCCTTGCAGTTACAGCGCCGCATCCGGAGCGGCTTTGGCGCCAACTTACAATACGTTTACAACAAGTCCATCGACGATGTGCCAAACGGGCTTGCCCAAAACTGGCTCAATCTCGCCGCCGAGCGCGGGCCCACCGCGGGAATCCCCGCCGGTTCCCTGAACGGGATGCTCACCTTCTCAAGCGGCGTAGGCTCGAAAGCCGGCGGATTGATCAGCGGATGGAAAGGTGTGGCGCTGAAGGATTGGACCATCCAGACCATGGTGACGGTTGCCACGGGAGGGCCGCTTACACCGAGCGCCGGGTCGCTCACTCTTGCCGGAACCGGTATCTCCGGAACCATCCGGCCGGATTCCGTCGCGGGCGCACCGCTTTACCTGAATGGCGCGTTGAATCCGGCTGCCTTCACTGCGCCTGTGTCCGGCCAGTGGGGGACGCTCGGGCGCGATTCTGTGGATGGGCCCTACTCCTTCTCGACGAGTGCCTCCGCCAACCGAACTTTCCGGATCGGAGACCGGAAGTCGATTACATTCAGCCTGCGGGCGAACAACCCGCTCAATCATCCGTTAGTTTCCAGCTGGTACACCAACATCGCCAGCTCACAATTCGGGACTCCCAGTAACTACTCCCCCATGCGTTCGGTGTCAGCCAACATCAGGATCAGTTTCTAAACATATGCGAACCATTCTTCCAGCCTTACTTGCCGCTCTTCTGATTGCATCGGCACAGCAGAGTGTGAACACGCCTCAAACGGCCCCGAAGAAAGCAACCGGAGGCGCTAAGACGGCCCAGGATTCGAAGAAGGTATTCACCTTCTCCACCAGCGTCCAGTTAGTGGTGGTTGACGCTTTCATCAAAGACAAGAGCGGCAACCCGATTCCCAATCTGACCGCGGCCGATTTCAGCGTTACCGAGGACGGCAAACCGCAGGATATCGGCGTGTGCCAATTTCAGGAATTGCAAACCGAGCCGCTTCCGGCAGCATCCGCCGCGCTTTCCGAACGCCCCACCGAAGCTCCCGCGGAAGTGAAAGCGCCAACCAGGGCGCAGATCGCGCCGGCGGCAGCGGGCGAAGTGAAATACAAGGACAAGCGCCTGCTGGTGCTGTTCTTCGATATGACATCCATGGCGGTTCAGGACCAGATCCGGGCGCAGGACGCCGCCATCAAATTCGTCCGGACGCAAATCACGCCTTCGGACCTGCTGGCGATCATGAGCTTCTCGGGTGATGTCAAGGTGACGGAAGATTTCACATCGGACCGCGACCAGCTGATCAAAGACATCAAGAATCTGACCATCGGAGAAGGCCAGGGTTTTGGCAATACGGCGACTGGCGATTCCGCGACGGACACCGGCTCGGCCTTCAGTGCCGACGATTCCGAATTCAACATTTTCAACACCGACCGGCAACTGTCCGCGCTGGAGACAGCCGTCACGATGTTAGGGGCGCTGCCCGAAAAGAAAGCCCTGATCTATTTCAACAGCGGCATCACGGAAAGCGGGACCGATAACCAGGCGCAAATGACGGCTACGGTCAATGCGGCAATCAAGAATAACGTCTCTTTCTATCCAATCGATGCTCGCGGGCTGGTGGCCTCAGCGCCGCTCGGTGACGCTACGGCGGCCTCATCCACCAGCAGTGGCGCCATGACCGGCGCCGCGAACCGTTCGAATCAAGCGAACTTCCAGGCAACCCAGGAAAGTATCAATGCCCTGGCGGACGACACCGGCGGCAAAGCGTTGCTCGACAACGGCGATCTTTCTCAAGGCATCGTTCAGGCGCAGAAAGACATCTCGAGTTACTACATCATTGGTTACTACAGCAAGAACTCGAACCTGGATGGCAGGTATCGCAAGATCGATCTGAAGGTCAAGAAAGACCTGAGCGCCAAACTCGATTACCGGCACGGATATTTCGCCGGCAAGCAATGGGGGAAGTTAGGCGACGAAGACAAGGAACGGCAGCTGGCGGAAGCCCTGATGCTCGGCGACCCCATCACCGACATCGAAGTGGCGGCGGAGATCGACTACTTCCGTCTGTCCAAGGACAGTTACTTCGTCCCCGTGGAAGTGAAAATTCCAGGCAGTGAACTGGAGCTGGTCAGGCGGGGCGGCGCCGATGTCGCTCGTCTGGACTTCATCGGACAGGTCAAGGATGCCAAGGGAGAAGTTGCCGGCGGCGGCAATGTGCGTGACTTCGTCGAGCTGAAGCTGAAGGGTGAACAAGCCTCGGAACTCACCAAACGGCCCATAGCGTATGCGACCGGCTTTACTCTGAAACCCGGCGCCTATACGTTGAAGTTCCTGGTCCGTGAGAATGAGACTGGCAAAATCGGGACTTACGAGCAGAAGTTCGTTGTTCCCGATCTTACCGGGGGGCTGCCGGCGCTTCCTACCAGCTCAGTGATCTTGAGCGCGGAACGCCAGCCGGTGAATGCAGCGCTCTATACTGCCGAAAAGGACAAGAAGCTGCTGGCCGAAAACCCGCTGATATTGGATAACCAACAGCTCATACCCAGCGTGACGCGCGTATTTCGGAAGGACAAAGACATGTATGTATACCTCGAAGCCTACGAACCAGCGGCGGAAGCGGCGCAGCCGATCACCGCGTTCGTGAGTTTTTACCGCGGCAAGCAGATGGTCTTTCAGACGGAACCGCTGGTGGTTAAGGACGGCCTGAACCCCAAATCCAAAGCCCTTCCGGTGCGTTTTATTGTGCCGCTGAATAAGCTGCAGACCGGCCGGTACGAGTGCCAGGTGAGCATCATGAATCCGACGGCGCAACAATGGGGTTTCACGCGCTCGCAGATTATGGTGATTCCGTAAACCGCCGGCTCAGCATTGGAAGCCATGACGGAGTTACTGTAAGTGAAGGGCTTAAGTGGTCCTTATCGATGATCGCCTCCAAGAACCAGCGGCGCGCTTTGCTTTCCTGGGTATTCGTATGTACGCTGTTCGCTCTTTGCGGCGTGCTGGCCGTCCTGCAATACCGTGAGACCGGAGAAGTCAGTGTAGCGGCCCGCGAACGGCTGCATGGGGCTCTGCAAGCCACTCTATTCCGGCTGAGCCAGGGCATGAACACGGAACTCGCCGCGGCCCTGAGTGGGTTATTGCCGGCCAATGGCGCAAGCGACCCGGCGGCCGTTCAACAGGAGTTGGTTTCCCGCTTCGTTCAATGGAAAACCTCCCACGACCCGCGTCTGCTTCGGCGCCTGGATCTGGCCGTACCTAGAAAGCAGACGGTCGAGTTGCTTGAACTCGATCTGGACACCGGCGCCGTTCGCGAAACTGATTGGCCCGCGGAATGGAATTCGATAAAGTCCCATATGGAATCGGCGCTGGCCGCGCAGTCTCAACGGGAAGGCCGCGGCCCACCGGACGATTTACGTTTCGCTCCTTCAATGGAAGATTTCACCGTGGAGATGCCGGTATTTGGACCATCCACGGCCCCTTTCCGCCGGCACGAAACGGCTTGGGTGGTTCTGGACCTGAACCCGGATTACTTGCGCGATGTCCTGCTGCCGGAAATCGTCCAACGGTACCTTGGTGCGGCGGGGAACCTGGACTACCAGGTCGAAATCGTCGCCAAGTCTCCTCCCAAAGCCGTAATCTACAAGTCCGATCCGCAGCTGGGATCGATTGTATCCCGTGCCGATGCCGCGGCTGGTTTGTTTGATCCGCAACAATTCCTCAACAACCCGGGTATGCCCGGGCGCGGTCCGGGACCCGGCCGGGGCGGACCGCCCGACGCCGGGCGTTGGCAGATTTTCGTGAGGCATCGCGCCGGATCGCTCGAAGTGGTAGTCGCCCAGGCAAGGTGGCGCAACCTCGCGATCGCGGCCGGCATCCTGCTGCTGATTGTGGCCACTTCCACCGCGCTGATTCGCTTCACCCGCCGCACTCAACGGCTGGCCGAGCTGCAGATCGACTTTGTGGCTGGGGTATCGCACGAGTTGCGCACACCGCTCACGGTGATCCACACCGCGGCCTATAATCTGCAAGGCAAAATGGCGCACGACCCCGCACAGGTGGAACGTTACGGCCAGCTGATCCAGCGCGAAAGCGGACGGCTCAACGCGATGGTCGAGCAGATACTGCGATTCGCGACCATGGAGTCCGGCCGGGTGCTCGAAAACCGCGAACCACTCGATATCAATAGCTTGATTGAGGATGCTGTCTCGGCCAGCAAGCCGCTGCTTGACGGGGCTCATTGCGAGTTCACGAAGCAGATTGCGCCGGGGCTTCCGCCGGTGGTGGGCGACCGCGCAGCACTGCGGCAGGCGTTGGAAAACCTGATTGCCAACGCGGTCAAGTACGGCTTGAAGGACAGCAACTGGATCGGCGTCACCGCAATCCGCGAGAGCGGGCATCCGCAGGTGGTGGAGATACGCGTGGTTGATGGCGGCCCGGGAATTCCACACGATGAACAGAATCTGATCTTCGATCCCTTTTTTCGGGGCGCCCGCGCGCTGGAGGAGCAGATTCACGGCACCGGATTGGGTTTGAGCCTGGTAAAGAAGATTGTGGAAGCACATGGCGGGAACATCCGCGTGGAGAGCGAGCCGGCGAAAGGGACCAGCTTCATTTTGCATCTGCCCGCCGCGCCGGAAGGAGCCCCGGCATGAGTTCGCGCATCCTTCTGGTGGAAGATGAGCCGGGTCTGGTGATGACGCTCTCCGATCTGCTGACGGCGGAAGGCTACGAAATGGCAAGCGCCGGTGACGGCATTACCGGCCTGGCGCGGGCGTTGAGCGAAGATTTCGACCTGATTATTCTCGACTTGATGCTGCCGGGCAAGAATGGCCTGGCGGTGTGCCGTGAGCTTCGCCAACATGGCAACGACACCGCCATCCTGATGTTGACGGCTAAGTCGCAGTTGACCGACCGCGTAGTGGGGCTCAAACTCGGCGGCGACGATTACCTCACCAAGCCATTCGAGCCGCTCGAACTGTTGGCGCGCATTGAAGCCTTGTTGCGCCGAGTGCAAAAACAGAAGCTCAAGCCTGTGGTGAGCTTCGCGTTCGGAAACGTAAGGGCCGATTTCCGAGAGGGCGCGGTCCAGAAGGATGGCCGGCCTGTAAACCTTGCCAGCAAAGAACTGGAACTTCTGCGGTACCTGATCGACCATCGCGGGCAGGTGGTCTCCCGTGAAGAACTGCTCGAGGGCGTCTGGGCTTATCAGCCCGGTGTATCCTCGCGGACAATCGACGTCCACGTGGCCTGGCTACGGCAGAAGCTTGAAGACAACCCAGCCAGTCCCAGTTACATTCACACGGTGCGCGGCGTCGGGTACCGCTTTGAAACCGGGCAGTAACCTACGGATGGGCTGATCTTTGGGGCACTCAGTGCCGCCCCATGGGATATCCAAACCCGTACAGAGTGTTGTCGTATGCGGCCAGGTAGACTTGGCCGCCGGCGGCCCACAATCCACCTGAGTGCACGAACGAAGTTACGGTCTTACCGCTGTTCCACAACTCCTTGCCATTACTCCCATCCAGCGCGTAGACAACCGCCGGAACCGACCGCCTGACGCGCTCCGCGGCTGGCATTGATTCGCCTGCCGCAGGGTGGAACTCACCGCCCGCTATCGCAAATACCACTCCATTCACAATGATGGGCGCCAGCGGCGAAACCATGTCGCGCGAGGTCCAGCCCGGCTGAAGGGACAGGTGGGCGGCTTCTCCCGCGACTTTGTATGCTAGGATCGCGCCATTCGTCACCGCGCCATTGGTGGACCCGACTCCGAGTGCCGCGGGGATTGGTCGCGCCGATGCCTCCAGCACCCAGCGAGTCCCACCCGCATCTTCCCAAGTGGTCAGGGGACCCGGTATGAAATCGTTCGTGCCGCGCGAAACCGCGGCTGAAACGGAGAGCGGCGCCTGGTGGCCGGCGCCCCCCAATGAGACCGAGTTCAACAGGAAGATCCGCCCGTCGCGGGTGACGGCGGCGACGATCTCCATCCCCTTGTATTGGAAGATGACCGGGCTTGCCGCGAAATCCGCCCCTGGCTCGGCGAACCAGTCCTTGATCTGGAGGCTCTTCCGGTCCAACGCCGCCACGGTATCGGAATAACCTCTCGATGTTCCCGCTGCACCGTTGCCGATGGCGACAAACACGGTGCCGTCGGAACCCAGGGCCGGCGCACCGGCGGGGCTGCCACCGCGGGTGTTCCAGGAAACCGGGGCGATGTCCGGCTGTGAGAGATCCATCGCCCAGACGCCATCCGGAACGCCGCCGCACCCGTTCCGTGTGGCGGCATAGACGGTGTTGTCGACCACCACCAGATCGGACGCATGGGCATGGGCCGGTAGGAACGGCACGGGCTTCAGGATGTCCTTGCCAAGGTACTGGCCAAGGGTGTGGAGCACGCCATCGCTCGCCACCACGAAGATGGGATTAGCCGCCATCGCACTTCCCCCCGTGCCAACCCGGGCGGCTCCCGTGGCGGGAGCGACCGCCCCAGGCGCAGGCGCAGCTGGCGGGGCGGGCACCGACAGGACCGCATCCAACAATTTTAAAATCTCGGGCCCGGCTGTGCGTCCGCCGTTGGGAAGCGACTGGCCCGGGCGCATTAATTCGGCGGGGATGCCTTCACCAGGCTGGCCCACGCCGCCGGTGAACGAGCCGGTGCTTGCGCTCACACCGGCGGGAGGCGAGACGAAGACGCGCGGAATCAGCGAAGCAGGGCGGCTCAAACCGGCTGTGAGTCCGCCGGGGCAGGGGAGGCTTCCCGCCCCGAGCGTGGGTATTTCGAAGTGCCTTTCCCAAAGTTCTATTCCCGAGACATTATCAAACACAAAGACGTTGTCCGAACTCCCCCCCATCGCCGATAACGGGAAACGTCCGCTGCCCCCAATCGTGACGGCCGGCGTGAGGGAGTTCAACTGCCGCTGCTGGTTGCTCAATTCGAGCTTCCACTGCAAACCGAAAGCGGAATTCGGCTCCCGTAGGCGGTCGGCGGAGATAAACAGGTCGTTGCGGAGCCATCCCGTGCGTTGCGCATCGCCGCGGCTGGTGGCCCATTCGGCTGTGGCGGCCGCGCCTCTCCCCTGGGCGTGAATCACGCCTGCGCACGCGGCGGCCAAGGCAATGATCAAGACCGGGATTGGCTCCAGTAGTGCTTTCAAGTAAGGGATGTTCCTCATGGCTCCCCCGGCTTATCTGGCCACGCCAAAGCAATAAACGACGCCGTCGAACGTGCCGATGTACGCGCGTCCGTTGGCCACCGAAATCCCGCTGAAGTGGTTGGTGGCGGCGATTTCGTCTCCACTGTTCCACAGTTCCTTGCCGGTGGTGGCGTCAAGGGCATACATGGTGACGTGGGCCGTCGCAGGGGCGGCAGGCGGCGGATCGTCCCAGGCGTGGTCCGTTCGCAGCAGGCGCTCGCCGCTGGCATATGTGAAGACGATTCCGTTGGCGATCACGGCCTCTTCGGCATTCACCATATTGGTGGAAAGCCAGGCCGGGTTGAGGGTGACCTTGCCATTTGCATCCGTCAGACGGAATGCGGCCACCGCGCCCTCCCGCGGCCGGCCGTACTCGATCGGAGCATGAAAGGTCCGGCTCACCGGCCCCCAGAAAGGCATGTAGATCCATTGAGTGCCCGCGGGGTCCACCCAGGCGCCCAGCGCTCCCCACACACCCTTGGCGGTCTGGGATTGCTCGTCGTTACAAACCAACGGCGTGCGCACGGTTTCGGTGGTGTGGTCGTCCCCACCGAAGCGATCCCGGTCGGAAAGCAGCAGCCGGCATTCCTTGCCGGTGCTGATCACCCAGTGGCGGCCTTTGTAATCGAAGACCATGGGGCTGACGCTAAAATCCAGGTCGCGCATCCAGTTATAGTTGGCGTTCTTCGGCGCGTAATATCCGGCGAGCTTCAGTTCCTTGTTGGCGTTCAGTTTCACGGCAACAACGGCATTTCCAAGCTGGCCGTGGTCCGGGTCGTAAGGTCCGTCGCCGGTGCCCATGAAGACGGTGCCATCCGGCGCAATTGCGGGACCGCGCCGGCCCCACAACCCTCCGCCGGCCGGGAGGAACGCGCTGCTCTTGCCGCTAGCCAGGTCGTAAGAGAAGAAGGAATAAGGAAGGTTGCCGCAGCCCTGCGCGGTGGTGGAGTAGATCACACCCTGGAAGAGATTCAGCGCCCACGCCTTGCTGGCAGGCGGCATGAATTTGGCCGGGGGCGCCACATTCTCGCCATCGGCCACGTTCACCTGCCAGAGGCGTCCGTCCCCGGCAAGCGCGTAGAGCGTGTAGTTGCCCGGCGTGGAGTTGGGGGCGATCACCGGCACCGCAACCTGGCCTCCCGGGCAGAAAACGGTGCTGGGCCCGGGGTCCGCGGAGCTGTCAAAGCGCTTGGTCCACAGCAGTGTGCCGGTATCGGCATCGATGCCGAACAGATCGTCGGACACACCCGCAACCACGGCAATCTGTTTGTTACCGCTAGCCGTTCTTACGCTCTCAACGATCAAAGGCGGGAAAAGATTATGCCGGGCGCGGGCTGTGGTGTCGAGCTTCATCTTCCACAGCAGCCGGGTGTTCTTCACATTGGCCGGCGTGAAAATTTTCTCGCCCCGCACCCAGCCGGTTCCCCCGTTGTCGGGGCCTTCTCTCAAATAGTCCGCGGCCCAACCGGCAGCGCCTGCCGCCAGCAGCGTGCACACAATCGGGAATTTTCTCATGGGGCCGGCGATTCCTGCGCGTTATTTGCGCTCGCTGCCGCAGGAGAAGGTCATCCCGCTCCATCCGCACCACTGTTCGTAGTGTGCGCTGAAGAAGGAATTCCCCATCCAATTGAACTTCTCGGGTAAAGCCGTCGTGGGCATGGCCGCCTCAAAATTTGTCGCGTTGTCAATGCTGCCACTGCCCTTGTAGTGGGCCACCATCGGATACGGGTATACTGGCCGCGTGCGGAGTACGGTCGGGGCCGCTGCGGGCGCTGCGGGCGCTGCTGCCGCTCCTCGTCCTGCCCCACGGCCCGCTCCCGCCCCGCGTCCCCCGCCCGGCGCCGCGGCCATGTAAGTGGTCATCAGACTGTCGGGGGCGGTGCCCTTTTCCACCCACGCCATCACCGGGCTCAGCGTGTCGAGGCCAATCGGTCCAGTGTCGCCCGCGGCGCCGTGGTACCGGCCGGGGATCATGTACAGCCGTGAAAACTGCTTGACTCGAGCCTCTCCCATCAGGCTCTTCATGGCGTTGTAGTAGGCCACGGTGTTCAACGGTGAGATGGCTGAATCGGCCCATCCGTGAGCCATAATGATCTTGCCGCCGGCCGCGGCGAACTTGGAAAGATCGGGATCCACGGCGTCATAGATGGCGTGCATCGGCTCGATCGCCTTGAAAGTTGCCTGATCGAAATGGAAATCCTTCAGGGTGAAAGTCAGCGGCGGGTTCTTCGGAAACGCCATGTACTTCACCAGGGAATTGGCCAGCACCGCGCCACCGGCCCGGGTCATATCCAAGTTGGCCGGAACGAACTGAGTCCATGACAGTTCCGAACCGGGAGGCGGCCCACTGATAATCACCTGCATGCCCTTATCGTCGTGCGCCCCCTGGTACACCTCGCGCGCCACATTCACTTGAGCGGCGGTCAGGCACGTGGCCGGGTCCTGATCCGGCTTGCACTCGACCACCACGGGATCGAAATGGCAGGCGCGCGGATCGGCGATGATTCCATCCTTCAATCCGTCCAGCCCGTCGCAGGCAGCCATCGCCGCTGCATGCAGAATCGGCAGTTTCTCCGGAGTGAGGATCGCGTGGCCGCTATCGTTGGAGTTATGGACCGCGTTCCAAGCGTGATAAAAAGTGTTCTGCGTAATAAAGTTCAAGGCCGGAGACCCGCAGCTGATGCCGTTGAAGTCTTCGGGGAACCGCTGCGCTTCCATGGCCGCCTCTCGTCCGCCCTCGGAAGAACCGATGAAGTAGGAGAATTTCGGCTTCTGGCCATAGTACTTTTCGATCAGCGCTTTGGCGGCCAGGGATGTCACATGTACCGCGCGATAAGCGAAATCGATGCGCAGTTCCGGATCTTCGGCCGCCCATACGCCGTCGCCGCCAACGTGACCGGCGCCCGTTGTTGCCACCGCCAGTTCGCCCCGCTGCGACGGACCGTTCTCATCGCCGCCAGCGCGCGGAACGCCGGTTGTTCCGCACAGGCCGCCGCAGCCGTTCTGCACATACCGCTGGGTCCAGTTGGTAGTTGGCAAATGCGCTTCGAAATCCACCTGCGGCGAAACGTAGCCGTGCACGTCGCAGTAAGGCGCCGGCCCGTCTTCCTTGACTTCCGCCGCGGACACCGCCATGGGAACGCCCGCCATCACGGAAAGGTCCATTCCTCTTAATTGGGCGCACTCCATCACCGGCCGTACCACCGGCAGATCGGCCAACGCCAGTCCAGCGGCCGGGGTCTGTGCGTTGCAGGTGCCCAGGCAGGCGGCCAGGGAGAAGATTCCCATGGCCGCAAATCGGAAAGGCATACACTTGCGAATCTCTTGCATTCTTGATTCACCTCTAGTATTGATAGCCATACTCAGAACGAATACTTCACACCCAACTGAATGACGCGGTTCGGGCCGGCCGTGGTGATTTGCCCAAACGTGGTGCCTCCCCAAACGGCATTCGGCGCCGAGTAATTCGTGTGGTTCGTGGAATTAAAGGCTTCGAGGCGGACTTGGACCCGGTGGCGCTCCGTGATATTGAAATTCTTGGCCAGCGTCATGTCGATATTGTACAGGCCCGGTCCCCACGTGCTGTTCCGCGCAGCGTTGCCGGGCGTGTTCAAGGTTTGTAACTGGTAAGAGCTGGCGTTCAGATAGTCCAGGCGGTTCGTCGCCGGGCTGATGCCGCTCTTGGGATTGCCGACCAGATTGGGGCGGATCACGCCTCCGCCTTCCGCCGAGAAGAAGGTGTACGCCTTTCCGGTTGCCGGATTGATTCCCGTCGCCCCCATCGTGACGTTAAGCGGTAGCCCCGACTGCGCGCTGAAAATGTAGGAAACCTGCCAGCCGCCGATGATCGCGTCCGCCACCCGATTCATGTGCGCCAGCAGCGCCTGGCCGCGGCCAACGGGGATCTTAACGGTCAACGAATTGGTGAGCCGGAACCGCGTGAACGCGTTCGCCGCCGCTGAGTCCGGTAGCGGTACCGGACCGGAAGGCGTCGCCAGAACGGTTTGCGCCAAATCTCCGCTTGAGGTGGTTGAATCCGTCGTGCCCAGCGCGCTGGCCCAGGTGAACGAAGTAATCGTCGACCAATTCCTGCCGCGGTGGTCATACTTGGCCTGGAAGGCGTTGTATCTCGACCACCCGTAATTCCCTCTCACAATCGTCAGCATCGACAGCCACTGCGGGTACGGGCGATTGGCGGCGATCGTGCCGTCGGCTCCCCACGGCGCATTATCGGCGTTGATGATCAAATCCAGGTTGTTCGCGGTATTCCCCAAATAGCCAAGCTCTATGGTTGAATTGTTCGTAACCTGGTACTGCAGCGTTGCATTCCATTGTTTGGTCTGTGAAGCGGTATCGTTTTGCGGGAAGATATTCAGGGGCAACGTCGCCGAGGAGACATTGGCCGGATTCAGAATCGTTGACGGGAATGGCTGCGTCAGCGTGACTGGGGCAGGGCCGGTGCCGGACCTTTGGAGTGTCACCGCGTAGGCATTCGGCGCGTTGATGATGGAATTAGGCGTTGTGCCGTGGACTTCCTGCGAGTCATAGAATAAGCCGAATGCGGCTCGGAAAACCAGGCGGTTGCTCATCTGGTAAGCCACCCCGACACGCGGCGCAAAGTTGTTGGTATCCGGGTTCTGGGCGTAGCGGTTACTTGCCTGAACCGCCCCGAACGCCAGCGGCTGGCCGCCTGGGGCTACTTGCAACTGGTCCGTGGCGAAATCGAAGTTTACGTTTCTGAAATTTCCGATCCCGTACATGGGAGTGTAGAATTCGTATCGAAGGCCGAAGTCCAGGCTCAGGTGCGGGTTGATCTTCCACTGATCCTGAGCGTAGCCATAGTAGATCTGCTGCCGCTGATGAACCTGGCTGAAGCCCTCCGCGCTGACCGACTGAGGCAGTCCCAGTAAGACGTCGGCCGCGGCATTGCCGGAATAGAGTCCCTGAAATGAGAATCCGGTGCTGCGATAGAGGAAATCTTCAAAGTTGTCCTGCTTCTCAACCCACCCGGCGCCGAACTTGATCAGATGCTTTCCTCTGATGATGGACACCGAATCGCTAAGTGAGGTCGACCAGGGATGGTGAAACTGGGGGCTGTATCCCCCGCCGCCCACCGAGGTGTAGTTGGTAAGGGCGATCGACGGCAGGTTGATGTCGCTGATCGCCGGGATACCCAGAAAGCCGAAATTGCTGGCGACGTTGGCGCCTACGTTCGTGCTGGTGGCATCGTAGGCCTGGTTATTGTAACCCCAGCGAAACTCGTTGACGATCTGAGGAGAAATCGTCCTTGTCCATCCCACCGCGCCTTGTTGATTCCGGATGTGGGTGAGTGCGTTGCCGGTGGCGGCGCCCAGCGCACCGATGGCTGTCTGATTGCTCGAATTGCCGCTATAACGTCCGAAGAAGTGATCCTTCTTCGTGAGGTTGAAGTCCATCCGGTAATCAAACTTGTACGAGGTGAGTGTGGTCGGGACGCTGATGGTGAAGTTATTCGACGGACGTCCTCCGGAACCGACGGAGCTACTGGTCGGCGTCGGGTACAGATTGAGGATCTTCTGACCCAGGGCGACAATGCTGGTGGACGGTATGATATTGCCCGGAAACGGGGTGCCTGTCGCCGGGTTGGTCAGCGCGGTAGTCAGACCGCTGAAGTCACCGCCTTTCTCAGCGGGGGTGGGAATGGTGTCGAGAGGCGTGGTGCTCAAAACGCTGTGGAACGCCTCGAAATCGCCAAAGTAAAATACCTTGTCCTTGATCAGCGGGCCGCCGAACATTCCGCCGGGCTGGTCCCATTTCAGAGGGGCTCTGGCAATGCCCGCCAGGTTGTTCTGCCAGGTATTCGCGGCTAGATTGGTGTTGCGGTCGAATTCCCAAACAGCGCCATGGATTTGATTCGTCCCTGATCTCAGACTCACACTGACCACAGCTCCAATCGCCAGCCCATACTCGGCCGAAAAATTGCCGGTCTGCATTTTGAATTCTGTCACGGCGTCGGGTGGGGGAACAATCACGTTCGTTCCCAGAACTCCCACGCGCGCGGGGCCGTTGTTATCGGAGCCATCCAACTGGAAGTTATTGCCTCGAATGCGGGACCCGTTCACCAGAACGTCGGTGGCGTTCACCTGACCGCTCCCTGCGTTCGACGGGTTTACCGCGCCCGGGATCAGCAGCGCCAGATCCGTATATCTGCGTTGCGACAAAGGCATGTCAGTCACAATCGAGCCCGTGACCAGCCCTCCGGATGAGGCGTTTTCGGTCTGCAGAGCCACTGCGGCGGCCGAAACTTCGACGTTGGTGGAAACCGCCGCAACCGCCAACTGCGCCGGTACCTGCCGGTTCTGGTTCGTGTCGAGGACGACCCTGTCTACTTTGAGAGTGGAAAACCCCGCCGCAGTCACCATGATGTCGTAGGTGCCGCGCGGAATCGGCGTGAAGACGGCATACCCACTCGTGTTGGTAACTCCTGAAAACGCTTCGTGGGTATCGACGTTAACTACTTGAACCGCACTTCCCGCTATGATCGAGCCGGTCGTATCCGACACCAGTACGCGCAGCGTAGCGGTGGTCTGCCCCAACAGCGCAGACACGGAGAGAGCGAGTAGAAGCGTGAGCAAGCTTGCTGCCCGGGCGTACGCGCGCAACCAGGCACGGTACGAGTAAAAACTCTTCGTCATTGTCATGTTGCCCCCCACCAAACGTGGAACCATTCAAAAGTCTGCAAAAAGGATCGGTCCCCGGCCAGTGGCGCACACGACACTCACCAAGACGTTGGTGGCCAACTTGATCATTCGCACCGGGAATGAGCCTAGCTCAGTTGAGAATATGGGATTTGCAGCAGGATGGGAAGACCCAAATACTACTAGCAGGGGATCCCCCATTTGGGGGGGCTACAGCTCGATAATCCCGCGTTTTAGTCCGATTGTGACAGCGTGGGTTCGGTCGTTGGCGCCGAGTTTAGTGAGTACTTTGGCGACGTGGTTCTTCACCGTTTCCTCGCCGATGGAGAGCAGCGCGCCAATCTTCTTATTGCCGTTTCCCGAAGCGATCAGGCGCAGCACGTCGATCTCGCGCGCGGTCAAACCACTCTCCGTGGCATGATCGGCAACCTCCGCGGCCACCTCCGTGGAGATCCGTCTTTCATCCAAACACACGGCACGAATGGCTTCCAGAAGTTCCCTGTGCACCCGTCCTTTCAATATGTAGGCCTGCGCGCCGGCTTTCAGGGCCCGCATCGCCTGGACGTCGCCCTTATACATCGTCAGGACGATAATTCGGGCGTTGGGGAATTCGGTTCGAATGCGAATGATCGCCTCGACGCCGTTCAGATTCGGCATTTGGAGATCCATCAAGGTCACGTCCGGACGGTGCAGCCGGAACTGCTCGATCGCCTCCTGTCCGTCGGAAGCTTCCGCGACCAACTTCATGTCGGGTTCAGCATTGACCAGTGCCGCGATCCCCTCGCGGAGCAGAGCATGGTCATCCACGGCGAGAATCCGAATCGCGTCAGGATTGCCGTTCATGAGCGTCCTCCTCCTTGCGCAGCAAAGTAAACCCGCGAGCATCCCTGGATGTTCCGTATGCAACCGAAGCGGGTACGGTCAGGGACACTTCTGTGCCGGTTGCGGGTTCGCTGCGAAACTCCAATCGTGCGCCGATTCCTTCCGCGCGTTCCCGGACGCCCGGTAACCCCCAGTGTCCGGCGCGCCCGCCGCCATGGAGAACATCCAGGCCGATACCCGCGCCATTATCCCGGATTCGGAGGCGAAGGTCGCGGTGCGAGTAGAAGACCTCGGCTTTGATCCGGCTTGCCTGGGCGTGCCGGAACGCGTTTTGCAGCAGTTCGCAGCCAATCCGGTGGAGCTCGTCCTGAATCTCCGGGGCTAAGGTCCGGCGCAGCCCCTGCGTAGCCATCTGAAAGGTTGCCGAATCGCGATTCGCATCTTGAGCGCCGGCCAGTTCCTGCCCCATCGCATTCAGTAAATCGTCAAGATCCGTCTGCGCCACCGGTATGGCACGTAGGTTCTGAATGGCATCCCGGCCCTCGGCCACCGCCTGTTCCGCGCGGATGATCGCCCCATCGAGAGTTTGCATGGCGTCCTCGGGGCGCCGGGGAAGCATATTGCGCGCTGCCTGCAATTGGAACATCACGGCGTGGAAGCGCTGCAGCAGTGTGTCATGCAACTCCCGGGCAATTCGGGTCCGCTCGCCCACCCGCTCTTCCAGCCGCGCGTGCGCGTGCTGCTCAATGGCGCGGAGCCGCAGATACGCAACCGAACCGATGGTTAGAGAGAGTAGTACTAACACCAGGCTCCGAAACCACCAGGCGCCCCACCAGGGGGGCAGCACGCGCAACTGGAGCGCCACACCCTGCTCATTCCACGCACCGTGGCTGTTTGTCTCCTGCACACGCAAGACATAATCTCCGGGCGGCAAGGTTGTGTAGGTCCTTTGCCAGTGCGCGCCCGGAACTTCATTCCAGGCGGTCTCCAGGGGCTCCAGCCGGTAGCGCAGGCGATTCCGGTCCCGGTTGGCATAGGTAAGGGACGAGAACTCGAAGTAAAACACATTCTGTTTGTGGGACAGAGTCAAAGAGTCAGTGAACGAGATCGATTTCTGGAGTGGGGAGCCGTCTCCAACCGGCACCGGCCGGCCAAACAACCGAAAATCGGTTAGAACGATGGGCGGAGTGTATGAATCACCCGAATGATTCGCCACTTGCTCCGGGAAGAAGGCGACCACCCCGGCAAGGGAGTTGAAGAACATCTCACCGCTCGGGCTCTTCCAGCCACCGTGCGGAGCCCAGAATTCATTTCGCAAGATGCCGTCGGAGGCGTAGAAGTTAGCAAACGTCTTGGCGCCGGGATCGAACCGGGAAAGACCGTTGTTGGTGCCCAACCACAAATTACCGTGTTCGTCTTCCTGGATACCGGTAACAAAATTGTTGGATAGCCCGTCGGTTTCGTAGTAAACCGTGAACGTCCCCTTCACTGGGTCGAAGCGGTCCAGCCCGCTTGAAGTTCCAACCCAGACGATGCCTGAGCGGGAGACGCTGACCGCATTCACCTGGTCGCTACTCAAAGTCCCGGGTACCCCAGGCTGTCTCCGGTAGATGGTGAACGCTCCGGTTTTGGGATCGAAACGTTGCAGACCGGATGCCAGAGTACCGAGCCAAAGATCTCCGCTCGGATCTTCCGCCAAGGCATCATACACCACTGTGCCCGGTCCATTGGCCCTGTAAGTTTGAAAACGGCCGGTCTGGGCATCGAATGCGTCAACTCCGTCCATGGTTCCGGCCCACAGTGTGCCTTTGCGATCGACTAGCAGGCTCAGTACATTATCGTTGCTCAAACTGTGAGAATCGGCCGGATCATGACGAAAGGCCTGGAACTGTTCCGTCACCAGGTTATATCGATTCAGCCCGGCCCAAGTGCCGAACCAGACAGAGCCTGAGTGGTCTTCCGCGATGGACCGCACCACGGAGTTTGGGAGACTCCCGTGCGTCCCTGCACTGCGGTAGAAGGTTACCTTGCCCGTCTTCCGGTCGATCCGGTTGAGCGCCGACTGCGTACCAACCCAAAGCATGCCTCGGCTATCCTCCAGTACGGACTGCGCGACACCGCTCTCGATCGTGTTGGCAACGCCCGGCACGTGGCGGTAGATGTGAAACGGCGATTTCTTGCTGGTGAACCGGTCGACTCCATCCACCCCCGCCGCCCAAAGACTGCCTTCCCTGTCCTGGAAGACCTGGGACATGTGATCGGCGCTGAGGCTGTCGGGATCGCCGGGCGTGTTTCGGTAACGGACGAGTTGTTTCCGGTCGCGATCCAGTTTGTAGAGTCCGTTGTCGAGAGTGCTGAACCACAAGGTCCCGTCCGGGTCTTCGTGGATGCCAACTACGCCCGTGACGGGTTTCGATCCGTCGCCGAATGCGTAATGTGTCACTCGGTCTGCCGCTCGATCCACTACCCACACTCCGGCACCCGTCTCACTGAGGACCCAGAGAACGCCTGCATGGTCCTCAAGAAGAACCATTCGGGATTGTTCGGATCGATCCAACAGCGAAAAATGCCGGGTGACTCTTCCCGCTTCGCGGTCGAAGATATCCAGGCCGGCGGCCGTGGCCACCCAGAACGTTCCGTCCTTCTGTTCATACGTCGCCCTTACGGCGCTGTCGCTCAGACTAGTGGGATCGTTTGGGACGTGCCGGTACCGGACAGTTTCCAACGTGAGGGCATCCACCCGGTTCAGCCCATGCAGCGTGGACAGCCAGATCGTCCCCTTCCGATCCTGGTTCACTTGATAGACGGGGCCCTCGAATCCCTCTGAAGCCCGCGGGTCGGGGTGGTATTGGGTGAAACGATCGGTAGCGGGGTCGTAGCGGTCCAGGAATTGATCGGAGCCAACCCAGAGCATCCCGGAGCGGTCCTTGGACATCGACCAGACCTTGCTGCCGCTGAGACTGTGCGGATTTTCCGGATCGTGCCGGTACTCTCGCAACCGATACCCGTCGTAACGCCTCAACCCATCACGGGTGCCCAGCCAGAGGAAGCCCTGGTCGTCCTGAATAATGAAATAGACGCTCCTCTGAAACAAACCCTGGTCGGAGGACAGGTGGCGGAATTGGATGTCGTTCCCCTCCACCACGGGCAAATGGACGGTTCCGGACTGGATGCCGGCGGAGTAGCCGACGCTGGCGGCAACCAGCAGCGCTAGAACCGGCCAGAATCTGGCGCGCGCGGCAAGCAAACTTTGCCCCGTTGCCCGGCGCCGGGTTGGCGGCGTAGGAGATGATGCGCGCGCCGATTTGGTGAGCCGCCCTCCGTGGTTGTGGGCTTCAGCTTCCACAGTCTCCCCCCCGGTCATTCTATCGCCTTGGACAAGATTGTAGTTGGCCCTTGAGGGCTTCTACGAGTTTCGACGAACCAGACACCCTGGCCGCGCGGCAATGCGGGAAGCGGTATCGTGAAAGCATGTCCGCGCCGCAGCATGATGAGGATGGGGAACGCTCCGCCGCCACCTGGCCTTCTCGGGCTCGCCAGTGGTCGCGCGCGGCCCTGGCCATGGCGCTGCTTTTCGCCAGTTTGCCTGTAGCCGGCAAATTGTTTTTAGGCAATTGGGACTTCGACGGCGCATGGGGCTTGGCCGGTCTGTGCCTGATCGCCGCCACGTATCTTTATTTTGCAGGCCGTGATCCCCGTCCGCCCATCCCAGATTCCGCTACGCTGCTCGGCGAGGCCATCCGTCTGGCGTCGTTGGGGAAGACCCGCCGCGGCCTCGCCGTATTGAACAAAGCGCTCCGCCTCAGTCCCCGTCTCTGGCAGGCGCGCCAGTACAGCGGCCAGATGCGTCTGGCCCAGCCCGAGGCCGCCGAATCCGCCCTGCGGGATTTTACCGAGGCCATTCGCATGGCCCCCCGCGAACCACACCTCTATATCCTCCGCAGCCACGTCTTCACTCTGCTCGGCCAGGAAGTTTCCGCGCGCGAAGATCTGGATGCCGCCGCCCGCCTTGGTGGCGACACCGGGACACCCGCTGGTCCGTAGCCCGCCGTCGTCCCGCCGCCAAAGAGTTTTGGCGTTCCTGAAAGGATCGCCGTGTATGCGACATCTTGAATGTGAGGTCAAATGAAACGCTGGATCATCCCGATTTTCCTGGCAGCCGCTCTACACGCCGCCGATTCGCCACTTGTCCCCGCCATCAACGCCTTCACTAGCGCGTCTTACAAACAACTGAGCGGCGGGGACGCGAATCTGATCCTTTCCCCATTCAATATCGCGACCGCGCTCTCCATGGCGCTGGCCGGCGCGAGCGGCAAGACCGCGTCGGAGATCCGATCCGTCCTGCATCTCCACGCCGATCCCACCTACGATGCCGCCCTGGCAGCCCTGCTCGCCGATCTCAACCAGGCTGGCAACACCCCCGGCAACCAACTGCACACTGCCAACGGACTCTGGGTGCAAAAGGGCTTCGTCGTCCAATCCCCCTTTCAGACCACCCTGGCGAACCACTACCACGCCCCGCTCACACTGCTCGATTTCATCGCCAATCCGGAGGTTGCCCGGGCCCAGATCAACCAGTGGACGGAAGAACAGACCAACAATAAGATCACGAACTTGTTCCCCTCCGGTTCCATCAATTCCCAGACCCGCCTCGTTCTTGCGAGCGCCATTTATTTTTATGGCAAGTGGGAGAGTCCGTTCCTCACCTCGCGCACCCAGCCCGCGCCCTTCAACCTGTCCGCCGGCAATACCGCCCAGGCTAGCTTCATGAACCAGACGGCCCACTTCGGATATTTTGAAACCCCGTCCGCCCAGATTCTGGAAATGCCGTACGCCGGCACCGGCTTCGCCTTTGACGTCCTCTTGCCAAAGACCGTCACCGGACTTCCGGCCCTGGAAAAATCGCTGACGCCGGAGAGCCTTACGGCGTGGCTGGGCTCCCTCACTGACAAAAACGTCCAATTGAGTCTGCCGAAGTTCCGCGCCGAATCCGAATTCTCACTCTCCAGCGCCCTCAGTGCCATGGGTATGCCCGTGGCCTTCACCGCCCAGGCTGATTTTTCCGGCATCGACTCCCAGCGAGGGCTCGCCATTTCCGAAGTGATGCACAAAGCCTTCGTCGACGTCGCGGAGCAGGGTACGGAAGCCGCGGCCGCCACCGGCATCACCATGCGCGCTACCGCCATGCGGATGACCGAACCCCCGGTGGTTTTCCGCGCCGATCACCCGTTCCTCTTCCTCATCCGCGACACGAAAAGCGGCGCCATCCTCTTCATCGGCCGTCTGACTCACTCGTAACCAGTGGGACCGGCCAATCCTGTCCGGGCTAGCCACGGTTTGTGGGACCGGCCTCGGCCGGCCCCAGCGAAAGCCCTCAAGCCCAAGTAACTAACCTATTCCGGCCGCGCTAACTCAACCGGAACTGCCTGACACTCGAATTTCCGGCCTCACCGCTCCCAGACTCTTCCACTCGCGGACGGTCCGCTCCAAACAACGCGCCAAGCCAGAGCTCCGCCACCTCTCCATTCCACGCAGAATACTCGTCACCCTCCGCGAAGCCGAGCGACGCGTACCAGCACTTCTCTTCCTCCAGCCGCATGAAGATCAACGTCGCTTTCGTAGGCAGGTGCCTGGCGGAAACCGTTCGGATGTAACTCTGGTTCAGCCTGGCCGTGTAGCCGCCGGTGGCGCCGCCGCGCCACATGCCCCGCGCCGCGTTGGCGCGAAGCAGCGTCGCCACATTCGCAATCGACCAGTCGGTTCCAAAGACCCGCCCCTCCGTGTGCGGCGAGGCAATCGGCATCTTACTCATAGTTCGGCGTCAGTTCGGCAGAAACTTGAAATCGGAAATCGCAATCTCATCGTTCCCCTGAATGAGAAAACCGAACTTGCCCTGCGTGAAGTCGCGGCCCGGTTCGGAGAATGTATCGAGCACCTTCCAGTCGTCGCCTATCCGCATCTTCTGCACCAGCCGGTCCGGCGTTACCTCAATCTGAATGGTGTAGGCCTTTTGATTCGCCAGATTGATCGGCGTCTTGACACGCTCCAGCCGCTGCCCCTTTTGAATTACGCCGGCCCAGAAGTTCTTCCTGTCCAGTTCGTACAGCAGGTAATTCTTAGCATCCGTATATTCCACGCACCAGCGGATCTGCCCCGCGCGGAACACACCGCCGCCTTTCAGCAACTGGACCGTAAAAGTGAAGACGCCCTTTGCCGGCAGCTTATACGGTACAAATCCGCCGCCTTTGTGAACCCAGTTGTCGCCTTCTTTCTTCCAGCCCTGCGCGTCTTCAAACTCCGCCATCCCGCTGGCCACCGGCGGTGGCGGCGCCGCCGGACTCGCTTTCGCCAGTGCAAACGCCACTTCGCGGTTTTCGCCGGCGCCCAACTGGACCCGCGTGCTCGCCTCCGTATACCCCGGTGCGCTCGCCGAAAATGTGTAGCTCCCCGGCGCCAGTTCGACCTGCGCTCCCACTGCTTCGTGCGATTCGGTTTCGTCGCCGCGTCGATACGCCACGGTTGCCGACGCCGGGTTTCGCGTCAGCCGGACGCTCCCTCTTGCGGCGGCCAGGACTACGTCCGCAGCCGTCAGCACCACCGTCTGGCCCGCCCGGAACGGCCGTTGCAGCCGCTTCTCCTGGAATTGATCGTGCCGCAGCTCAATTGTGTGGTCGCCCGGTGGAATCGCACCCAGGCTGAAAGAGCCGTCCAACTGCACCATGCCGGCGCTCTTCTGATCCACCAGAATTTCAGCCCCGGCCATAGCCCCATGAATCTCCAGCGAACCGAATTGCGGCTGCGGTTTCAGGTTGAACTCCAGGCGCACTTCGGCGCCCTTCTTGACTTCCGCCATCTGCGCCGGCTCCATTTGGAAGCCGCTCTTGGCCACCCGCACCGACACTTTTCCCAGGGTTTGAATACGCAGTTGCCCCCGCTGCGTCTGCCGCCCGTACTCCTTATCGTTCAGAAAAACGCGCACGCCGTCCTGCCCGGTCGAGACAATCAGCGTGCCCGCGTTGACGTCCGTCTTGAGGAACGCCGTTAGCATCGGCGCCGCGCTGAAACTCTCGCTCATGTTGCGCTGGTCCTTGCCTTCGCCCAGCAGAATCTCATCCACGCCCGGCTGAAAGCTCGTCAGATCCACCCCCGCCGGACTGGCGTCGCTTTGCGGCTGTCCGTTCACCGCCAGCTTCCAAGGGCCGCCGCTGGTTACCAGGCGCGCCTGTTTCCCGAAACTGGCCACCAACACCGCAATCATGTTCCTCGCTTTCACCGGTCCAGACACCACCGGCTGTTTCCCGGGCCCCGCATCGAATGTGAATGTGGTGTCCCCCGACGGACCAGTCACCTTCACCGTGTGAGTTCCCGCAGGCACTTGCTCCAGTACAAACTGCCCCTCCTGCAAATCCACCGGCGGTCCGTCGTCCACCACAAACTTGCCTTGCGCCAGGTCCGTCAGCAGCCGTACCGATTGCGGTTGTGCTGTCAACGTTAAGTTCACCCCAGCCGGATGCCCGGCCGTCACCGTCAGCGTGCCGCTCGCCGGCCCGAAGCCGTCCAGTGACGCGGTCATTTGGTACTTGCCCGGTGTCAATGCCAGCTTGCAGTTGGACGTACAGGTAGTCCCGCCTACGCCAGCGGATGCGCCCGTCGCCTTCACCGTCGCGCCCTGTGGAGTAGTCACAATCTCCACCGGGACCGCCGTTGTCGCCGCCACCCGCGCCGCGTTCGCCGCGAACCGCTTGCGCGTCTCACGCACCGCCCAAAAGAGACAGACCACAGCAACCAGCAGACCAATCACCGGTATGATCAACAGCTTTCGGTTCACCGGTTGCGTGACAGGCTTGAGCTTTCCCGCATCGGATGGTGGCGAAGAGGACGATGCCGGCGATGACACTTGCGTTTGCGGGGTCAGAGCCGAAATCTCACTTCCTGCTGCCGGTTTCGCCGCAATTCGCTCTACCCCCGCTGGCTCCACTGGTTCCACCGGAACCAGTGGAAATGGCATCTGCCGCGGACCTTGGGGCTGCGGCGCTGGCGGCGCCGCGATCTTCGTCGCCGCATCCAGGAAGGATATCGTCTGCGCTGTTGCTTCCCCTGGAACAGCCGCTTGTTGTTTCAACAGCAACCCGCGCGCCATCAACCGCTGCTTGATTTCGTTTCCAGTTAGCTGGATTTCGAAATCGTTCGGGTAAGCCTGAATCATTTCGTTAAGCTGGACAAAAATCGCTTTCAGTACGGCCAACTCGCCGGTTGACCTGATCTGTTCGTCCAGCCTGGTGAGTTCCTGTTGAGGATCGACGCTGTCCAAGCCCACGTTGCCTATCGTACACCTGCCAGGGGATTCGCTCCTATACTGGCGAAGAGCAACGTCCCGCCGCTGCCTTTTTCTCCCCAATTATCGTAGCGGACCATACAGTTTCCCATCTTTGTAGTCAGCCAATCTAATCTTGCATGCGGCCGGCTCTCCAGCGGGCGCCGCCTGCCACGCTCCGCCGTCCCGGAAACCAGGTTGAACTTCCGGCTTTCGACGTGATCGTCGCCAGTTTCTCCGCCGCTCACTCGCCGTTGTTACCGTATTGTCACCGTTACGCCATGGATACCTTACGCTATGGAGCTAATATTGAAATGTCGTACGTTCTGCGAAAACGGCGGCCAGGGCGGAGCGGCCGCTCCCATCGCCCGGCGGCGTTGCTGACGATGGCCAGAGAGCCAAGGCGCTCTATCTTGCGCAATTTGAGAGGCGGAATATGGCAGCACAATTTAGTCTGGCTCACCTGACGGTGCTGGGCTGCGCCCCACCCGAAATGACTTATATTGCGGCGAGCGCCGGGTATGATTTCGTTAGTTTTCGTCCCATCCTGATGGGTTTGGTCAATGAGCCAAACTATGCATTGGCCGAAAACAAGGTCATGCTGCAGCAAACCAAGACCGCGCTCGCTCAGACCGGATTGAAAGTTCACGACATTGAATTGGCGCGCATTTGCGATGGCGTCGATGTGAAATCATACGTGCCTGCCATGGAAGTGGCCGCCGAGTTAGGCGCGCGTCACGTGATCAGCAGTGTCTGGACTCCGGATCGGACCTACGCCATCGAGAGCCTGGCAGAGCTTTGCGATCTGGCCAAGGGCTTGGGTTTGACGATTAATCTGGAATTCGTGACATGGGCCAATGTCGCCAATCTTCGGGAGGCAATCGATCTTTGCCGGGCCGCGAATCGCGAAAACTGCGGTCTTCTGATCGACACTTTGCATTTCCACCGCTCGCGAGTCTCTCTGGATGAGTTGGATGTCTTGCCGCGCGAGTGGTTCCACTTTGCGCACCTCTGCGATGCACACAAAGAGATTCCCTCGGCGAAAGAAGACCTGATTCATACAGGGCGCGCCGAGCGCCTGTATGTCGGCGAAGGCGAAATCGATATCGCCGGCATCGTGAACAGGCTGCCTGAGATGCCTTATTCGCTGGAAATCCCTCACCTGGAGCGCGTTCGCGAATTGGGTTACGGGGAACACGCGCGGCGCTGCCTGCAAACTGCGAGGCAGTATTTGCTGGCCCACCCCAGGGCGGAAGTGGGTGCCCGTTGTTTGTCGTAAGCTCTTAATCATGAGACCCTGCGTAGCTTCGCCCGTGGTGATCAGGGGCGCCGCGTTTGGCGGTTCCCAGCCCCTGTTTTGTGTGCCCCTCGTGGCCAAGACCTTGGATCAACTGCTGATGCAGGCGCAGACGGCTCACGCATTGAAGCCCGATGTGGTTGAGTGGCGCGTGGATTCCTTCGATCAAACCGGCGCGGAAGAGGTTGGCGAGGCGCTTAGGCAATTGCGTAAGATTCTGGATCGCGAGCCGATAATCTTCACGTTGCGCATCAGCGCGGAGGGCGGCGCGAAACCGATGACACAGGAGGCGCGGGCATCGTGCATCGACGCGGCTTTGCGCTCCGGGCTCATCGACATGGTGGATTTAGAACTTTGCAACGGTCCGGAATTCCTCGAACCCATCATTTCAACCGCTCACAGTCACGGGTCGCGGGTGATCCTTTCCTTCCACGATTTTGAAGCTACCCCCAGCAATGAAGTCCTGCTTGGCAGGATTTCGGTGATGATTCGCCAGGGTGCGGACATTGCCAAAGTTGCCTGCATGCCTCGCGAAGCCGGGGATGTCTTACGGTTGCTTCAAGTGACGCTGACAGCCCGGTCAGTTTTCCCGGCGGTGCCTTTATGCACCATGTCCATGGGCGGTTTGGGCAGCCTGAGCCGGGTTGCCGGATTCCTCTATGGTTCCGATATGGCTTTTGCCGTGGGTCAGGCAGTTTCCGCACCCGGCCAGATTCCCATCGGCGAGGCCAGAGCGATCACGGAAGCGTTACTTCGTTACGCTTGAAGCTCGAATTCGTCTGTCCGGCTGCGGCGTGCTTGAGCAAGCCCATTCTGCTACCGGTCGACGAACGCCTTCTGCACATCGTTGTATCGGTAGCCTGAGACAGCCTCGGGAGCGAGCGCCGCATTCAGCAGTTCCACGTCCGCTGCGGTTAAGGCGACTGCAGCGGCGCCGACGTTATCCTCCAGGTAATTCCGCCGCTTAGTGCCGGGGATCGGCACGATATCGTCGCCCTTGTGCAGCAACCAGGCGAGCGCGATTTGCGCGGCCGTGGCGCTCTTCTGCGCGGCCAATTGCCGCACGGCCGAAGCGGCTCGCACGTTGGCGTCGAAGTTTTCACCCTGAAAACGAGGATCGCTGAAGCGCCAATCGGTCGGCGCGTACTCTTCGGCGCGTTTGGCGCTTCCGGCCAGAAAGCCTCGGCCCAGCGGGCAGAAGGGCACCAAGCCAATCCCCAGTTCCCGAATCAGCGGAATGATCTCCGGTTCCAGATTCCGTTCCCACAGGGAGTACTCGCTTTGCAGCGCCGTGATGGCGTGCGTGGCATGTGCCCGGCGGATGTTGGCGGCGCCGGCTTCGGAGAGCCCCAGGAATCGTACCTTGCCTTGCTTCACCAGGTCGGCCATGGCGCCAACAGTCTCTTCGATCGGCACTTTGGGATCCACGCGGTGCTGGTAGAAGAGGTCGATGCGGTCCGTTCCCAGGCGGCGCAACGAGGCTTCGGCAACCTCCTTCACATGCTCCGGCCGGCTATCCGTTCCGACAAACTGGCCATTCGCGAAACGAAAGCCGAACTTGGTGGCGAGCGTCACATCGTCGCGCCGGCCCTTCAGCGCTCTTCCCAGCAACTCTTCATTCTTGAAAGGGCCGTACGCTTCGGCCGTATCGAACAGGGTGACACCCAGTTCCACGGCGCGCTGGATAGTAGCGATAGACTCCCGGTCGTCCGGTGTACCGTACGACTGGCTCATCCCCAGGCAGCCGAGACCCAGGGCCGAAACCTCCAGCCCCTGGCTGCCAAGCTTGCGCCTTTTCAATTTGTTTCTCCTTCCGTTGCCGCCCATTTCGCATCGTTGCGTGCGAAGAGTCGCGCTAGTGGCCGCCGGACAGTTTGCGGTAGTATTCGGCCACTGAGTCCTTATAGCCCGGGGGGACCTTCGCCGGATCGGTGTTGCGGATGGTGCCACCGCGCTTTTCTTCCAACTGGTGGCGCAGTTGTAATTCCAGCGCATCCACCCCGCTGACCAGTTGTTGGTGCATCTGCTCCACCAGCGCGGGATTCCCGGGGAAGCGGCTCGGGTCCAGATTGCGCATCTGATCGATGAGCGCCTGCAACTGCTGGCGCGCTTCCGGACTATCCTGCACGGCTGGGCGAACCTGGTTGAGAAGGTTCAGGCCCTGGTCAATCTGGCGCTGAGCATCCGCCGGGTTGGCGCCCTGTTGCGGGGCCACGGCTTGGCCGGAGATGCGAGTATTGCCGGTATCCCAGCCGCCGTACCCGTTGCGATCGCCGCCCTGGCCGGCGGCTGGATTGCCCACCGGACCGGCGACCCGGTTGCCAACCTCACCCGCCCGGTTTCCAGCGCCTGCTCTTGCCTGCTGGCCACCGGCGCGCTGGCCGCCCGCTTGACCACCCTGACCCTGCTGGCCACCCTGACCCTGTTGGTCGCCCCGTCCGCTCTGCGCCTGTTGCTGTCCCGGTTGGCCGTTGCGTGAGAGCGGACTGGATTGGAACTGCTGGCCACCGCGGCCCGGCTGACCTTGACCAGGTTGAGAATTCGGACGTCCTCCCAGGCCCGCGAGCTGGTCGCGGAGACGGGATAGATCATCCATGGCCTTGTTCAGCTCAGCGTCCGCCGAAGTGCGTTGCCCGTTGCCCACGGCGCGGGCCGCTTCACCGATCTGTTGACTCAGCTTCTGCAGGTCGCTGGTAAGCGCTTTTTCGAGCGGATCGGAAAAGTCGCCGCCGCGCAGCCAGTCCGAACTGCGCTGCATGCGCGTGCCCAAATCGTTCTCGTCCATCGTATCGAGCGCGCTGCGCAACTTACCGGAAGCCCCGGGTTGCGTGGAAGACAGTTCCCGCGTGGTCGTGCGCACTTGCTGCGTGAGGTGCGACAGGTCGTCGGACACGCGCTGGCGTTCGTTCACCATCTTGTCGATTTCCTGGGCGGTGGGCTCCTTCGCCTGGCGGCCGGCGGCGCGAGCGGCACTCTGCTCGGCCATCAACGCGCGCACTTGGTCGGCCTGTTGCTTTTGCTGGTTCGCCAGTTGCTCGGCCGTTTGCGCCATCGAGTTGATGCGGCTGGCGGCATCCTGCTGCTGCGCGCCGCCCAGCAGATCGCTGGCTTGGCGCAAGCGGTCGGCGGCGCGGCGGGCATCGGCGGCACTGGCGCTCTGGGAGGTGGCGCGCTTCATGTCGTCGTTGGCCTGCCGCAAGCGATCAAGCGCCTGTTGAGCCGCCTGTTGCCGGCCATCGGCTGCCTGATCCGCGGACTGTTGGGAATTGGCGGCGCTGTCCTGCCCCGCCTGCGCGCCGCTGCGGCCGGCGGAAGCGCTGCCCGCTTGCCCGCCGCGCTGGCCGGCCTGTCCACCGGATTGAGCGGAAGCGGAAGCGCTTTGCCCGTTCTGCCTGCCCTGTTGTCCCTGCTGCCCCTGCTGGCCTTGTTGTCCTTGCTG
>Ga0182030_10000447_pt1 | contig 76522 bp, 66 predicted proteins | sample 812S3MmetaG_FD_121299 | JGI IMG/M metagenome (GOLD analysis project Ga0182030, IMG submission 121299) | Permafrost microbial communities from Stordalen Mire, Sweden - 812S3M metaG (Illumina Assembly) | ecosystem: Environmental > Terrestrial > Soil > Wetlands > Permafrost | place: Sweden...
CATGGGCTGATGTCTCCCGACCGCTTCATCCCGCTGGCCGAGGAGACGGGGCTGATCGTGCCGATCGGGCGATGGGTGCTCTCCGAGGCGCTGGGCCAGGCTGCGCGGTGGTCGAGCGCCCATCCGCACCTGCAACCGCTGAAGATCTCGGTCAACGTCTCCGCGGTGCAGCTGAGGGCGCCGAGCCTGATCGCGGACGTGCGCGACGCGCTGCTCGAGTCCGAAATCGACCCCGGCAGGGTCATCCTGGAGGTGACCGAGAGCTCCTTCATCGAAGGCTCGCAGGAGACGATCCGGACGCTGCGCGGGCTCAAGGAGCTCGGCGTGCTGCTTGCGATCGACGACTTCGGCACGGGCTACGCGTCGATCTCCAACCTGCGCAGCATGCCCGTCGACATCCTCAAGGTCGACAAGAGCTTCGTCTCCTCCACAGAGCACGACCCCGATACCGCCGCCGAGCTGCTCGAGGCGATCGTCAACATCGGCCGGGTGCTCTCGCTGGTGACCGTCGCCGAGGGTGTCGAGGACTCCGAGCAGCTGGACGTCGTCAGAGATCTCGGCTGCGACCTGGCGCAGGGCTACCTGCTCGGCCGACCCGTCCCCTCCGAGGAGGCAGCGGAGGTCATAGCCGAACAGGCGCGCGGCATTCGCCCGCACGCCGGCATGGGGCTCTGATCCCGCGGTCGCCCCGCGCATGAGCGCCGGCGTGCGCGCGGAGCAGCGCACGAGCCTGACGGCTCTCCCGTGCTCGGGCGCGCGTGGCAGCTAGCCTCGGTGCGAGCATGCCCGTGAGTCGCCACACACAGCGCCCGCCCTCCTCCGCGGCGGGCGCCGACGCTGTCGTGGCGGGCGCCAACGGCGCCGCCGCGACAGCGGCTGAGAGCGACAGCTACAAGTGGATAGCGCTCTCGAACACCACGCTTGGAGTGCTGCTGGCGACGCTCGACGCCTCGATCACGCTGATCGCGATGCCCGACATCTTCCGCGGCATCCACCTGGACCCGCTGGACCCCGCCAACAGCTTCTACCTGCTGTGGATGATCCTCGGCTTCCTGGTGGTCTCGAGCGTGCTGATCGTCAGCTTCGGGCGCCTGGGGGACATGTACGGCCGCGTGCGCATGTACAACCTCGGCTTTGTCATCTACACAGTGGCCTCGCTGATCCTCACCGTGGATTGGCTCAGCGGTCGCGCGGGGGCGACCTACCTGATCGTCTTCCGCATCGTTCAGGGTGTCGGAGCGGCCTTCCTGCTGGCCAACGCCGCGGCCATCATCACCGACGCCTTCCCGGCCAACCAGCGCGGCATGGCGCTGGGCATCAACAACATCGTCGGCGTCAGCGGCATGTTCGTCGGGCTCGTGCTTGGCGGCCTGCTCGCGCCGATCGACTGGCGCCTGGTGTTCCTCATCTCAGTTCCCGTCGGGCTGTTCGGCACGGTGTGGGCGTATCTGAAGCTCGAGGAGCGCAGCACGCCAAAGCCGGCGCGAATCGACTGGTGGGGCAACGTGAGCTTCGCGCTCGGGCTGATTCTGATCATGGTCTCGGTGACCTACGGCATACGCCCCTACGGGAGCCACCCCACCGGCTGGGGCAGCCCCCGCGTGGTTGCGCTGCTCGCAGCCGGGGCAGCTTCCCTGGCGGCGTTCGCGATCATCGAGCGCCGTGTCGCCGATCCCATGTTCCGCCTGCCCCTGTTTCGTATCCGCGCCTTCACTTTCGGGACGCTCTCGACGTTCCTCTCGGCGATAGCCCGGGGTGGGCTGATGTTCATGCTGATCATCTGGCTGCAGGGGATCTGGCTGCCGCTACACGGCTACAGCTTCTCCTCGACCCCCCTGTGGGCCGGCATCGCGATCCTGCCCCTGACGGTCGGGATGCTCATCGCAGGGCCGACCTCCGGCTATCTCTCCGACCGCTTCGGGGCACGCTGGTTCGCGACCGGGGGCATGCTCGGCGCGGCCCTCAGCTTCCTGCTGCTCGCCCTCCTGCCGACCGACTTCCCCTACCCGGTGTTCGCGCTGGTGCTTGCGCTCAGCGGGGTCTCGATGGGCATGTTCGCCTCGCCCAACCGGGCGGCGGTGATGAACAGCCTGCCCCCGGGCAACAGGGGTGCGGGCGGAGGCATGAACCAGACCTTCCAGAACTCCGCCCAGGTGCTCTCGATCGGCGTCTTCTTCACGCTGATGATCCTCGGGCTGGCCAGCAACCTGCCGCACACGATGGCGGCCGGGCTCCAGGCCCACGGCGTCGGTCCAGCCACGGCGCGGCGCGTTGGGGCGACGCCGCCCGTCTCGATCCTGTTCGCTGCCTTCCTCGGCTACAACGCGATCCAGAGCCTGCTCGGCCCACATGCGCTGGCGTCGCTCTCAGCCGCCCACCGCGCCACGCTCACCGGGCGCTCCTTCTTTCCGCACCTCATCTCAGCCCCATTTCGCACGGGCCTGCACGAGGCCTTCGCCTTCGCGGTCATCGCCTGCCTGCTTGCCGCCGCAGCGTCGCTGATGCGCGGCGGAAAATACGAGCACACGCCGGATGGGTCTGCCCCGCGCGGCCAGATGAGCGCCAAGCCCGCCGTCGCGACGCCCGCCTAGGCTCCCTGGCTCATCGCGCGGCGCATCAGCCGCATGAAGCTGTCCACGACGACCGGGTCGAACTGCGCCCCCGAGCAGCGCCGCAGCTCATCCAGGGCCTCCTCGACCGTGATCGCGTCGCTGAACGGCCGGTTGCGCATCATCGCCGCGAAGGCTGCGCACACCGCGATGATCCTCGCGCCCAGCGGGATCGCCTCGCCCGCCAGCCGGTCGGGATAGCCGCCGCCGTCGTGGCGCTCGTGGTGGGAGCGCACCAGCTCGGCCGCATACGCCAGCGAGGGTGCGGCCAGCAGGATCCGCTCGCCGATTTCCGCGTGGGTGCGCATGATCACCCACTCGCGGGCGTCCAGCGGGCCCGGCTTGGCCAGGATCGAATCGGGGATCGCGAGCTTGCCGACGTCGTGCAGCCGCGCGGCGATCTCGATCCGCTCGGCCTCATCCTCTCCCAGACCGAGGCTCTGCGCGGTGGAGCGCGCCAGGCGCGCCACGCGGTTGAGGTCCTCGAGGATGCCGGGCGTGTGCTCGGCGAGCACCTTCAGCAGCAGGCCGACGGCCTCCCGATCCACGGGTACGTGCTCGCCCTGCTCCCGGGTGAGGATCCCCATGCGACAAATATCGTCGGTGCGCCGGATGGCCTTGAAGGGGCTGGGCGCGGCCGCGCCATGTGGCGCTCAGCCGATGCACCGGCCCCGCGGCGGCGCAGCGCCGCCGCGGGGGCACGCGGGAGATCAGGCTGGGGCGGCCAGCACGGCCGTGCACTGTGGGCAGCGTCTGGCCTTCAGCGGGATCGCGCTCGTGCACTCCGGGCACTCCTTCTCGTCGGGGTCCTCCTGGGCGCGCCTGGCCATCAGCCGGTTCACGGGAGTGACGACGAAGAAGAACACCGCGGCCGCGACGCTCAGGAACGTGATCAGGTTGTTGATGAAGTCGCCGTAGAGGAAGTGGCTGGAGTTGATCGTGAACGACAGCGTCCCGAAGTCGGGCTTGCCGAAGATCAGCGCGATGATCGGCGTCAGTAGATCGCCGACGAGGGCTTTGACAACCGCCGCGAACGCCGTGCCGATGACAACGGCAACGGCCAGGTCGACGACGTTGCCCCTGAGCAGGAACTTCTTGAAGTCGGTCAGCAGGCTCACGGTCCTACCCCCTTGTCGGTGGATTGACATGGTCAGCCGCCTCGCCCCCGGGAAACGGCGGGGCCGGGGCGATCGCGCGGCAAGCGTACACGGCCCTCCGAGCGGGCACTCGATGCCGATCTCGCCCGCGACCGGGGGCGGGCGGCTGTGAAATGGCTTTTTTCAGTACCTTCCCGGCGTGAACCTCGAGCAGCTCAAGGAGGAGGTCGCAAGGGGGGCCATCGACACGGTCGTCCTGGCGATGACCGACGTGCAGGGGCGCCTGCAGGGCAAGCGCCTGACGGCGTCGCACTTCCTGGGCGAGGTCGCCCAGCACGGCGCCGAGGGCTGCAACTACCTGCTGGCCGTCGACGTCGACATGAACACCGTCGAGGGCTACGCGATGGCCTCGTGGGAGCGCGGATACGGCGACCTGCTGATGGTGCCCGACTTCGACACGCTGCGGCCGGTGCCCTGGCAGGAGGGGACCGCCATCTGCTTGGCCGACGTCGCGTGGCTCGATCGCTCCGACGTGGTCGCCTCCCCGCGCCAGATCCTGCGCCGCCAGCTGCAACGGCTCGCCGAGCGCGGCTGGAAGGCCAACGCCGGCACCGAGCTGGAGTTCATGGTCTTCCTGGACACATACGAGGAGGCCTGGCACAAGGGCTACGTGGAGCTGCGCCCGGCGAACCTCTACAACGTCGACTACTCGCTGCTGGGCACCGCGCGCGTGGAGCCGCTGATCCGCCGCATCCGCAACGACATGACGGCCGCGGGCATGGTCGTGGAGGACAGCAAGGGCGAGTGCAACTTCGGTCAGCACGAGATCAACTTCCGCTATGCCGACGCGCTGCGTACCGCCGACGAGCACGCGATCTTCAAGAACGGCGCCAAGGAGATCGCCTCCGCCGAGGGCATGGCGATCACGTTCATGGCGAAGTACAACCAGCGCGAGGGCAACTCCTGCCACATCCATTTCTCCCTCGCCGAGGACTCGGACCCGCCCACCCCCCTGTTCGAGCGCGACGAGGCGCTTTTCCACGCGTTTCTCGCCGGACAGCTCGCATGCCTGCGCGAGATGACGCTGATGTTCGCGCCCAACGTGAACTCCTACAAGCGCTACGCCTCCACCAGCTTCGCGCCGACGACGGTCGCCTGGGGGCACGACAACCGCACGTGCTCGCTGCGCGTCGTCGGGCACGGGCCGGGGCGCCGCTTTGAGAACCGCGTCGGCGGCGCCGACCTCAACCCCTACCTGGCGCTGAGCGCGATCATCGCCTCCGGGCTGCACGGCATCGATGCCGGACTCTCGCTGGAGCCCGCCCTGGAGGGCAACGCCTACGCATCCTCCGATCACCCCCGCGTGCCCGGGACGCTCGGTCAGGCGCGCGAGCTGTTCGCCCGCAGCGGCGTGGCGAGGGAGGCGTTCGGCGAGGAGGTCGTCGCCCACTACCTCAATGCGGCCGACGTCGAGCTCGCCGCGTTCGAGGCGACGGTCACCGACTGGGAGCGCGTGCGGGGGTTCGAGCGGCTATGAGCGCGGGCGAGGCGCCGGGCGACGGTGGCGCGCGAGCCTGAGCGGCAGGGCGCCCCCGCGGCGCTCGCCCCGGCGGAGGTGGTGTTCGCGCGGGTGCGCTCGCTGACGGCCTTCGAGGAGACGGTCGACCAGCTCGGCACCGCGATCAAGCTCGGGCTGCTGGCGCCCGGCTCCAGGCTGCCCGCCGAGCGCGACCTGTGCGAGCGCCTTGGCATCGCTCGCTCGACGCTGCGCCAGGCGCTGACAGCACTCACCGAGGGGGGTCTCGTGTTCGCAACCAGAGGCCGCCACGGCGGGACGTTCGTCGCCGATCCGCTGCCGCCGCGCGATCCTCCCTCGGCGCAGGTGCTGTCGCTTTGGCGCGAGACCTGCGATCGCCGGCTGGCCGTGGAGCTCGGTGTGGCGGCGCTGGCGGCGGAGCGCGCCGGGCAGGCGGACCTCGACGCGCTGGACGAGGTCGCGCTCGCGCTGGAGGACGCGCTGGAGGACTTCGGCGCCTACCGCCAGGCGGACATCAGGCTGCACGTCGGCCTCGCCGAGGCCTCGGGCTCGGCGGTGCTCGTCAGAGAGATGACCGAGGTGCAGGGCGCGATGACCGACCTGATCGCCTACATCGCCCACCCGCCCGCGGTGCTCGCCTCCTCCAACGCCCAGCACCGCCTGCTGCTGGCGGCGGTGCGCGAGCGCGACGCGATGCGCGCGGTGCGCGTGATGATCGAGCACCTCAAGGGCACCGAGCACGTGCTCGCGGGGCTGCTGCCGGGCTGAGCGCGGCGCGCGGGGCGAGCCGGCGGGGCCGGGGCGCGCGCGCCGGGCGCAGTTGGCCAGATGTCCGCATTCTGCGCAGCGCAGTCTGGTCATTTGCTCTTGACTTCCATCCGCGGTCGAGCTTATTGTCACGATCGAAGGACGGACGAGCAAACCTTTTCTTCGATTGGGGGCCTAAGCGATGAGCGCAGCGGAGAGTTTGGGCAGCGACGAGCGAAAGCTCGCCGAGCTGGGCTACAAACAGGAGCTGAACCGGGGTTGGAGCGGGTTCTCGAACTTCGCGATCTCCTTCTCCATCATCTGCATCCTCGCCGGCTGTTTCACCACCTACGGCCAGGCGCTCAAGAACGGCGGACCGATCGCCATCTCGATCGCGTGGCCGCTGATCTGCATCCTGATCCTGGCCGTCGCCGTCTCGATGTCAGAGCTCGCCTCCGCCTATCCGACGGCCGGCGGCATCTACTACTGGGCCTCGCGACTGGGCGGACCAGGGTGGGGCTGGTTCACCGGCTGGTTCAACCTGATCGGACTGGTGGCGGTCGTCGCGTCGGTGGTCTACGTGAGCGCGACCTTCCTGATCAACCTGCTCGGGCTCTACGAAGTCCATTTCATCTTCAACTTCGTCAAGGCCGCCGCGGGCACGAACGTTCACTACAGCGCCCACGTCAACTTCGCGATGTTCGTCGTAATCGCGATCGCCGCGGGGCTGGTCAACGTCTTCTCCCGCCACCTGATCTCGAGGCTGTTGAACGTCTCGGCGTGGTGGAACATCGCCGGGGTGCTTGCCATTGTCGTGCTGCTCATCGTCGTCCCCTCCCACCATGCGAGCCTGTCCTACGTCTTCGGACACAGGGCCAACGAATCCGGCTTTGCCGGAGGTGCGATCGGCGGGCTGAAATTCTGGATCTACATCCTTCCGCTCGGGTTCCTGCTGACGATGTACACGATCACCGGCTACGACGCCTCGGCGCATATCTCCGAGGAGACCCACGGCGCCGAACACTCCTCCGCCCAGGGCATCTGGCGCTCGGTGCTCTACTCGGCGATCTTCGGCTGGATCGTGCTGCTGGCGATCACGTTCGCGATCCAGAAGGGACATGAAGCCGAAATCTACAAATCCGGCTTCCCGGCGCTCGCGATCTTCACCTCCGCGCTCAGCGGCGCCGCCGACAAGGCGGTCGTGCTGATCTCCACCGTGGGGCAGCTCTTCTGCGGGGTGGCGTGCGTGACGAGCGCATCGCGGATGACCTTCGCGTTCTCGCGCGACGGCGCCGTGCCGGGCCACAACCTGTGGCGTCGCCTCAGCTCCAGCAAGACCCCCACCTGGGCCGTGTTCTTCGTGGTGCTGTTCGCGATCATCGTCACCGTGCCCGCCTACTTCCCCAACCACCTCGGCACGCCGGTTGCGTTCCTCGCGGTCACCTCGATCTCGGTGATCGGCCTCTACATCGCCTACACCATCCCGGTGTACCTGCGCTGGCGGGCCGGCGCGAGCTTCGTGCCCGGGACGTGGACGCTCGGGAGCAAGTACAAATGGATCAACCCGATCGCGGTTGTGTGGGTCGGCCTGTGCGTGATCGTCTTCTGCCTGCCGTTCTCACCCGAAGGCGTTCCGTGGGAAAGCGTGTTCAACTGGTCCGCTGTCAACTACGCTCCCATCGTCACGCTGGGAACGATCGCGGCTGTGACGATCTGGTACGCGGGCTGGGCGAAAAAGACGTTCAAGGGGCCGATTCGGACGATCGACGAGCTCGACGTGGAACAGTCGCTGCCGGCGATCGCCGAGGCACCGTAGGGAAGCCGGAGAGCCTTGGCGACTGCAGCCCGCACGAGGGCCCCGGTCCCTGCCCTGCAGCTTCCGGCGGGCTGAGCGATGACCGATGTTCTGAGGGTGCTGGAGCCCGCCACCGAGGGCGTGCTCGCGGAGGTGGCGCGCGGGGGCCCGGCCGAGGTCGACGAGGCGGTCGCGCGAGCCAGGGCCGCCCTGCCGGCCTGGCGCGCCCTGGCGCCCGGCGAGCGTGCGCGCCTGCTCTACGGACTGGCGGACCTGCTCGCCTCCGAGCTGGAGGAGCTGGCGGTGCTCGAGGCGCGCAACGCCGGCAAGGCGATCTCCGATGCGCGCGGGGAGATGGGCATGGTGGTGGACACGTTCCGCTTCTACGCCGGAGCGCCCGAGCGCCTGCTCGGGGACACGATCCCCGTGGCCGGTGGGCAGGCCTTCACGGTGCGCGAGCCCATCGGCGTCGTCGGGCTGATCACGCCGTGGAACTTCCCGCTCGCGATCGCCTCCTGGAAGCTCGCGCCTGCGCTGGCGGCGGGCAACACCGTAGTGCTGAAGCCCGCCGAGCTGACACCGTTGACGGCGCTGCGCTTCGCCGAGCTGGCGCTGGCGGCGGGGCTTCCCGAGGGGGTGGTCAACGTCGTCGTTGGCCCGGGCAGCACCTGCGGGCAGCGCCTGGTCGAGCATCCGCACGTGGCCAAGATCGCCTTCACGGGCTCCACCGAGGTGGGCCGTGCGATCGCGGCGGGCGCCGCGGCGAGCATCAAGCGCGTGACGCTCGAGCTGGGCGGCAAGTCCGCCAACATCATCTTCGCCGACGCCGACCTGGAGGCCGCCGCCGCCGCCGCACCGGGCGCCGTGTTCGGCAACGCCGGGCAGGACTGCTGCGCACGTTCGCGCATCCTCGTGCAGGAGAGCGTGCTCGAGCGCTTTCTCGAGCTGCTCGAGCCCCACGTCATGGCGCTGCGCGTTGGCGATCCGCTCGATGAGGCGACGCAGATGGGGCCGCTGATCTCCGCCGCGCAGCGCGAGACGGTGCAGGGCTTCCTGGGCGATGGCACGCCGGTGGCGTTCCGCGGCAGCGCCCCCGGAGGGCCCGGCTACTGGTTCCCACCGACCGTCATGGCACCCGTGAGCGCCGGCGAGCGCGTCGCGCGGGAGGAGGTCTTCGGGCCGATCGCCGCCGTGATGTCCTTCAGCGGGGAGGCCGACGCGGTGCGGCTGGCCAACGACTCGATCTACGGGCTCTCCGGCTCGATCTGGACCCGCGACGGAGCGCGCGCGCTGCGGGTCGCGCGCGCCGTGGAGACCGGTGTGCTCTCGATCAACTCCAACACCTCGGTACGCGTCTCCACGCCTTTCGGCGGCTTCAAGCAGTCCGGCTACGGACGCGAGCTCGGGCCCCACGCGCTGGAGGCCTACACGGAGTGCAAGACGATCTACTACGCGACGGGGGGATGATGGTCGCCACCGGCAGGCTGCAGGGACGTGTGTGTGTGGTGACCGGCGCCAGCGGCGGGATCGGTGCTGCGACCGTGGAGCAGTTCCAGCGCGAGGGCGCCACCGTTGTGGGCGTGGACCTGCTCGACCACGCGCCGGGCGATCTCGCGCTGAGGGCGGACGTCACCAGCGAGGAGGAGGTCAGGGACACGCTGGCGGCGGTGCGCGAGCGCTTCGGGCGCATCGACGTGCTGTTCAACAACGCGGGCATCTCCCCCAACGACGACGGGTCGGTGATCGAGACGACCATCGAGGCGTGGGAGCGCGTGCAGAGCGTCAACCTGCGAAGCGTGTTCCTGTGCTGCAAGCACGGCATTCCGCACCTGCTGGAGAACGACGGGCCCAACCGCGGCTCGGTGATCAACACCGCCTCCTTCGTCGCCGTGATGGGTGCCGCCACATCCCAGATCTCCTACACCGCGTCCAAGGGCGGTGTGCTCGCCCTCTCGCGCGAGCTCGGCGTCGAGTTCGCGCGGCGCGGGGTGCGCGTCAACGCCCTCTGCCCGGGACCCGTCGACACGCCGCTGCTGAAAGAGCTGTTCGCCAAGGACCCCGAGAAGGCCGCCCGGCGGCTCGTGCACGTGCCGATGGGCCGCTTCGCCCGCGCCGAGGAGATTGCCCAGGGCGTGTTGTTCCTGGCCAGTGACGAGTCGAGCTTCATGACCGCTTCGACCTTTCTGATCGACGGCGGCCTCAGCGGCGCCTACACGACGCCGCTGGACTGAACGCTGCCGGCCGGCGATCGCCGCTCGCCCTCGCCGAGCAGCGCCGTCAGGGCGTCGGAGTCCAGCGGGCGGGAGAACAGATATCCCTGGCCGAGGTCGCAACCCTCCTGGCGCAGCGCCCGCAGCTGCTCGCGGTCCTCGATTCCCTCGGCGAGCGTTCGCAGTCCCAGTGACCTGCCGAGCAGGACGAGCGTGTGGATGAGGGCGCGGGACTGCTCGGAGGTCGAGATCGTGCTGACGAAGGAGCGGTCGATCTTCAGCACATCCACCGCGAAGCGGCTCAGATAGGCCAGCGAGCTGTATCCGGTCCCGAAGTCGTCGATCGCGACGCCCACGCCAAGGAGCTTCAGCCTGCCCAGCAGAAAGGCGGTGGCGGCGGCGTCGACCATGATCGTCGTCTCGGTCAGCTCGAGCGTCAGCGCAGCCGCCTGCAGGCCGCTGTCCTGCAGCGCCTCGTTGACGTCTGAGATCAGGTGCTCGGACTCCAGCTGGCGCGCGGACACGTTGACGGCGACGTCGATCTCGTGGCCGGCCTGCCGCCACCTCGCGGCCTGGGTGCTCGCCTCGGCCAGCACCCACCGCCCGATCGGGACGATCAGCCCGCTCTGCTCGGCGACCGGGATGAACTCGGCTGCGCTCAGCGTCCCGCGCGTGGGGTGCTGCCAGCGAATCAGCGCCTCCGCACCGGTCACGTGCTCACTCTCGAGGTCGAAGATCGGCTGGTAGAGGAGGAACAGCTCCTCGCGAGCGATCGCCTCCCGCAGGTCCATCTCCAGCCCGAGGCGTTCGTCGGCCACCAGCTGCATGCTCGAGCGGAACGTCGTGTAGCGGTCCCGCCCGGCGGCCTTCGCCGCATACAGCGCCAGGTCGGCATCCCTGATCAGCTCGTCGCTGCTGGCGCGCGCTCCCGAGGCGATGCCGATGCTCACTGTGACCGAGAGCGGGCGCTCGCCGTCCTCGTGCATGTCGATGGGCTGGCGCATCGCCGAGAGCAGCCTCGCCGCCACGAGCTCGGGCCCGCCGTCGTGGGCGCGGCCCTCCAGCAGAACCAGGAACTCATCGCCGCCCAGGCGGGCCGCGGTATCGCCCTCGCGGACCACGCCCAACAGCCGCTGGGCCACGGCCCGCAGAACCTCGTCCCCCGCGGTGTGCCCGAATGTGTCGTTGATGCGCTTGAAACCATCCACGTCCACGTAGAGCGCGGCGATCGGCACATCGCGGCGACGTGCCCGCGCGAGCATCTGCCCGGCGCGGTCCATCGCCAGAACGCGGTTGGGCAGCCCCGTGAGCCCATCGTGCAGGGCCTGCTGGCGCAGCTCCACGGTCTTTTCGCGCACGATCGCCAGGGCCCGCTCGCGCGAGCGCGTGAGGGCCAGGACGAGCGCAGCGATCAGCATGCTCATCAGCCCGCCCGCGATCAGCACGATCAGCGCCTGGCTTGAAGCGGAGAGCCCGCCGGATGGAACGCTGCCGCGTACAAGCACGCTCCAGGGCCCATCGATGCTCTCGTTCGTGCGCTTCGAGTAGCGCGCGCCCACGTTCGTGGGCCCCGCATGCCCGACCAGCTCCGGGCGGCTGCCGGGGTTGGCGTGATAGAGCGAGATCCCGAGGTGGGAGTGAGAGCCGAGCGACACTCCCAGGAGGGCGTCGTTGTCGAAGGAGCTGACGACCCACCCCGCGACTGCCGCCGCGCGCTGACTCGCCGTTCGCAGGGCCGCGCCCGCGCGGTAGAAGGCCAGCTCGACGAACACCGCGTGCACGCCCTGCGCGTCCACCGGGAACGTCAGCAGCTGCCCGCTGCGGGCCGCGGCTTGCGCCAGCGGGGCCTGGGTCCTGCCGAGTTCGGAGCTGGGCTCGCACCAGTCCTGCTGGATGCGGCGGCTGTTCTGCGCGGTGATCGCTCCAACGACCGTCTCGCTGGTTGCGATCAGGCAGTACCGGCTGCGCCCGTTGGCGAGCACCGGCAGGATGGTCCCGCCAACCAGCGCCCGGAAGGCCGGCTCGGCGTTGCGGCGGGCCAGGAAGGAGCGCAGCTGCGCCGCGGGAACCGCGCTGACGATCGTCGTCCCGAGGCTGCCGACCTCTCGCTGGCGGCCTTCCAGCTCTGCGTACCAGGCATCGAAGGCGTGCTGGCTCAGGTGAGGCTCCATCGTCATCACGGCGTCCAGTGTGGCCACGAAGTCGCCGTCTCGCCGCAACATGGTCTGCGCCGTTTCGCTCACCTCACTCGCCGCCGAGCGGAAGTTCGACTGTTCGATCTTCTTGACGCTCGAATACCGCGCCGAGGCGCAGAACCCCACCACCGCAAGGCCGGCAGCGAGCAGCGCCACCGCCAGCAGCATGGACCGGCTGGGGCGCCAGGACATGGGGGTCATACACGGCCATCGGGCTGCCGGTCTCGCGCAGCGACCGTAGAAGCCCGCGATCCCTTGCGAGCGCGGTCACTACGCTGCCAGGCCATGGCCGAGCGGGTCCTCCTGGCGCCGGACGCCTTCAAGGGAACGCTCTCCGCCGCCGCGGTCGCCCGCGCGCTGGCCGCGGGGATGCGCGAGCGCGGGGTGCTCGCCGATCTGTGCCCCGTCGCCGACGGAGGCGAAGGGACCATGGATGTGCTGCTCGGGGCGCACGGCGGCCGCAGCCTCACCGCCAGATGCACCGATCCGCTCGGCGGCCCTCGCAACGCACGCTGGGCGCTTCTGGGCGACGGGCGCACCGCCGTCGTCGAGGCCGCGCAGGCCTCGGGCCTGGCGCTGCTCGCGCCGGGCAAGCGGGACGCCGAGCGCGCCTCAAGCAGGGGCACCGGAGAGCTGATCCTCGCGGCGGTTGCCGCCGGGGCCGAGCGCGTGATCGTCGCGGTGGGCGGCACGGCGAGCACCGACGGCGGCGCCGGCGCACTGGCGGCGATCGACGCGGGAGGCGGCCTGCGGCGGAGCACGATCCTGCTGGCGTGCGACGTGCTCACGCCGTGGGAGGCGGCCGCGCAGACCTTCGCGCCCCAGAAGGGCGCAGAGCCCGAGGCTGTGGAGCGCCTGAGGCTGCGGCTGGACGGGATCGCGCAGGGCCTGGCGAGAGATCCGCGAGGCGTGCCGATGACCGGTGCCGGAGGCGGTCTGGCCGGCGGGCTCTGGTCCCGCTGGGGCGCCGAGCTGTGCTCCGGCGCCGCGCTAGTGCTCGAGGCGGTGGGCTTCGATGACCGTCTGCGGAGCGCAGGCGCCGTGGTCATCGCCGAGGGGCGCCTGGACGCCCAGTCGCTGCAGGGAAAGGCGCCGGGGACGATCCTCGCGGCAGCGCGGCAGCGCGGGATCCCGGTCCACGCGGCCGTCGCGAGGGCCGCGGTGGATCGCTCCGATCCCGCATGGCGGGGGCTGGGCGCGATCCGCCTTGCGGGATCGATCGAGGAGCTCACCCGTCTGGGGGAGCAGTGGCCCTGGACGCACGAGCAGCCACGAGGTCCACGCCGCTCACTAAGGTCCTGAGATCACCTATATCCCTCCCCAGCAGATTCTCGAGCGCTATGCCTCGGTCCTCGTCGATTTCGCCCTGGGCGGCGGGCGGGGAGTGGCGCCCGGCGAGGTCGTGCGGCTCCTCGCGCCGGAGGGGGCCAAGCCCCTCTATGCGGAGCTCCGCAAGGCGGTGTGGCGCGCCGGCGGACACGTGATCGGCGCCTTCCAGCCCGACGACGAGCCGGGCATGAACCTCTCCAAGGACTTCTACGACCTGGCGAGCGAGGAGCAGCTCGACCATTTCCCTGCGCGCTACATGCGCGGGATGATCGACGAAATGGACCATCAGGTGTCGGTGATCGGCGACAGCGACCCGCACGCGCTGGAGGGGGTCGATCCCGCGCGCATCATGCGACGCGGCGAGTCGATGCGCCCGGCGCTGGACTGGCGGGGCGAGAAGGAGAACGCCGGGCACTTCAGCTGGACGCTCGGGCTCTACGGTACCGCCGCCATGGCGGCGGAGGCCGGAATGGACGAGCAGGAGTACTGGCAGCAGATCATCCATGCCTGCTTCCTGGACCAGGAGGACCCGATCGAGCGCTGGCGCGAGGTGGGGGAGAGCCTCTCGCGCACGCGCGAGCGCCTGGACGCGCTGGACATCGCGCGCGTGCACGTGGAGGGTGAGGACGCCGACCTGTGGGTCAGCCTCGGCGAGGGGCGCAGATGGCTGGGCGGCCGTGGGCGCAACATCCCCAGCTTCGAGCTGTTCACCAGCCCGGAATGGCGCGGCACCGAGGGCTGGATTCGCTTCAACCAGCCCCTCTACCGCTACGGCAACCTCGTCAAGGACATTCGCCTTGCGTTCTCGCGGGGACGCGTCACGGAGGCGAGCGCGGCGGAGAACGAGGCGATCCTCACCGAGATGATCGCCACCGAGGGCGCCGACAGGGTGGGGGAGTTCTCGCTGACCGACAGGCGCTTCTCGCGCATCACGCGCTTCATGGCGCATACGCTGTATGACGAGAACGTCGGCGGGCCGTTCGGCAACACGCACATCGCCGTCGGGCGCGCCTACCAGGACGCCTACGTCGGCGACCCGGCCGCGCTGAGCGGCGAGGACTGGGAGCGGCTCGGCTTCAACACCTCCAGCGTGCACACCGACATCGTCTCCACCACCGACCGCGTGGTGACCGCCACGCTGCGCGACGGCAGCGAGCGCGTGATCTACCGGGACGGTCAGTTCACCCTCGATTAGCGCCCGCGGGTGCGCCCGCGCCCGCCGGCGCGGCGGCGGCGAGTGCGGTCGCGGATTCCGGGCGCGCGTGGCCGATAGCGCGTACGCCGGGGTCCGAGAGGACTTGCAATCCTTTATCCGATAATGTCTACGGATAAAGTGAGGAATATGCTAGGCTAAGGACACAACCCGAACGCACGGAGGCGGTTCAATGTTCTTTCGGCAGGTCATCTACAGAGATCTAGGCTGCGCGTCCTACGTGATCGGCGACGCGGGCTCGGCGATCGTCGTGGATCCCTGCTTCGACGCCGAGCTCTACCTCGAGATCGCCGCCGAGGAGGGGCTGCGCATCGAGCACGTGCTCGACACCCACGACCACGCCGACCACATCAGCGGTCGCGCGCCGCTGGCCGCCGCCGCCGACGCGCTCGCCCATCGCCCATACCGTGCCGAGGATCCCCGCCCCGAGGACCTCAGGCCCGGCGAGGAGCTGCGTGTGGGCAGCGTGCGCGTGCGCGCCCTCGCCACGCCCGGGCACCGTCCCGAGCACCTCGCCTTCGCGGTCAGCGACGAGTCTCGATGTCCGCAGCCGTGGTTGCTGCTGACCGGGGATTCGCTGCTTGTCGGCGACCTCGCGCGTCCCGACCTCGCGGTGGATCCCGAGGAGGGCGCACGTGAGCTGCGCGCGAGCCTCGCGGGTCTGCTGGAGCTGGGCGAGCACATCGAGGTGTGGCCCGGCCATGTCGGCGGATCGCTGTGCGGCGGAGCCGGGCTCAGCGGCAAGACATCCTCGACCGTCGGCTACGAGCTGCGCAACAACGGGCTGCTCTCGCTGCAGGAGGGCGCGTTCGTGGCGACGCTCATCGACAGCGTCCCCGCGCGCCCGCCCAATGTCGCCCAGATAGTCGATGCCAACCGCCGCACCCGCGCCGAGCAGCCGCCGACACCGCCCCTGCTCGGACGCGCCGGGCTGCGCGAGCTGCTGGCGGGAGAGGAGCTGACCGTGCTCGACGCCCGCGACCCCGAGGCCTTCGACGCCGGGCACATCGCCGGGGCGGTCAATCTTCCCGTCTGCGCCCAGGCGCTCGGGACTCGCGCGGGATGGGCCCTGCGCCCGCACGAGCCGATCCTGATCGTCGCCGAGCACGAGCGCGACGCCCGGGCCATGACGCGGGCGCTGCACGCCGTGGGCCTCTGGCGCATCCTCGGCGTGGCATTGGAGTGGGGCGAGGTTCCCGTCGTGGGCGAGCGCTCGCTGAGCGTCGAGCAGCTCGCCGCCGGCCTGCGCGAGCAGACCGTCGAGCTCGTCGATGTGCGCGACCCCTCCGAGTGGCGCCAGGGTCACGTCTCCGGCTCAACCCATCTGCCGCTGGGCCGGCTGGGCAACGGCCGCGGTCTCGACCCCCCCGCGACCGACGCGACGATCGCCGTTGCCTGTGCAGCCGGCATACGTGCCGCGTTCGCGGCGAGCCTGCTGCGGCGCGGCGGCTGGCAGGACGTGGTGAGGGTCAGCGGCGGGGGCATCGGCAGCCTGCCCGCCCACGGCGTGCGTCTCGTCGTCGAGGCGGCATGAGACCGCGTCAGCGCGGCGAGCATTCCAGCGAGCGCCGGCGCTTCCCGCGAATGGAGCCCGCCCTGCGCCCGCGCGCCGGCGAGCGGGTCATAGCGATCATCGGAGCCGGCGCGTCGGGCACGCTCGCGGCGGTGCACCTGCTGCGGCTCTCGCGCGCGAGCGTCGTGCTGATCGATCCGCGCCGGCCCGGCCCGGGAGTCGCCTACTCCACCGGCAACTCAAGGCATCTGCTCAACGCGCCCGCGTCAGCGATGAGCGCGCTCACCGGGGAGCCGGATGACTTCCTGCTCTGGTGCCGCAGCCGCGGTGTGGCAGCCGAGCCGGGAGCCTTTCTTGCGCGCGGCCTCTACGGCATCTATCTGCGCCAGCTGCTCGCTCGCTTCGCCGGCAGGCGCCTGCACGTCGTGCGCGCGCAGGTGCAGAGCATCGCCGAGCCGCTCCACGGCGGCATCGCGATCGCTCTGTCCGACAGCAGCCAGGTTCACGCCGACGCCGCCATCCTCGCGCTGGGCAGTGCGCCTCCGGCCCCGCTGCCCGGCGTGCCGCCAGTCCCGCCACACGCCCTCCTGAGCGATCCCTGGGCTCCCGGGGCGCTGGTCGCCGCGGCACGCGATGCGCGCTCGGTGACGATTCTCGGCACCGGGCTCACCGCTGTGGACTGTGCGCTGAGCATCGCCGATGCGAGCCCGCTGGCAACCATCACCGCGATATCGCGCAGCGGGGTGCTGCCGCGCGCGCACCTGCCCGAGGGCAACGAAGCCCGGGCACTCGATCTCGGCGCGGGCAGCTCCCTGCAGGAGATCCTCGATGCGGTAGGGCTGGCGGTGTCCGAGCGCCCGCCGGCATTGCGGGAGGTAATCGACGGCCTGCGGCCCTGCACCCAGGAGCTGTGGCAGGGTCTGTGCACCGAGGAGCGCCGGCGCTTCCACAGCGAGCTGCGCAGCTGCTGGGAAGTCCACCGCCACCGTCTCGCTCCGCCCGTCGCACAGCGGATCGGGGAGCTCAGAGCCGGCGGGCGCCTGACGGTCCGGGCGGGCGCGGTGGCCGGCGTGAGCGCCGGGCGCGGATCGCTCGCACGGGTGGCGCTGGCGGACGGGTCCCTGCTGGAGTCCGAGCTGGTGATCAACGCCACCGGGCCCGGGCCGCTCCGCTCCTGGGCCAACCCGCTGCTCACGCGGCTGCTTCGCAGCGGTCGGCTCAGCGAGGACGAGCTGGGCATCGGCCTCGCCACCTCGGCTGAGGGCGCGCTGCTCGACCACGCCGGGGTGCCCTCGACGCGCCTCTTCACGCTTGGGCCCGCGCGCAGGGGGGAGCTGCTGGAGAGCACGGCCGTTCCGGAGATCCGCCGCCAGGCGGACGCGCTGGCACAGCTGCTGTGCCGCGAAGGCGACAGCTGCGCGCGCAGCGGCCGCGCGCACATGCTCGAGCAGGCCTGAGGGCGACCGGCTAGCTGCGGGCGCCCGCGGTCAGTCCCGCGAGCTCGGCACTGCGCACCCACAGGCCCTCGGCAAGCACGTCGTCCTGGGCCTGGGCGCTCGGTGCGAGCACCTTCTCGTCCTGCACGTAGGCGCCCGTCAGCTCCGCCGCCTCCGGCGCGGTGGCCAGCCACACCAGCGAGCGCGCGCCGCGTGCAGGGGAGCGAAAGAACGGCCCGCCGACGGTCGTCAGCAGCTTCCACACGCCATTCTCGTTCTTGCCGAAGCCGGTTCTCACCACCCCCGGGTGAAAGCAGTTTGCGTGCAGCTCGGGCGCGCGCCTTGCCAGCTCTCGGGTGAACAGGATGTTGCACAGCTTGGAGGTGCCGTAGACGCGCATCGCCGCGTATGAGCGCTCGGACTGCAGGTCATCGAGATCCAGGCTCGCGCCCTTGTGCGCATCGGAGCTGGTCGTTACCACCCGCCCGCCCGCGAGCCTGTCGCGCAGCAGATCGGTCAGCAGGAACGGAGCGAGGTGGTTCAGCGCGAACGTCCGCTCCAGGCCCTCGGAGGTGACCGCGCGCGTGCTGAACAGCGCCCCGGCGTTGTTGGCGAGCACGTCCACGTGCTCGTAGCGCTCGCGCAGCTCCTGCGCGAGCCGGCGCACCTCGGACATCAGCATCAGGTCCGCAACGTGCTCGTGCACCTCGCCGCCGCCGCCCGTCTGCCTGGCTTCGCCGCCTACCGCGGCCACGCGTGCCTGCTCGCGCCCGACCAGCGCGACGTCGCAACCCTGGCGAGCGAGCTCGACCGCCGCCGCCTGGCCGATGCCGCGGGTCGCCCCGGTGATCACAACGAGCGTCACGCGCGCACTCTATCCGCACGCATCACGCGCCGGCAAGCCCGGGCCGCGGGCAACCGTCATCGTATACGCTTGTCTGAGATGACAGACAAGCACGAGTTAGCCGCGGAGGGCGCGGAGCGCCGCGCCGGCACAGGCGTCGTGGTCGAGCCGGTCGGCTGGGTCAGCTCGCCGCGAGCGCAGCCGCTCGACGACGAATGGGGCGATGTGATCAGCACGATCACGCTCGACCCCGCGCGCTTTGACGCGCGCGCGCTGGTGGGGCTGGCGGACTTCTCCCACGTGGAGGTCGTCTATCTGTTCCACCGCGTCGAGGCCTCCGCCGTGCAGATGACCGCCAGGCATCCCCGCGGCAACGCCGCCTGGCCGCAGGTCGGCGTCTTCGCGCAGCGGGCAAAGGGGCGCCCAAACCGCATCGGGGTGTCCGTCTGCGAGCTGCTGGGCGTGCAGGGCATCACGCTCACACTCCTCGCGCTCGACGCCATCGACGGCACGCCGGTGCTGGACGTCAAGCCCTACATGTCCGAGTTCGCTGCCCGCGGGGAGGTGCGCCAGCCCGCGTGGTCGCACGAGCTGATGGCCGCCTACTGGGAGCGTGCGCGCAGGTGAGGTAGCTTTCCCGGCGATGGCTGGGTGGGAGGATGTGCGCAGGACCGCTCTGGCGCTGCCCGGGACGTCTGAGCAGGCCCGGCGGGGCCAATGCCTCTGGCGGGTGGGCGAGAAGCTGTTCGTGTGGGAGCGCCCGCTGCGCCCCTCCGAAACGCTCGCCCTGGGAGCGCAGGCTCCCACCGGACCGATCCTCGGTGCGCGCGTGGAGCACGTGGGAGCCAAGGAGGCGCTGATCGCCTCCGACCCACGCACGTTCTTCACCACGCCGCATTTCGACGGCCACCCCTCGGTGCTCGTCCTGCTCGAGGCGATCGGCTCGCAGGAGCTCCACGAGGTGATCGTCGAGGCGTGGCTGGCGCGGGCGCCCAGGCGCCTCGTCGCGCAGCAGATCGAGCAGGGGCTGCCGGTGTGGCAGGGGCGAGGCTGATGGGTGGCGGGCCCGAGCAGGAGGTGGCGCAGGTCGAGCTCGCCGATGTCGATCTGACGTCGCTGCGGTGGCATCGGCAGGGCCCACCGCACGAGCTGTTCGCGCGCATGCGCGCCGAGGCTCCCGTGCACTGGAACCCGCTGCCCGACGGCACCGGCGCGTGGTCGCTCACCCGCCACGGGGACATCGCGGCCGTCAGCCGCGACACCGCCACCTTCTCCTCGCACCGCGCCGGCATCTTCCTGCACCCCGACCAGGTCACGCCGCTGGAGCTCAACCGCAACCTGCTGCTCTACAAGGACCCGCCCGAACACACCAAGTACCGCCTCATCCTCCAGAGCGCCTTCACGCCGCGCACCGTCGCGGTGCTGGAGGATGCGGTCCGCGCCCGGGTCACGAGGGCGATCGACCGTGTGATCGAGCGTGGCTCGTGCGACTTCGCCGCGGACATCGCCGTCCCGGTGCCGCTTGAGGTCCTCGGCGAGCTGATGGGCGTGCCAGACCAGGACATCCCCAGCTTCGCACGTTGGACCGAGCAGATCGAGGCGGCTCAGCGGGCGCCGGAGCCCAATGCCGCGGTCGAGGTCTTCGGCGAGATGGCCGTCTACCTCGCCGGGCAGATCGAGCGCCAGGCGCGCGAGGGCAAGCGCGACTCGCTGGTGATGCGCCTCTCGCGCGCAGAGGTGGACGGGCAGCGGCTGGACGACAGCGAGATCCTCGTGTTCTTCGGGCTGCTCGCGTTCGCGGGCAACGACACCACCCGCAACACCACCGCAACGGGCATGCTCGCGCTGCTCGAGCACCCGCAGACGCTCGCGCGCCTGCGCGCGCAGCCCGGCCTGATCCCGCAAGCCGTCGAGGAGATCCTCAGGTACACCAGCGTGGTGAAGTACTTCGTTCGCAGCGCCACGCGCGAGACCAGCATCGCCGGGCAGCCGGTGCGCGAGGGCGACCGCGTCATCCTCTGGTACTCCTCGGGCTCGCGTGACGAGAGCGTCAACGCGGACGCCGCACGCCTGGACATCGACCGCCAGCGGGCCGAGCACATGGCGTTCGGGGGAGGCGGCAGACACTTCTGCCTGGGCGCGGGGCTGGCGCGCCTGGAGCTCAGGGTGATCTTCGAGGAGACGCTGCGGCGGCTGCGGGACATCGAGCGCTCGGGGCCGGTCCAGCGCCTGCCCTCCGCGTGGGCCAACGGTCTGGTGAGCCTCCCGGTCAGCTTCGCGCCCGGGCCCGTGGAGTCATGAGCGCGGCGGCGAGCGCATGCCGGGGACTATGCTCGGTACTGATTGCGGGAGACAACGTGTCATGATGGGTTGGAGATCCCGCACAAAGTTGATAAAGAAAGGTAGGAATCCATGGCGCTGCAGCTAGGCGAGGAGGCACCGGACTTCGAGGCGGAGACCACCGAGGGCCGCATCAAATTCCATGACTGGATCGGCGACTCGTGGGCTGTGCTCTTCTCACACCCCAAGGACTTCACCCCCGTGTGCACCACCGAGCTGGGCTACATGGCAAACGCCAAGCCCGAGTTCGACCGGCGGGGCGTGAAGATCATCGGCCTGTCAGTGGACGCCGCCACCGACCACGAGCGCTGGGCGCGCGACATCGAGGAGACCCAGGGAACCGCCCCCAACTACCCGATCATCGCCGACTCGGACTTCAAGGTCTCAAAGCTCTACGGAATGCTCCCCGCGAGCACCTCGGGCGAGGCGAGCGGCCGCACCCCCGCCGACAACCAGACCGTTCGCAACGTGTTCGTCATCGGGCCCGACAAGAAGGTCAAGCTGATCCTCATCTACCCGATGACCACCGGGCGCAACTTCGACGAGGTGCTGCGGGTCATCGACTCGCTCCAGCTTACGGCCAAGCACAAGGTCGCAACGCCCGTCAACTGGAAGCCCGGCGATGACGTGATCATCGCGGGCTCGGTCTCCGACGACGAGGCCAAAGAGAGATATCCCGACGGCTGGGAGTCGCCCCGCCCCTACATCCGCATCGTCCCGCAGCCCAAGTAGGCGCACCGCCGGCGTCCGGCTCGAGCCCGCCGCGCCCCTTCGCCGGGGCGCAGGCGGCTCTGCGCGCAATTTGGCGGGAAGCGCCCCTCGGCCGCGGCGCCGGCGGCCTAGAATCGCAGCAACGCGCACCTCCGCGCGCCTCCCACGCACCCGGAAGGGGACCTCCATGGACATCATCGCCGCGCTCGATGACGCACGAGCGGCCACCAACGTGCTCGACCACCCCTTCTATCAGCGCTGGAACAGCGGCGAGCTGAGCGCCCCGGAGCTCGCGCTGTATTCGGGCGAGTACCGCCACGCGGTGGTGGCGATCGCCAAGGTATCCAAGGAGATCGCCCGCGCGGCGCCTGAGCGCGAGCAGGCCGCGCTGCTCGCGCACGCGCAGGAGGAGAGCGATCACCTCGAGCTGTGGGACCGCTTTGCCGCCGCTGCCGCCGCCGCCGGGGGCGTGCAGGCGCCGGTGCTGGCCGCGCCGCTGCCCGAGACCCGCGCGTGCGTGGGTGCGTGGGAGTCCGGCGAGGATCTGCTGCAGCGCCTGGCCGTGCTGTACTGCATCGAGGCCGGGCAGCCGGCGATCTCGCGGACCAAGCTCGACGGGCTCATCTCCCACTACGGCTACGAGCCCGACAGCCCCGCGCTGCGCTACTTCAAGGTGCACGAGCGCCTGGACGTGCTGCACGCCGCCCAGACGCGCGAGCTGATCCGCAGGCTGATAGCGCGCACCGACGCCGCACGCGCGCAGGCCGAGCTGATGCTCTCCCGCGCCGGCGAGGCGCTGCGGGGCAACTGGGGGCTGCTGGACGGGGTGGAAGCGGCGCTTCGATGACGCTTGCGCTCGAGGTGGGGTGCCGCTTCGGCCTCGCCTCGACCCAGCCGGCGCTGATGATCATGCAGGTCGCCCCCCGCCCGCAGCCCGGTGTGAGCATCGCGTGCGAGCGCTGGGAGACCGACGCGCTCCACCATTGCTACGTCGACGGCCACGGCAACCGCTGCGAGCGCTTCGAGCTGTCCAGCGGCAGCACCCGCATCGGCTACACCGCAGAGCTGACCCTCGCCGACCCCTTCGACGTGATCGATCCAGGCGCGGCCGAGACGCCGGTCACCGCGCTGCCCGACGAGGTGTTGCGCTTCGTGATGCCAAGCCGCTTCTGCCTGCCGGACGAGCTCGGCCACGAGGCCTGGCAGCGGTTCGGCTCGCTGGCGCCCGGCTGGGGCCGCGTGCAGGCGATCGTCGACTATGTGCACTCCTACCTGGAGTTCGTGCCCGGCGCTTCGAACCCGTGGACCACCGCGGCGGACGCCTACCGCGCCGGGCAGGGCGTCTGCCGCGACTTCGCCCACCTGGCGATCACCTTCTGCCGCGCGCTGAACATCCCGGCGCGCTATGTCTTCGGCTACATCCCCGACATCGACATCCCGCCCGGTCCGGCCGAGGCGATGGACTTCGCCGCGTGGTTCGAGGTCTACCTGGACGGGCGCTGGCTGGCCTTCGACGCGCGCAACAACCGGCCGCGTGTGGGCCGCGTGGTCGTCGGGCGGGGCAGGGACGCGGTGGACGTCGCGCTGACGACGTCCTTCGGCCCGCTCACGCTCACCGATTTCGCCGTACGCGCCGAGGCCGCGGCCTGAGCTTTGCCACGTTGACGGTCACGAGCTCCGCCGAGCTCGCGGGCAGCCCGACGTTCAGCACCCCGGCGTGCACCGCCACGCGGTCCGGTACACGGGGCGGTTGCCAGGAGCCGTCGGGAGCGACGCTGTGCCCGCCCAGCAGGACCCCGCCGACCGCGCTCTGGGAGGCCGCGGTCATCCTGAGCACGATCGCGGAGCCCATGTCCCTGCCCACGTCCACGCGTACCGACATGGGACTGGCGCCGGGCGGTTCGTCGTCGAGAAGCATCAGCTTCAGCGAGTGGCTGCGCCCCTCGAAGGCCTCCACGAGCAGGTCCGGCGAGCCTTCGGCCTCGAGCTCGGTGGGAATCGGGCGCGCGCCGATCAGCGATCGGGTCAGCAGCAGCGCGTACCAGTCGGGCTCGGCGCTCAGTTCGCCGGTCGCGAGCGTCGCTGCGTCGGTGGCGCACAGCGGTGTGTAGCCCGCGCAGTTGGTCGGATTGCCCTGCAGGTTGATGCCCGCAGTGCCCGCCGCCATGCTCTCGGTGATGTAGCCGGCCGCCCACAGCGCCGAGGCGAACGTGTCGCTGATGCCGGCCACGCCGCCGCAGGAGACGGAGTTCGTCTCATCGATGCGCACCGGTATGCCGGCGTGTCGGGACACCGCCAGGTAGACCGACAGCGAGCGCTCCTCGCGAATACGCGTGTCGGGACTCAGCAGCTCTTCGATCGAGGGCGGGGGAACCTGCGCGCAGCCGAGCGGGTAGTGATGGCCCGTCAGCAGCACGGGCGCCTGCGCCAGCGCCTCCGCCGCGCCCCATTCCGGGAACAGCCCCGACCCCGACACGTCGGGGCCCGCGATCGGCACGCCCGGCGTGAGAGCGGCGATCGCTTCGCGGTAGATGTCCACCTGTTCCTCGTAGCCCTGCGCGATCCAGGGAAGTTCGCGAAAGCCGTGCCTGCCATAGGAGTCGGGCTCGTTGCCGATCTCCACGGCCTCCAACAGGTTTCCCAGGGCGCGATGGGCTGCCGCCACCTCGCGCGCGGCCGCCGCCGGTTCGAAGTGGGCCATTCCCACGGTCAGCAGCACCTTCCAGCTGCTGTGCCGTGCGATGTCGCCGATCTGCTGGAGGTCGGCTGCGTCGATCACGCTGCTCGCCCATGCGGGCCGGGGCGTCTGCGGGTCCGTCCACGCGACGTTCTCATCCGATGTGATGCCCCCGAAGCGCAGGACCCCCGATCCCAGCGATCGCAGCAGCGCCACCAGGTCGCCCTGGCCGGCGTCGGGCGCCAGCTGCGGCAGCGCCGCGGCCTCGAAGGAGAGCCCAAGGAAGCGACCCGGCACCGGGCTGCCCGGGGCGGAGCGCACCAGGTTGACCGTCACCGTGCGCGTCGCCTGCGCCGAGGCCGCGGGTGCCGCTGCGGCTGCGGCTGAGCACATCAGCGCGAGGCTGCCGAGCAGGCAGCAGGCAAGCCGGCTGCCGCCGTCTCGGAAAATCCTCATCCCACGAGTTAACAGGCTTGGCCGCCGCCGTGCTGCGGTGCCGGTCGCGCGGCGGGCGCACTGCGGGCGTATATGGTGGGCGCACCGATGCGCCAGCTGATGATGCGCGAGCCCGGCAGGCTCGACTGGGCCGAGGCTCCAGAGCCGGATCTGCAGGGCCCGCTGGAGGCCCTCGTCAGGCCGCTGGCAGTCGCCTCCTGCGACCTCGATGGGCCGATCGTGCGCGGCGAAGCGCCGATACCCGGGCCCATCGCGCTGGGGCACGAGTGCGTCGGGCGCGTCTGCGCGGTCGGCTCCGCCGTCACGCGGTTTACCGAGGGAGACGTCGTGGTGGTGCCCTTCCAGATCTCCTGCGGCAGCTGCGCGCGCTGCAGGGCGGGTCTGACCGGCAACTGCCAGACGGTGCCGGAGCGCTCGATGTTCGGCTTCGGGGCCCTTGGCGGGGACTGGGGAGGCATGCTCAGCGACCTCATCCGAGTTCCCTTCGCCGACGCGATGCTCGTGGAGGCCCCCGCCGGCCTCGATCCCACGGCGATCGCCAGCGCCAGCGACAACATCCCCGACGCCTGGCGCACGGTCGCGCCCCACCTGGCGGCCATGCCCGGCGAGGAGGTGCTCGTGCTCGGCGGCGGCGCGCGGTCGATCTCCCTCTACGCGGTGGGGATCGCGCTGGCCCTCGGCGCACGCAGGGTGACCTATCTCGACGGCGACCCCGGCCGGCTGGCGCTCGCCTCCGACCTGGGCGCGGAGGCCATCGAGGGGCCGGCGCCGTACAGGATGGAGCACAGCTACGCGATCGTTCTGGACGGGGGCGCCAGCCGCGAGACGCTCGCGTGCGCCTGCCGCTCGACGGCGCCCGGCGGGCACTGCACGCACGTGGGCATCCTCTATGAGCCCGAGACGCCGGTGCCGCTGCTGGAGATGTACTCGACGGGAGTCAACCTGCACGTGGGTCGCGCGATGGCAAGGGCCGACATCCCCGCGGTGCTGGCGCTGATCGCCGGCGGCGCATTCGATCCCGCGCGCGTCACCGACCGCGTTCTGCCCTTCGCCGAGGCGCAGGCCGCCCTGCTGGAGCCGCACACGAAGCTGGTTTTCACCGGCTAGACCCCGAGCGCCCCCTCAGATTTTCACGCGCATGCCCCCGGCGGGGGCCGGGCTTCGCGGCCGTCCGCCGGAGTGCCGCGGCGGCGCCGGCGCAGGCGCGGGCGCCGAGGAGCAACGCTCGCGCAGCAGCCCGAACAGATCGTCGGCGAGCGCCGGCGGGGAGATCGCATAGCCCTGGACCACGTCGCAACCCTCGCTCTGCAGCGCGTCCCAGGTGTCCTGGTCCTCCACGCCCTCCGCCACCACACGCACCCCGATTGTGTGTGCGAGCTGGATGGTCGCCCTGACGATCCCCGCGTCGACCGCGTCGCGCGTCATGTTCGAGACGAACGAGCGGTCTATCTTGACCTCGCCGACGGGCAGCAGCTTCAGATGTGTGAGCGAGGAGAACCCAGTGCCGAAGTCGTCCAGCGAGAGCCCGACACCGAGCTCGCCCAGGCGCGCGAGCACGTCGCCGACGCGCACGGGATCGGCGAACACGCTGGTCTCGGTGACCTCAAGGACCAGCGCTTCGGGCGGCAGGCCGTGCGCTGCCAGCGCCGCGGCAACCGTGCTGGGGAACTGCGCGTCCTGCAGGTCGGCGACGGTCGTGTTGACCGCCACGTGCAGGTCCAGGCCGAGATCACGCCAGATCCTCAGCTGCCCGAGTGCCAGGCCGAACATCCTGCGCGTCAGCGCCGGACCCAGCCCCGCCTGCTCGGCCACGTCAAGGAACTCGGCCGGCCCGATCAGGCCGCGGCTGGGGTGCCGCCAGCGCGCCAGCGCCTCAAGCCCCACGATGCGCCCGCTGCCGACGAGCGCCTTCGGCTGGAAATACGCCTCGATCTGGCCCTTGCGCAGGCCCACCGACAGCTCCCCGGCGAGGCTGAGGCGCTCGCGCGAGTGGTGGTCGTGCTCGCCCGCGTAGAAGGCGTGACCGGACTGTGCGGCCTTGGCCTCGTACATCGCCACGTCTGCGTGCTGCATCAGCTGCTCGCCGTCGCCCGCGTGGTCGGGATACAGCGCGATGCCGACGCTGGCGGTGACGCGCAGGCTGAGCCCGTCCAGCGAGAACGGCTCGGCGATCGCGTCGCGGATCCTGTGCGCCACGCGTTCCGCGTTGCCCGCGCCCGCCGCCTCGCAAAGCAGGACCCCGAACTCGTCGCCGCCGAGGCGTGCGGCGAGCTCGCCGGCGCCCGTGACGCCGCGCAGACGCTCTCCCACCTGGCAGATCAGGCGGTCGCCGGCGTCGTGGCCGAGCGTGTCGTTGAGCTCCTTGAAGTGGTCGAGATCGACGAGCAGCAGCACCACACCGGTGCCCGCGGCACGGGCGGAGGCGATCTCGCGGTGCAGCCTGTCCAGGAAGTGGCGGCGGTTGGGCATGTTGGTGAGGTCGTCGGTGATCGCCTGCAGGCGCGTCTCGGCCAGGCTGCGCACGTCCCGGAAGGCCAGCCCGGTGCGCGCGAACGCGGCGATCACCGTCAGCAGCGCCAGCGCGAGGGCGACCGGGTCCAGGCGCGTGAAGTGGTCATAGAACAGCAGTCCCAGCGCGCCCAGCGTGAAGGCTGCGGGAACCCCGAGCACGGCGGAGCCTGGCCGTCCGGCCGCCTTGAACCTGGTCCCCGGCTGCCAGGCGCCGAGGGCCAGCAGCGCCACGCCGATCTCGTAGGCGAGGTTGGTGAGGTCGCTGGCTGCCGCGGCACCGTCGGCGACCTGCAGCGCATACATGCAGTCCGCGACGGCGAGCACGATGAACCCCGCTCCCAGCGTCGACCACATGCGGTCCATGCGCCAGCCGCGCAGCGCCAGCACGCTGACGATGAGCACCGCCAGCAGCACGTCGCACACGGGGTAGGCGAGCTCGGTGATCACCGCGCCGGTGCCGCCCGAGAGCGAGCGGAGCACGGGATGCAGCACGATCGCGGTGCCGATCGCCGCCGTGCCCGAGCCTGCCACGAGCGCGTCGAGCCAGATCCGCGCGGACACGCGGTGCTCCCGCACGCGCGCCAGGCCGATGATGGCGACGTAGCAGCAGGGATAAAGGGACAGCCACAGCACGTCGCACACCGAGGGGATGGGCGGGGAGGCGAGGGCTTCGTAGTGAGCGGCCCAAAGAACGTTTCCGCCCGCATAGAGGCTGATGCCCGCAGCGAACAGGATCCACGAGCGACTGTGGCTGGTGCTGCGCAGCGCCCGCCAGGCGACCATCGCTGCGACGATCACGTAGATGGCCGAGGCGGCGCGGTCGCGCAGCAGCTGGCCCAGCGAGTGCCCGCCCAGGCCGAACAGCGCGTGGGCGGCGCTGAGCGCCACGAGCATGCCCAGCAGCGCCGCGGTCGCGCCCAGCAGGCGCCGCTCGCGCGGCGCTAGCGCCGCCGAGAGCGGCAGCAGCGCGAGCGTGCGCAGGGGCGCGCGCGCCGCCAAGGGCGCAGACGATCGCGAGTTGGATGCGTGCGTGCTCATCGTGGTGGCGAGCATCCACCGTCTGCATGCTCACTTCCCCTGTCGGCGCCGCGGCGGCGATCCCCCATGACCGCTTCGCGGTATCTCCCGCCGGCGACCTGAGCGCTCAGCGGTGGACGGCGGCGTGCGGCACGTCGATCCACACCAGCCGCGGGACGGGCCTGTGCCGGTTGTCGGCCCGGCGCGGGTACACCCGCCTGCATGTGGGCACCACGAGCCCGTCGAAGGCCTGGTGCTCGGTGCAGTAGTGCGCCGCTCGCGCCCAGCCGCCGATCGGCTCGGCGGTGTAGTCGTGGCGGCGGATCAGTCCGTCGGGGCCCACGTAGAGCACCTGGTCGCGCGAATGCGTGTGCACATGCTCGGGGAAGCGGACGGCCAGGCGCCGCCAGCTCTCACCCTCCTGCCGCCACGGCTCGATCTCGCTGACCTGGTAGTCATCACGGGCGAGCACGAACGGTGTGGAGAGGTAGGTCCACACGGCATATGTGGCGAAGTAGAGAATGTCCAGACGATCCCACCACAGGCGGTGGCGCACGTCGGCAAAGGCCGCGCGAGCGTTCTCGCGGGCGTGCAGCAGCTCTCCTGCGTCGGTCTCGATCCTGACGCTGCCGTCATGCTCGAGCACGCCGCGCTGCCCGATCCTGGGGAAGGGAGTGAGCACCACGTGCTGGCCGCTCGTCGCCACGCGCGCCTGCACGTCGCGCACGGCGTGACCCTGGAGCTTTGAGGCGAACGCCAGCCCGCCGGAGGAGAAGCGGATGCTGACCTCGCTGGCGCTCTCCCAGAGATCCAGGCCCCCGTGCGCCTCGATGGCGCGCTCAACAACGTCGATGCTCATCCGAGACCTCTCCTCGCCGGCGATGCGGGCGAGCCTAGCGCACGCGCGCCGGCGCTCAAATTCCCTCTGCGGACAGCCAGGCGAGCGTCGCTGCGAGCCCCTCGTCGAACCCCACCCTCGGCTCCCAGCCGAGCGTCTGGCGCAGCTTGAGATTGCTGAACTGCTGGTCGCGGCCGAGGACATGCACCGCCTGGCGCGAGAGCAGCGGCGCGAGCTTCACGCCGGTGGCGCGCCGCAGCAGCCGGTAGGAGCTCTCAAGCGCCAGGCCAAGGGCGCTGGCCGGCGCGTAGGGCAGGCTCCAGCGGACGCGCCCGGCGCCCATCCCCTCCGCCAGTGCGTCGCACAGCTCCCGCCACGTGCTCGACAGCCCGTCGGTGACGTTGAAGGCCTCTCCGGGCGCCCGCTCGTGCTCCAGCGCGAGCAGCACCGCGTCCAGCACGTTCTCCACATAGCAGAGCCCGGCGATCGGGCGTCCGCGTGCGATCAGCAGCATGTGGCCGCCGCGGATCGCGCGGGCGATCTCGCCGATCACCTCCAGCGAGCCGGGCCCGTAGACGGTGGCCGGGCGCAGGATCACGCACTGCAGCGACCCCGCGGCCTGCGCTGCGCGGACCTCGCCCTCGGCTTCCAGCTTGGTCTGCGCGTACCAGTTGGCAAAGCGGCTGGGCACGTGCGTCTCGGAGATCGGGCCGCCATCCGGGAAGGCGTAGATGTCGGTCGTGCTCAGGTGCACCAGCCGTCCCACGCCCGCGCGCGCGGCCGCCTGTACAACGTTGCGGGTGCCCTGCACGTTGGTCGCGGAGATCTCCGCCACGGTGGCCCAGTCGGAGACCAGCGCGGCGCAGTGCACGACGCGCTGAGCTCCCTCCAGCGCGATCTCCAGCGATCGCGCATCGCGCACGTCGCCCGTGGCGAGCTCGGCCCCCATGTGTGACAGCGCCGATGTGTCCGAACCCGCTCTGGCGAGCGCCCGTACGCGGTAGCCCTCGCTCAGCAGCCGCCGCGCCAGCCGGCCGCCGATGAACCCGGTGGCTCCGGTCAGCAGGCAGAGCGCGCCGGCGCGTGCCAACGCGGGCGGCTGCGCGGGCTCGCTCACGTCAGGCGCGCGCGGGCCCGGCGGCGGAGCGTGGTGGTGGCGATGTCCCTGACGAGGGACAGGTTCCTGCTGGAGCTCGCATGGCACTCGCCGAGCACCGCGTCGAGTGCTTCCAGGAACGCGCGCGCCTCGCTCTCGGAGAGGGTCAGCGGAGGCAGCAGCTTGATGACGTCGTTCTTGCCCGCCGCCATCGTGATCACGCCGTGGTCACGGTGCAGCGGTATGACGATCAGCTGCGGAAAGAGTCCCTCGCTGGCCATGTGGATGAGCCGCCAGTTCACCCGCGCCATGCCCGAGCTCGGTGCGCCGAGCTCGATGCCGATCATCAGCCCGCTGCAGCGAATCTCCCTGATCATCTCGTAGCGGCGCTGCAGCGCCAGCAGCCCATCGCGCAGCATCGCGCCGACGCGCGTTGCGTTCTGGAGCAGCGCGTCACGCTCGATGATGCGCAGCGTCGCAAGCCCTGCGGCCATCGCCAGGCGGTTGCGCCCGAAGGTGGACTGGTGCACGTAGCAGCGCTCCAGCGTGCCAACGGCGCGCTGGTAGGTCTCGCGGCCGGTGACCATCGCCGCCACGGGCATGTAGCCGCCGCTGAGCGCCTTGCCGACGAGCACGAAGTCGGGCGACAGGCCCCACTGCTCCAGCGCGAACCACCTGCCCGTGCGCCCCAGGCCCGTCTGGATCTCGTCGATGACGAACATCGTGCCGTGGCGCTTGCAAAGCTCCTGCGCGGCGATCAGATACCCCTGCGGCGGCAGCGTCACCATGCGGCCCTGGATGGGCTCGACGAAGAAGGCGGCGACGTCGCCGCCGCGCAGCTCGGCCTCCAGGCGGTCGAGGTCGCCGAAGGGCACCGTCGTGCATCCCGGCAGCAGCGGGCCGAAGCCCTCCTTGAAGAAGTCATCGCCGACCATCGAGAGCGGGCCGAGGGTGACGCCGTGGAAGCTGCTTTGGCAGGAGATGAGCCGCGGGCGCCCGGTCGCGGCGCGAGCGAACTTCATCGCCGAGTCCACCGCCTCCGCGCCCGAGCTGGCGAAGAACACCGCGTCCAGGCCCTCGGGCAACAGGTCGCACAGGGCCTCCGCCAGCATGCCGGCCAGCGGCGAGTAGTGAATCTGCACCCCGTCGAGGAGGTCCGCGGCGAGCGTCGCCTGCAGCACCTCGCGCACGCCAGGGTGGTTGTGGCCGAGGCTGGCAAAGCCCTCGCCGGTATGGAAGTCCAGGTGGGCGCGACCGTCACGGTCATACAGGTAGGAGCCTTGAGCGCGCACGTACTGCCTGTCGAAGCCGAGGATGCTGAGCACGTCGACGAGCGAGGGGTCGAGGTGGGCGCTGGCAAGCTGCAGCGTTTCGCCGGCCCGCTCCCTGGCGTCGGCAACGACCCCGAGCGCGTCGGCGGGAGTGTGCTCGGGCGGGATCGTGTGGGGGTCGGCGTGCATGTGGCTGTGGCCGGTTGCGGCTGCTGAGGCACCTGGCTGGCGGGTGGCAGAGGGTATTGGACGGCCCGCGCGGCGGCTGCGCCGGCCGCGGCGGGGCGACACGCGCCCGCCCAGGTTGCGCGCACCGCTGTGCGCTCTACCCATATTGTCCCTATTTGCATGAGAGTCATGGAGGACGCGTCGCTACTGTCCACGCCCCCGCCCGGCCGGGCGGCCCTCTCCGTGGCGGGCGCGGTGACGGTGCTGATGCTCGCCGCGGCGCAGGTGCCGGGCGCCGCGGCACACGGCGCGCCGGTGCCAACCGGCCTGGGCGTCTCCCGCCATGCGCCGGCGCCGGGAAGCTCTGGCGCGCACACGGTGGCCTGCGAGGGCCGGCGCGGGCGCACGGTGCTGAGCCGCGGCGTGGTGCGGGTGTTCAGCGAGGCGAACAAGGTGTGGGGCTGTGTGAGGGGCAACGCGAGCGCGTGGGAGCTGTGGGAACCGACGGCGGGCTGGGAGGGCGCGGTCAGGCAGGTCGCGGGCACCTACGTTGCGGTCGAAAAGGCGATCAGCGCCGCGGGCTCCTACAGGCGGTCGCTGTCGGTCACCGACCTGCTGAGCGGCTCGGTGTACGTGGTGGCGCACCTGGAAAGGCCGCTGGCCGGCGGCGCCGAGAGCAGCGAACCCCAGACGCCCGGCCCGTGGCCGCTGGAAGCGTTCGCGCTCGCCCCCGACGGATACACGGCGCGGCTCTACGACACGTTCGCAGCCGGCGCGGGCTCGGGCGCGAAGCCGACAGGGCAGGTGCTCGACCTGGTGGGTCCGCAGAGCTCGCAGCGCGAGCTCGCAAGCGGGCCGCCCGGTGCGATTGCGCCGGCGTCGCTGTCGTGCGCCGGGCGCACGGTGCGCTGGAGCCAGAGCGGCGCCGCCAGGTCGGCGGGCGTGTGATCAGCTCTGTGCGGAGCTGTGGCCGGGCGGCGTGCCCTCGCCGGCGAGCGTCCTGTGCGCGCGCAACATCACGCCCATGATGCGAATGGCGTGATCGATCTGCGGGGTGTCGCCGATCGCGAACGTCGCCCACTCGAGTGCCACGCCGACCTCCACGAGCACATCGAGGTCCTCCTGCAGTGCGAGCGCCTCCTCGCGCGAGCGGGTCTCGGCGACGATCTCCGCCAGCGCGTCGCGCAGGGTTCGGCGCACCACCCCCGCTTCTCCGAGCAGCAGGCGCAGCGCCAGCTGCGGCTCGCGCCGCACGAATGCGCGCAGCGGCTCGAGGCTGACCGTGACCTCCATGACGCGGCGCACGAAGTCCAGGACGCGCGCGTCGCCCTCGCCGCGGTTGAGGCTCCTGGTGGCCTGCAGCGTTTCGCGCGCGATGCGGTCGAGGACCTGCTCGAGCAACTGCTCGCGCGAGCCGAACCAGCGGTAGATGGTCGCCTGGGATATGTCCAGGCGCGCCGCCAGTGCGCCCATCTCCACGCGCTCGCCAGCCAGGAAGATCGCCTGCGCAAGCTCCAGCCCGTGCTCGGGCCGTGGCCGGCGGATCACCGGCGCGAGAGCCGCCGCAGACGCGGATGCCGTGGGTTTGGAGCCGGTTGCCGCCATGGGGGCCTTTGCTTCTCCTCGCTGGATGCCGCTTGCGTGCTCGCATCTTATATTAGACCCAAGCCTCGCCTATGAGAGACTGTTGACAGATCTCTCATCGGCCGTTAGGGTCGCCCCTGAAGCGGGGTGCACGACCGAGACGAGCGGAGGAGGAGCGATGGCAACCACGGGGCGCGACATCGACAGCATCGACCTGGCGGGCTCGGAGCTGTGGGAGGACGGGCCGCCATATGAGCTGTTCAAGGAGATGCGGGGCAGCTGCCCGGTGCACTGGACGGGCAAGATCGGGCACTTCCCGCGAGAGGCGGGCTTCTGGTCGGTGACGACCGCAGCGGACGTGCACGAGGTGAGCCGCGACTGGCAGACCTACTCCTCCGAACTGGGCGGCGTGACGGTCTTTGCGGAGATCTTCCCGCCGGAGCTCGCGCGCGGCATGTTCATCGGCATGGACCCGCCCAGGCACGACAAGATCAAGGCGCTGTTCCAGCGGGGCTTTACGCCCAAGCGCATCGCCGACCATGAGCAGCGCATCAGGGAGATCGTGGTCGGGGTGCTCGATCGGCTGGCCGGCCGTGAGCGCTGCGACGTGGTTGCCGACATCGCCCAGCCGGTGGTCTCGCGGGTGATCGGCAGCTTCATGGGTCTGGAGCCCGAGGAAGATGCGGTGTGGGCGCGCATCGTCAACTCGACGCTGGCGCCCGACGACCCCGACCTGTCCCCCGAAGGCGTGCAGGGCGTGCTCGAGAAAGAGATCCCGGAGATGTTCGAGCGTTGCGCCCACCTGATCGCCGAGCGCCGCGCCAATCCCACCGATGACCTGACGAGCGTGCTGGTGCACGCCGAGGTGGACGGCGAGCGGCTCTCGGAAACCGACATCGTGATGGGCTTCTTCCTGCTGATGGCGGCGGGCAACGACTCCACCAAGGCGACCTTCTCCAGCGGCATTCGCGCGCTGGCGGAAAACCCCGCTCAGAAGCGGGAGCTGATCGAGGACCCCTCGCTGATCCCCGACGCCGTCGAGGAGACGCTGCGCATGTTCCCCGCGTTCGCGCACTTCCGCCGCACCGCGACCCGCGACACCGAGCTGAATGGGCGGCCGATCAAGCAGGGCGAGAAGGTGGTGATGTGGTACGTGTCCTCCAACCGCGACGAGAGCGTCTACGAGGACCCGGACCGCTTCGACATCCACCGCAAACCCGAGCACCAGGCGTTCGGTGCCGGCGGCAGGCACTTCTGCCTTGGCACGGCGCTCGCGCGGCTGGAGCTGAAGGTGATGATGGAGGAGACGCTGCGGCGCTATCCCGAGATCGAGCTCGACGGCGCCCCGGCGGCGGCGCAGGCTCTGTTCGTCAATCAGCTGAAGACGCTGCCGGTGAGGCTGGGGCCCGCCTCGCGGACCTGAGGGCAGGGGGCGCGCCGCCGCCTTCGTATGGCGGCGCCTCTTGATATACTTGCTCTAGCAACTAAATCAGCCGTGTCCGAGCCCCAGCCGGGCTCGGGCCTGCGTGAGCCCTCGCAAGGAGCAGCCCGATGAACAGCCAAGCAGACGTTTCCGCTCCGGCCGCCCTGGCGGGGCTGCGCGGTGATCGCGTCACCTACGGCGCGGTGCATCTCGGCGTCAGGGACCTCGAGCGCTCGCTGGCGTTCTGGCGCGACCTGATCGGCCTGGGCGAGCTCGCCTCCGAGCAGGGAGAGGCGCGGCTGGGGGCTGACGGGCGAGCACTGGTGGTGCTGCACGCCGACGCGACACGCCCGGCGGCGCGCGGCCACGCGGGCCTATATCACGTGGCGCTTCACGTTCCCGAGGAGCAGGAGCTGGCACGGCTGCTGGTGGCTCTGGACCAGGCCGGGGTTCCCCAGTCCCCGACCGACCACATCTACTCCAAGGTGACCTACGTGCACGACCCCGACGGGATCATGCTGGAGCTGACGCTGGAGACGCCCGAGCGGTTCGGCTCGCTGGAGATCGGCGCGGGGACGGTGGTGATGTTCGACAGCGATGGGCGCCGGCGGGGCCCCACCGAGCCGCTGGACGTGGCGGAGGTGATCGCGGCGCTCGGCGAGGGCGAGGTGTCCCGGCCCCTGGCGGCGGGCAGCTACGTGGGCCACGTCCATCTGCACGTGCCGGACCTGCGCGTTGCGAACGACTTCTATCGCGACGTGATCGGCTTTCAGGAGCACGCTTTCATGGAGGGGTTCGGGATGGCCGACCTGAGCGCTGGAGGACGTTTCCCGCATCGCCTTGCGCTCAACGTCTGGAACGGCCCCGGCGCGCAGCAGGCGCCGCCGGACACAGCCGGCCTGCGCCGTTATGAGCTGATCCTCGGCGAGGAGGGACGTCTGGCGGAGGTGGCCGCCGGCGCGGCGTCCGCCGGCTTGCCGTTCTCGCGCGACGCGGCGGGCGCCGGGCGGCTGCAGGATCCGGCGGGCAACGAGATCGCGCTGATCCAGGGGCAGGCGTGACCGGCGGGCTGATGAAGGTCGCCGCGCGGGCGCCCCGCGCAGCGGCGGCCGGTGGCGGCGAAGCCGAGCAGGTTGCGGCGCGCGCCGCCAACATGATGGGGCCCGCAGTGGAGCGGGAGCTCTCGGGCGAGCAGGCGATCGCCTGGGAGGGGCTGCTGGAGGTCTCCCGCAGGCTGCGCCGCGGCGCCGAGGAGATGCTGCTGGAGCGCTTCGAGCTGAGCATCAGCATGCTCGGCATCGCCGGGCGCCTCGCGCCGGCGCCGGGACGCATGCTGCGCCAGAGCGCGCTGGCGGAGGCGATGGGGCTGAGCCTCAGCCGGGTCTCGCGCGTGGTCGACCTGCTCGAGGGGCGCGCGCTGGTGGAGCGCCGGAGCTGCCCCTCCGACGCGCGGGCCACGAACGTGAGGCTGACGCGGGCGGGCGCCGCGCTGACCGCACGGGCGCAGGCGGAGCTGCGCGCCTACGTGCAGGCGAGCTTCCACGAGCGCCTCCAGGAGAGCGAGGTGCGGGTGCTGGCGAGGGTGTTCACCCGCCTGCTGGACCTGGCGCCGGGCGCGCCCGATCAGGCCTGCTGAGCGCCGAAACGCGCGTGATCCCCGGCGCCGTAGGCTCGGGGGATCACGCGGCGCCCCGGTTGGGCCGCATTATCCGACGCTCGCGACCGAACGGGTGTAGGGGTCGGTCTTGCCTGCAGCGGGGTGCAGACGGTGATGAGCGACGTGGCTGGTCTTGGCCTGCGAGACGGCGGGCACGGCGGCTCCGATCAGCATGGTGCTGAACAGCACGGTCATTGTTCTGGCGATCTTGGTGTGTGCGATGTTGCTTGGCATCTCAAGCACTCCTTCTGTCGACTATTTGATAGACGTCGGCAGCTGGGCGGTCTCGGAGAGATCCCTGGCTTTGCGTCCCCGCCTCGCAACGGGTTTGCCATTTGCGACTGACTGTTCGCCGTCTCTTCGTCGCGCCCGTATTGAGGCTGTAGCGCGGCCGGCGCGACTGGACAAAGGACCTAAAAGGACGACACGGGGGCTGCCCGTTTAGGACGACACGCCCCTTTTCGCCCCAGTTTGCGCGCAGGCTGGGAAAATCAGGCTCCGGCGCTCAAGCTCGCACCCCGCCAGGCCGAAACAGAGCAGGGGCCCATGCCACGGTGCCTGGGAAGCCGATCTCTGCACGTGTGTCACCCGGGTCTCCGCGAGTTGAGGACCACGACGCCGTGACATCACAGACTTCAAACCCATCCGAGCTGGCGGGCCCGCAGCTCGAGGACGTGCTCTCGACCGATCCGGTCGAGCGGCTCCTGGAAGACTCGTGGGGCGCGCGCTCGCGCGTGGCGGACATGCGCGAGTGGGTGGTGGAGTCCACTGCGGCGATCCTGTTCCTGGCGGCGGCGGTTGCGCTGCTGAAGCTCGCACCCTCGGTGCGCCACTTCGACCCTGTGCTGGCGATCACGCTGGTGGCGCTCTACGCGTTCACCTCGCGCATCATCAAATTCCCGATCGGCGCCGGCTATGTGGTGCCCTCCTATCTGGTGCTGGTGCCGATGCTGCTGCTGCTCCCGCCGGCGGCGGTGCCGCTGCTTGTTGCGGGGGGGATGGTCGTGGGCGCGCTGGGCGAATGCGCGGGCAGGCGTGCCCGCCCCGAGCTGCTGTTCTTCTCGGTCGCCGACGCGTGGCACTCGATCGGCCCGGCGCTGGTGCTGGCCACCCTCGGGCCCGCCCACGGCACGCTCGGCTATGTGCTGCTCTACTCCTGCGCGTTCGTGGCGGGATGCCTGGTTGACCTGGTCACCTCGACGCTGCGCGAGGCGGGCGCGGCCGGCGTGGCGCCACGGCTGCAGATGCGCGTGATCCTGGTGGTATGGCTGATCGACGCGTGCATCGCGCCGCTGGGGGTGCTGGTGGCGCTTGCCGTGGCCCGCTATCCGGCGGCGGTGGTGCTGCTGATCCCGTTCGTGGCGGTGATGATGCTGCTCTCGCGCGAGCGCAGCGAGCGCATCGAGCGCGCGCAGCAGCATCTGGAGATCCTCGCGCGTGAGCGCTCGCGGCTGCAGAACGCGGTGCAGTGCCTGGGTGACGCCTTTGCCGCGAAGCTGGACCTGTCGGCGCTCACGGGAACAGTGCTGCGCGGCTCGATCGAGGCCCTGGACGCCGATGCGGGACGCCTGACGCTCAACGGCTCGGTGGAGCCCGTGCGAATCGAGCTGGGCGCCTCGAAGGAGCGGGCGGCCCTGCTGTCCTCCGCGGAGGGCGCCGCGCGCAGTGCCGATGAGCCACGCCAGCTCCAGCAGGACGGGACGTGGGCGCTGGGTGTGCCGTTCTCGCTGGCGGGCGAAAGCGGCACGGCGATGGGCGGGCTTGCGGTGACGCGCGCCGACCGGCCGTTCCGCCAGGACGAGCTGACGGTGCTGCTGAGCCTGGTTGAGCGCGCACGGCAGGCCGCCGTGGAGATCATCGGCCACGAAAAGCTGCGTGTGCAGGCGCTCACCGACCCGCTGACGCGGCTTGGCAACAGGCGCAAGCTGGCCGCGGACTTCGAGCAGCGGCTGGGCGGCGCCGAGAGCGTCGCGCCGCTGGCGCTGGCACTGCTGGACCTCGATGGGTTCAAGGCCTACAACGACACGTTCGGTCACAGCGCTGGCGATGATCTGCTGGCGCAGGTGGCTGACCGGCTGCGCGCCGCGGTGGTGGGTGACGGCGCCGCCTACCGTCTCGGCGGCGACGAGTTCTGCGTCGTGTCCGCAGGCTCGCCGCAGGAGCTGGAAGCGGCGCTGGAGGCGACGATCACGACTCTGCGCTCGCAGAGCGTGGGCAGCGGCGTGGGCGCCTCCTACGGCTCGGTGTTCATCCCGCTGGAGGCGAGCGAGCTGGGCGACGCCCTCCGCATCGCCGATCAGCGCATGTACTCGCGCAAGCGCCGGCGCGGCTCGGGCTCGGCCGCCGCGGGGAAGGTGGGCTCCGGCCCGCTCGCGCCGAAGCTGCTGCGCTCCGAGCTAGGACGGCTGGATCCCTGCTGAGGGGGGGCTGCTCCGGCCCCACACAATATAGACGTACGGTCGTCCATATTGTTATGATGCGGGCATGCGGGTTGCGCCACAGGCTCCAGGCAGGCATGAGCCCTCCGATGGACGCCGCGCCCGTGGCATGCGCAGCCGTCGCGCGGTGCTCGAGCGATCCGTGCAGATGGCGTCAAGAGACGGCCTTGAAGGCCTGAGCATCGGCGCGCTGGCGGCCGAGCTGGGCGTGAATAAGAGCAGCGTCTTCGCACTGTTCGGGTCAAAGGAGGATCTGCAGCTGGCGACCGTGGCAGAGGCTCGGCGGATGCTGATCGAGCACGTGGTCGCGCCCGCGCTGCCCAGTCCCGAGGGTCTGGCGCGCCTGACGGCCATGGGCGATGCCTGGTGGGAGTACTTCCGCTCAGGCGTGTTCCTGGGCGGCTGCTTCCTGTGCGCCGCCTCGGCGGAGATGGACGGGCGCCCCGGCCCGGTGCGCGATGCGGTGGAGGCTGCGATGCGCGAATGGCTCGCCCTGCTGCGCGCCAACGCGCGGGCGGCGATCCACGCGGGCGAGCTGCGGCCCGACATCGATGCCGACGCCCTGGCCTTCCGCCTGAACGCGCTGGGAATGGCGGCCAACTGGCAGCGCCAGCTGCTCGGCGAGAGCTCGGGCATCGAGCATGCTCGAGGCGCGTGGAGCGAGGAGCTGCGCCGGGGGCAACCAAGGGCGGGCGAGCACAGCGGCGGGGGCCCGGCCGCATGAACGGGGAGGCAGAGCAACGCATGCAGGCGCGCGCGCTCGAAGAGGACGACCCGCTCGATGACTTCCTCGCGCGCGAGGTGACCCTGAACGGGGTGGGCAAGCTCGTGCGCACATCCGGAGAGGGCCCGGCGGTGATCGTGATGAGCGAGATGCCCGGCATCAGCCCGCACGTGGCGCGCTTCAGCCGCTGGGTGCGCGACGCGGGCTTCAGCGTGTACATGCCCTCGCTGTTCGGCCGCGACGGCGCGGTGCCGCGCGTGCAGGAGGGCACGGCCGTGCTGCAGCGCGCATGTGTGAGCGCTGAGTTCCGAGCGTTCGCCGCTGGCGCCTCGAGCCCGGTGACGGCCTGGCTGAGGGCGCTTGCACGCCTTGCGCACGAGGAGTGCGCGGGCCCGGGCGTGGGGGCGATCGGGATGTGCTTCACCGGCAACTTCGCGCTCGCGATGATGCTCGAGCCCTCGATGCTCGCGCCCGTGCTCTCCCAGCCCTCGCTGCCGCTGGACGATCCCGCCGGCCTGGAGATCTCCCCGCAGGAGCTGGCGGCGGTGCGCGAGCGCCTGGAGCGGGAGGATCTGACGGTGATGGCCTACCGCTTCAAGGGCGACAGGCATTGCCGCGCCCAGCGCTTCGCCGCCTACACGCGGGCGCTGGGCGACCGCTTCATAGCGCGCGAGCTGCCCGACGGCGCGGCCAACCCCGACCCGCCGCCGTTCTTCCGCGACGTTGTCGCAAGCCCCCACAGCGTGCTCACCGCTCACCTGATCGACCGCGACGGCCAGCCGACGATCGCGGCGCGTGACGAGATCCTCGCTTTTTTCACCCGCCGTCTGGCCGCACCTGCACCCGGCACGTGAGTGCAGGATTGCGCCCGCCGCGGCGTGCGAATGGCGCGGACGCGGGCGCAGGGCACATGGCTGGGGTGAGACTTCACTCAGGATCTCAAGGACCTTCGGCACGGGTCGATGAAGAGCCGCATCCTCACGGACGAAAGGAAGACCGATGAGCATCAGCCCCGTCTCGGGTGTGGTCGCCGCGCAGGCGCACATCCCCACAGCGCCGGCCGCCAAGTCGGAGTCGCTGGAGGCTCCCGGCGCGCCCGACCACGACGGCGACGCCGACAACAGCCCGGCTCCCGCAGCGAAAGCGCAGGCGAACGGTCGCGTCGACGTAAGGGCCTAGCCGGCCGGACGGGGGCAGGGGACCGGGGGGACCCGGCAGCCTCGCCGCACAGCGCGGCGGGGCTGCTCCGCCCCCGCCGGCGAGGGTGGAACGCGCAGCGCGCGCGCCGGCCGGCCGCGAACGGTCTTCGGCCTCAGCACCGCGGGACACGGCAAGAACCGTTGCAGTCGCCCGGCCGCGAGGCCGCCGGGGGTCGAGCGAACCTAGTATCGCGACGGTGAGAACTCGCGCGGGGGGGACAAGCTCGAGGCGGCGCGTGTGTGGCGTGTGCCTTGCGGTGATGGTGCTGGCGGGGGCACCTGCGATGGCGCTTGCAGCCATCGCGAACGCGGGCGCGCATAGCCTGTTCAGGGAACCTCAGATCTCTGAGCATTCCACGGCCGGTGTGACGCACGTGACCATGGAATGGAGCTCGACCGCCGGCGCAACGTGCGCGCTGCGAATCCAGGGCAGCGGGTTTGTGGCCGGCTTTGCGAGCAGGCGTGTCGGTGCCTCGGGAGTGCTCGCCTGGGGCTGGGCCCCGCCGCTCCCGCGCGCTCAGGCTCCCTGGGCGTTTCACGCGACATGCAGGCTCGGCGGCTACAGCGAATGGTTCCACACGAACGTCGAAATGGGCATACCCAGGCTCGCGGGCGCGCTGGACGTCGCCTCGGCGCTCGGAGACCGCTCATGCGACAGTCAGAACCTGTGCTTCTCCGATGACCCATTCCCCGTGGGACAGTGCACCTGGTATGCGCTGGGCCGCCGGCCCGATCTGCTCGGCCTGGCGGCGGGCAACGCGGGCTCCTGGCTGGAAGATGTGAAGGGGCGCGTTCCCGAGGGGAGCGCTCCCGTTGCAGGTGCGCTGGCGGTATGGCTGCCGGGATACCACGGCGCCGGCTCAATCACCGGCCACGTCGCCTACGTGGCCGAGGTCTCGGGGACCCGGGTGCTGCTCGACGACTCCAACTGGACGCCCACGCCCACGAGCGCGCGCCTTGAAGTGCACGAACACTGGGTGCCCGCCGGCGCGCCGACGGGCTACATCTATGGCGGGCCGGCGGGCAACGGCCCGTCCTGAGGGCGCGGCACCCGCGCTAGACGCTCGCCAGGGCATCGCCGAGGCGCTGCACGGCCTCCTCGACTAGGCGCTCGTCCATGACGGTGGTGACGTTCAGCTCGCCGCGCGGAGCGACGTAGACGCCACGCGCGAGAGCGGCCAGATGAAAGCGCCGAAGCTGCTCGCTGCGCGGGTTCAGATCGGCGCCGCTGCGGGGGATGCGGTCCACCTCGAAGTGGATCTGCACGAGCGATCCGTCGCGGGTTATCTCGATTCCCTCCCGCGCGGCGCTGTGCTTGCGCAGGCCGTCGGCCAGCAGGGCGCCAAGGCGGTTGATGCGTTGGATTTCCTCGGGCCCCAGCAGGTCGAGCGAGGCGACGCCGGCCGCCATTGCCAGCGCGTTGCCGTTGAACGTGCCGTGGTGTTCGATGCCGTCCTGCCGGCGCGGGTCGTAGAGGCGCATGAGCTCCTCCGGCCCGCCGAAGCCACCGACCGGCAGGCCTCCGCCGATCACCTTGCCCAGCACGGTCAGGTCCGGCGTTATGCCAAGGCGCGACTGATAGCCGGCGTGCTCCAGGCGCAGCGTGACGACCTCGTCGAGTATGAGCAGTGCGCCGGCGCGCTTGCTCGCCCTGCGCGCGGCCGCGAAGAAGCCGGGCTCCCCGGGGATCACACCGGCACCGAGCACGGGCTCGAGGATGATCGCGGCGACCTCGTGGCCATGGCGCTCCATCACCTCCTCAAGCTGATCGGCCGCGTTGTAGTCCACCCAGTGGATCGTCCGGGCAACACCCGCGGGGATGCCCCGCTCACCTGGTGAGCCGGGGGTGCCCTCCCAGGATCCGTGGTAGCCGACGTTGGCCTTGACGATCGCGTCACGGCCGGTGGCGCTGCGCGCGCATCTGACCGCGTGCATGGCGGCCTCGGTGCCCGAGTTGGTGAAGCGCACCTGCTCGACCGAGGCGAGCCTCGAGGTGATGCGCTCTGCCAGCTCCAGCTGGGGGAGGATCGGCGCGGGGAACACGGTGCCGGTGCGCGCATGGCGCACGATCGCCTCGGTGATCGACGGATGCGCGTGGCCGTGCACCAGCGAGGTGTAGTTGTTGACGAGGTCGATCAGGCGGTTGCCGTCCAGGTCCCACACGAACGGGCCCTCGCCGCGCACGAGCGTGAGCGGAAACGGGGCGAAGTAGGTGGCGCTGCGTGTGTTGGCGCCGGGCATGACCCTGGCAAGCCGGTCGAACAGCGCGCGCGAGCGCTCGGTTCCCTGCTCGAGAATCAGCGGCGGCTCGCTCACGCCGGCCCTGCGGCGGTGATGGCGGCCGTGCCGCGTGGCCCGTGGAGTTGCTCGGTCGGCTGTGCGGAGCGCATGTCCCGGCGGATCCTAGGACCTCGGCTGGCCGGGCGCGCGCCGGCAAGCGGCGCCGCGGGCGGCGGTGCTGCACAATCCGCTCGCGTGCGATCTCAGCAGAGCAGCCGGAGCGAGCAGGAGGTTGATCCGATCACCTTCAGCGTGATGCTGGGTCGCTTCGACAGCATCGTGGGCGAGATGACGCGCACGCTCGAACAGACCGCGTGGACGTCGATCCTGGCCGTCTGCCACGACTTCTCCTGCGCGATCTACGACGCGCGAGCGCGCCAGATCAGCATGTTCGACGCGCTGCCGATCCACACCACCTCGCTGCACCTGGTGCTCGCCGAGATAGCGCGGAGCTTTGACGGCTCGATCGAGGACGGCGACGTGTTCCTGTGTAACGACCCCTACCGCCAGAACACCCACGTGGGGGATCTGGTGACCGCGTGCCCGGTGTTCGTGGAGGGTGGGCACCGCTTCTGGGCGGTGACGAAGGGCCACCAGCTCGACACGGGCGCGTTCGTGCCCTCCTCGGTGACGGCGTCGGCGCGCAACGTGTGGCAGGAGGGCATCCAGATCCCGCCGCTGAAGCTGGTCGACAGGGGCGAGATGCGCCAGGACGTGCTCGAGCTCTACCTGGCGAACATGCGCTACCGGGAGCTGCTGCACGGCGACCTGCTTGCGCAGCTGGCGTCGATCCAGAAGGGTCGCCAGCGCCTGGGGGAGCTGTGCGGCGAGTATGGCGCCGGCGAGGTGCTGCTTTATGTCGATGAGGTGATCTCCTACGCCGACCGCAGGATGTCGGCAGCGCTGCGCGCGATGCCCGACGGCCAGTACAGCGCCGAACACTGGATCGACTCCGACGGCCTGGAGGGCGTGGACATCCCGGTACGCGTGAAGGTGACCAAGCTCGACGATCGCGTGACCGTGGACTTCAGCGGCAGCGGCCCGCAGGCGCCGGGCGGTGTCAACGGCTCATTCGCCACGAGCCAGGCGGCAGCTGCGATCCCGTTCCTCTACTACGTCGATCCGAGCATCCCCCACAACCAGGGTTGCATCGACCACATCGACGTGATCCTCCAGGAGGGCACGATCTGCCTGGCACGCCACCCTGCCTCGACATCGTGCGCGACGGCGATTCCCGCCGACTGCATGCAGGATGCGATCAACAAGGCGATGGCGGAGGCGATCCCCGAGCTGGTTGCGGCGGGAGGGACCAAGCAGTCGAACCTGCCGCAGTTCTCGGGCGGCTCCTCCGAGGGCGGCGAGCCGTGGGCGGTGATGCTGTTCAACGGCACGGGCGGCTCCGGCGCCGCCCACGGAGCCGACGGCTGGCCGCTGTATGAGTCGATCGGCGGCCAGGGCGCCATGAAAGTGCAGGCGATCGAGCAGGTCGAGCAGCTCTACCCGCTGCGCGTGGAGCAGATGGAGATTGAGACCGACTCGATGGGCCTCGGCCGCTGGCTGGGCGGATGCGGCACGCGCCTGGTGGTGCGCTCGCTGGCGGGGGAGGTCGAGTGCGTGACCTTCGGCGACGGCGTGTCGAACCCTCCGCATGGTGTGTTCGGCGGGACGCCCGGGCACGGCGGCGGCGCCTACGTGCACGACGAGCGCAGCGGCTCGCGCACGTTCATCTCCGCCGCCGGCCTGGTGCGGTTCGGCGAGCGCTCCTTCTGGGTGGGCATCTCCACGGGGGGTGGAGGCTATGGCGAGCCGCTGGAGCGGCCCGTCGAGCAGGTGCGATGCGACGTGCGCGACGGGATCGTCAGCCGCGCCGCGGCGCGCGAGTGGTTCGGAGTGGTGCTGGACGACCAGGACGATCCCGCGGTGGCGGAGGCCGCCACCGCGCGGCTACGCGGCGAGCTGGCGGCCAATCAGCGCCCGCTCATCGATCCAGAGCAGCCCGGTGCCTCGCGCTGGCTGGAGGGCGCGATGCGCGAGGGCGACGTCTACCTGCTCAACCCGCTGTGAGAGGCGGGGAGAATCGCATCGGGGTGGACATCGGCGGCACGTTCACGGACTTCACGCTGCACGACGGCGTGGGCAACGTGCGGCTGTGGAAGGAGGACTCGACCCCCGAGGACCCGCTCAGCGCGATCCACACAGGGCTGGCAGCGCTCGCCGGGCAGATGGGCCAGTCCACCGAGCAGATGCTCTCCCGCACGCGCCTGTTCGTGCACGGGACGACGATCGCCACCAACATGCTCATCCAGCGTGACGGGCCGCGCACGGCGCTGTTGTGCACCGAGGGCTTCCGCGACGTGCTGCACTACCGCGACGGCTTCAAGCACTCGCGCTTTGACATCCACCTGCCTCACCCCGAGCCGCTGGTGGCGCGCTGGCTGAGGGTGCCGATCCCCGAGCGGATCGGCGTGGGCGGCGTTGTCGTGCGCGAGCTGGACGAGGACGCCGTGCGAGCTGCGTGCGAGCGCCTGCGCCGTGCCGAGGTGGGCGCTGTGGCGATTGCATTCCTATGGTCGGTGGTCAACCCGGCGCATGAGCGGCGGGCGGCGGAGATCCTCGCCGGGGAGCTCCCGCATGCCCATGTCGTTTGCTCCTCGGAGGTGCTGGGCGAGCTGCGCGAGTGGGAGCGGACCTCGGCGGCGGTGCTGAGCGCCTACATACGTCCGCGCATCGCCTCCTACCTGCAGCGCCTTGAGAGCTCGCTGGCGGCTCAGCGGTTGCCCAGGCCGCCGCTGGTGATGCAGGTGAACGGCGGCTGCGGGCGCGTGGCGGACATCCTGCGGCGGCCCGTCTCGGTGCTCTCCTCCGGCCCCACGGCGGCGCCCGCCAGCGCACTGCATGCGGGACGGGCCGCGGGCATCACCGATCTGATCACGATGGACATCGGCGGAACCAGCTGCGACGTGTGCGTGGTGCGCGAAGGGGTCGCGACGGTCTCGCGCGAGCTGCGCGTCGCCGAACAGCCGCTGGGCGTGCAGGGCGTCGAGGTGCACTCGATCGGCGCGGGCGGCGGCTCGATCGCGTGGGTCGACGACGGCGGCGCGCTGCAGGTCGGCCCCGACAGCGCCGGCGCGGTCCCGGGCCCCGCGTGTTACGGCCACGGCGGGCAGCGCCCCACCGTCACCGACGCCAACCTGGTGCTGGGGGCCCTCTCGAGCGAGGCGTTCCTGGGCGGGCGCAGACGCCTGCGCGTGGATCTCGCGCACGAGGCGATCCGCGCCCACGTGGCCGAGCCGCTGGCGCTGGATGTCACGCAGGCGGCGGCGGGCGTTCGCCGCATCGTGGAGTCGAACATGGTCAGCGCGATCCGCGCGCTGTCAACCGAGCGGGGCATCGATCCGCGCGGGTTCGTGCTGCTCGCCGGCGGCGGCGCCGGCGCGCTGCATGGGGCGGAGGTGGCGCGCGCGCTGGGCATGGCGCGCGTGCTGGTGCCCGCCGCAGCCGGCACGCTGTGCGCGTTCGGGATGATCGTTACCGACGTACGCCACGACCACGCCCTCACGCTGCATCAGCTCTCGGACTCCCTCGACGTCGAGGCGGTGCATGTGCGGCTGTGCGAGCTCGAGAGCGCGGCGCTGGACCGGCTCCGCCAGGACGGCTTCGCCGACGGGGACATTCGCCTTGAGCGCTTTGTCGATGCCCGCTACCCGGGCCAGGTTCACGAGATCACGGTGCCCGTACCCGCCGGCGCGCCCGCTGCGGGGTTCGCCGCGGAGCTCGCCGGGGGATTTCACCGTGAGCACGAACGCCTGTACACCTATTGCCGCGAGGATCTGCCCGTGGAGCTGCTGCACTGGCGCGTGCGCGCGACCGGGCGCACCCCCGCGCTCACCGTCGCCGCGGCGCAGGCCGGCGAGTCGGTGGCGCAGCACGGCGCGCGTGTCGCCGCCGCGCAGGGCGCCCGCAGCATCGTTTTCGCAGGCCACGGCAGCCTGCGGGCCGACGTGTACGCATCGAGCGACCTGGCGCACGGCTGCGCACTCGAGGGGCCCGCCGTCATCGACGGGCCCACGACGACCGTGCTGGTGGGGCCCGGCGACCGCCTGTTGGTGGGAGCCGACGGCGGCATGCTGCTCGACGTGGCGCCCGCTCCCGCTCGCCTCCCAACCCCGGCGGGACCCCGGCAGAGCTGATGCGCGAGCGATATGAGCCGAGCGTCCTGACCGCTGCGATCACCGGCGGGGACGTGCTGCCCAGCCAGAGCGCGCATCTGCCCTGCGGCGCCGCGCGGATCGTGGAGGAGGCGGTGGCGGCGGCGGACGCGGGCGCGACGTGCGTGCACCTGCATGGGCGCGAGCAGGACGGCCGCCCGTCCGCGCGCGCCGAGCTGCTCGCCGAGATCGCCGCCGGGATCAGGGAGCGCTGCGAGGTGGTGCTGAACTTCTCAACGGGCGGCGCGCCGGGGATGAGCGAGGAGCAGCGGCTGGCCGCGCTCTCGGCGGCGAGACCGGAGATTGCGACCCTGAACGTGGGCACGATGAACTACGAGCTGTTCCCGACGCCCGGGCGGGAGCCGCGGGTCGAGCACGACTGGGAACGCGCGGTCCTCGCGGGGGCGGGAGCGGGCGTGTTCACCAACACGCTGGGGTCGGTGCGCCGCTTCGCCGCGGCCTTCCGCGAGCTCGGCATCACGCCGGAGGTCGAGGCGTACGACATGGGCCATCTGGCGATGGCCCGCTTCCTGTTGGACGAGGGCACTCTGCAGGGGCCTCTGAGGGTGCAACTGGTGCTGGGCGTGTTCGGCGGCGTCGGCAACGCGCTCGAGGACCTTGCGGCGATGGCGCAGGCCGCACAGCGAATCCTCGGCGGCGATCTCGGCGCGCTGGGCGTGGCGGCGACGGGCTTCCCGATGGAGTTCCGCTGCGCCGCGACGGGGCTCTCGTGGGGTATGGACTGCCGCGTGGGTCTGGAGGACAACCTGCGTGTGACTCGCCGGCGCGAGGCTGAGAGCAACGCGGAGCTCGTCGCCGTGGCGGTCGGGCTGGCGGAGCTCGTGGGCCGTCCGATCGCCTCTCCGGATCAGCTGCGCGCCGAGCTGGGGCCGTGGCGGAGCTGAGGCTGCACGTGGGACGTCAGTGCGCCGCGGGCTCTGGCGAGCCCTGCCGGACGTCGATGCGAACTCCCGTTTCGCGCTCGGAGACCTCCCACAGGCGCGCTATCGCGCTCGCCAGGCCCACCCTGCGCAGGATCGGCCTGCGAACCGGTGGGCCGTTGTTGACAAAGCGCGGCGCGTAGAACTCGCCGCCCCTTGCCGAAGGGTCGGTCGCCGCGCGCAGCTGGGGGCGTGCGCCCTGCTCAGGTGTCATGCCCGTGCTGCCGGCGAGCCTGTGGAAGAACCTCTGCGATGCGCCGCCGCCCGTCTCCTGCACGCTGACGGCCTGCAGGTCGGTGTTGGAGAGGCCGGGGTGGGCGATCAGGCTGCCGGCGGACGCGTGCGCCGCTGCGAGCTCGCGCTGCAGGCCGATCGCGAAGTGGAAGTTGGCGAGCTTGGACTGGCCGTAGGCGCGCCAGGGGCCGTAGCGCCCCTTCAGATTGGGGTTGGCGGGATCGAGTGCGCGGCCCATGTGGTGCGCGGTGCTCGTCACGGTCACGATCCTTGCGCCCGGCGCGGCGAGCAGCGCCGGCAACAGCAGCGCCGTGAGCGTCCAATGACCGAGGTGGTTGGTCCCCAGCTGGGTCTCGAAGCCGTCCACGGTGGCGCTCTCGGGGATTCCCATCACGCCGGCGTTGTTGAGCAGGATGTCGATGCGCGGGTGGGCCGCGGCGATCTGCTCGGCGGCCTGTCGCACGGAGGCCTGCGAGCCCAGGTCGAGCGCGACCACCTCAAGCGAGGCGTCTGGGGTGCCTCGGCGGATGTCCTGCACCGCCTGCGCGGCCTTCTGCTGATTGCGGGCGGCCAGCACCACGTGCGCTCCAGCGCGCGCGAGCGCGCGGGCGCTCTCCAGGCCGAGCCCGCCGTTGGCGCCGGTCACGACGGCCGTGCGGCCGCTCTGGTCGGGAATGTCGGCGGCTGTCCAGCTCATTGAGCTCCCTCCTCGGCGCCGCCTGTCCGGCAGCGTTCGGGTGGAATCTAACGCGCCCGGGCGCTGCGGCGCGCGCCCGGCTGGGCACCGGCCGGCCGTGCGAACTGCGCTGGTGCGCCCTCGTGCTCGCGTGTGGGCCGGGCGTCATGTGGCGGGGCCCTCCCCGCCGGGGCCGGCCGTGGCCGCGTCGGGCAGCACCCGCCGGGCGATCTCCGCCGCCTCGCCGGCGTCGAGCCCAAAGCTGCGCAGCACCCCCTCGGCGTGCGCCGAGTCGGCGTGCTCGCCCAGCTCGCCGAGCAACAGCGAGTGCATGACCGCGATGAGGGCGCCGCCGCTGGCTGCAAGCGCGAGGCCGGGGTCGGCGACCTGGAAGCGCCCCTGCGCGATGCCGGCCTGCAGGTCGCGCATGGCCGGGGCCGCGAGCACGGTGTCGATGACGCGGTGGGGCACATCCAGGCGGACGAGCAGCCACGCCCATTCCGGCTGCTCGGAGGTGAGGCGCACGAAGTGGCGATGTGCCACGCTGATCGCCTCCGCCAGATCCGTGATGCCCGCGCGCCGCAATTCCATCAGCGCGAGCTGCTCGGCGAGCGTCTCGCGCAGCAACTCCGCGAGCAGATCCTCCTTGGTGTGAAAGTAGTTGTAGAAGGAGCCGATAGCGATGTCAGCCTCCTCGGCGATCTCCGCGACGGTCGTCGCGTCGACGCCGGCCTCGCCGAACAGCCGCCTGGCCGCGGCGAGCAGCGCGGCGCGGGTGCGGGCCTTGCGCCGCTGGTTGCGCCCGTCGCTCGGCGCCGGCCTCGGTTTGCGGGCGGTCACGCGGGGGGTGTCTATTCGATCCATAGAACTGAGTATACGTTCAATCTTGACAAGATCCTCAGTTCGCGTTAGGTTGCCCGCCATGAACAGATCGCGCAGCGCTCAGATCGATTCCGCCGCGGCGGATGAGGAAGTCCCGGTGCTGATCGTCGGAGGGGGCGGGGCGGGACTGACCGCCTCGGCGCTGCTCGCCGGCATGGGCGTGCCGGCCCTGCTGGTAAGCGCGCTCCCCGAGACCTCCAGGCTCCCGAAGGCGCACGTGCTGAACCTGCGAGCGATGGAGATCCTCCACGACGCGGGTGTGGCGGAGGAGATCTCACGGCAGAGCACCCCGCCCGAGGCCATGGCCGCCACCGCCTTCTACGCCGGCGTGGCCGGCGGCGAGGGTTACGGCAGATGCATCAAGCGCGTCGAGTGCTGGGGCGCGGGGGGACAGGACGAGACGTGGGCGGCCGCGAGCCCGATGACCCAGCGGAACCTCCCCCAGATGCGCCTGGAGCCCGTGCTGCGCGCCCGCGCGGAAGAGCTGTCGCCCGGAAGGGTGAGGTTCGGGCACGAGCTCGTCGAGCTCACCCAGGAGGAGCACGGCGTCGTGGCGGTGATCCGCGCGCGCGACGGGCACGAGTACAGGGTGCGCTGCGAGTACCTCATCGGCGCGGACGGCGGGCGCACCGTGCCTGGCCAGGCCGGGGTCGAGTACGAGGGCCTCGGAGCGCTCGCGCAGGCCGCGACGATCCACGCGAGCGCCGATTTCTCTCACCTGGCGGGCGACGGGGATGTGCTCTTGCGCTGGTACTTCTCGCCCCAGGCGGGGACCGGTGTGGTGTTGGTTCCGATGGGCCCGACACGGTGGGGCCCCCAATCCGAGGAGTGGGTGATCCACCTCAACTACCGGGCCGGTGACCCGCGCGCGCAGTCCGACGAGGCCGTGGAGCGCGACGTGCGCTCTGCGATGGGTATCGGCGAGCACCCGATGCGGATCCACATGGTCACGCGCTGGACGCTCGAAGGCGTGCTTGCCGACCGCTTCCGATCAGGCCGCGTGCTGCTGGCCGGGGACGCGGCGCACCGCCACCCGCCCACCGGAGGCCTTGGTCTGACGAGCGCGATCCACGACGTGCACAACCTCTGCTGGAAGCTTGCGGCCGTGCTCGGTGGCCAGGCATCCGACGCGTTGCTGGACACCTACGAGTCCGAGCGGCGCCCGGTCGACCAGCGCAACGTCCAGCGCTCACTGGAAAACGCGGTCAACCATCTCCAGATGATCTCCGCTCTTGGGCTGGATGAGCAGAACGGCGAGCAGGAGAACTGGAGGCGCCTGTCGCGCCTGTGGAGCGGGCTCGAGGAGGACCGCGAGGTTCGCCGCGAGGTGCTGCGCCTGATGCGCGCATCCTCGATGGAGTTCGGCGAGCTGAACGTGGAGTACGGCTACGCATATCGGTCAGACGCCGTCGTGGAGGATGGCAGCGAGCCGCCCGTGAGCGCGGATGATGTGCGCATCTACGAGCCTTCGACCAGGCCTGGCGCAGCGCTGCCGCACGCCTGGATCGACGATGAGGATGGCGGTCGCCGTCCGATCAAGGACCTCGTGAGGCCCGGGCGATTCCTGCTGGTCGCCGGGGAGGAGGGCCACGCATGGTGTGAGGCCGCCGGGGAGCTGGCGCGGGCGCACGGCCTCGGGCTGGACGCGGTGCGCATCGGGCACATCGACGGCGAGCTGTTCGACCCGCGTTGCGCGTGGCTGCGCCGCCGCCACATCGGCCCCGAGGGCGCGATCCTCGTGCGCCCGGACCGCTTCATTGGATGGCGCAGCGCCGGCGCCTGCCCCGACCCCGGGGGTGAGCTGGCGCGCGCGCTCGCACAGATCCTCGCGCGACCCATCGCCAGTCCCAGCACACTCGCGGCGCACTGACAACAGGAGACCCGGAGGTAGAGCATGAGCGACACCGCAGCGCTTCACCCGAAGTTCCACCACGTCAACCTGAAGACGACACGCCTGCAGGAGATGATCGACTTCTACCGCACGCTGCTTGGCGTGGAGGTCCAGTTCCAGGCCGGCGACGGAGCATGGCTGACCAACGACGAGGCCAACCATCGCATCGCACTGCTGGCCTTCCCGGGGTTCGTGGATGACCCGGAGAAGGACACGCGCACCGGTATGCACCACAGCGCGTTCGAGTACGACAGCTTCGAGGATCTGAACGCGAGCTACCTCCGCCTGCGCGAGGCGGGCCTTACGCCCGACATCTGCCTCGACCACGGCATGACGCTCTCCTACTACTACAGGGACCCCGACGGCAACTACGTCGAGCTGCAGTGCGACGTGTTCGGCGACTGGAAGCGGTCGAGCGCATGGATGCGCGAGAGCGATGAGTTCCACGCCAACCCGATGGGCACCTTCGTTGACCCGGCGCTCGTGGCGCAGGCCGCGTCGGAGGGTGCGAGCTTCGCGGAGATCCACGAGCGCGCGAAGGCGCAGGAGTTCTCGCCGCAGACCGCTCCCGTCGAGATCCCCTACGCCGAGTAGCAGCTATGCGCCTGGTCACATTCAGGGATCCTGCGGGCACGGCGGGCCCGCAGGCAGGGGTTCTGCTCGGAGGGGAGATAGTGCCGGTCTCGGTGCTCGAAGCGCCGGCGCGGTCGGTCAGGGGCCTGCTCGAAGCCCTCGATGCGGACGCTCTGGCCGCAATGGGCGAGCGCGCGAGCGGCGCGACACGGCGCGTCGCGCTCGAGAGCGTGCAGCTGCTCGCGCCGGTACCCGATCCCGAGAAGATCATCTGCCTCGGTCTGAACTACCGCGACCACGCGGAAGAGTCCGGGCAGGAGATACCGGCTGCGCCGATGTGGTTCGGCAAGTTCGCCAACTCGCTGGCCGGCAGCGGCGAGACTATCGTGCTGCCGGAGGCCCATCCCGGCTTCGTCGACTACGAGGCCGAGCTCGCGGTCGTCATCGGGCGCACGGCGAGCCGGGTGCGGGAGTCCGAGGCACTCGCCTACGTGGCGGGCGCGATGCCGTTCAACGACGTGAGCGCACGCGACCTGCAGCTGCAGAACACGCTGTGGACCAGCGGCAAGGCGATCGACACCTTCGCGCCGTGCGGCCCCGCCCTTGTCACGCTCGCGGAGGCCGGCGACCTCGGGTCGCTGGGCCTGCGCACGCGCATCAACGGCGAGATCGTCCAGGAGGGCACAACGGCGAACCTGATCTTCAGCGTCGCCGCTGCGGTCGCCTGGCTCTCGCGCACCCTGACGCTGGTGCCCGGCGACATCATCGCCACGGGCACGCCCGCCGGCGTCGGCGCGCCGCGGGGCATCTTCCTGCGCGATGGAGACACCGTCGAGGTCGAAGTCGACGGTCTCGGGGCGCTGTCAAACGCCGTGCGCGCGCAGCCGGCGCAGAGCGCCTGACCGCGCGCCAGGGCCTCGCTGCCCGGTGTCGGGGGCGGTCAGGGCGCGGGCGCCGTTGCGAGCAGCGTTTCGGAGCCGACCACCCCGGAGATGCCCGCCAGCGCCGCCGGGCCGGCCGTGGTCCAGCTGGCGCTGAACCTGGCTTCCGCGAGCCCGGGCGCGCTCACCCTCAGCGTCGCCGCAACCGCCAGGCCGTCGACTTCTTCCGCGGCCACCGTCAGCCTGAGCGTCCCGCTGACCGCCACACCCGGTATCAGCTCGTCACCCTTCAAGGTGAGCAGCGCGCCGCCGCCGGATGCCACGACGGTGCCGCCGGCCAGGCCGCTGTCGGGGCTGGCCCCCGTTGCCTGCAGCCGCGCGATGGCGTCCCCCGATGTCTCCACGGCGGCCGCCGCCAGGCGCAGCGCCTGCTCGCCGGCGGTGTTGCCCGCGGCGGGCTGCGCGGCGGGCTCTTCCGCAAGGGACAGCGGGTAGACGCCGACGGCGTGGATCGCGGGCGCGCTGGCCGCACAGGTGTCGTCGAGCGAGTCGATCTGGCGCGGATGTTCGACGAAGCTCCTGATCAGCTCACCGCCGCACACCGTTTCACCCTCGCCGACCACGTGCGTCGAGTTGGCAATCTCGATGAAGCGGGACATGCCGCCGATCTGGGCGAGGATCTTCGGATGGTCCACCGGCGGCGTCCACGTGTCCAGTTCCCCTCCGAGCACAAGCACCGGCAGCGAGCTTCCCAGCAGCGGCGGCGGCGCGGCGAGCGGCGCTTCGGCGACCGCCGGGCTGGGCCAGTCCAGGCACGCGCTATAGGCCTCGGTGTTCTGGTCCTGCTGGAGCCACTGCGCGGTGGAAAAGGGGCTGAAGGTTTCCGGCGCCAGCGCCGCTTCGGCGCCCTGCAGTTCAACGGCACGGGCGGCGGGGCTCGCCTGCATGCTGAACAGCTGCGGGTAGTCCAGGCAGGAGACCGCGAGGTAGAGGCCCACCGAGTATTCGCTCGCGGGAGCGCGGAAATACAGCTCGTCGATGGCAAGGCGCTGTGCGTACAGGCGCAGCAGCGGCGCTGCGTCCGAGTGCAGGATCAACGCCCTGTCGGCGGCGTCGATGTCGCGGTAGACCTGCTTGTCTCCGGCGGCGTCGTTGAGGAGATCGACCAGTCCGGCGGCATTCATGCTGATCGTTTCCAGCGCCCCCGTCGGCCCGGGGACGACGCCGGAGAGCGGGTGCTCGCGCAGCAGGTCGGCGACCATGCCGACGCGCTGCCATGGGCTGGCGGACCCGCCGGCGGCGGCGCAGGCCGCAGAGCGGCTGCACACTTCGTCGAACGCGGTGGGCATCGACTGCACGGTGCTTCGGTACCACGGGTCCAGGCTGACTGTCGAGTAGGTGGAGTCGAGCACGACCGAGCGCACCAGCGTGGGATAGCGCGAGGCGAACACCTGCGCGAACCACGAGCCGTAGGAGTCTCCGTAGAGGTCGATCTTCGAAAGCCCGAGCGCGCGCACGACGGCGGCCATGTCGCGCGCGGCGGGCGCGGTGGTGAACAGATCCGAGGCGTGTACGGGGGCCCCGCCCGGGTAGCGCCAGCGCCCGTTCAGCGATGCGGCGCATCCAGCCGCGGCCTGCCGGAACGCGGCGGTCGCTGTCGGCCCCGAGAATTCCTGGAGCGCGGGGCAGTCGATGGGGCTCGATTGCCCGGTGCCGCGGTTGTCGATGGCGAGCATGTTCCAGCGCGCCAGCAGCGGCCCATACATCGGCGCATAGCCTTCCTGCACCGAGCCGATGGACGGGTAGCCCGGACCGCCCTCGACCGGCACGACCGTGCCCGACGGGCCGCGGCCTCCGGGGTCGCTGGCGGGATACCAGCGGAAGGCGATCAGGATGTGCGGCCCGCCCGGCACCCGATAGTCCAGGGGCACCGGGAGTCGCCCGCAGTAGGCGAGCGGCTGCCGGGCGCAGCGCCGGAGCGTCTCTTCGCCCACGTTCAGCGTCGCCGGGGCGGCCTGTTCGGCCGCCGGCTGCGACGCCATGCCCGGTCTCAGCGGACGCCGGGCATTCGCGCTCTGCGCGGCACCGCAGGAGAGCGCCGCTGCGATCAGCGCCAGCGCCGGCCAGCGCCGCACCACCAGGCAACCTGCCACCAAGCTCTCACTCCAATCCGCGTCGAGCGCCGGTCACTCCACCTCGAACCCTACCGGGGAAGGTTCCGCGCCACGCGGAGACCGGGTGCGGTGCACATCTCGATGCGGGTGCTCGGCTGTTAGGTTTTCACCGTGTCCGATGAGCACGAGCGGTGGGAGATGGGCCCGGGGATCATCGGCCCGCGGACGAGGGAGATATTGGCGCTCGAGTTCGGCTCCAGGGCCGAGTTCGACGACCCCAGCCTCGAGTGGCGAAGGCTCTTCTCCGAGGTACTCGGCACGTTCATGCTCGTGCTCGTCGCCGCCGGCGGCGGCCTGCTGCACGCCGAGGGTCAGATCAGCCTGGCGGCGGCCGTGGTCGCGCCCGGGCTCATGGTCATGGCGATCATCCTGTTCATGGGCGCCGTCTCGGGCGCACACCTGAATCCCGTCGTATCGCTGGCCTTCTCCCTGCGCGGGGACTTCCCGTGGAAGCGGCTGCCGGGGTACCTGTTGATGCAGCTCATCGGCGCGAGCCTGGCGTGCCTGTTCCTCAGCGCGGTGTTCGGCGACGTCCACCATCTCGGCGCCACGCTGCCGGGTCCCGGCTACGCCAACTGGCAGGCGCTGTTGATGGAGGTCGTGCTCACCGGGACGCTCGTGAGCGTCATCCTGGGGACCGCCTCAGCCGCCCAGAACGTCGGACCGGTCGCAGCGCTCGGCGTGGGCGGTTACGTCGCTCTCGCGGGGCTGTGGTCCGCGCCTGTGAGCGGGACCTCGATGAACCCCGCTCGCTCCTTCGGGCCGGCCCTGGTGAGCGGGGACTTCAGCAGCTTCTGGGTGTACGTCCTCGGTCCGGCCGCCGGGGCGCTGATCGCCGTGGGCTGCGCCTTCATCCTGCGCGGATCCGGCGGAGACCCCACCTCGCGCCTTGCAGGCTCCGGCGCGCTGGTCCCGCACAGGCCCGGTGCGGGCAGTGAGCCGCCGCGCGGCGGCGCGGGGAGCTGATCGCGGGCCACCTCCTCGCCCTGCTCAGGCCAGCTTCAGCGGGACCTCGCCATAGGGGTCGATGCGGTAGACAAGCGACACGCGGTGGTAGCCGTCGGCTATGTCGGCACGCATCTCGGCGGCCACGACGAGCACGGGGCTGAGTTCCCTGCCCTCGATGATCTTGATGAGGTCCTTGATCACGCCCGGGTCTTCCAGCGGCGCTGCGGTGAGCCCGGCGGCGCGCAGGATGTCGTTCGCGCGCCGCGTGGTGAGCGACGCGGCGCGCAGCCGCTTGACCGTCTTGTGAACCGCGTCCTCACCGAACTTCAGCGACAGGTAGGCGGCTGCGGAGTCGTAGTCGTGCTCGGCGACATCCTTGAGCCACTTGATGCGCTCAGCGGGCGCGCCCTGCAGGGTCTCGGCCTTGGTCTTGCTCATTGGCCGATGATGCCACACGCGGCTTTCGGCCATTTCACATGGTGGACGCCATCGACGTCCGATTTCCGCCAGACAGAGCGCGTGCGGGGTGTCACGGTGTGGGCGTGAGCTCTGAATCAGACCGCGCGTGGAAGGCCGTGGAGAAGTGTGATCCGCGCTTTGACGGGTGGATCTTCTGCGGTGTGACCACGACCGGCATCTACTGCCGCCCGAGCTGTCCGGCGCGTACGCCAAAACGCGAGAACGTCCGCTTCTTCGCCTCGGCGGCAGCCGCCCAGTCCGCGGGCTTTCGAGCGTGCAAGCGCTGCCGGCCCGATGCGACGCCCGGCTCGCCCGAGTGGGACCTGCGGGCGGACCTGGCCGGACGTGCGATGCGGCTGATTGCCGACGGCGTGGTCGATCGGGAGGGCGTGGATGGCCTGGCCCGTCGTCTCGGCTACACGGTGCGACACGTGCACCGCCAGCTGGTGGCCGTCGCGGGTGCGGGTCCGCTGGCACTCGCCCGGGCGCAGCGTGCGCAGACCGCTCGCATCCTGCTGGAGACGACGACGCTGCCGATCACCGACGTGACGTTCGCGGCGGGCTTTCAGAGCGTGCGGCAGTTCAACGCAACTGTGCAGGAGGTCTTCGCGCTGACGCCGAGCGCACTGAGGGCACGGTCGTCCATGCACGGGCGCCGTCAGGACAGCGGGGCACTGGCGCTGCGTCTGCCGTTCCGCTCGCCTCTTGACGCGGCGAGCCTCGTCGCGTTCCTCGGGCGCCGTGCGGTCCCCGGGATCGAGGAGGCGTATGACGGCGCGTATCGTCGAAGCCTGCGGCTGCCACACGGCTGCGGCGCCGTCGAACTGCGTCCCGGCGAGGGCTGCATTCACGCGCGCTACTGGCTTGCCGATCTACGTGACCTCGGTGCCGCGGTGCGGCGCTCGCGCGCGCTGTTCGACCTCGACTCCGACCCTGACAGCGTGACGGACATCCTCTGCGCCGAGCCGCTCCTCGGTCCGCTGGTGCGCGCCTCGCCGGGGCTGCGCGTTGCCGGCGTGGTCGACGGTCACGAGCTCGCCGTCCGGGCCGTGCTGGGCCAGCAGGTGTCTCTGCGGGCCGCCGCGACGCTGGCGGCGCGCCTGGTCGCCCAATACGGAGAGGAGCTCCAGCGCCCGCTCGGAGCCGTCACGCACCTCTTCCCATCGGCAGAGGCTCTGAGCGAAGCGGACCCGGCGAGGCTCACGATGCCCGCTGGGCGCCGGCGCGGTCTGCTGGCCCTCGCCGGCGCAATCGCACACGGCGAGCTGGTGCTAGACGCCGGCGCAGATCGCGCCGAGGCGCGCCGAGGGCTTCTGGCGCTGCCTGGCGTGGGGCCTTGGACGGCCGAGTACGTTGCGATGCGCGCACTGCGCGACCCCGACGCGTTTCTGGCGAGCGACCTCGGCGTGCGCCACGCGCTGCAGCAGCTCGGGCAGAGCGGCAAGCCGGGCGCGGCGCAGGCGTTGGCCGAGCGCTGGCGGCCATATCGCGCCTACGCCGTGCAACACCTGTGGGCTTCGCTGGGTCCGCTCAGCACCGGCGATGCGCGCCCCGAGGATTAGCTCGCCTCGAAGCTGCTGTTACCAGGGCGCTGCCGCGGCCTGGCGCGTTGCCGGCCGTAGCCGCGCGCTCAGCGGGGACGATCGCGGGGGCTGCGTGATGAACGGGCCCACCGGGTGTCTTACGCCTGGCGAGTGCTCCGCGACGGGAGCGGCCGGGACGTTCGCGTCCCCAAGACAAACACGAGAGAGGACCTTGACGATGGCTCGAAAGGTAATGCTGGGCGTCCTTGCATCAGCGGCCACATGCGCTGCCCTTGCCTCCACAGCATCGGCTTCCGCGCCGATCGCGCTGTACCTGAGCGAACCCTACGCCTTCGACATCCTGGGGCACTCGTGCGGTGGCATCCAGGAGCGCTCCTACGCGACCGGCTTCGCGCTCAACGGTTATCCGACTGGCGTGGTGCACCTGCAGACGCGCTGCGGGGGAAGCGGCAGGGGGGGCGGCGGCCACTCGACAACCTACACGGCTTCGGCGGGAGTGGTGTGGACCTGGTTCGGCGAAACCCGCTCGGCGGTGACGCTGACGGCGCCACCGGAAGAAGAAGCGACGTTCACCGCGACCGACGCCCACGGCGATCGCCTCTACAACTCCGGCGCCCACGCTTACCTGGAAGTAGGCGAACCGCCGCTGCAGCCGCCGGCCGCGCCCACCGCCATCAGCGCCGGCGTCGCGCTTGTCGAAAACGGGTCGGCCGAACTCCTTCAGATGACCGTCGCATGGACGCCTTCCGGCGAAACGGCGGCGCTGATCACCACCTCAACCGTCACGGCCACGCCCGTTGGCTCGGGCGCACCCGTGCTGTCGGCGTCAGCGTCGTCGTACTCCTCCTCGGTGCACCTGGGTCCCGTGGAGCCGGACACCACCTACCGCGTGACCGTCACGAACACAGACAGCGAAGGCACCAGCGAACCAGGTGTCCCCGTCGAAGTCAGGAGTCCGAACTCTGACGGCGAAGTAGAAAAAGCCAGAAAAGAAGTCGAGACATGTACCGGCAACAGCGGCTCGATCAGACTGTCTCCGGGGCTCACCGAAAGGGCGGCGTTCCAGACGGTGTCAGTCAAGGGCACGCTGTCGGGCTGCGAAGGGCCGCTCGGCCCCGAATCCGCGAGCTATGCGGCCGTGCTCAAGACGAGTGAAGCACTGTCCTGCACGGCGCTGAGCACCCCCGCACAGATGTCGAACCCGTCGAAGTCCTTCACGGCTACCTGGAACGAAGAAGGCAGGTCGAAAGGGTCGCTGTCCATGCCGGTCTCCGAAGCGGCGTTTACCGGGTTCGCGGGCAGCCTCTCCGGGGGCCCGCTCGAAACAGCGACCACGCTCGAGGCCACGTCGCTTCTCGAGAGCTTCACGGGCGGCCCGACCTGCGGCCAGCGCTCGGGCAAGCGGGCGGCGGAGCCCGTCCGGAGGGGCCTGTTCTCCACCAGCGAAGTCGAATTCGGCTAGGGCGATCCTCTGCCGGCGGCCCACCGTCGCCGGCAGAGGGATCGCGCTCGATCGGCCTGCCGGGAGCACGACCTCTGCGGCGGCGTGGGTTTCACGACCCCCCGGCGTGACCGCCTGGGTCACGTTCCTGCGCGGGTTCGTGCTTCCGCTCGCCTTCCTCTCCTGCCGCGTCGGCTTTGTCTTCATGCCCTTCTTCGTCGTGACGCTGTTCCTCGCCTTCGCGAGCCGCCCCTTCACGGTCCTCCTGGGGTTCCCCCGCGTCGTCGGTGCCTTCTTGGTCGTGTTCCTCTGCGCCGCCTTCAGAGGGGTTGCCATCGCCCGGCTCTTGGCCGTTGGCTTCGCCGGTATTCCCCGCGTTCGTCGTGCCTGTGGAGCCGCCTGATGCTTCTGTGCCCTGCGCGCCGGTGCCCGCCGGAGCGCTCGGGCGGCCCGATTCGCCCACGGGGGCAACGCCGGCGCTATGGGAGACGGGCGCGCTGGGCTCCTGGGGCGGCGCGGCGGAGCTCGGCGGCGACACGGCTACCGGTGTCGTGCCGCGTGTCGGCTCAGGGGCCGTTGCGGGAGCGGTGGAGGCGCTGCGCGGTGTCTCTATCGTGAGCGCGAGCCCGCTGCGCGCCACGGGAGCGCGCGCACCGTCGCCGGTTGACGCGGCGCCGGCGCGGTTGGTGGCTACGGGCCGGACGGACGGGGTCCTCACGACGGCGGTGGCGGTCGCTGCTCGGCTCGTGAGGGCCCTTGTGCCGGCTCTTGTGCTGTGCAGCGCGAACTCGGCGGCGCCGCCCCCAATCGCAAGCGCCGTGGCCGCCACCGCGAGACCCCGCGTGAGGACGCCGCCCAGAAGCCCGCCCGGCGCCGAGGGCTGCGCGATCGCTTCCGCACCGGAGCCAAAGCGGTTCATCTGCTCGGAGGCCAGGTTGACGAGCGGCTGGGGGATGAGCGCGGCAGCGGCGGCGCGCAGCGCCGCGCGTGCACGGTAGAGCAGCCCGCGCACGGCGCCGTCGCTGACTCCCAGCGCGGAGGCAACCTCCTCGTGGGAGCGGCCGTCGATCGCGCTCATCACGATCGCGTCGCGCTGCATCGGCGGTAGCGCTGCCACCTCGGCGAGCACGGCTCGCACGGAGAGCAGATGCTCGACATCCCCGTAGCTTGAGGCGAGCGCGCCGGGGTCGTCCTGGTCACTGAGCGGGACCGACCCGGTCGGCGCCGAGCGCATCATGTTGACCGCTCCGTTGTGCACGATGCGGTAGAGCCAGGGGCGCACCGCCCGCACCTCGGTGCCCCGCTCGAGGGCGACCCATGCGCGCATGAGCGCGCCCTGCAGGGCATCTTCCGCGCGCGAGTCGGCGAGCCCGAGCCGCCGGCAGTAGCCGAGCAGCTCGCGGCTGTAACGGTGCACGATCACGTCGAAGGCATGCGGGCGCCCCTCGCGCACAAGCGCGGCGAGATCCTCGTCGCTGAGAGAGGCGAGCGGTGGGCGCGCCCTGTGGGGGTTCATCTCGCCGCTGTCGCTCTCACGCATACAAACCCCTCCGCCGCCGTCCGCATCGCCGCCGAATCCGCTCCGCTCACCGCTTGAGCGGACGGCAATGATAGGTCCCGCAGCGGGGGGAAATCGTTGCCTGCCGGCTTTGTGAGCCAATCCTCACCACGCGAGCCGGACAGCCTGCCGCAGCCGATACACGCACCCGTCGGCGTAGCCTCGGCGGCAGTGTCCGCCCGGGTGTCGATGAGGCGCGAGCTACGCCGCGACGAGGCGGTCGGTGAGGCCGTCGATTCCGGCGAGTCGGGCCGCGAGGTCCCCGCTCAGCCCGTAGCGCGCGGCAAGCTGCGCCGGCGTCGTGTAGGCGACCTTCGTCTGCCCGTCCTCGGACCAGATGAGCACCCTTAGCGGCAGGTCGAGCGCGGCGAGGGGGGCGGCGGCCATCACCGGAGTGCCAGCCTGCGGGCTGCCGAAGATGACGACTTTGGTCTCGCGCAGCTGCAGGCCGGCTTTCCTGGCCTCGTCGCTGTGGTCGATCACCACGAACACCTTCATGCCGCTACCCTCGGCGAGCGACTGCAGACGGGCAACGGTCTCGGCAACCGAGCGCGGACTCAGCTTCGTGGTGAGCGTCGCGACGCCGGGGCGAGCCGCCTCAGCCATCGGCGCGCTGCTCGACGAGGCGAGCGGCGGCGACACGAGCCTCGTCGATGTCCGTGTAGAGCGTGGCGTGCACGACCTCGGCGTCCTCCCAAACCCCGACGGCGGCGTACAGCAGCCGAACCTCACCGCTGCTGCCGCGGGGACGACCCCACTGCTCAACGACGGCGAGCGTGATCTCTGGACCGATCTCGACGAACTCCCGCAGCTCGTTGGCGAAGCTCTCATATGCGCCCCACCAATCCTCGAAGAAGCCGCGAATCGCCGATTGGCCGACGAAGGTGCCGACGCCGAGAAGCGACATGTCCCACACGCCGTCCGGCGTGTAGACGCCGATCGCTCCCTCGACGTCGCCGAGGCCGGCTGCCTCAAGGCTACGACGCACGAGCTCGTGTCGGTCAGGGGTGGTGGACATCTCGGGCATGGTCGCTCGATTATCGCCGACCGCCGCACCAAGGGCTCGGGGTGCGCGGGGAGCTCAGCTTACGAGTGCCGTTTCGACCCCGTTGAGGCTCATGTCGAACAGCGTCGTACGGGTCTTGACGCACGCCGGAGAGTGCGTGCTCTGGGCCTTGTCGAGCCTTCCTGTAGCGGTGCCATAGATTTCAGGACCCCATTCCATCTGTGCGAACGAAGCCGAGATCTGCCGGAATTGGTAGACGCAGGGTCCTCCCAGGTCGATGCGCAGCGGCGCCAGCTTCACGACCATCCTGTTGGCGCTCGTGAGTTCAATCGCCGTGGCGCCTCCACCGCAGTCTTCGACCTGTCCCGCTTCGCCGGTCTTGACCAGCCTGTCGGTCCTCGAGCGGTTCACCGTCACCTTGAAGCTCTGTTCTTCCCAATAGCACGGGCCCAGGGAGTATCCGGCGACAAACAGCGCTTCGGCGCCCACAGCCAGGGGCTTACCTTCCGCCTTGAGCTCCAGCAGCGACCTGGTGGGCGCGGCGCTCGCGCCCACGCTGGACAGCGCCAGCACAACGACACCCAACAGCAAGCCCGCCAACCTCGTCTTGGCCATCATGAACCCGTCTTTCGAACCGCAGTACCCCGCTCACGCGCGTGGACGGGTAGCCCGGGCGCCGATGCGACGCCCGTGGGCAGCCTAGCCGCTTCCACTCGCCAGGGCGCCGCGTCCAGCTCGGCCTGCAATGCCCGTCCCGCCGACGCGCAGGGCTCACATGCAATGCGGACAGAAACTGGCCGCAATTGGGAATAGCTTGTCCGTGGAGCGGCACCCTCTCACCGAAAGGCAGGCAGATATGGACTTCAAGCTTGAACTCGTGGCGATCCCGGTCACCGACGTCGATCGCGCGAAGGCGTTCTACACCGAGCAGGCCGGCTTCGTCGCCGAACACGACCACACCGTCAGCGAGGAGATTCGCTTTGTGCAGCTCACCCCGCCGGGCTCAGCGTGCTCGATCGCCCTTGGGACCGGCATCGTCGACTCCGCGCCCGGCTCCGCGCGCGGGTTGCAGCTGACCGTCGCCGACGCCCGCGCAGCGCGAGCGGAGCTCGCGAGCCGGGGGGTCGGCGTGAGCGAGGTGACGGAGTTTCCGTGGGGCTCGTTCGTGTTCTTCGAGGACCCCGACGGCAACGGCTGGGCGCTCCAGCAATTGCCGCCGCGCAGTGGTTGAGTGTTCGAGAGGATCTGGACACCGCACCGGCCCAGCGACACGACTGCTGTGGTCGATTTTGGCCGGCGCGGGCGAGCGCGATTCCGAACATCAAGATTGCCGGCCTGCACGCCGATGGAAGCTTTGACTGGGCAGAGGCATCATCTTCATGAGCGGCGAACCGTCGGCATCCCGCTTCCCCGGGGGGAGCAGCAATCGCGCATCCAGCGAAGGGTCCCGCGCGGCGTTCCTGCTCACTCGCGCGACCGGGCGGTGTGGCGTCAAGGTCATCATCCTGCTCGCGGTGATGCTGCCCACCGCGGCGCTTGGCGTGGCCGTCAGCGTGCTTCTGTCCGAGCGCTACCAGATCGCCGGTCAGGCGAGCTCGATCGCGCGCCGGATCCCCGCCCTGACGGGGATCGTCAGCCTGCACGCGTTGATCGACCAGGAGCGCATCCAAACCGAGACGCGCCTGCGGGAGGCGGAACTCGGCGGCTCGACGATCACAAGCATCACCGGCGCTCTGGGTTTGGGCGGTGGGACCGTGGCCGGTGCTCGTGCGGCCGTTGACTCGCAGCTGCAGTCCAACGACGCGCAGGTTCCCGCGTCGTTCGAGCGCGGCCTGACAGCGTTGCGCGGCGAAGTCGACCGCGGGCGGGCCGACGCGCGCCAGGTCGACGAGGGCTACGCGCGCCTGTCCGACGAGCTCACCGGCGCGGTCGAAAGCCGCTTGCTGGGGCTGAGGCACCTCACCTCCCGGACGAGCAACGCCGAGGCGCTCGACGCGTCGCTCGCGACGCTGCAGGAGGCGAACGCTGTACTGAGCGCAGGCTCCAACGAGGTCGGCACGCTGAGCGACGTTTATCTGGACCGCGAACCGCAGCGAAGGATCGACCTCGGCGCGCTCTCCGTTCAGGTGCCGTTGTTCAACACCGCAAGCGCCCAGCTTCTCAGTGCCGGCTCAGCGGGCGTGCGCTCAGCCTTCGCAGAACTCGCCGACAGCGACGCGTGGCGCAGCTACCAGGCGGCCGCTGCAGCGGCCGTCGCAGGGAACGCCCCGTCGCTGAGGGCCAAGGCGCTCGCCGGCGAGAGCTTCGGCAACCTGCTCGGCGACGGCTCGCTGCTGCAGGTGGTCGGCCCGCTGCTGTCGGGATGGACGGGCATGCAGAAGGTCTACCGCGTCGTGAAACTGGCAGCCGGCGACGCGCGCACCGAAGCGGCGACGCTGCAGGCTTCCGGCAACTCCGCGTATCGCAACCTGGTGCTCGAGGCGATCCTTGGCGTTGGGCTGACGATCGGCGTTGCGCTGATGCTCGCGCGTCTGATCGCGCGGCCACTGCGCCGCCTGGAGGCGCACGCCCGAGCGATCAGCTCCGGCAATCTCGAGCTGCCGCCGTTGCCGCCGAGCGGCCCGAAGGAGACGGTGGTCGCCTCGCGGGCGTTCAACGATCTCGTCGCCAACCTGCGCCTGCTCGAGGCAAAGGCGCGAACGCTGGCGGCGTGCACCTTCGACGACCCGATCCTCGCCGAGGCGCTTCCCGGCCGTCTCGGACAGGCGCTCGAGCAGTCGATCACGGTCCTCTCGGGCTCGATCGTCGAACGCGAGCAACTGCAGAAGCGGCTCGCCCATGAGGCCACTCACGATTCGCTCACGGGCCTGCACAACCGCGCCGCCGCAGTCGAGTACCTCGACCAGGCGCTCGCGCGTGCGGGCCGCAGCGGCAGGGCGCTGGCGGTCATGTTCGTCGACCTCGACGACTTCAAGCGCGCCAACGACATCTACGGCCACGCTGTGGGAGACGTCATCCTGGCCTCCATCGCCGAGCGCATCTCGTCGGTCGCTCGGCGCACCGACTTCGTCGCGCGGCTCGGCGGCGATGAGTTCGTCGTCATCTCAGAGGGGCTGGATGATGCCCAGGAGGTCGTTGCGATCGCCTCGCGGCTCGTGGCGACGCTCAGTGAGCCTGTCGACGCGGACGCGATGATCATCAGCGTCACGGCGTCGGTTGGCATCGCCTACGCCCTCGACGGCGCCGCCGATGAGGGCTCGCAGCTGCTGGCGCGCGCTGACATGGCCCTTTACCGCGCAAAGCGATCGGACCACTCGAGCGTGGAGATCTATGACGAGGCGCTGCGCGAGGAGCTGATCAGGCACGCCGAGGTGGAGAAGGACCTCATCGCAGCGCTTGACGCCGACGGAAGCGGGCTGTTCGTGGAGTACCAGCCCGTCATCGACACCGCGACCGGTGAGTTTTCCTCCGTCGAGGCTCTGATCCGCTGGGACCGGCCGGGACATGGCCGCTGCCAGCCCGACGCGTTCATCCCGGTGGCCGAGGCGAGCGATCTGATCGTCCAGCTCGACAAGTGGGTGCTCGGAACCGCACTGGCCCAGCAGCGCACGTGGATCGAGGCGGGGCACGGCTCGATCCCGGTCGCGGTCAACATCTCCGGTCGCCATCTCCTGACGGGCCGGCTCGTGGAGCACGTGGCGACGCTGCTCGAAAGCAGCGGCGCGGACCCGGCGGGCATCACCCTCGAGCTCACCGAGACCGTGCTGCTGACGGACCTTCCGAGCGTCGCGCTCGATCTCGAACGCCTGCGCAAGCTCGGCGTCCGGATCGCCATCGACGACTTCGGCACCGGCTACACCTCGCTCGCGCACCTCCAGCACCTGACCGTCGACGCGGTGAAGATCGATCGCTCCTTCACCAGCCAGCTGCCCGCCGAGCGGGACCGGAGGCTCGTCCAGCTGGTGACGGACGTCGGGCACCAGCTCGGCCTATCGGTCGTCGCGGAGGGCGTTGAGAACGAGGACCAGCTTGCCGAGCTTCGCGACATCGGCTGCGACCGGCTGCAGGGTTTCCTGATTTCGCGGCCGTTCGGCCCCGACCAGATCGCCGCATGGCAAGCCTCACGCAAGGACGCTCGTGCGCGGCGAGCGAGTTGACATGTCGCGATAGCGCATGGTCGGAGCGCATTCCGGCCTCGGATGCGCGCCACGCTTAGTGCGCTACTCGCTGGGTTGCCTACCATCCTGCATTGCTTGGCTTGCCATGGCTCGGCCCCCGCCCAGCCCCGGTGGCGCAGGGTGCGGCGCCGCAGCCGTGCTTCGTCAGCTCGTGAGGGCCTCCTGCTCCGCGAAGACCTCGCTGAGCCGCCCGGTGTGAACGTCAAAGACGAACCCCCTGATCGGGACATCCTGCGAGAGCCATGGATGTGATCTGGCCTTCTGGATCTGTTCCCTCGTGTTCTCCTCGGCGTCAGTGAAGCTGTAGAACCGCGTCGGTGCAATCGGCGCCATCCCGGTTTCCTGGCGGAGTCGGACCTCGAACTCGCGATCGGTGAATCTGAGCATCCCGCAGTCGGTGTGATTGATGATCATGATCTCCCGACTGCCGAGCAGCCGGGTGGAGAGCACGAGCGAGCGGATCGCATCATCATCGATCACGGTGCCGAAGTTCCTGATCATGTCGACGTCAGCTTCGGCAAGGCCCAGCATCTGCTCGATGTTGCTCAGCCGGGGGTCGGCACAGGTGACGATCGCGATCCTGGGCGCCGGCGGTTTGGCACGGTCGGGATCGTAGTCATCGGCGATGGATGCGTTCGCGCTCAGCGCCCGGTCGATGAGACTTCCGTTGTTGCTTACCTCGTCGGACATGTTGCTCCTTTCGTCGTAAGCCTGCACACGGTTGCTCGGCTGGTCTGAGCAGGCCGGAGCCGGATGGGGGTATGGGCGGGAACAAGCTCCCAAACCAGCCGTGCGCTCGCGCCAGGGACTTCCCTGGCCCTCCACGGGTCTTTCCCCGGTGGGCCAGGGCCCCGGAGACGGCCGGGAGCGTGCGATGGAGGCCAAGGAAGCGGCGGGCGCAGACCCTCATTGCCGAATGCGCCCGGCAGCGGGCTTCCGAGCGTGTGGCCGCCGTCCGCCAGCGCCCGGCGTGAACGTCCGCGACAGGGGCACAGACCAGGGCATCGACAAGGCGTTCCACGGGCGCGAGCAGCGATGCGAGCGAGGAATCTCGATGGGGCGATGAAGACCAGGCCGGAAAACCAGACCGCGGCTGTAGACCACGGCGAAACCCCAGGAGGAAGCGAGGCGAGATGAGTAGCGCGATCGACACTGTCAGGAGCGAGGTCCGAAGCAGCGCACCGTTGGGCCCAGTCAGGCAGATCGCTGCCGGCGAACTGGATGTCGGGTATGTCGAGTCCGGGCCTGCAGAGGGCCCCGCGGTCGTCCTTCTGCACGGCTGGCCCTACGACATCCACAGCTACGTCGATGTGGCTCCGCTGCTGGCCGCGCAGGGGTATCGAGTGATCATCCCCTATCTGCGTGGTCACGGCACGACCACCTTCCGTGCCGAGGATGCGATCCGCAATGGGCAGCAGGCTGCCCTCGCGGTCGACGCCGTCGCGCTGATGGACGCTCTCGATATCGAGGAGGCGACCGTCGCCGGCTTTGACTGGGGAGCGCGTAGCGCCGACATCGTCGCGGCGCTCTGGCCCGAACGCTGCAGAGCACTGGTCTCGGTGAGCGGCTATCTGATCGGCAACCAGGCAGCCGGCGCGCTGCCGTTGCCTCCGCAGGCGGAGCTTCAGTGGTGGTACCAGTACTACTTCGCCACCGAGCGTGGTCGGGCCGGCTACGCGAAGTACACGCGCGATTTCGCGAAGCTCATCTGGCGCCTGGCCTCGCCCAGGTGGAACTTTGACGATGGCACGTTCGATCGCAGCGCGGCGGCGTTTGAAAACCCCGACCACGTGGACATCGTCATCCACAACTATCGCTGGCGGCTTGGGCTGGCGGAGGGCGAGGCTCAATACGACGAGCTTGAGAAGCGCCTCGCTGATGGACCGCCCATCACCGCGCCCGCCATAACGCTCGAGGGCGATGCCAACGGCGCGCCGCATTCGGAGCCGAACGCGTATGCCGCGAAGTTCGCGGGGAAGTACTCGCACCGCACGATCGAGGGCGGCATTGGGCACAACCTGCCCCAGGAGGCTCCGGAGGCGTTCGCCAGAGCCGTAATCGACGTCGACAACCTCTAACGAAGGAGACTCTCATGTCAACCGCAAATCACGACGCCACGCCTCTCACCGTCGTTCTCGTCCACGGAGCGTTCACCGACGCGTCGAGTTGGAACGGCGTCATCGAGCACCTTCAGGACGCCGGCGTGGCGGTGATGGCGCCCGCAAATCCGCTGCGCGGCATGGTGGCGGACTCGGCCTATATCGAATCGTTCGTGGAGCAGATCGCCGGGCCCGTGCTGCTCGTCGGGCATTCCTACGCGGGCTCGTTGATCTCAAACGCCGCCACCGCGGCCAAGAACGTCGTCGGCCTCGTATTCGTCGCGGCCTTCGCGACCGACGAGGGCGAGCTGCTGGGCGATGTCGCGGCCACGTCGAGGGACGCGATCCTCTCGACGGCGCTGGTAACCCTGCGCTATCCGAGTGGCGAGGGTAACGGGACGGCCGGAGAGCTCGCGGTCGATCCGGCCAAGTTCCGCGAGGTCGTCGCCGCCGACCTACCGGCCGAGCAGACTGACGTGATGGCCGCAACGCAGCGTCCCATCGCGGAGCTGGCATTCTCGCAGCCCTGCGGTGCGCCCGCGTGGAAGACCCTGCCCTCCTGGGCAGTCGTAGCGACCGAGGACAAGGCGGCCGGCACCGATCTCGTCCGCTCCCAGGCAGAGCGCGCAGGCGCCACGATCACCGAGGTCGAGGGTCCACACGTCGTCATGATCTCCCAGCCCGCAGCCGTTGCCGGGGTGATCTTGACCGCAGCAGGTGCAGTTGGCCAGCTCGCAAGCGCGGTCGGCTAGTCATGGAGTCGCACCGGCGGCTTGTCCTCGAGCCGCCGGTGAGAAGACCCCTTTTTCATCCAATCAAGTGAAGGAGTAGAGCTATGAGCACGATCGTCGAGACTGATCAAGCAGCGCAGCGCGCGGATCGCGACGAGGCTACGGTTCGTTCTTTTCAGGTCAGCTTCTCAGAGGGAGAGCTGAGCGACCTGCGCAGGCGCGTGCTGGCAACACGCTGGCCCGAGCGCGAGACGGTGAGCGACGACTCGCAAGGTGTGCCGCTCGCGACGATTCAAGAGCTCGCGCGCTACTGGGCGGCGGATTACGACTGGTCGGGGTGCGAAGCGAGACTCAACGCGCTGCCGCAGTTCGTCACCGCAATCGAGGGCCTGGACATTCATTTCATCCATGTCCGCTCGGCCCACCAGGACGCACTGCCGCTGATCGTCACGCACGGGTGGCCGGGGTCGATCATCGAGCAGTTGAAGATCATCGAGCCGCTCACGAACCCGACGGCACACGGCGGGAGCGCGTCAGACGCCTTCCATCTGGTGATTCCGTCGCTTCCGGGCTACGGCTTCTCGGGGAAGCCGACCGGCACCGGCTGGGGTCCTCCGCGCACGGCACGCGCCTGGGTGGAGCTGATGAAGCGACTTGGGTACACGCGGTTCGTCGCGCAGGGCGGCGATTGGGGGGCGGCCGTCACCCAGGCGATGGGAGAACAGGCGGCGCCGGAGCTGCTGGGCATTCACTCCAACATGCCCGGTACCGCACCAGTCGAGCTCGCGCAGGGATTCGAACGCGGCGCTCCCGCGCCGTCCGGTCTCTCTGATGAGGAGAGACGCGCATACGACGAGCTGAGCAGCTTCTACACCAAGCACGTCGCCTACGCACAGATCATGACGACGCGGCCGCAAACGCTCTACGGGCTGGCGGATTCGCCGGCGGACCTGGCGGCCTTCATTCTCGACCACGGTGACGGGACCGGCCAGCCCGGGCTGGTGGATGGAGTGGCTCGGGGCGGGACCTCGGGCGAGCTGACGCGGGACGACATTCTCGACAACATCACGATGTACTGGCTGACGAACACCGGCGTGTCCTCCTCCCGTCTGTACTGGGAGAACAAGGCGGGCTTCTTCGAAGCGAAGAAGGTCTCGATTCCGTTCGCCATCAGCGTGTTTCCCGACGAGCTCTATCGAGCGCCTCGGAGCTGGGCGCAGCAGGCCTATCCGAACAACCTCATCTACTTCAACGAACTGGATCGGGGCGGGCACTTCGCGGCCTGGGAACAGCCGCAGCTTTTCGCGCAGGAGATGCGAGCAGCGTTCAGGTCGCTGCGCTAGCGAGGGGCGGGAACGATGAGCGGGCGCGCATGAGCTGCGCGCCCGCTCATTGTGTGGAGGGTCACGGGCGACCCGATCGGCCGCCCGCGAAGGCGACGAAGGCGACGATCTCGGCGCTGGGCGAGAGCAACTCCACCTTCACCGTCGGACCCTCCTCAGCGGGCGCGTGCGCGGCCAGGCGCTTGTCCCCGGCCGCTACGAGGTCACCTTCACCGCCGTCGACAGCGCCGGTGCCTCGCCACCCAAGACGCTGAGCTTTACCATCGCCTGCTGCACAGCCCGCTGGGCAACGTCCTCGGCCCGCTGAGCACCGAGCGGACGTTCCGGATGTCGATGGGGAAGATCCTCGGGCGCCCAGTGGGCGAAGAGACGCTGCACGACATGTGGCTCGCGCTGTCGGGGGGCGGTGGTCGCTGGGTCCAGCACCGCCTGCTGGACTACATCGACGATCGCACGCTCTACGCCGCGCGTTGGGAAGCCGCTCTGGAGGGCTATCCAGGGCCGACTCTGTTTATCTGGGGCCCCGCCGACCCGGTCAGCGGCGCTCCCCTGCTCGAGCGTTTGCGCACGCGCATTCCCGACACCGAGTTCGTCGTCCTCCACCAGCCGCCGGTCACCGGGCACTACCCCCAGCTGGAGAACCCGGAGGCGGTCAGCGACGCGCTCGTGAAGTTCCTGGCATGAAGCGAGTCTCTTCGCCCACCACGGCGGCCGCGGGCCGCTCGCCGATCGTGCGCACATCGGCGAGCACCCGCTGACCCTACGCTTCCGGCAAAAAGTGAGACGCCCCTAGGGTGCGGCTTCGAACTCGTTTTTCGCGGTGATTTCGAGGCCTCCAAAGACGGATGCGTCGCCGGCGGAGGCAACGTTCTTGCGGCCGCCGCCAACCCAGCTGTTGAGTCCGCTGGCAAGGTTTTCATAGCCGCCACTGACTGCGGCTCCCCGTTCGCTGGCGCTACCTTCTTCGCCCCCGGTCACGGACGCCCACGCACCGCTGGCGACGCCTTTCGTGCCACCGGTGACCGACGCATATCCACCTGTTGCGTGATTCACCGTGCCACCGCTCACCGAGCTGAATTCGCCGGCGGCCAGATTGGCCAATCCGCCTCCAACCCACGCGGCGAGCGCGTCGGCCGTGCTGTCCTTGCCGCCGCTCACCGACGCGTACTCCGCGGAGGCGAGATTGCCGGTTCCTCCGCCGACGGAGGAGAACACACCTGTCGCCTTGTTTACGGCTCCACCGCCCACAGACGCGAGGGGTCCTTCAGCGTGATCTTCCTGCCCGCCACTAACCGCGCCATATTCCCCGCTGGCGAGATTGTCGCGCCCGCCGCCGACCCATGCACCGATCGCGTCGGCAGTGCTGTCCTTGCCTCCGCTCACCGATGCGCCTTCACCGCTCGCCAGGTCCCCGATCCCACCGCCGACAGAGGAGTCGGCATCTTCTGTCACGTTCGCCTTGCCGCCGGCGATCGATGAGTCGCCGCCGCTGGCACTGTTGCCTTCGCCACCGGCGATCGAGGCGACCGGTCCGCCGGCGGTGTTGGCTTCGCCACCCGAGATGGAAGAGTTCTGGCCAGTGGCGCGGTTGTACTCACCCCCCGTCACGCTTGCGAACGGGGCCTTGATGCTGTCTTCAAACCCGGCCACGATCCCGCCGTAGCTGGTGAACGCCTGCTCCTCGCCCAGGACGAGGTTGTTGGAACCGGTCTGTTCTGCGCCAGCGTTGTCCTCGTCGTAGCCGATCACCAAGTTGCCCTCGCCGTTGATAATTTCGGTCTTCCCTGCGCCACTGACGACCTGCACGTTGACGCCTGAGAACTGGATGGTGGGCTTGCCGCCGACGCCACTTGCGATGAAGGCCAGGTGAGGCAGCAGCTGCTTCAGCGCTTCGCGCTGCTGGGGTGTGAATTCGCTGCTCCCTTCCGAACCTTGCTTGCCGGCAGGTCCAGCCGGTCCTGCAGGTCCGGTTCTTCCTTCTGCTCCCGGCTTGCCGCCAAGGCTTGTCAGCTTGTAGCCCTTCTTGCACTTGCCGTGGTTGGGAGTCAGGAACGCGCTTGCCGACCTCGTGGGTACGCAGGCCTGAATGCCCGTGGCGGCCTGTGCCGCGACCGCCGCGGCGAGCACGACCGTCACCGACAGCGTGATTGTGAAGCGGAGCCGGCTCATCTGGATCCTCCTGACAGTGGGGTGAATGGATCTGGGTCTTTCGGGCTGCGCGTCGGCGACGCACATCGCCCTTTCTCACTGGCCGCCGTTCCGTGCAGCGAGCTGCGGCTCCCGTGCCTGACAGGCGGTTGGTTGGCACCAACTTTCAGCACGCCCGCAGCGGCGTGGAAACCTAAAGATAACCTAAACGCTCACAACGGGAAGCCTGCGGCGGCGGTCGTCGAGACAGCGCTGGACGCTACCTTGGAACCGACTCGAGCTGGCCGTTCTTCGTGGTCCATGTGACGCTCGTTTCGGTGATCGCGATCGAGTCAACATCGACCCCTTCCTGCCCGTCCTTGGCCACGTACAGCGCCTGCGGCTTGCCGAGCGCGTGGGGCTTGACCGGGAGCACGCAGACCTCCCATTCAGCCGGTTCCTCTATCTCGCCGGCGAGGGCGACGGTGCCGTCGCTTGCGATTGCGTACCTGACGATGTCCGATGGAACCCGGGGCAGTCCTGGTTCTTCTTCGGCTTCGTTACTCAGGCCTGCGCTGGCGTTGATGACCCCCGCGCGGACGCGGCCGATCCTCAAGTCGATCCAGCCGACTTCGGTCTGATAGCCGCTCTGAACTCCTTCGGAGTAGTCGAGCCAGCCCAGATAGTGTCCGAACAGCTTGAACTGATAGGCCGTTTCCCTGGTGAAGGGGTCACCTTCAATGATCGTGCGCGGGGCTCGCCAGCCCGGGCGGCAGACGTAGAACGTCTTGAACGGTGAGCTCGGCTGGCCGCGTTCGCCTTTGAACTCGCGCACGAGGACGAACGCTCGAACGCCGCCCTGGCGAAACACCGTCCGTCCTGACCGGCAGTTCAAGGGCGCCCGGCCCCCGCGGGAGGCCCGTGAAGTCGCGGGCAGTCCGGCGCAGACCAGGAGCGCACAACAGGTCGCGAGCATCGCGCGCAAGCCCCGTCGCGCGGTTGCGGTCAAGATCATCGCGATCGACCGGCAACATGCCGGGCGGACCCGGGAGCCAGCATCGGAGTCACGACTAGGAGGCCGAGCCGTCGAGTGCCGCGACGACCGCCTTGGCCGTCTTCTTGTCCGTCCGGGGGATGTCAAACTCCCAGACCTTGCCGTTCGTGAAGTGCAGGCGTAGATGGGAGACCATCTTCCCCTCATCCAGCTCAGCGGAGGCAAGTTCGCTCCGCGGCGCTCGCGCCAGCACCTGCTCGCCTGGGCGCATCTTCCACCCGTACTTGGTTTTCACGACAGCCACCTCGGTCTCACTGACGGCGACGTATCCGACACGACCGAAGTCGGGAACATCGGGCGCGCCCGCGGCGCCGGCTGCCAGCCCCGCCGCCACCGAGCCCACGAGTCCGGCGACCTCGCGGCCGGCCACACGCGCGACCGACTGCTTCATCAAACCCTTCGGGTTGACCAGCGTTCCAGCGATCTCCGGCGCGCCCAGCGCCCTTGAAGCGTCCGCAGCCATCTTCCCCCCTTCGTACCGGTGTTTGCGCAGCGCATGGCGCACTTCGTCCTCGCGCAACAAGGTAGCCGATCAGCGCGCGAAAGATGCACCGTAGGAGTGGTCGGCGGAAGTCTCCACCGGGGGGCGAGAGAGCCGTAGGGGGCGCGCAGGGGAGCGTCGCGTGCCGCAGCTCCGAAAAGCAGAAAAGCGTAAGCGTTCAGTTGGTTGGGGGACATAACTGTGCTCCGTCGAATGTTTGGGCGTGGAGCGCGTAGAGGCTGAAGCGATCTATGACGCGGGGCGTGAGGCGGTAGTCGAAGTCCTGCTTGCGATGGATCGGCGTATCCAGCAGCTCGAGGCGCGGGTGGAGAAGCTCGAGCGCGAGCTGGCCAAGAACTCGGGGAACTCCTCGCGGCCGCCGAGCACGGATCCCCCGCGGCGGGCGCCGGGGCGCGGGAAGGATCGGTCGGGGCGCAAACCTGGTGGGCAGCCCGGTCACGAGGGTCGCGGGCGGCCGCTGCTTCCGGCGTGGGCGGTGGATGAGTTCATCGATCACTGGCCGGCGAGCTGCGACTGCGGCCACGTGTTCAGCGAACGCGACTGGGTGGCGGTGGGTGAGCCGGCGCGCCACCAGGTCGAAGAGCTCCCGGTGATCGCGGTCCGGGTCACCGAGCATCGCTGTCAGCGTGTGCGCTGCCCCGGGTGCGGGGCAAGGCGCTCCGGCCGGCTTCCTCGACGGGTCGCCGCGAGCCATCTCGGGCCCCGGCTGCAGGCGGCGATCGCGACTGTGTCGGTGCGCAACCGTGTTTCGCGCCGCGATGCCGTCGAGCTGGTGGAAGAGCTCTTCCAGGCGCGCCTTTCGACCGGGACCGTCGACGCGGTGCTCAGCCGTGTCGGTGATGCTCTCGCCGAGCCTCACCAGGATCTGCTTGACGCGGTCCGCTCAAGCCCCCATCTGAACATGGACGAGACCGGGTGGCGCCTGCAGGGATCACAGCGCGCACTGTGGGGCGCGTTCACCGACGAGCTCGCGTTCTTCAACGTCGCGCCTGACCGTCATGAGGAACACGCCAAGGCGCTGCTCGCGGACACCACGGCGATCGTGACCTCCGACCGCTGGTGGGCCTATAGCCACCTGCCCTTGAAGCGCCGGCAGATCTGCTGGGCACACCTGCGTCGCGACTTCACTGCGCACGCCGAAGGACTCGCCGAGGAGAAGCAGTTCGGGGAGCTCGGGCTGCACGTCTGCGAGCGGCTCTTCTGGGCGTGGGAGGTCTTCCAACACACCAACGACCGGCGAGAGCTCAAACGACAGATCGCGCTCCTGCGCCGCGAGCTGAAGCCCGCACTCAGACGCTCCTCGAGCAAATCGCCGCGCAACAAATACTGCCGCGGCATGGCCCGCAACCTCCTGAAGCTCTGGCCCGCGCTATGGACGTTCGCCGCCAGCCCCGGCGTGCAGCCGACTAACAACCACGCCGAGCGCTCCCTCCGCGGCGCCGTGATCTACCGCAAGCTATCCCTCGGAAGCCAATCCGAAGAAGGCGAGCAACGCATCGCCCGGCTCCTATCCGCCTCGACCACCTGCCGCCTGCAGCACCGCAGTCTGCACGCCTACCTCACCGACCTGCTCAACGCCAACGCCCGCGGCGACCCAGCCCCACTGCTCAGCTAAACAGCCCACGGACCGAACGCTTACAGAAAAGCCCCGCTTAGCAGGGCTTTTCTCATGCACTTGAGCGGAGCATGTTCGAAGCCTCTTTTGGGGTCGAGGGTTGTTACTGCCAGTGTAGGCGCCGTCTGAATACTCCTCATCCTTGGCCGGTTGAAAAGGGGACCCCCTTGGCGGGGTGAGAGCCTGGTTCGGTTAGTGATGCCGAGGCCAGGAGGAGGAGTTGATCGTTGTGGAGCAGTGGGCGGAGATCCGTCGCATGCACTTGGTGGAGGGCCTCTCGATCAACGCGATCGCTAGGCGCACGGGCCGGGATCGAAAGACGGTCAGGAGGGCGATCAAGAGCCCTGAGCCGCCGGGGTATTCCCGTCCGGCGGCGGGGTCGAAGCTCGACCCGCACCGCGAGCAGATCGGTGTTCTCGTTCGCGATGTCGAGGGGATCACGAACACCCGTATCCGGGAGCTGATCACGGAAGCGGGCTATCAGGGCTCGAAGACGATCCTGGATGATTATCTGCGGGAGCTGCGCCCTGTTCTGTGCCCGA